>Ga0315278_10002390_pt1 | contig 16714 bp, 13 predicted proteins | sample YL17G06_0_MG_FD_203880 | JGI IMG/M metagenome (GOLD analysis project Ga0315278, IMG submission 203880) | Sediment microbial communities from Yellowstone Lake, YNP, Wyoming, USA - YL17G06_0 | ecosystem: Environmental > Aquatic > Freshwater > Lake > Sediment | place: USA: Wyoming | collected... | reverse complement strand
AAGGAGGCCGACTCGATGCTCACGCCGCGGGTCTCCGCGAGGGAGGCGAAGCTGACGACCAGGCTCTTCCCGCGATCGGCGGGGTTCACGACGGCCGAGCCCGAGTTCGCCGCGTAGACGGTGTAGCCCCCGGCGCCCACGTCGAATCGGACCCCGTGAACGGTTCGGCTTCCGATGGCGCGGTTCTGCGCGTAGCGGAGGTCGGAGACGACGCGGCGAGCGGCCGCGTCGAGCCGGATCTCGCCGATGGCGCCGAGCGACGGGTAGGCGATCCACGAGAGAATTCCGATGAGCGTGATGACCACCACGAGCTCGACCAGCGTGAATCCCTCCGGATTGGGCGACGTCATCCCAGCCTCCCCGCTCCGGAGGCGCGCCCGGTCCACTCACGCGCGCGATCGGGCTCGCCGGCCAGCGTCCACGCGTGCGCCGCGTCCTCGGCCAGCGCGACGGATGGTTCGTTCCGGTAGGCGCGCTCGAACCAGCGCGCCGCGTCGGCGTAGCGTCCGGCCGATGCCAGGAAGAGCGCCAGGCGCGAGGACGATTCTGCCTTCGTGGGAGCGAGGGCGTGCGCGGCGAGGAGCGCATCGAGCGCGCGATCGGGGTTTCCAGCCGCCGCGGCCGTCACCGCCACGTTCCAGTGGGCCTCGGGCATGTCGAATCCCACCGCCGCGGCGTCCTCGTACCAGGAGACCGCCCCCTCCAGATCGCCGGCGGCGAGAAGCGCGCGGGCCGCGGCGTCGGAATAGGAGATGGCGATCTTTCGGGTCACGTAGTCGAAGCGCTCGGGGTGGCCTCCCAGGAGATCCGTCCCCCGAGGCCACGAGGGCGGGGGCGTCCACGCCGCGACGACGGCCCCCGTGGACGACGCCGCCGCGCGCGGCGGAAGCGCGCGCGCGATCAGCCCCTCCGCGCGGAAGCGAACGCCGGCCTCCTCGAGGTCGGCCGGCGCGCCGGCGAAGTAGACCGCGCGCGACGGGTCGGCGATCCGCTCCAGATCTGCGGCGCGAGCGCGCGACGCCCACTCGGCCCGCGGCAGCCGCTCGAGGCCGTTCGCGTCGCCGAAGACGCAGCCGCGGCGGTGAACGATCGTGAGGTCGGGGCGGAGCCCCTCGTGACGGACGAGGTACGCGGAGAGAAAGGTCTCGTTGTCCCCGTCGACGACGAGGGTGGCGCCCTGCGGCAGCGCCGCGAGGAGTTGTCGCCCGTAGCGTTCGGGGAGATCGAACCCGCTCCGGTCGCAATTCGAAAGGTGCGGCGCGACGGAGATGAGAACGACGGCGCCGACCGCGACCGCCGCGAGGCGCGGCGCCGGCAGCCGCTTCGGGATCCACGCCGCGCCGACGCCCGCCGCCAGCGCGGCGACCGCGACGACCGGTAGGAGGAAGGGCGCGACCTGCGCGGCGTGCTCGGCGTCCGGCGTGAATACGAGGAGCGCGGCGAGCGCCGCCGGCACGGAGAGCGCGGCCGCGGCCGGCGCGCCGAGAAGGCGGAGCCCGCGAGCCCCGCGACGCAGGCGAGCCGCTACCAGGGCCGCGACGAGCAACGCGATCGCGGCGAAGCCGAGTCCCGCGACGATCGAGCTCCCCATCGAGGCGAGGTCGCCGACGACGAGATCGAGCCGCCAGCGATTCTGCGCCACCGTGCCGTACGCGTCGCGCGTGAAGACGTCGGCGAGCGACTGAAACGGGCTCCGCGCCTTCCAGAGGAGCGACGCCCCCCCCGCCACGCGCCACGGGATGACGAGGGCAGGGGAGAGCCCGGCGACCGTGAACGCCAGCGCGCGGGCCGCGCGAGGCCACGTGACGCCGCGGCGCAAGACCCACACCGCGAGGACGATGGCGGGCGCGGCCATTGTCTGGTGCGCCAGGAAGGCGAGTCCCGAGGTGAAGAAAAAGAGCGCGTCGGCGCGGGGGCCCGCGCTTCGCGCGGCGGTCGCGTGCCGCGCGGCGAGGACGAGGCCGAGGAAGGCGACGATGGCGAGCCCGTAGACTTCGGCTTCCACCGCGACGCGCCAGAGAGGAATCGAGGCGCCGAAGAGGATCGCCGCGATGGAGGCGCCGAAGCGCCCCGCGCCGATCCGTCGCGCCAGGAGGTAGAGGAGCCCGGTCGCCGCCGCGGCCAAGAGCGCGGAGAGCGCGTTCACGCGCCACGCCAGGGAGGAGACGGGAATCGCCGCCGCCACCCGCGCGAGGAGCGTCCAGAGCGGATATCCGGGCGGGTGCGGCACGCCCAGCGATTCGGCCGCCAGAAGCAGCTCGCCGCTGTCGCCCGAGCCGACGCCCGGAGCGAGCGTTCGAAGATAGAGCGCCCCGGAGGCTGCGGCCGCGAGAAGCGCCTCGAAAGCCACGGTACGGCGCATCATCACTCTCCTTGGACCAACATCCCTGAAAACGGTGGAGCGAGGCAGGGTTCCCTCCCCACCTCGCTTCCGCTCAGGTCCGCCGTGAGGCGGGTGAATCGGGTGATCGGTACTCAGTACGACGAGTAGGCGTTGAGATTCGCCTTCACGACTCCGGTCGTGGAGTTGTACTGCCAGCCGCCCACGTTATCGATCCCGGGGTTCGTCTTGACTGTGGCCGAGTTGCTCACCGGATCCTTCGGGACGTGGCCGTCGGCGAAGATCGTGCCGTCGAGCGCTGGGAACGTTGCGTTGCCGTTCAGCGCGTTGCGCGCGTACTGAATGGCGATCGACGAGCGAATGGTGCCGAGCTGCCCCTTCAACGTGGCGACCCGCGCCTGCTCGCGCATGTCCTCGTATTTCGGAATCGCGACCGAGGCGAGAATGCCAAGGATCACGATCACGATGACCAACTCGATCAACGTGAAGCCTGACTCCTCATGCTTCCGGACCATGATTCTGACCTCCCTGACGTGCGAACCTGAGTGTTCAGCCCCCCGAGGGCTGTGCGGATGCCTACGCATGGATAGATCGGCTGAATCGAGCCGAAACTTGAGAGTTCCGGTGTGGGGGCGCCCCTCTAGTGCCGGAAGGCGTTCATGAGGTTCCAGAGGGGCAGGAAGACCGCCAGCGCCGTGAAGAGGATCCCGATCCCCATGACCACGAGAAGGATCGGCTCCAGGGCCGCCGACATGTTCTTGAGGGCGTAATCCACGTCCCTGTCTAGATATAGCGCGCCTCGGGCCAGGAGCTTGTCGAGGGCCCCCGTCTCTTCCCCGACCCCCACCATTTCGACGACCAGGGGCGGGAAGACCCGGCTCCCCCGGAGCGGTTGGGTCAGGCCCTGGCCGCCGACCACGCCTTCGCTCATCTTGTCGACCTCGGCTTCGACCACCTTGTTTCCGAGGACTCCCCGGGCGATGCCGAGCGCGTTGACGACGGGGATGCCGGCGCCCAGAAGAGCCGAGAGAACCCGGATGAAGCGCGAGACGATCAGCTTCTGAAACACGACCCCGAAGACCGGGATGGTCAGGATCCACTGGTCGATGCGCGCGCGGCCGCCCGGCGTTCTCGACCAGACGATCCAAGCCGTCGTGCCCGCCACGACGCCGAAGAGGAACAGGTAGAAGCGGGCCTCGAAGAAATCGCTGACGCCGATCAGGATGCGGGTCGGGAGCGGCAGGTCGGCGCCGAGTCCCTTGAAAAGGCTGGCGAAGCGCGGCAGAACGAACTTCACGAGCACGAGGAACGCGACCACGAGCTCGATGCAGATGACCATCGGATAGAAGGTGGCCGACCGAAGCCGCTGCTCGGTCTCCTCCCCGTACTCGAGAATGATGGCGACGCGGTCCAGCATCTGGGTGAGGAGGCCGCCCTCCTCGCCAGCGTGGACGAGGCTCACGTAGAGCTCCGGGAAGCAGCGGCGATGGCGGCCCATCGCCTCGGTCAGCGTGCTTCCCTGCGAAACGTCGCTCACCACCTGGTCGATCGCATCGCGGAGCGGCGCGCACGTCGATTGGGCCCGCAGCATGCCGAGTGCCTGGACGAGCGGGAGCCCCGCGTCGAGCATCGTCTCGAGCTGTCGCGTGAAGAGGATCAGTTCCCGGGTCGGAACGCGCGGTTTCAGGAAGGAGAGTTCGGGGAGCTTGAACGATGAAGTGCCGGCGCCGGGGGAGGACTTCGCCTCCACCCGAACAGGCGTGAGCCCCATCGCGTGAATCTGGCCGATGGCGCCGTCGAGGTCGTCGGCCTCCAGGACGCCCTGCTCCGCGCCACCGGATCCGGCGAGGGCGCGGTACTGGTAGGTCGCCATGGCCCGCTAACGACTCGCGTCCGCCGCGTTGCCCTCGAAGATGGCCGCGTCGCGCTTGGTGACTCGGAGCGCTTCCTCGAGGCTCGTGAGCCCGCGCGAAGCCTTCTCCGCCGCGTCCTCGGCCAGGAGTCTCATCCCACCTCGCCTCGCGCTTCCCGCGATCTCCTCCACCCTGGCGTGCGTGGCGACGAGCGAGCGGATGTCGTCCGTGACTTCGAGGATTTCGTAGACGCCGATCCGCCCCTTGTAGCCCGTATCGCCGCAGGCGCGACAACCCGCCGCTTCGAAGAACGTCCCGGTTCCGGGCCGGATCCCGAGGGACGTGAGGAGATCGTCGGGCGGGGTGGCCGGCCGGCGGCACTTCACGCAAAGGCGCCGGAGGAGCCGCTGTGCGACGACGCCGTTCAGCGCCGACGCGAGGAGATAGGGGGCGATCTGCATGTCGAGGAGACGGGGCACCGCGCCGACGGCGTCGTTCGTGTGGAGCGTGGAGAGAACGAGATGTCCGGTGAGCGCCGAGCGGACGGCGATCTCGGCGGTGTCGTTGTCGCGGATCTCGCCGACCAGGATCACGTCGGGATCCTGTCGCAGGAGGGCGCGGAGCCCGCGCGCGAAGGTGAGGCCGATGTCCGGATCGACCTGCGTCTGGCGAACGGCGGCGACGTGGTACTCGACCGGATCCTCGAGCGTGGCGATGTTCCGGTTCACGGTGTTGATCATGTGAATGCAGGCGTAGAGCGTCGTCGTCTTGCCGCTTCCCGTCGGCCCGGTCACGAGGACGATGCCGTTCGGCCGACCCACCATCCGCTCGAGGATCACGAGCGCGTCCTGGGAGATGCCGAGATCCGCCAGCCCCCGAAGCGGCGAGGAGAGATCGAGAAGGCGGAGCACGACGTTCTCGCCGTGAATCGTCGGGAAGGTGGAGACGCGGAGATCGAAGTCTTTTCCCGCCACGCCCGTCCGGATGCGTCCGTCCTGCGGGAGGCGCCGCTCGGAGATGTCGAGCGAGGCCATGACCTTTATGCGCGAGACGACCGAGGCGTAGATCCCCTTCGCCTGCGTCGCCACTTCCCGCAGCTGGCCGTCGACCCGGATTCGGATCCGGAACGAATTCTCCTCGGGCTCGATGTGCAGATCGGATGCCCCCTCGCGAACGGCCTGCTCGATGAGGGCGTTCACGAAGCGGATGATGGGTCCGTCCTCTTCCGGCCGCGCCGCCACGGCGGCCGCCGCCTGCTTCAGCGCCTGCTCGCGAACGATCGAATCGAGGCCGCCGGAGGCCGGCGTGTACTTGTCGATCGCATCACGGATCTGCGTTCCGGACGCCACCACGACGTCGACCTCGAATCCGGTGTTGAGGCGAACCTCGTCGCGCGCCACGACGTCGAGCGGATCGGCCATGGCGACCGTGATGGTGTTCCCGATCTTGAAGAGGGCCACGACCTGGTACTGCCTCGCCAGGCGTTCGGGGATGAGGCGCACGATTTCGGGCTCGAGGACGTAGGTGGAGAGGTCCATGCGGGGCACGCCGAGCTGCTCCTCGTAGTAGTCGAGGATGGCTCCCTCGGGTGCGAGCTCCAGCCGCATGAGCACTTCGCGGAGCGTGGCGCCCGTCCGCCTCTGTTCCACGAGGGCGCGGGAGAGCGCCTCGGGCGTTAGATGCCCTTGCTCGACGAGGCTCTGCCCGAGCGGCTTTCGACCACCGGTATTCATCGCGTTCCCCTCCCGTGCGGCGCCTCTTCCCGGAGGCACCTCTTACGGACGGGTTATCGGCGCGCTGGGACTCGAACTGTAGAGGGGAGCGAAGCTGCGGGTTGGGCCAGCGCGGCCAGCGCGGCGGCTACCTCTGGAAACCGGAGGTATCTTCTTCCGGGGCGTCTTGGTCGGGCGGGAGCTCGGGTTCCTGGTCGATCTCCGGCGTCGCGTCCGCCCCGAGGTCGCCGAGCACCAGTTCGGTCCACGCCAGCGTGGTCGGAGTGGCGCCGGTGCCGGGAGTGATGGGATCGTCCTGCAGAAGGCTATCGGCCTGCGCGGCAACCCGCTCGGCCTCCGCGAGAAGGGCCGCATTGGGCCGCGCGGCCCGCGGGACCCCGGAGAGGAGGCTGTCGGCGGTCATGTTCCAGGGAATGTGCCTCATATCGGCGCGGAAGACGGAACGCGCGTACCCGATCAGGGGCACGGCCTCGTTTCGCCAGAACGTCTGGGTGAGCACGAGCCGCTGAATGCCGGTCGAGTCTTCGTCCGACGGCCATTCATCGGTTCCGAACCGGCGGACGCGCTCGACGACCGAGGGGACGATGCGCCGCCCGAGGCGGAGCGTGTCGGGCCCGACCGTGGAGCGGATCGGGGTCACCCCCGGATCGTATTCGAAGAGCTCGAACGAGGAGACTTCGCCCCCCGATCGCGCGTGGCGCGCGGCTCCGACGGGATATTCGTACAGTTTGTTGCCGTTCATGGCCTGATACCGGACGAGCACGAGGTCGGCGCCCTCGTCCGCGGCATCCGACGCGGCGTCTCCGGAGGGGTCGTCGGTCTCCGACTCGGGAGTGGAGAGGCCGAGTTTCGATGCATCTCCGCCCGGGAGGAGATCCTTCCCGCGAAGAGAGGGAGCGGCGAAGAGGCCTCGCTCGATGCGGCTGCCGCCGCGCGCGTCGGTGGTCTTCAGTTCGACCCAGAGACCCCAGCGGCCCCGCCCCAGATCCTCCTTCGAGACGACCGCCAGCCGCTGATCGAATTCGCGGACGGGCGAACCGCGGCTCTGCGAGCGTCCGTGGAAGGAAACCCACGTCCCGACGAGATCCTGCGCGGGAAGGTGGAGGGCGTGGAGCTTGAGGGTCTGACCGGAAGCACGGGACGGGAGCGTCGACGCCGCGGCACCGACGACAATCGCGGCGACGGCCACGATCATCAGCGGGGCCACGCGGCCGGACAGCCTAGTCCCAGTGATTGATCTTCTCGAGAGCCTCGTCATAGTTGAAGTTCGGGCTCTGCTCGTGGGTATGGCACCGGATGCAGGCATCCGCCGCGGTCGGCGTCGAGCCGTCCGGATGCTTCGTTCCCATGCCGTGGCAATTCTCGCACTGAACGTTCACGAGATCGGGCGTCGACTGCTTCGAGATGAATCCGCCCGCCTGGCCGAGGCCGGTCACGTGGCAGGCGAGGCATTCCGGCGTCGCGTCGCGCTCCGCCTTCACGAGCGTGTCGAAGGCGTGGGCATGTCCTTGACTCAGATACTTCTGATACTCCGTCTCATGGCAGCGCCGGCACGTCTTATCGCCGAGATAATGGTCGCCGGCCAGCGATTGCTGGGTAGCGGCCGCCTGCTGCTGCGCCTGCTGCTGATTCTGCTGCGCGAAGCGCTTGTTCAGTCCGTCCTGGAACGTGTCGACGAGCTGATTCATCTCGTCGTCGGCCGGAACCTTTTCGTCGAGCGTCACGACCTCGCCGTCATACGAGGTGATCTTTCCATCCTCGACGACGAGGTGGATCGATGGGATGTACTGACCCCGCTCGCCGCCCCGCACGTTCACGACGCCCTGCGTCTGAACGATCTGCTTGAAGAGCCCCGCCTGATGCCCGAAAACCATCACGTCGATCCCCGGCACCTCCACGGTGAACTTCTGCCCTTCCGGCAGCCCCAAGTGCGAGAGCACCACCACGATGTCCGCCTTCTTGCGAAGTTGCGGGATGAGCGTCTTGGCCGTCGCGACCGGATCGAGAATCTCGAGCGCCGTCTCCGAAGGGAGCGTGCGGATCTTGGCGTCCTTGAAGATGAAGCCGGTGAACGCGACGCGCACGGAGCCGATCTTCCGAATGACGTACGGCTTCACGAACGGCTTCTTGGTGCTCGAGAAGACGAGGTTCGCCGAGACGAGATCGATCTTCGTCGTCTTGAACGAATCGAGCAGGTACTGCTGCCCGAAACTGAACTCGCGTTCGCCGAGCGTGACCACGTCGTATCCGAGGTGGTCCATCATCTTGACCATGTACCCGCTCTTCAGCGAGTCCTGGACGCCGCCGAAACCGAAGAAGTCACCCGCATCCACCAGGAAGTGGTTCGGGAACTTGGTCTCACCAATCTTGAGTTGACTCGCCCTCCGGGCGAGTCCGCCTAGCGGGTGAGCGTGTCAGCCACAGGGGGCGAGCTCCCCGAATACGTCGGTCGTGCTCTGAATCAGCAGGTCGACGGGAGCGCTCTTCCCCTGCAGGGACGCGGTGGCCGTAAGCAGAAGCGCCACAACAAGAAAGAGTAGGTACCGAATTCGGCTCAGCGGAATCACCTCCCTCGGGAAAGTAGTTCTATCGGCAACTCGTCGAAAAACTATACCCCGCAAGGCTTCGGAGGTTCAAGGCGGGGGTGGGAAAAAGAGGCGGAGCGGCGTTTTGGGCCGCCCCGCCTAGAAATTTTCGATGGGGGGACTACTTCTTCACGCGGTCCTTGAGGGCCTTGCCGGCATGGAAGGCCGGAAAGCGCGACGCGGCGATCTTGATCTTTTCGCCCGTCTGCGGATTCCGTCCGTCGCGCGCCTTCCGCTTGCGCGTCTCGAAGGTTCCGAATCCGGTGATCTGGACCTTCTTCCCCGAGATCAGCGCGGCCGCGATGACGCCTTCCTTGCCCGGCGAGAAGATCATCTCCACGACGGCGCGCGCCTGGCGCGAGGAAATGGTCGCCTTCTTCGCGATGGCTGCTACGAGTTCAGTCTTGTTCACGGTTCTCTCACCTCCTTTCGAGGAACGCCCCGGACGGTACGCCGCGCGCCGGGGAGGGTCAACGCGATTCTGCGTCCTCATGCGGTTTTTCGGGCAGTAGCGTCAATACAGTTGGTCTACACCGCCGAATCCGCGCATGCCCCTCGAGCCCTGCTCGTAGTAGACCTCCGGAAGGTTCTTCACGTTGATCTTGAAGTAGTACTCCTGCGTCGTGCCGGAAAGGCTCCGCGTAAACTGGGCCTGCCAGCAATGGAGATCGCGCGTCACGCTGAAGTTCTGCGCGACGAGCTGGCCGTTCAGAATGTCAAACTGGTTCGCGTATTCCACGCGCCAGTTACGGGAAAGGTTGAGGCCTAGGAATCCGTTGCTGCGCGCGTTCGAGAACCACGGCTGGTAGCCGGGTCCGGGGTTTTTCCTCGCCCGGGAGCCTTGGTAGGAGACGGAGAGCGTGAGGGACCACGGGAGCCCGGAGCCAGCCTGGCCCGGCCGGAGCGCGGCCCCCGAGGAGCCGTAGAGGCCCCCCGCGGCGCCCTGGCCGCCCGCCGCGCCGTGCCCCGTCGTGCCGTCCGCCGCTCCCGTCTGGTCGACGCCCGCTTTGGAGCGCCCCGCGACGGTGAACCCGGTCGAGGCGCTGAAGTTGAGGAGCCGCAGGTCGTACGGATTGTGGAGGAAGCCGAACGAAAAGTCGCTGCGCTGCACCGGCACGAGCCGGAGCGTCGTGGCCAGATCGGAGAGCGGCTTCGCTCCGGTGCGGCTGGCCAGGAAGTCGTAGGAGCCACTCGTACGCATCTGGATGAAGTTGTTGATCACCTTCGGCTGCTGGGCGTTCCCCCACTTGAGATGGAGATCGTTCCTCAGCCCGAACTGGAGGGCTCTTCGCTCGGTGGCCCCCAGCGCGCCGATCCCGCTCACGCCGTCGAATCGCGGCACCATCTGGCCATACCCGTTCATGTAGAAGAGTCCCGGATAGGACGGCTGATAGGCAAAGCCGACTTCCGGGGTCACGACGTGCCGAACGGCGCGGAGCGGCCCAAGCGAAGGGTGGAACGTGCCGAAGAGTTGCGTGTTCGTGGCGACGCTCCCGCCCCAGACCCCTGCGCGCTGGTTCAGGTTCCCCGCCTGGTCGCGCGTGGTGAAGACCTCCGTGTAGGTCATTCCGACGGAGAAGGCTATGAATCCGAAGGCTCGACGCACGTCGGTCAGGGAGAGGTCGTGGCGAATCGAGGCCCGCGCGTCGGTGCTGTCGTCGAACGCCGACTCCGGATGCGCGGGGTTGAAGTTGTTCACAAAGACGTTGCCCTGGCTCACGAGGCGCGAGGAGAGCCCGAACACGGTCTGCGACAGCCACGGGAGATGCGCCGGCTCGCGACCGCGCGCCAGGTGACCGAGAGGCCGCCGCGGCAAACTGAGCACGACGGACGGGAGCTGCTTCTCGAGCCTGAGGCCTTTGGGATCGGGATCGAGATCCTGGTTTCGGAGGAGCCCGAGGTTCACCGTCGCGCTCGACCACGTGCGGTCGAGCGAGAGGCTGGAGCGGAGATTCCGCTGCACGCGCTTCGAGGCGGGCTGGCCGACGGCCGCGTCGCGGTAGTAGGAAGAGGAGTTCGTCATGTTCGCCAGCCCGCGGAGCGTGAAGCCTGGCGAGAGCGTCTGGTAGTGATTCCCCTGAAGGTCCCAGCCGGCCTGCTCGAGGTTGGACCCGATGGAGTGCTTGTAGGAACCGCTGAACTGCCCATTGTATTCGTAGCGCTTGTTGTATCGAAACAACCCGTGCGCGATCCACTGCGACGCCTGGTAGTAGTCGCCCCACGCCGTGGCGTCGAGATAGTCGCTGATGGCCCAGTAGTAGCCGACGTTGCGCACGAACTTGCCGCCCGCGCTGGACGAGCCGAACTCCACCTGAGGCAGCTGGAATCCCGAGTGGCGCCCGTTGTTGATCGGGAAGATGTAGAAGGGGAGCACGAAGACGGGGATGCGCTTGATGTAGAAGATCACCGGCTTCGCGACGGCCTTGTCGTGAATCTTGAGGCGCATCTTCGACGAGGCGAAGTGATAGTGGGGCTCTTCCAGGTCGCACGTCGTGTAGGAGCCGTCCTTCACGTTGAACACGCTCTCGGAGACGCGGCGAACCTCGTCTCCGTAGAAATAGCCGCGGTCGTAGTTCGTCCGCCCCTCGAAGACGGTGCCGCGCCGGCTGACGAGATCGTAGGTCATCGTCGCGCCGGTGATCCGGTCCTTGCCGTCCTGGAGCACAGGCTCTCCTTCGGCGCGCATCTTCTGCTTCAGCGCGTCGAAGTGCACGCGGGACGCCTGGAGGTTCATCTCCTTGAAGGTCACGTCGGCCGAACCGACGACGTCGACCAGGCGGTTCTCCACGTCGTAGTCGATCCGCTCCCCGTGGTAGTTGATCCTGTCGAGACGCGCCGACGCGCTGGTGTCCCCCTCGGCCGCCATGTAGTAGATGCCCTCGCTCCGCCCCAGGACGGTGGCGCGCCGGGGCTTCCCGTCCTCGAAGGCCACGCGGATCGTGTCGCCCGTCGCGTCGTTCCGCCCGCCCTGCGAGCTGTCGACCGAGGAGGGCCAGTAGAGGCTCTTCGCGTGACCGACGATGAAGGCCTCGCGCGCGCGGTCGCTGTCGAGATAGAGCGTGATCGTGTCGCCGGCGACGGTGTTCCTCTCGCCGCGGCCGGTCGCGCTCCGCTCCTCGTACTCGACCGAAGCGCGCGGGCGCATCTGGAGCGACGCGATCTTGCCGCCGCGGAACCGCACCTCCATGCTATCGCCGCGCGCGATCCCCTCGGGGCTCACCGCGCGGGGCTCGTCCAGGAGGAGCGCCCGATCCTCGTTCCGGTAGAACGAAGCGCGGCCGCAGGTGGCGTGGAGGCTGTCGCGGTCGATCCGAACGTTCCCCACCGCGTGGACGCGGCTTCGCGTGTTGTCGAAGCGGAGCGAGTCGGATCGAATTTCCGTGGCGTGCCCTCCGGATTCCGTGAGCGTGAGGTGAGGCGAATCCTCCGCCCAGGCGTAGTCGGCCCGCCGGTCGTAACGAAGTCGGCCGGCCCGGACGCGCGTGCTCTCGGCGCGGTCCTCGGCATCGACGTTTCCGATCGCCGTGGCCACGTCGCGACCGCGATCGTATTCGATGCGGTCGGCGTGAAGCGTCCGCACGGAGTCTCGCAGCGCGGGGTTCCCGGTGATGATCGAGAGCTCCCGGTTCCGGTCGAAGATAGCCTCCTGTCCCGTGATCTCCGTTCCGCGGTCCTGAATCTTCACGTCGCCTCGGAGAATGGCGATCCGCTGCTTTCGATCGTACGAGGCCTCGTTCCCCCGCATGACGGTGGTTCCGTCGACCACCTTCACGTTTCCGCGAAATACGACGAACTCGCGGTTCTGATAGATCTGGGCCGAGTCGCCGAAGATCTGCGTGGCGCCGTGAACCACGGTGACTTTCTTCGCCCGAAGGATGTTCTCGTCGGAGCCCGCCGAACCCTCGAGATGATCCGCGCTGAGGCGATACGGCTCGTCGTCCGCGGCCGCGGGGGGCGGGGCTCCGCGCGCGGGCACCGGCGTCGCTCCGACCCACGCCACGGCGCACGCCGCGGCGCAGACCGCGACCCAGGCCGCGATCCCCCGGCTAGAGCGCACGCGGCACCTCCCGGCGGAGGTGCGCGAACGCTTCTCCGATCAGATAGAAGGAACCCGTGACGAGGACGGCGCCGCCGCGGGCGCTCGCCCACGCGAGCGCGCGGTCGATCGCCTCGCCCGGCACCGGAACCCCCTCGGACTCGAGGTGGCCCGCCGGCGCCGCCGCGAGGAGTCGTTCCACCGGCGTCGAGCGCTCTCCCGCGAACTGCGTAAGAATGAACCGAGAGGCGGCCTTCCCGAGCGCGCGGAGGATCGCCGCGTGCTGTTTGTCTCGGCTGAAGGCCGCCACGACGGCGATCGGGCGGTTTCCGAAGAGCGCCGACGCGGTGGCGGCGATCGCCTGGGCCCCCTCCACGTTGTGCGCGGCATCGAGGAGGATCGGCGGATCTCCGGAGACGATCTCGGCGCGAGCGGGCCAGTGGGTCCGCTCGATACCGGTGGCGATGGCCGACGCGATCGCGGCCGCGTCGACGCCCTCCGCCCCGAGAATCGCCTCCGCGGCGAGCGCGGCGACGGCCGCGTTCCGCGCCTGGTGGAGGCCGATCAGCGGCGTGCGCAGGGTTCCCTGGAACGATGCGGTGGCGAGGCGGAACGTCGTCCCGGCGGCGTCGACCCCGCGCGCGGCGTACCGAGCATCGGTGCCGAGGCGAAGGACGCGCGCGCCCTTCTCGGCCGCCGCGCGGAGGATCTCCCCCCGCGGCTCCGCGCGCCGCACGCCGAGCACCAGCGTTCCGCCCTCCTTCACGATTCCCGCTTTCTCGCGGGCGATGCGTCCGAGCGTCCGTCCGAGTATTTCCGCGTGGTCGAGCGCGATGGTCGTGATGACGGAGACGCGAGGGTTGAGCACGTTCGTCGCGTCGAGCCGCCCGCCGAGGCCCACCTCCGCCACGGCGAAGTCGACGCGGGACTCGGCGAAGTGATCGAAACAGAGCGCCGTCGTGGCCTCGAAGAAGGAGGGACGCGTCGCCTCGTAGCGGGGCCACCAGCGATGAAGGAGCGTCTCCAGCGCGTCGTCGGAGATCTCCGCGCCGTCGATACGAATCCGCTCGTTGAAGCGAAGCAGGTGGGGGGACGTGTAGAGGCCGACCCGCTTACCCGCGGCACGAAGGATCGACGAGAGATGGGCGGCGGTGGAGCCCTTCCCGTTCGTGCCGGCGATCAAGGCGCTCGGGAAGGCGCGGTCGGGCCGCCCCGCGGGCTCCAGGAGAGATTCGATTCCCTCGAGGCCGAGCCGCATGCCGCTCCGCTCGAAGCGGTAGAGATCCTCGAGCCGCCGCGCGAGCGGCTGGCCGGCGATCGCCGTCATTCGTCCTTGAGGTCGGCTCCGGCGGCAGTGGCGGGCTGGGGCTCGGGGGGCCCCACGGCGGCGGGGGGTACGGTGTCGCTCGGAGCCGGCAAGGCGGGCGGCGCGGGCGTGGCGCGAGGCGAGTGTCCCACCGGCTCGGGCACCGGCTCTGACGCGGCGCGGAAGCGCGCGAGCGACTCGCCGGCACGCCTGCGAGGCGGATGCGGAAGTCGCTCCGCGGCCGCGAAGAAGCGGAGGAACCACGCCAGCGTCTTCCGCATCTCCGAGCGCGGAACGATCCGGTCGATCATCCCCTTCTGGAGCAGGAACTCGGAGCGCTGGAATCCTTCCGGAAGCTCCTGACCGATGGTCTGCTTGATGACGCGCGGCCCCGCGAAGCCGATGAGCGCCTTCGGCTCGGCGAGGATCACGTCCCCCACGGACGCGAAGGAGGCGGTGACGCCACCCGTGGTCGGATGCGTGAGGACCGAGATGTAGGGGATTCCCGCGTCGGAGAGACGGGCGAGGAGCGCGTTCGTCTTCGCCATCTGCATGAGCGAGAGGATGCCCTCGAACATGCGCGCGCCGCCCGATGCGGCGAGAATGATCAAGGGGCGCCGCGTCTCGATGGCGTGGAGGATCGAGCGCGCGATCCGCTCCCCCGCCGCCGAGGCGAGGCTCCCGCCGAGGAAGTCGAAGTCCATGATGGCGACCACCACCGGCATCTCTTCGATGAGGGCGTCGCCACAGAGCACCGCCTCGCTCAGTCCGGTCTGCTCCCGTGACTTCTTGAGCCGGTCGACATAGCGGCGGGAATCGCGGAAGCGGAGGGGATCGGTGGAGACGACCTCGCTGAAGCGCTCCTCGAACGAACCTTCGTCGAGGAAGATCTTCACGTAGGAGCGCGCGGAGATCCGGAAATGAAAGCCGCACTTGCCGCAGGTCCAGAGGTTTCGCTCGAGCTCCTTGTGGTAGAGGATCTCGCCGCATTCCTCGCACTTGGACCAGAGGCCGTCGGGGAGCTCACGTCGCTTCTGCTGCGCCTTGAGCCCTTCCTTCGCCTTTCGAAGCCACGTCATGCGCTGGATCCCCCTGGGAGCATCAGGAGCATCACGATAGCATCCTCGACGGGGTTGCGGTAGTAGCTCTTGCGGATCGCGATATCGACGAATCCGTTCCGCGCGTAGAAGTTACGGGCGATCGAGTTCGACTCCCGAACTTCGAGCGTCACTCTTCGGATCCCCTGGCTCCTCGCGGCCGTCAGGAGATCGAGGAGGAGCGACTGCGCGATCCCCTTCCGGCGATACACCGGGTCGACCGCGAGGTTGCCTAGATGAGCCTCGTCCGCGACGAGGACCGCGAAGGAATAGGCCGCCAGTTGTTCTACCACGAGGGCGGCCCTGGCGTACGTGCCGCCGGCCAGCTCGATCTCCGACCGGAACATGCCGCGCGTCCACGGGTCGCTGAAGCAGCGCCGCTCCATGGCCACGATTTCGTCGAGGTGGCTGACGGTGATCGGCACGATGCGAACCTGGTCGACGTAGGTCATGCCTACGGTTTTCTCGCGTTGGGTGCGCGACCATAGGCCGGCGCGGCGAGGACGACGTCGGCGACTCCGCCCTCCTGGATCAGCAGATCGCCGATGACCGCGACCGACTCCGCGAGCGCCAGGACCGGCGCGCGCGCGATCTCGTCCTCGTCGAGGAGCGCCGCGATGGCGTCGTTGGCCGGAATCGCGCGGATGGAACGGCCGGCCCACCCGCTCCCGCTCGACGACATCGCGATGAGGCGGTCGGTAATCTCGTCCTCGGGGATCGACTCGGGCGCGAGAAGGAGGCGGGGCCGGGAGCGCGCGGCGGCTGGCGGCTCCCACAGCGCGAATTCCACCTGCTTTCGCTCGCCCGGCGTCACCGTCACGAGCAGGTCGCCGTCCGTCGGGCCCGCCGAGGCTGCCGCGTGCGCCGCCGCCTCATGCGCCGATACGAGCGCGAGGGGGACGCCCGCTCCGACCGCGATGCCTTTGGCCCACGCGAGGCCGATGCGAAGCCCCGTGAAGGAACCAGGGCCCTGCGAGACGGCGAGGCCGGAGAGCGAGGCGAGCCCCACGCCGAGCCCCGCTTCCCGCATCAGGCGCGCGGCGGCGTTCGCCAGGCCGCTCGAGTGCTCCCCCCGAGAGAGCGCCGCCGTTCCGCGCGGCGCTCGGTCGACGAGAAGCGCCAGCGAGCCGCGAGGGCTCGCCGTGTCAATTCCCAGGATGAAGCGCATGATGCCACCGATCGCGGTCGAAGAGCCCATCGCGCGCCATCGCCTCGAAGCGATCGCCGCGCGGGCGGAGACGGATCTCCCGCCCTTCGCCCAAGGAGGGATCGAGATAGCGAAGCTCCACGTCGAGCCGGTCGTCGGGGAGACGACTCTCGGCCCGGTCGGCCCATTCCACGAGGACGATGGAGTCGGGCGTGGCGAGATCGTCGAGGCCGAGCGTCTCGTATTCGGCCGGCCGATTCAGCCGGTAGAGATCGGCGTGCACGACGCGCGGGCCTGCGCCGCCTTCTCCATGGACCTCGACCAGGACGTAGGTCGGGCTCCGGCCCCGAAGACCCGGATGGACCGCTTCGAGGATTCCGGAGACGAGCGTCGTCTTGCCCGCCCCGAGTTCGCCCCGAAGGGTCACCCAGTCTCCCCCGCGGAGGAGGCTCCCGAGGTAGCGCCCGAGCGAGCGCGTCTCGCCGTCCGACTTGAGCAAAGAGCGGAGTTCGACGGGCACCGGGCTACCCGCGCGGAAGGAGGGTGGCCACGGGCAGGATCATCTCGTCCAGGGAGATGCCGCCGTGCTGGAACGAGCCCCGATAGCGGCTCTCGT
>Ga0315278_10002389_pt1 | contig 16717 bp, 14 predicted proteins | sample YL17G06_0_MG_FD_203880 | JGI IMG/M metagenome (GOLD analysis project Ga0315278, IMG submission 203880) | Sediment microbial communities from Yellowstone Lake, YNP, Wyoming, USA - YL17G06_0 | ecosystem: Environmental > Aquatic > Freshwater > Lake > Sediment | place: USA: Wyoming | collected... | reverse complement strand
CGCCGGCGCCGGCGTGGCGGGCCTCGCCGCCATCGGCACGGCCGCCAACCTGGGCGCCATCGTGCGCGCCAACGACACGCGCGCCGAAGTCGCCGACCAGGTCGTGTCGCTGGGTGGCGAATTCGTAAAGGTCGATTACGAGGAAGAAGGCTCGGGCGGTGGCGGCTATGCCAAGGTGATGAGCGAGGGCTTCCAGCAGGCCCAGCGAGCGATGTATGCGCAACAGGCGAAAGACGCCGACATCATCATCACGACCGCGCTGATCCCGGGCAAGCCGGCGCCGAAGCTCATTACCGCCGAGATGGTCAGGAGCATGAAGCCGGGCAGCGTCATCGTCGACATGGCGGCCGAGCAGGGCGGCAACTGCGAGCTCACCGTTCCAGGCGAGGCGGTGGTCCGGCACGGTGTCACCATCATCGGCTACACGGATCTCGTCAGCCGCCTGGCCAAGCAGTCGTCGACGCTGTATTCGACCAACCTGCTGCGCGTGACGGAGGAGCTCTGCAAGACCAAGGACGGCGTCATCAACGTCAACATGGACGACGACGCCATCCGCGGCCTGACCGTCGTCAAGGAGGGCAGCATCACCTGGCCGCCACCGGCGCCGAAGTTGCCGGCCGCGCCTGCGCAGGCGAAGCCCGTCGCTGCTGCGGGCACGCCCCCGAAGAAGTCGGGCCACGGCCACGGAGCCGCGGAGCCCGCATCGGGCAAGTCCGTCGCCGTGACGTTCGGCCTCGGCGCGCTGCTCTTCCTGCTGGCCGGAGCTTTCGCGCCGGCCTCGTTCCTCGCGCACTTCACGGTCTTCGTGCTGGCCTGCTTCATCGGCTACATGGTGGTCTGGAACGTGACGCCGGCACTGCACACGCCGCTCATGAGCGTCACCAACGCGATCTCCAGCATCATCGCGCTCGGCGCGCTGATCCAGGTGGCACCGCCGCTCGGCGAAGGAACGGCGGGGCGGCCGGACTTGCTGATCCTTGGCCTTGCGGTGGCGGCGCTCACGCTCACCGCGGTCAACATGTTCGGCGGTTTCGCCGTCACCCGTCGCATGCTTGCGATGTTCCGGAAGTAAGGGGACACGAGCATGTCAGCCAATCTCGCCACGGTAGCCTACGTTGCGGCTGCCATCCTGTTCATCCTGAGCCTCGGCGGCCTCTCGAATCCCGAGACCTCGCGGCGCGGCAACCTGTTCGGAATCATCGGCATGGCGATTGCCGTGCTCGCGACCGTGCTCGGACCACGGGTCACCGCAGCCGGCCTGCCCTGGATCGTCGGCTCGCTGGCGGTCGGCGGCAGCATCGGCCTGTACGCGGCCCGCAAGGTGCAGATGACGCAGATGCCGGAACTCGTCGCTATCATGCACAGCCTCGTCGGTCTCGCTGCATGCCTCGTCGGCTTCGCGAGCTATGTCGACACCTCGATCGTCCTGACCGGCGCAGAGAAGACGATCCACGAGGCCGAGATCTACATCGGCATCCTGATCGGTGCAGTCACGTTCTCGGGTTCCGTCATCGCGTTCGGCAAGCTGTCCGGCAAGATCGGCGGCAAGCCGATGCTGCTGCCCGGGCGGCACCTGCTCAATCTCGCCGGGCTGCTCGGCGTGATCTGGTTCGGCGTGCAATTCCTGCAGGCCCACGACCTGCAGACGGGCATCCTGCCGCTCGCCGTGATGACAATGATCGCGCTGCTCTTCGGCGTGCACATGGTGATGGCGATCGGCGGCGCGGACATGCCGGTCGTGGTGTCGATGCTCAACAGCTACTCCGGATGGGCTGCGGCGGCGACCGGTTTCATGCTGTCCAACGACCTGCTGATCGTCACGGGGGCACTCGTCGGTTCTTCGGGCGCAATCCTTTCCTACATCATGTGCCGCGCGATGAACCGCAACTTCCTCAGCGTCATCGCCGGCGGCTTCGGCACGGGCGGTGGCGCGGCGCCGGCCGCTGCGGGAGCTGAGCCGGCAGGCGAAGTGACGGCCATCAGCGCGACCGAGACCGCAGAGCTGCTGCGCGACGCAAAGAGCGTGATCATCGTGCCGGGCTATGGCATGGCGGTCGCCCAGGCGCAGCACACCGTGTACGAGATCACGAAGCTGCTGCGAGCGAGAGGCGTCAACGTGCGCTTCGGCATCCATCCGGTCGCGGGCCGCATGCCGGGCCACATGAACGTGCTGCTTGCCGAGGCCAAGGTGCCCTACGACATCGTGTTCGAGATGGACGAGTTGAACGACGACTTCCCGACCACCGACGTCTCGATGGTGATCGGCGCCAACGACATCGTGAATCCGGCGGCCGAGGACGACCCGACCAGCCCGATCGCAGGCATGCCGGTGTTGCAGGTGTGGAAGGCCCAGACCTCGATCGTGATGAAGCGTTCGATGGCGTCAGGCTACGCCGGCGTCGACAATCCGCTGTTCTACAAGGAGAACAACCGGATGCTGTTCGGCGATGCGAAGAAGATGCTCGACGAGGTGCTGGTCGCGTTGAAAAGCTGAGCGGCGGGGATCGCGCATGAACATCGACCAGGACCGCCTGACGGCGCTTCGCGATTTCGCGGCGCGCTATACGGCGGCCTGGTGCAGCCAGGATCCGGCGAAGGTCGCCGCGTTCTTCGCGCCAACGGGATCGCTCACCATCAACGGCGGCACGCCCGCTGTCGGCCCGGACGCCATCACCGAGGCCGCCCGGGGATTCATGACCGCGTTTCCCGACCTCATTGTCTCCATGGATGACCTCGTCGCAGTCGGCGGCACGATCCACTACAGGTGGACGCTCGCAGGCACGAACTCTGGGCCTGGCGGAACCGGGAATCACGTCCGCATCAGCGGACACGAGGAATGGCGGATGGGCCCTGATGGCCTGGTCGCCGAGTCGCTCGGTCATTACGATGCGGCCGAATACCAGCGTCAGATCGAGCACGGCGCGGAGTGACGCCACGCTGCCCTACCAGCTTCTTGCGGATCTGGTGCTGTCGCTGCACTTCGCCATCGTGCTGTTCGTGGTTGGCGGGCTGCTCGTCATCGTCGTCGGCAGCCTGCGCGGTTGGCGCATCGCAGGCGCGCCCTGGTTCCGGCTCGCACACCTTGCCGCGATCGCAGTAGTCGTCGCCCAGGCCTGGCTCGGGGTCGTGTGCCCGCTCACGACGCTCGAGATGTGGCTGCGTGCGAGGACTCGGGAGTCGACCTACACCGGCAGCTTCATCGAGCATTGGCTGCAACGCCTGATGTACTTCGATGCGCCGCCGTGGGTGTTTGCGATCGCGTACTCGCTGTTCGGTCTGGTCGTGCTGGCCGCCTGGTGGTACTTTCCACCGCGATCGGGGCCCGGCGCGCGACGCGACAAAGCCTGACCATTCCGCCAGTTCAACACCCGCAGAGGCATCACGTGCTGCAGCTTCAACCGCTGGATCAGAACGTTCCGATCTTCCAGCAGATCAATGCCGAGGTCTCGCCGGTCATACTGGTCAACATCTTCCACGTCGCCGCGGAAGACATTCCATCATTGCTGAAAGCCTGGGAAGCGGACGCCAACTGGATGAAGCAGCAGCCCGGCTACATCTCGACGCAGCTGCACCAGGGCATCGCTGGAAGCACGACGTTCATGAACTACGCGGTCTGGGAGTCGGTCGCGCATTTCCGTGCGGCGTTCACGCATCCCGACTTCCAGCAGGCCCTGGCGCATTACCCATCCAGCGCCGTGGCCTCGCCTCATCTGTTCACGCGGGTCACTGTGCCTAACCTGTGCGTGGGACCGTAGCAGAACAGCCCAACCTTGGTTGACACTTGCGTTGTCAGCGGCCTGGAGCCTGGTACATGCGCGTTCCGGACGTAATCGTAGTGGACGACTTCCTCGCCGACCCGGAAGCCGTTCGAAGTCACGCACTGCAGCAACCCTTCGTCAAGATGCACAGCGCCGGAGTGCTCTTTCTCACGCCGAACGCGCCCATCGAAGCGGGTCTCTCGCTGTTCCGGGGCAAGCTCAGCGGCCTGCGGCGACGGTCCAGCGACCCGCGCCTGATGGAACTGACTTTCGGTGAAAGTCCGATTCCGCGTCGTCAAGGGAACGGACCGGCAGCTGGCGGGGACTCCGTGGCCGGTCTATGAAGTCGGTCGCGCTTGGCCGATAGTGTTTCCTTGCGACCAATGCTGTCGCCGCCGGGGAGAACCTTAGGTGGAAAGAACGCTCGGACCGAACACCGTCTGGACTCCATGTGAGCCACCGGTCATCGGCGAACTCATTGCCAACCTGCGGACGCGATCGCCGCAGAGTTTCGCCGGCGCTGTCGTCCTCAAGGCACGACAGGCTTGGCTACCCTTCTACACCGACCACTTCCTGATCGACGCCACGCTGCACGGTGTCGCGGACGTGGAACGCGCACTGCTGCTGCACGGCAGGTCCGACACGTACTGGCTTGACGGCCAGGCCCGACCGATTCACGTGGTGAATGCACTGGAGTCGCTCGAACTGACTGAGTCTACGGTTCTCGATTACGTGCGCTACTTCCTGTTCGCGATGCGCGGTGATCAGGGCCCGTTCGTACTGATCGAATCGCCTGACGAAATCACGGCGATCGACGCAGCAGCAACGGCGAACGAAGCGGATCCGGCCAGTCTCGAGAGCATCCGCGGTCTCTGGGTGCCTCTGCGCCTGGAAGGCAGGACGCAGGACGACAGGTTCGCCGTCCAGGCGACGGTGGCTTACGCAGATGGCTTGTATGCATCCACCTTTGCGGTCCAGACCGACGGTGAGATCGAGATGCGCGATGACCGACCCCTCGCGCTGCTCGCTGGTCTGGCGACGCCGTCCTGCCCGAACCTGGTTCCCCGACCGGACGATCCCGAGCCGCTGCCGGCTGCGCCCAGGCCGAGCCTGGAGGAGGTCCTCCACCAGGCCAAGGCCAGAGCAGTCGAGACCGCCAGCGAAGCGAAGGCCAGCGGAGACCTGCCGGTCACCGAGGCGTTCGTCTCGGTACTGCTCGCCGAAGCGGTGCGTGCCAGCCTGGGTCACCGCCTGTTGCAGCGCTTCAACACGCAGTCGAGCGCGGCCGGACCGACAGGCCAGCTGACGCGGTTCGTAAAGGAATTCTCGCCGATCATCGTCATCGAGTCGGAGATACCGTTTGTCGAAGATCTCGTCGTCGGGCTGCTCGACTCAGGGCGCGAGGTCTTCCCGGCGGCGAGGACACGCCACGCGGCAGCGGTTCAAGGCGACGATTCCCGCTGCTGGGTCGACGTTCGCGAAGCCGACGCGCGACTGCACCTGATCTCGTTTCACGCCTATCGCTCGTTGTGGGACGCGGAGTGGACCGCACACCAGCTCTCGATCGGCGAGGCGCCGGTCCTGATCGGCTGTGAACGACGCGCGGACGTACCGGAGGCGCTGCGGCGCGTAACCGATCTGTTCCTGACGCTGCCGCGCATCGACGAGCGGTTGTTCGTCGCGATCTTCCGGCAGGTCATCGGTTCGCCGCCGCCCCGCCGCTGGCGCACCGGCGGGTCCGACTGGGTTCGCTACCTGCTGCATACGGATTTTCATGCGCCGCTCAGGTTCAAGCTCGACGCAGCCGAGACCGTGGACTACCTTCGCGATCGATGCCGGGCCCGGCTGGCCCAGGTATCCGCGGCGGACTCGCTGGCATTGAAGGACCTGCATGGCCTCGGCGAGGCGCGACAGATCGCGGAGGACATGATCGCCGACATCGGGGCAGCGCGGGCGGGCCGCGTGCCGTGGTCGGCCGTCGATCGCGGCCTGCTGCTGGTCGGGGCAGCCGGGACGGGCAAGACGACGCTTGCCCGCGCCATCGCGCGAGCCTGCGACGTGAAGTTCATCCATGCCAGCGCCACGCAGTGGCAATCTGCCGGCGCCTTGGACCAGCACCTGCGGGCGATCCGCGAGACGTTCTCCGCAGCGCGGCGCTATGCCCCGGCGATCCTGTTCCTCGACGAGATCGACAGCATCGGCAATCGCGAGCTCTTCACCGGGTCGAATGCCATCTACCAGACGGATATCGTCAACGCGGTCCTCGAGCAGATCCAGGGCATGGACGCCAAGGAGCCTGTGATCGTCATCGGCGCGACGAATTTCCTGGAGAAGGTCGATCCGGCGCTGCGCCGCGCCGGGAGACTCGACCAGGTCGTCAACGTGCCACGCCCTAACGTCGCCGGCCTCGAGCAGATCTTCGCGTACTACCTGGCGCCGCACCGCAAGGCGAGGAACGTGGAGCGTGACGTGAAGGTGCTGCCGCTCGCGCAGCTGGCCTTCGGATTGACCGGCGCGGATGTCGAATTCTTCGTGCGGGGAGCCGCGAGACGCTCCCGCAAGGAAGGACGAAGAATAGCGCAGGCCGACCTCGTCGCCGAGGTGACGCGGCGGCCACGCAGGCCCGATAGCGTGGTCCGCCTGACGCCGGAGGATATGCGCCGCGTTGCCGTCCACGAAACCGGTCACGCGCTTGCCGCGCTCAAGAGTTCGGTGGGCGCGCCGGAACTCGCTTTCGTCTCGATCATCCCCCGCATGGATGGATCGCTCGGCTTCACCGCCTCGGTGCCGCCGGAGGGTGCAGTGATGACGCCGACGGAAGTGCGAGAACGGCTGCGCACCATTCTGGCGGGACGCGCGGCCGAGGAAGTGGTTTACGGAAAGGCCGATATCAGCCTGAGCTCCGGCGGCGGGCAGAACAGCGACCTCGCGGTGGCCACCCGGACGGCCACGAACGTCATTTGCACGGCTGGGTTCGGCACGGATGGCAGCCTGCACTGGACATCCGCGCCGACGGCCGCGCAGTTGCAACAGGTCGATGCGCTGTTGCGCAGCACCTATCGCGCGGCGGTCGGGTTGCTGCGGAAAAACCGGGACACACTTGATCGCATCGCTGGGGCACTCGTCGAACACCAGGAGCTCGACGGTGCGGCCGTTCGCGCGCTTCTCACGAAGCCGCAGGCCACGGCCGGCCGCTCAACGCGCAACAAAACTCGATGACTGCAGTACATCCCCCGGCCGCAACTCCCATATTGTGCCCTGGACCGACTTCTCCGCGCGTGAGACCGTGTATCGCCGATTGCGCCACTCGAGGTTGAACATGCGACGCCAGCTGGGCCGGATGCGGCGCCGGTCGGGACGCGCTTCGAACTCGAACTCATCCGCGAGCGACTCGGGCAGATACCAGCCATTCAACGCGTAGTGCCAGAGATCGAAGTCAGAACACAGGACGCGCTCCTCGTCCAACTCGAGCTCGATGCGCACTCCGGTTGCACCCGTCGGCAGGTGCCCTCGGTGACGAAGATCGGGCCTTCGCCGCGACACGCCACGCCACTGGCGCCAGACCCAGATCGGGCCCTGGCGACGTAACTGTGGTGCGCCGAGACGGTCCCGCATCTCGCGTGCCATCCACCGGTATGCCGGGATCCACGCCGGCTCGACACGCGACTCGCCTGCGCGCCAGACAGAGCCGGAGCGCAGCACTGCCAGTACTTCCGGCGCCTGGATTGTCCAGACGCGCATCAGGCCAATGACCGCGTCGGGCCATGCATGCGCGTTGCAAGGGAAGTCCGGTGCTCTGAAGTCATCGCGCCCTCCGGTCACTGCGGCGAGCGAGTATGTCGCTCGACCTGTCGCTTTGCCATCGACTCTGCGATGCTGTCCATTGCGCATCCGGTGGGGAGACGGGCATGACCCGACTGCGAATGCAGCCGCGCCTTCGGCCGGCGTTGCTGCTGGCACTGGCCGGCCTGCTGGTCTGGCCCGGCGAGCGGGCTGCTGCAACAACCTGGATCGAGCAGGCGCAGGCCGACCTCACCTGCACAGGACAGGCGGACGCGGCCGAGCGTCTGTCGCTCGACGCACCGTGGATCGCAAGCCCTGCGAACGCCGCGATCGTCACGAATTATTTCAAGGGCCCGCCTCGCGACGCGACGCACGCGAAGTTCCGGTACCTCACCATGCTCGCCGCAATCGGCTGGTGGGCCGACCTGATCAACGACCAGGTTCTGCGCAGCGATGTGTACGTCACCATCGGTGCAATTGCGGACCGATACGCGACCGGCTCCGATACGCTGCTGTATCGGCAGGTTGCCCGCTGCGCGCGCGCCCAACTCATCAGTTCAGTGATCGAACGGGATCGGCCGCAGCTCGCCGACCGGCTCGCCGACGACCTGGTGCGACTCTATCCGGGCGAAGCTGCCACGCAGGCCGTCGAAGACTGGCCGCTCATCGTCGCGTTGCGCGAGATCCGCCTCGATCCGCGTTCGCGCGCCGGGATTGCCCAGCTCGCGACGCGCGCGACCGTGCTGGCCGGCTCGACGGCAAGCTCGAACCAGCCTGAGCGGGCCAGCCGCCTGCTGGCGGCCGTCGCCCAGGGCCTGCTCGCGCTCGGCGAGACCGACAAGGCACGCCAGCTTGCCTTGCAGTCGATGGTCGTAACGGGCAAACCGCCCACCGCGACCGCGGCATGGCGTGCGATGCCGACCATCTACGATGCTTCGGAAAAGCTGAACGGCGCGGCGGATGCGGCCGGCGTGCACGCCCTGCTGCAACCAGATCAACCGCCGGCCGCCCTGCGCGACCAGGAAGCCGCCGTCGAATCGCTGCTGCGGTTGTCGAAGGCTGCGGAGACCCAGCAGCGATTCGCCGACATGAGCCGATACGCCCAGCAGGCATTCGGCAGGCTCGCCGATTTTCGCGGGCTCGAGCGCTACTCGGTGCCGTTCTACCGACAGGTACTCGACGAGATGGCCTTCACCCGCGACCAGGACATCGGCACGCTCGCGCGACGCGACCAGAAATTCGCCCTGGATACGCTCACCACCTACACGGGCCTGTACGACACCCTGCTCCGGCAGGCACAGAATCAGTTCGTGGCCGACGCGCGCGAGCAGCTCTTCTTTCAATACAAGATCGACAACAGCCTGCACGCCCTCACCGAGCTGTACCCGGCGATGCCGCGCTTGAGTGCGCAGATCGCGGACACGACGTTTCGCCTCGCACAACTGCGCTCCTTCGGGCGCCTGACACTCGCCACGCTGTCGGCGGAACTCGGCCGGTCAGGCATCGACCCGCAGTCGCGATTCAGCGTGGAGCGTTTCTTCACGCTGTCCACGCAGACGGCCGTCTGGTTGCGCGGAATGCTGGATTCCCTGCGAACAGGACCCGACGCCGCGCCGCCGGACAGCGAGGCGCTCTGGAAAGTCTTCTTCACGCTCGATGTCTTCTACAACGAGACTTCGCGGGAATTCGCGCGTTACACGCAGTTCGTGCGACAGAAGGCGCCTGCGGTTGCGGAGCTAGCCACGCCGCGGCCACTGCCCGTCCGCGAGTTCCAGCGTCGCCTGCGCACAGGCGAGGCGATCGTGGCCACGCTGGTCACACCGCGCGATCTCTACATCTGGGCCATCACGCAGCGTGGCGTCACGGTGGCACGCCAGCGCATTGGCGAAACCGAAATCCGCAGCACGGTGCAGCGACTGCGGGCCGGACTCGTGCCGGGTGGCGGCAGCGGAGCCGGCAAGCTGCCGCCGTTCGATGCCGCCGCGGCCTATGAGATCTATCGCCTCGTGTTCGAGCCGATCGCAGGGTCGCTGCAGGGCATCACCGATGTCGTCTGGTTCGGCCACGGTCCTCTCGGCTCGGTGCCGCCCGCGGTACTGGTAACCGCACCGCCGACCAGGCCAAAGCTCAGCACGCCCGCCGAGTTTGCGGCCACGCCGTTCCTCGTCGATCGATATGCTTTCGCTGCGCTGGCCGACCTGTCGCTGTTTCCGTGGCAGCGTGACAAGGCGGCGGCCGGGCAGCGGGAGGATCGCTTCCTGGGCGTGGGCGCGCCGTTGCTCACGGCCGACGAAATTGCCGGAGGGCTGCGCTCGCGAACCTACGAGCTGGCGGGGGGCCTGGACGGCAAGGAACTGGCCCAGCTGCCGAAGCTGGCGGAATCCGTCGACGAGATGAAGGGGCTGGCGGCCGTCGTGGGCGAGTCGAATTCGACACTCTGGCTCGGTCCGGAGGCCAGCGAGAAGCGCTTCGTAGGTGACGCACTGCTGGGCTACCAGACGATCGCACTGGCGACACACGGCTTCCTTTCCGGCGACGTGCGCGACGTGCCGGAACCCGCGCTCATGCTCGCACTCGACCCCGGAGCCAGGGATCGCTTCGACGGCATCCTCACCAGCCGCGAAATCGCAGCCCTGAAGCTGGACGCGAACCTGGTGATTCTCTCCGCGTGCAACACGGCGGGTGCGGACGGGCGCCCCCGCGGCGAGACGTTCACCGGCCTGAGCCAGGCGTTCTTCACGGCAGGCGCTCGATCGTTGATGGTGAGCCACTGGCCCGTGATGTCCGGCGCCGCCGTGCAGTTGACCGTCGGCACCCTCGGCGAGTCGCGCAAGCCGGGTGCCACGCTCTCGCGGAGCCTGCAGCTCGCGATGCAGCAGGCGCGCAAATCAGGCGCAGCCAGCCCGATCGAATCTCACCCGTCTTACTGGGGGCCCTTCGTCATCGCCGGCGACGGACGTTAGCGGGACGCCGGCAACGCCGCGCCCCACAACACTCCGTCGCCGATCGCGCCCGCCAGCGGATCGCCTGCTCGGATGAGCGGTCGCAGGCGCTCAAAGCTCTCGAGCCGCCATTGGCCGCCATCCTGGCTCGCCAGCCAGACAGCCTGCGCGACGACTCCAAGTGCAGTTGCGTCCGCCGCCAGGTCGGACGGCATCGCGGGGCCGCTGGTCGCAGCCTCCAACCCGGCCTCGAAGCGCTTGCCCGCGGCGTCCGTGATCACGATCGAATAGCGCCCGACCGATAGCGGCACGTCGTCCAGCCGAACCTGCCATCCGTCGATCGATTCACGGAGCACGAGGCTGTCCTTGCCGGAGAGCACCTTGACGACGAACGGCGGGCAACCGCCTCGCCAGGCGAGGGGCAAGTCGCGCTGGCCGTTCACCACGCGCGCGCCCGGCACGAGGATCGGCACGTCGATCGGCTTGACCTCGCCTTCACCTTGTCCGCACTTGTCTCCACCGCGCGATGCGGCGGTCCCGGCAAGCCGATAGTCGTCGTCGAACACGCCCGAGATCGCGTGGTAAATCGCCTGGATTGCGCCGAGCGGCGGTGCCGCGGGGACAGCGAAGATGCCAGGTCCCTTGAAGCTGGCCGTTTCGCCGTTCGAGAGCTGGACCTTCACCAAGGCACCGGCGGGCAGCGTCACACGATCCCCGACCATGACGACCGAACCGATCTGGACCGGAACCGGCGTGGCACCGGGTTGCCGGGTGAAAGTGAACCGTCCCGCCGCCGGTCGGTATTCCGCGACGACACCGACACCCGCGTCGGCATCCGTGGCGGCGCTGCCGGGCGTACCGGCCAGCGCCGCTACCGAAGTCGCGATCGCAAGGACCGCAGAGATCCAGGACTTCCCTCTGCTCATGTCAGTCCCCCCGTGGCTTCAAATCATGTTCCCGGAGGAGCAATGCACGAAGCGCATTGCGCCAGTCCCGCCAGCCTTGCGGTGATCGCGCGCACACCGCCTTGACCTTATCGAGGTACTCCAGCACGAACTCCGCTGCCTTGTACACGATCATCATGATGATCGCAGCCTCGACCGCGTCGAACACGCCGAAAGCGTCGTATCGGTCGATCGCGAACGCGACCAGTGCGAGAGCGCAGGCGCTGGAGACGACGAGCGCGACGAGTCCACGCAGCCACCACTGCGAACACGCGAAGATAGCGAACAGCAGCAGAGCTGCGGCCCGGTAGGCCAGCTTTTCGATCCCACCGTGCATCTCCACCTGCAGCGGCGCAAATCGCACCGTGTTCGCAAGCAGTTCGACGCCCGGCAATACACCGCTCGGCGTCAACCAGAAATCCCCCGCACTGGCGTGGGTCGCACCGATGAAGACGACCCGTCCACCGAACAGACGCGCGTCGTTACGGGACATCTGCGGGTCCAGCAGCAACGATGCCGAGATCGACTGCGCATCGGCCGCAGGCGCCCGTCCCTCGCCCGTCAGCCTGGGACCAATGAACAGACGCTTCGGCTTGCGGATGTTCTGCTCGACCGTCGTTGCACAGGACGGGCCCCGCGTCGTGACCACTGCCGGGCGATCGAGACCCTGCGGCAATGTCCCGACCATTGCCGCCAGGCGCGCGGGAATAGACGGCAACCACTCCGCGCCGTCGCTGGTACACACCTCGAGCCAGTCCTGCCAGTTCCGCACGGCGCCACCGCCGTCGGTCTCGAAGCTGGCGTGCGCCCAGGCGAGCCTCGAATTGTTCTCGAACACGTCGTCGAACGGACTCGCAGCCAGGCGACGCGTGCCGTCCGGCGACGGCTCGATGCGCTTCGGGAATATCAACGGCGCCGGACCCGGGTACCTCTGCAGGAAATCGAGCAGCGCGCGCTGGCCACCATCGGTGGCGACACTGACGCGATCGCCCCACGAGAGATCAATGTCGACGACCACCGCCGTCGGGCCTGCCGCGGTGACGACCTGCAGCATGCGCGTCAATTGATCGCGCGGCGTGACCGCCGGCGAGCCCCAGCCATGGTTGGTCGCCTCATCGATGTCGACGATCGTGACGGGAATCGTCCGGTCGGATGCGAACCAGCCGAACGTCAGCGCGCGCAGCGAATGATCGAGATCGATCGGCGAGTCGCCGAAGAAGGATGCGACCGCGAACAGCCTGATGCTGCCGAAGATCGCGAACCAGAAGGCAATGACGACAACCAGCGTAACCGCGCGAATGGCCTTGCGGTTGGGGTCCGACCTGACGCCCAGGGTCACGAGCAGCCAGTTCCCCAACCGCGACGCGGCCGGCACAGGCGGACCACTTCTGGAGGTCGCACTCTTCTTGTCGCTGTCGCTCATTGTCGCTCCCCCGCGATGGCTTCATGATGCACCTCGCGCGGCCCCGCACGCCACAAGGTCGATTCGGCGGAAAAATCGTTATGGCGACACACCCCCAGATCGCAGCAAGACTCCTGCGCGACGCCGCGAGGTTCTTCCGCAATGTCGCGGCGCAGAACGAGCCGCTGCGCGAGCAGCTGAACGACAACGCCGATGTCTATGACCAGGTTGCTCGCCTGGTCGAAGCAGATCCGACGGGCGAGATCGATTTCGATGAACGACGATGAGCTAGATCGAATCCGGGCCAACCAGGGAATCGGCCTCACCGCCCGGGAACTCGGCACCCAGGTCGCGATGGGCGGCATCGCAACCGCGGCGATCGGAGTGATCATCGTCCTGCTGATCGTCGCCGGGTTCGTCATTGCCGGCGTGCTCTCCATCGTCGCCGCAGTCGTGATCGTCGCGCTGCTGCGGCTCTTCGAATGGTGGACGGCGCCGGGCTACGGCCAGGCCTACAAGGCCTCCGTGCTCGGCATCTTCGGCTTCGTCGCGGCCGCCTTCCTGATCAACGAGGTGCTGCCGGTTCACGAGTACATCTGGGATCCGGATGTTCCGTTCGTGAGCAATGCACGCCTGCTGGCCCACATCCAGCAGGAAGACTGGGCGCTGCGACCGATCCTGCCGACCTTGCTGGTCCGATTCGGCCCGGGGCTGCTGATCTGCGCGTACCTGCTGCAGCGGAATCTCGGCGAATCCCTGGCAGGCCCCGTCGGCTACCTGAAAGCGATGGTCACCAGCTTTCTGGCCGTACTCGTGAGCAGCTACGTCGTCGCGATCCTTGGCGTGCGGTTCTTCGAGCGCGTGGTCCGGCCAGAGGACGCACTGCAGATTTTCCTGGGACAGGTTCCGGGTTCGCTGGTCGCGCTCGCGGTGTTCAGCATCCTGGGTGGCGTTTTCGCCGGGATCATTCTGCTGGCAGCCACGCGACTGATGCGAGGATCCGCGCCGAGTCCCACCGTCGGCCGCTTCTATCGCACGGCCGTGACCGGACTGTTCGCGTATTGCGTCGTCAACACGCTGGTGCTGTTCATCTACCAGGATGCGCGCCAGCTGGATGACGCGCTCGAGCGCATGATCGCGTCGGGGGACCCGCTCGGCTTGCTCTTCAGCGACGGGTCGTTGTTCGCCGCCGTACCGGCCTGGGATTATTTCGTGTGGCAGCTGCCGGGCCTGCTGCTCAGCGCGGCGATCATGGCCTCACGGATTCGCGGGCCATTCCTGGGGCCCGCCGGCTATTTGAAGGCATGCCTGGTCGGCGAAGTCGCCTGGCCCGCGGCACTCGTCGGCATATTCGGCACGGCCGTCGCGCTGGTGTATCTCGTACGCTGAATCGCGGCACCCTTGACCACGATGCGGCTAGGACGTCATCGCGGGATGCGGCCGCACCGCATCCACGAACGCCTCCATCGATTCGTGCGCCATTCGACCGAACTCCCGCTCCGTCGCATCGAACGTAACGCGCGCCTTTACGAAGCAACCGTTCGTCGTCGTCAGCAACACCGCCGACATCGAATCGCCCGGCAGGTCCAGGATCGCGAGCAGGCACCGGCCGCGACCCGACGAGTCCTTGAACATGGCTTGATGCTTGAGCTCGGCACTGGGGTTCACGCTGAACGCATCCGCGACCGCCAGGCGAAACTCTTCGACCACTCGTGCGGACTCGATGTCGTCTGTGTCCTGCCGTTCTCCCCTGTCGTAAACGTACACGGTGCCCTTGATTGCGAACGAGTCGTACGCCACCGACCATCCGAGCCCCGGACTGTCCGGCTCGTTGTCGGTGGCATCGCTGAGATGCAGCCAGCCTAGTTGGGTTGGGAGGCGCACGCCGGAACGCGGGTCCGCGAACCCGGTGGGCACGGGCAACGAAAACGTCGTGCAATCCGCCGAAAGCGTTTCAAGTACGAAGTAGCGTACTTCGTTCCCGCTGACGATCTCGTGCTCGTGCAGCGCGACCGTTTCGATGTCTGCTCGCACGATCCTGCGCTCAGCGGAGACAAGCTCCTGTCCTTTCAGTCGCCACGCCACGCGACGAGACTTGCAGAGGCATCGCAACACCGCCATCTGCGTGTCCACGGCCTCGTGCAGGTCCGCCGCCGTCACGACGATCGGTTCGGCTTCCTGCCCCGACCCGTCACCAATCGGCAGGTCCACGCCGAACTCGCGGTGCAGACGAACGCGAAGTGTTTCTGTCTCGGACACTTGCATCACCGTGGGCCGCCCGGGAAATTGAAAGGCTACGCCTTCCGCTGGCTCAGCAACGGACCCATCGCGTCCGGTGCCGACCGACCTCGCTGCACGTCCTGCCCTGCTGCAACGCAGCGGAACGCGTCCCGGCGCCGCTCAGGCGTCCACCTTGCGGCGTCACCTGCAACCTGCAACAGTCGCTCGTGACGGGGAACCCACGGGTGGCCGGACTCGACTCCAAAGGAGGGGCGATGCGCACTCTTCGAAAGGCCTGCTTTGCCATCGTCATGGCCCTCGGATGCGCGGCAGCGCACGCGCAGTCGGCGGAGGATCAACTCGCGCAAGTCGTCGCCGCGCTGATGCAGCCGGCGGGCACGGAAGGGTCGTACGGCGGTTGGGAGCGGATCGAAGCGGTCAAACAGATTCGCTGGGAGCCTTTGCCGCCCAGGGAGCAGGACAATGCTCTGCCCGACGGGTCCTACTTCGTGCGACGCGGTCTCGCGAACCTCGACGGGCGGCCGTTTGGCGTCGTGGCGACCGGCGCACGGACGATGGTCGTCAACGTCTATTTCCGCAACGTGGGCAAGTCGCCGGTCGGCGAGCCGGCGGTCGTCGGAGCGATGCAACGGCAGGGCTTTTCACTGGACCTTGCCCGCTGCCCGATCAAGGGCGCGGCCGGGGCGGGCAACAAGTGGTGGCGCATCCAGAGCCCGAACAAGCGGCCCGCCTTCTTCAATTCCCAGACGGACTGCAATGGCTCCAGGTGCGAGGGGTACGCGCTGCTGCTCGGCGAAACGCTGCCCACCATGACGCCGCAGCAGCAGCGGCTTTACACGGATCGTTGCTCAGACGCGTCGGCCGGACAGGCTGCCGTGGCGCCCGCAGCGTGGGATGAGCGACTGGCCGCGCTGTTCATGATCCTGATACCGCCCGAGCGTTCCGGGGCGGTGGCATGGCCTGAGATCGACAAGGCGCAGATCGTGACTTGGGCGCCGATGCCGCCGCAGCAGATGCCGACTCCGCCGTGGTCCGACAAGGAGAACCATTTCTATCGTGGCGGACAGGCCGACCTGGGCGGGCGGGTGCTCTATCTCACCGCAACGGGCACGAAGAACGAAGTTCGCAATGTCCACCTCGAGGACGCGCAAACGCAGGCGGGTCGTGGCGACGTGCTCAAGGTGCTGCAGCAGAAGGGATTCGATGTGCAGCTTGCCCGTTGCGGGAAGCTGTACCAGCTGTCGGCCGAGAAGTGGTTTCGGGTGACGGGCCAGGGGAGGCGTCCGGTCATGCTGCTGCGCAATGTCCGTTGCGATACGGTCGCCTGCCCGAAGGGCCAGGAGAACTACACGCTCGCACTCGACGGCGTGTTGCCGAAACTGCAGGCAGGCGAAATGGAGGCCGTCAGTGGCCGTTGCCCAGGTCGCTGACCGCGACCCGGCTGCATCGCATCCCGCGGGCCCGAATGCGGAGATGGGGCAGCGTCTGCTGATGGCCGTCTTCACTGCGCGTCTGGCGAAGGCCGTCGCGAAGTCGGCCTGAGATTCTGTTCTGCTAGAGCGCCAACTAGAACCGCACGTCCATACGGAGCATGGCTCCGCCGGGCGCCGGTTCCGCGCTGAAGGCAAGTCTTGAATCTGGCCCGAG
>Ga0315278_10002388_pt1 | contig 16717 bp, 16 predicted proteins | sample YL17G06_0_MG_FD_203880 | JGI IMG/M metagenome (GOLD analysis project Ga0315278, IMG submission 203880) | Sediment microbial communities from Yellowstone Lake, YNP, Wyoming, USA - YL17G06_0 | ecosystem: Environmental > Aquatic > Freshwater > Lake > Sediment | place: USA: Wyoming | collected... | reverse complement strand
TGAGAAAATCCTGAGCAATCTCGCGTCTTCGCCATGAAGGGATATCCTTAAGGGATTTTGGATAGGCAATCTTTCTTGAGGCCATCTCCTTTTTCTCAAATCTGAAAAATCAGCTACTCTCTCTCATTTCTTTATTCATAGAGGACCATTTCAAAAGACTTTCACGATATTGAATATAATTCCAGATTTCCTGGCAGCGTCTTTCTCCTTCTCGAAATCCCTTCTTCATGCTGGGGAGGTCTACCAATAAACTTCCAGTCTTTATCCACTCCTGATAGGTTTGATCAATAGGATGATCGTCCGTTTTGTTTTATAAAAATATTAAACTTTTTTTATTATATTAAAAAGCTCAATATAAATCAAAATTCTTTTTTAGAGAGGGACAGCTTCAAGGCAAGGGAATTAAAGCCTTCAAAAGGCTTTGAATTGTGCCTCCAATAGGCTTACTTCCTAACCCATCAATGATCAGGGATATGAGAAAGACAATAGCTGTTACGGTTAGAAAAACGAAAAGGACGATATCGTGATAATGGTAGAATTTTCCGACCCACTGGGTGGTGAAATAAAAAGAATTTTTTTCAATGGGTGGCTTTGGAATCCCCCTCTCCCTCCTTGAATAATAAGGAGAGTCAATGCCAGAGAAAAGGATGAGTAGTCTTGAACCAAAGTAGAAAAGGGAGATAAAGACTGCAGCGGAGATGGCAAACTGAGAGGAAAGGTCGAGGAGGATGATAATATAATAGGTGAGAAAGCTGTAAAGAATTCCCCCGATGACTGCCAAAGGGATTCGAATGAAAAGGGAATTAAAAAAGCCCCTCTTTTTAATCTAAATGCCAAAGTTAAAATTTCAAATGAAATCCAAAGTTAAAATTTTTTAGTATATTTTGGATTTATTAATTTGATGGCATTCGGATTTTGACATTTGATATTTATACAATCCCATTTATGATGGTCTCGTAAAAAGTCCTGATTTGTCACCCTGAACCATGTCCTGAATCAAGTTCAGAGTCTACTATTTCAGGGTCTCGTAATTCCCTGAATGGGTGAGATGCTGAATCAATACTGAATCAAGTTCAGCACAAGGTTCAGAAGCATGACATTTCTGGTTATTAATAGATAGCGACAATTTTTTGTCGATGTTGATGCGCCAAGCGCCTAAAAGGCTAAAGATTTCTTCCAAGTTTAAGATAGTTTTTATGGATGCAAAGGTGTGTGTGAGGGTCGATGAAATCAATTCCACTTGAAGTGAAGGGCAGATAAACTAAAAGGGATTCGTTTAGATGAATATTTATCTCATTAAGCTTAGGGAAAATCATTTTTTTATCAACGGCGAAATTGGCAATTGTAATTTTGATGCTCTCTGCAGCTTCACTGACAGGGAGGGTAACAGGATATAGAGAAGACCGGGGTAAACTTCTTTCGATTTCTTCTCGCGGCTGGGAGATTGTCATTCCTTGAGTTAGCCTTAAGAAGAGTTCGGGTAGAACTTTAAAGGCTGGACTCCAAAAATAGAGATCGGATCCTTCCTTTTCTTCTTTCATCACCTTTGGTGCATTGGCTACCTTTATTAAGTCAGCGTAAGACCGAATCTTCAGCCCTTCAATGCGGACGTTCATCCTCCAGAATGGTAAATAGAGCACCTTATCTTCCTTACTTGGGATCATCCCAAAATTCAGCTCTTCAAAGCCAATCTGGGAAGCTTCCCAAGCCGAATTACAGTTCCTGCAAAAAAGGGCAACGCTGTCTCTTTCACCGAGAAGATCCCATCCACAGTGGGGGCATAAGGTAGATACAAACTTGATTTGCCAATCCTTTTGTTGATCAAAAGACAAGAGACCCTCAGCAAAATCTTTTGGTATTGAAGCTAAGGGCTTCCCGAGGATTGCATCGTGAGCCATATCTTGTTGGATAAAAATGGGTGAATAGATCAAGCTGGCGGTTTCACCAATAAAAGCTTTGTAAGCAACGGGACCTGTGGAGACGGAGCCATCCAAAGGATGTAATTGCATGCCAATATTTTGAATAATCGTTTCGAGAGGGACATGGGGATTAAAGAACGTTCCTTTCATTTCAGGAGCAATCAATCTCAATTTTAAGGCCTGGGGTCTAACTCCAAGGGAATGTGGCAGCATTGGACGACGTAAGGCTAATGAACTCACATCAATGACTCTGTGTCCTAATTCATTGGCTTTACAGAAAAAGGCCATTCCCTTGAGTCGCCAGTACGGTATGAAAATGAAATCTTTCGAAAAGAGATCAGAGGGAGGCAGGTAGTATCTAAAAAAATCCTTGGGTATGAGGTAGAGTCTTGTCCGACAATAAGAGCAGGAGAAGAGGCGGTCAGTCTCTCCCAGAGTGATGGGAGCACCACATTGGGGACATTGATATTCGATTTCCCAGATGCTAGATCTACCCTCCAGTTGCATAAAAGACGTTCCAAGGGGCAGTTGGGTGTGTTGGAGAACCTTTACACCTGCCTGCCGGCAGGCAGGGGGGCACCTTTGAGCGTTTTACTACTTTGTTTCCAAGTATATTACAAAGATTATCTCAGGTGACATCGCATGTTGCCCATAAAACATGGGGAAGATCTACTTGGTAAAGGTTTGGAAGCGCACCCAATTGTCTAATCAATGAAGCATTAAGGTCTATATTTTTTCACCGCACTGATTACAGTAGATAGACTCTGGCAAATTTTCGGTACTGCAGTGAGGGCATTTTTTAGAATGAGGCTTCTGCCCTACCGGTTGTCCACACTGCGGACAGAATTTCCCATTAGGAGGCAGATTCTTACCGCATTGAGAGCATTGCTGAAAAATGAGCAACTGGTGACCGCAGTCAGGACAGAATTTGGCCTCGTTGGGAACCGGATGTTGACAATCAGGACATTTGGATATTTCACTGGCTTGTAGGGAGTGGGAGTTCTTGAAAAGATCAGCAAACATGGCGGGCATCATAAAACCAAGCCCCATGCCCAGGCCTGTTCCTGCTCCGGCCTGGGATTCAGATGCCTTCTCTATGCCCATAGCAGCCTTCATCCGTAAAAGGCGGTTGATATCATCGAAAATACCGAGTCGACTTTTGTCATCGATGGCCTTTTGGACATCTGGAGGTGGCGTAATGGAAACAATGTAAAGGCTGTAGAGTCCTAAACCATAACGGGTAAAATCATTCTGCAAACGTTCGATGAGTCCTTCTGAAAGTTTATCATACTGGCCTGGGAGGTTGAGGATGGTGCCAAGATGATCACCCAAATGATCATTAAAGCGTGAGACAATAACCCGACTCAGATATTCTTCAATCTCTTCCGTCGAATAGATGCCCTGAGTTCCCACGAGCGAATTTACAAAAAGCACCGGCTGGATAACCCTGACATTAAAAATCCCGAAAGCTCTAAGACGAATTAAACCGAGTTCAGAGTCTTTAAATGCAACTGGATCACGTGTACCCCACTTTAGATTGGGGAAGACTTTCATGTTCACGAAATAGACTTCAGCCCTCAACGGACTTGTAAACCCCCAGGGTAGGCTTAACACTTTATTCAGGATGGGAATATTTGCCGTACTTAAGGTATGTCGCCCAGAGGCATAGGCGTCATAGGCCCTCCCGTTATAAAAGAAGACCGCTGCCTGGCTCTCCCGAACGATCAATTGAGCCCCATATTTTATCTCCCCGGAGCCATTTTCAGGAATCCTGTGAACAATTTCTCTTCCCGTTTCATCAAACCACTCGATCACTTCCAAGAATACGATATTGTTCGTTCCCATGTTTTATCACTCCTTGTGGTTATATATTTTACCCCGTTAGAAATAATGCCCCGCTGGAATTTCTAACGGGGTTTACTCATTACAATTCCCCCCCAACCCTATGAGGATTGACCGACCGGGCAAGATTTGATGCAGTTGAAGCAGAAATATTGAAACCCGATAAAACCGGCCTGGTATAAACGCCAGAAATTGACGTCCTTCACCATCTTTTTCTGGTCTTCCGTTGCGCTCTCTGCAAATTTGGTCCAGAAACGAATGGCACTCCCAATGCCGTAAGGTTGGCTATTCTTTAGACACTTCATGTCATCGGTTTTTCCTTCTTCATCCAGTGCTCCCGCAGGGCAATTCTCAACACAGGCATTGCAGTCTGTACAGAGCCTCTCAGAAACTGGAGAGTCTGAAGGTAAGTCCAGGTTTGTAATCAGTGCTGTGAAAAGTACTCTCGTGCCCATTTTAGGATGAATGACCAAGTTGTGTCGGCCAAAGTTACCGAGGCCTGCGGCAACGGCAGCATGACGCAGGGAGACCTCTCCCAGTGTTCCCTTGGTTTCATAACTCATGTACAAGGGATAAGAAGGAGGGACAGTCATTGCTTTTGCCTTAAATTCCCTATCTAAGAAACGGGCTGCTCTGTAATTGCAGGAGCGAGCAAATTCTAATTCATCGAGTCGTCCGCCCATGGCGATCTGCATATTTGCGCTTTCAAGGTTTGAAAGGGATTTATAAGCGAGGACCACCAGTGATTTGGCCCCGGGAAAAATGGCCTGCAAGTCTGGTGACCTGGGGCTTTTATAGTCTTTCATCGCGACAATACCTACATCATCTACCCCCATACCCAGCACGAATTCTTTAATTTTTTCTTTCATCATCTTTCTCCTTTTTAACCACTCTTTCTTCCTTCTTCATTAATGGAGGGCCATTTCAGAAGGCTTTCACGATATTGAATATAATTCCAGATCTCCTGACGACACCTTTTCATCTTTAAAAAACCATTTTCCATACTGGATAAGTCTAATAAAAGACTACCAGCCTTTATCCACCGTTCATTCGCTCTTTGGTCAAGATCGCAATTCATCTACTATGTTTTCCAATCAGAATCATTGTTATCAATTTTCCATTGTATTCAAAATGCCCATTTAAATCAAAACCTATTTTTTAAACCGGCCTCTCTTATTTGTGGGGGCTAGGCATCAATCCCTCCAAAAATTTAGCATATTTTAGAGAAAGTTTTAATTTAATAAAGTGAAAAGGGGTCTTTAAGGGATTATTTTATATATTACTATAGTGAACAACCCTGAAAAGTAGTCATTGCGAGGAGCGAAGCGACGTGGCAATCCCTTGAGATTGCTTCACTTCGTTCGCAATGACACATGGTGAATGTCAACTTATTTATGTCGTTCACTATATTTACCCATTTTAAATTACTTTTAACTTAAGGAGGATAGAGTATGGCTATGATCAATTTTGGCGGAGTGGATGAAAAGGCGATTGCCTTAGGTATTGCCATGGGATCAGGATATCTCTTTCTCACCACGTTTGAAAAAGAAGTCTTTAGCGATTTGGTGGGAGAGAGGGGCGTTTTAATGGGAGCGATTGCCGGAATCATGGAGGCACAGTATAACGAGCTTAGAAAACGTGGCCATAGCCCCAGTGAAGCCTTTAATGAGACGGTCGAAGAGCTAACACAGAGTTTGATTAAACTCGCAGCAGAGAAGGGAATGGACTGGCTGTATGCTAACTGCAGTACAACGGCCCAGCGAGGCGCCCTGGATTGGAAGGGAAAATTCCGTGATGCTGTTGCCCCTTTGTTTACTACCCTATATGAAAGAGTTGCCAATGGCACCGAAGCGAAGATAGTACTTGAAAAAAACAGTCAGCCTGACTATCGGGAGAAATTGAATGCTGAGCTTGCCGACATGAGAAACTCTGAAATGTGGAAGGCTGGGGAGAAGGTACGGGAACTTCGCCCGGAAAGCTGGAAAAAGAAGGCGTAAGCCATCTAATAAATCAATGATTTATTACTTTTCCTCGGGGAAAAGCTTGGGCCTTAAGTCGATTATATTGACTTCAACAGTAAATTTGATCCAGACCTTAAACAAATTTACAGGTGAGACCTCCATCGACAATCAGTTGTGCTCCGGTGATGTATTTGGCCTCATCCGATGCCAAAAACAGAGCGGCATGAGCAACGTCCCAGGCATCTCCCATCTTTCCCGTGGGACATTGCTTATTTCTAATTTCGATCATTTTTTCTATATCCCCACCCGAATAGAAATCCTTCAACGGTTCACGAATCAATGGGGTATCCATCAACCCAGGTAAAATGCAGTTGGCGCGGATATTTTTCCCTGCATATTGAAGCGCTATACCTTGCGTCAATCCAAGAATTCCTGCCTTCGTCGCATAGTAGGTAATATAGGGAATGCTTGTATAACGAATAGCGGCAACAGAAGAAATATTTATAATCACGCCTCCCCCCTGCTTTTCCATATGGGGAAGTGTATATTTGCACGTCAGAAACATGCTTTTGAGATTAATCGCCATCACACGGTCCCAGGTTTCCTCGCTAGTCTCCTCCAATCCACCCAGCACAACGATGCCTACATTGTTGTGCAGGATATCGATCCGACCATAGGTCTTAATGCATTGATCGATCATAGATTTGACTTCTTCAGACTTGGAAACATCTACCTTCATCACCCTACAGGCTCCGTCCTCTTGATCTATGATCGATTTTGTCTCCTCGGCCGCAGATAGGTTAATATCCACTCCAAAAACCTTTGCCCCTTCACGGGAAAACAATACGGAGGTGGCTTTGCCATTCCCCCAACCCGGCCCGACAGCCCCGGCTCCAGTAACAAGGGCAACTTTATTTTTCAAACGTATACCCATTCTATTTTACTCCTTTTTTCACCTTCCGCCCCCTCCGAGCGTAACCCGGGGAAGCCATAGGATGATCTCGGGATAGACGATACATAAAAAAAGTCCGATTGCCTGGAGAATGACGAACGGAACAACCCCACGGTAAATATCCCATGTGGTGATCTCAGGGGGGGCAGCTCCTTTCACAAAGAAGATGGCGTAGGCAAAAGGAGGTGTTAAAAAGGACATCTGTAAGTTTACGCATACCAGCAACCCAAACCACAATTGATCAAAGCCCAAAGCCGAAACCACAGGCAGGAAGATGGGAATGAGCATATAGAGGAGCCCCTGCCAGGAGATAAAAAAACCCCCGATGAAGAGGATGAACATCATGGTAGCCAGAATGAACCACCTGCCGAAAGGAAGACCCATTAAGGCGTTTCTGACCAATTCGCCTCCCCCTAAATAAATGAATACGGCGTTGAATATCCCGGCACCAATAATGATGAAAAAGACCATTGCTGTGACGGTCAGGGTGCTGTAGGCGGCCTCCTTCACATATTGAAGGGTTAACTTACGGTATCCTGCGGCTAACACCAGGGCGGCGAAAGCCCCCACCCCCGAGGCCTCAGTGGGAGAGGCGACCCCCACGATAATAGACCCTAACACCGAAACGATGAGAACAAATGCAGGTAGTATCTGGATTACGGTATGCAGTACAAGTTTTGCACCAACGGCAGGCCTTTCATCAGCAGAGATGCCAGGCGCAGTGCTCGGTTTAAGCCAGCATTTTATAAGAATATAGGCCAAGTACAGGGCGGACAGAACAAGTCCCGGAAAAAGGGCCCCTGCAAAGAGTTTCGCCACCGACAGGTTTGCCAGGGGTCCGTACATAACCAGCATGACGCTCGGGGGTATGAGAATCCCCAGACTTCCTCCTGCACAGACGACCCCTGTTGCCAACCCTTTGTCATATTTACGCTTGAGCATGGATGGAATAGCCAACATGGTCATGGTGGTCACGGTCGCGGCAATGACGCCCGTACATGCGGCAAAAATCGTACAGGTCACAATGGTGGCAATGGCAAGACCGCCTCTCACCGGACCGAAGAATTCATAAAGACTTTGGTATACCTTTTCTGCGACCCCGCTTCTCTCAAGGATGGTCCCCATAAAAACGAACAGAGGGACCGCGATGAGAATCTCACTTTCCATGACATCAAAAACCTGCAGCATGGACATGGGAAAGATGGAGGGGCCCTGGAATAGCAAGCCAAAAACAACGCCGATGAACATCATCGAAAAGGCAAGATGGACTCCCCCGATCACCATGGCCAGGAGAAGGAAAAACATGACGACGGCAGCAATCTGATCAATGCTCATATTTCTTTCCCCTTTATGAGAGTTGAAATATTCCGGATCAGCTCAGCCAGGCATTGGAGGCTGAGCAGAAAAAATGCAATCGGGATGATCGTCTTAATGGGACCGGAAGGGAAAAACCAGTTCGTTGTGGAAAGTTTTTCATTGGAGGCCCATGCCTGAGCGGCAAATTTCACACCGGCCCAGGTGAATAATACCATGATGGAAAAAAACACCACGGCGTAAACAATCGTATCAAAGATGAGCTTTCCCCGGGGCGAGAGAAGATTGTAAACAATATCTATTCTGACGTGGCTCTTTTTAAGGAGGGTATAGGCCCCTCCAATCATGAACTGGGCGCTATAAAGCATCCATAACGTGTCGTAACCCCATCCGGTGGGCGCGTTGAAAAAGTACCGCATCACGACCTCGTAAACGACCACAAATGTGAGGGGGATGATGATCCAAGCGGCAACGATTCCCGTCCATTCACTGATTTTGTCGATATATTTAAGGACTTTCATGAATGCTCCTTAATGTCGTTTCTCAAAGATTTTGCCCCTCACCCTTCCCCTCTCCCCGAGGGGAGAGGGATGGGGTGAGGGGGAAGATTTTAATCAAATTTGGTCAAGTCATAGTAGGGTTTATATCTTTGAATAAACTCCCTCTGCGACTTCCATACCTTGGCAAAGAAGGGGTCTTGCTTTGATTTTTCATCCAGTATTTGCATACTGAGCTGCCTGGTTTTAGCCTGGTCCGCTGGTGAGAGCTTGGTTGTGATTACCCCGTAATCCCGGATCTTCTTATCAAATTCGATAGTTTCTATCCACCATTTCGTATATCCCTGGAATGTAGCTGCCATCGCAGCACCTTCAACGATGGCCTTCAGGTCAGCAGGCAGTTCCTTCCAGGACTTTGTCTTGATCATCAACTGGAATATATTGTTTGACATATGCACCGGTGGACCAAAACGGTACTTGCAGACCTCATGGAGGCCAATCGCATAATCGGCGGATGCCTCCAAAAATTCAGCCCCATCGATCAATCCCCTCTGGAGACCGGGCAACACCTCCCCGGCCGCAAGCAAAACCACGGAGGCACCTAATTTCTCCCAGAGTTCCATGCTGAGGCCCGCCGCTCTAATCTTCATACCCTTTATATCCGCGAGGGTTTTCACGGGCTTTTTGGACCAAACTTCTTCGGGAGGTGTCAACCCCAAAGGCAGGACGATGAGCTCTTCCTTATACATTTCCTGAGCCAGCTCCTTCCCTCCTCCACCGTAGAGCCAGATGATCAGGTCATTAAACTCCAGCACCCCACCAGGTAGGGTGTAATAAAGGTCTCCTGCAGGATATTTCCCTTTCTGCCATGCGGGAGTATTCATCCCGAAATCGAGAAGGCCATCACGGACCGCATCATATATTTTTGTGGGAGGAACGATCTCACCAGCATCATGAAGTTGAATGGCCATCCTCCCGCCACTCATTTTTTCTACCTGTTCTTTCCAAAGTGCGATGGTCAGTTTGCCGAGTGGGTTATTGAGTGGAAAGCAACCTTGCCCTTTCCACTTGACCTGTTGTGCGTGGCTCAGCCCGGCTGTGATTAGAAATCCCAATGCAATCGCCAATACGATAAGAGCAACACCCTGTTTCTTCATCATTTCAGTCCTCCTTTCAACTATTCTATTTCGAGTCGCAACAAAAATTCCATTTTACCAGCTTTCTCTTTCTCCTGATCTGCTTTACCTTTTCTCTTTGAATCACCTCCTTCGTTGCCTGAAGAAAATTTCCTCATCGTGACAAAATGCTTACTCTATGGTATTGTTGTTTCCCTCCGATTTTCATTGCAGACTGACTTCAGGCATGACATAGAATTGTTGTAGCACTTTAGTGCTTTGAAAAAGACCGTCTAATCCCCCTCCATCCCCCTTTGTCAAAAGGGGGATGTATTTCTCCTCCCTTTGGAAAAGGGAGGTGGGGAGGGATTTTAGAGTGCGATTTCAAACAGCTAAATTGATACAAATTGTTTAAAATTGGATGTACAGCCGTTTCTCGGTTTCCTCTCCAAATGCCTCACCGTTACTCAAACACCACCGCACCCTTGATGAAGCCGGCAGGCGGCTTCTCGGTTTCGGCCAGGGCACGTCCCAACTCCGGCAGCCGGTAATGAAAGTTGTTGATCTTGTCAAAGGGATACTTCCCGGAATTGATGAGACGCATGGCATCGACCACGTTTCCCGCCTGGCCCTTTCCGCATACCAACGTGATGTCCCGCCAGACGAGATCGTCGAAAACAATTGGGGTCGGCTTACCACCGGACAAGCCGATGGATACGACCCGGCCGGAGCGCCGCACCAATTTGATAGCGGTCTGAATGGCTGTGGGCACGCTGGAGGTCTCGATCACCACATCGGGCGCACCGCCGATGAGATCCGGCACTATCTGAAGAGGGTCCTGACGGTCCGCCTCAACGATATGATCCACCCCGATGTCCCTGGCTAAGGCAAAGCGTGCCTGATCGGAAGACAGGCCTAACATGACGATGGGGTACACACCGGCCTCTCGGGCCGCCGCCAGAGCGCACAGGCCCTGGGATCCAGCCCCGCTGATAACGAGGCTCTGGCCAAAGCTCATCTGCCCCAAAGTCTTAATCCAACGCACCCCGTTGCCCACCACGGAGGAGAGGCTTCCGGCAAGATCAGGTGTAGCCGGCGCCAGCTTATGGAGCAGTGTCCCGGCTATCAGATACACATACTCCGAGTAGCCTCCCAACAAGTGGGGTGGCCGGTCGCAGGCCAGAGAAATCCCATAAAGTCCTACTGTGGGGCAATTGTGATAGTGATGTTCCGTGCGGCACCAGGTGCAGTGGCCGCATGGGATGTATGGTTCTGGTGTTACCCTGTCTCCCACCGCCACTGGGTATTGTTTGGCTGCCACAGACCCGATCTCCACCACTTCACCGGTAAACTCGTGTCCCATGATCACCGGATAATGTGCTGAACCCACCTGACCATGAAAAACCTTGATGTCTGTTGAACAGACCGAGGTGACCCGGGTCTGGATCAATATCTCTTCCGGGGCCGGCGGCCGCACGTCGAATTCTTGAAGCTCCAGACGCCCCGGCTCCACGAGTACCATGGCTTTGGCTTTCAAGGTTCTTCTCCCTCCTATGTCCGGTACAGGAGTTTCTTCACGGCTATAATAATATCTTCTTCATCAGGAATGACGGCCCTCTCGAGAGTCTCCGTATAGGGGATAGGCACATTCAATGCCCCCACTCTTTCTATGGGAGCATCGAGATAATCGAAGGCCTCCTCCTGGATGCAACAGGCGATCTCCGCCCCTATCCCATTCCTTCGACATCCCTCATGAACAATTACGGCCCGATTGGTTTTACGAACAGATTGTAGAAGGGTCTCAAGATCCAAGGGAACAAGGGTTCTCAGATCGATTACCTCCACCTCAATGCCTTCTCCTGCCAATCGGCCAGCAGCCTTCAAGGCCTTCGTGACCATGTATGAGATGGCAATGACAGTCACATCCTTCCCCTTTCTTTTTATATCAGCCTGACCAAAGGGGATGAGATATTCTTCATCGGGCACAAAGCCCTTGGTTGCATAAAGGAGTTTATGCTCGATGAACATGACAGGATTATCGTCTTGTATGGCAGTTTTTAGGAGACCTCTCGCATCATGAGGCGTCGAAGGCATAACGATTTTTAGACCAGGGATATGATAGAAAAGCGCTTCAAGGCTCTGGGAATGCTGGGCCGCATTCCCTCTGCCTCCACCCCCCTGGGTTCGAATCACTAAAGGAATCTTCGCCTTCCCTCCCGACATATACCTCATCTTTGCCACCTGATTGACGATCTGATCCATGGCGCAAGTGGTGAAATCGATATACATGATCTCAGCCACTGTCCGAATTCCGGTCATGGCCGCTCCTAAAGCGGAACCGATAATTGCTGATTCGGAGATCGGGGTGCTCCGAACCCGATGGGGCCCGAATTCTTCCAGCAATCCTTTGGTCACCCCAAAGATGCCTCCATAGCGGCCGATATCCTCCCCGATCAGCATGAGAGAAGGATCCCTCTGCATCTCCTCTTTGAGGGTCATTCTGAGTGATTCAACAAAAGTGATTTCTGGCATGTTGTACTACCTATGTGTTTAGAAAATAACGCTAAAATATTCCCCTCCCCTGGCGGGAGGGGAATCACCCTGTTAAATGAAGAACCTCATCTAATAATGGCCAAATAGGATATCCTATTTAACAGGGTAAAGGGGAGGGGGTGAGAGTCCATATTCACCCTCACCCCAACCCTCTCCCATCAAGGGAGAGGGAATAGAGTCGTTTCAACAAAAGACATCTTGAGTGGCCTCTTCTGGTAACGGGAATGGACTCTCTTTTGCGAATTGAATGGCCTCGTCAAGAGAAGCCTTCACATTTAATGCGATCGTTTTCTCCATCTCCTCGGTCATTATTTTCTCTTTAATCAGTTGTTCCCTAAATCTTTTGATCGGACAACGATTCAGCCATTGATCCATCTCTTCCTTCGTCCGGTAAGTGATTCCTCTCCCAGGATCTCCAGTAAAATGGCCAAAGAAACGATAGGTGACGCAATCGAGTAACGTGGGTCCTTCTCCAGCCCTCGCCCTATCAACGGCTTCCTTCATTTTTGAATATACTTCGATGAGATCATTCCCATCAATATTAACACCAGGGATGCCATAGGCTGTTGCCCGATCCGAAATACGAGGAACGGAGATGGCCTCACGAACGGGTGTGGAAAGGGCATAAAGGTTGTTCTCGCATACAAAAATTACCGGGAGCCTCCACAAGGCAGCCAGATTAAGGCTTTCGTGGAAGGTTCCTTGATTTGTTGCCCCATCCCCGAAAAAACAAGCAACGACTTGATCGGTATCCCGGTTTTGAATGCTAATGCCGGCCCCTACCGCGATTGGAAGACCTCCACCGACAATCCCGTTGGCACCCAAATTCCCGCCTTCGAAATCGGCGATGTGCATAGAACCTCCCTTTCCTTTGCAATAGCCGGTCGATCTTCCCAGAAGTTCAGCCATCATGAACTTCAAATCAGCACCTTTTGCGATACAGTTACCATGCCCGCGATGGTTGTTAACCATATAATCGTCTTTACGGAGGTTCGAGCACACCCCCACGGAGACAGCCTCCTGTCCGATACAGGGGTGAATATTTCCCCGAATGACGTTATGCTCAAAGAGTTCGATGGCCTTTTCTTCAAAACTGCGGATAGTGAGCATCTGTTCATACATTTTGAGGCAAAGTTTTTTATCTACTGGTAATGTCATTTTACTACCTTGCTTTTTCCGACCGGGGTAATCACCCTTATTCCGATTTCAGGGTCATCCTCCCTTGACAGAGAGATCTTATCAAATTCCATGATGACAACATCAAGAGTCAAAAGAATCGGATTTCCCCCTGGGAGGAAATGGCCCCCGTATATCCTTCCCTCCGCGTCGCTGAAAATTGCATGGAAGTGGACGAAGAGTCCGCTCTCGCTCTCCTGGTCTTTGCTAATGAACCCCTTGCCGGAAAGGATCTCAAGCGGTCCTGAGACCGTTTGGGGTTCACCATAGCCAACCCCTTTCTTCGTTCCTTCTTTTATGACTGGGAGGACAAAGGTCGCCTTTTCAAGACTTCCGATCACACTGAAGGTTCCACTCTCAATCCCGTTCTCGGAACAAATCTGTTCAATCCCTGAAATGAGGTCTGTTCCTGGAAGAATCCTGGCTGAAACGATCTTCCCTTGTTTCCCCTTTGCCCATTTTACTCTAAGCTTATTGTCCATGGTCTTCCTCAAAGCAGAAGCAAAGGAGGATTTTCGATCAACCTCTTGATACGATTCAAGAAGGGTGCGGTTGTAGCGCCATCGACGATCCTATGATCCGAGGATAAACTGAACCAGGCCATGGGCCGGATCTTGATCTCCCCTCCAATGACTACTGGTTTTTCAATAGTTCTCCCAACTCCCAGGATTGAACATTCCGGGGGATTGATGATGGGATTCAATTTATCGATTCCGAGCATCCCCATATTGGAAAGGGTGAAGGTCCCTCCTCCCACATCTTCGAGAGAGAGTTTTCCCTCCCTTGCCTTTTGCGTTAGGTCTCTAATCGTGATGGCGATTTCGGTCAAGGATTTCCGGTCAGCATGATGGACCACAGGGACGATCAGACCATTCTCGATGGCGATCGCCACACCAATATTGATCTCATCTAATAAATGGATTTGATCCCCTTCGATACGGGAATTGATGATGGGATGATCTTTGAGGGCCGATGCAACCATTCTAACCAATATATCGGTAAGCGTTAACCGGACCTGTGTCCGTTTCTCTACCTCCTCTTTCAATTGTTCTCGTAGTGACAGACAGGCGGTCATATCGATCTCTAAAGAGAGGTAGAAATGAGGAATATTCTGAAAACTCTCGGTCATCCTCTTGGCGATGATCCGCCTGATGCCCTTGAGCGGAATGATCTTCTCCGCTGGTTTCGGAACCTGTGGAGGAATTTCTACCTCTTTAGCAGCCATCTTTTCGGGAGCCTTCATCACGTCTATCTTAATGATCCTTCCTCCCGGACCAGAACCTTTCAGGGAGGAAAGATCAACCCCTTTCTCCTGGGCTATTTTCTTAGCGATGGGGGAGATGAAAATCCTTTTTCGAGGTTCCGTTGTCTCAAGCTGAACAGCAGCAGGCATTGGCACTTCTACTGGGACTTCGGGTTTCATCGTCTCGAACTCCGCCAAAGCCTCTCCTTCCTCAGCAATGATGGCAATGGGCGTGGTTACAGGGATAACCTCTCCTTCATGATGGAGGATCTTTTGCAGAATACCGGAAGCCGGAGACTCGTATTGAAAATTGATCTTTTCTGTGATGATCTCGACCAGAGGTTCTCCTTTTTCAACCCGATCTCCTTCCTGTTTCAACCACTTCTCGATTGTTCCTTCTGTCATAGTCAGGCCAAGTTTAGGCATGATAACCGTAGTCGCCATATTGTTTCTCTCCAATTATCCTTTCATCATATGTATTGCCTGGTCGCTGACATCCAGGGCTGCCTCAAAGAATGCCTCTGAGAACGTAGGATGGGCGAAGATCATCTCTTTGATCCCCTCTACTCCAATTTCATGTTTCATCGCCATGGCACCCAGATGGATCAATTCTGTGGCATGGGGACCGAGGATATGCACCCCTAAAACCTCACCATATTTTTTTTCGGATATGATTTTCACCATCCCTTCCTGGTTTTGTGTGGCAATAGATTGACCACAGGCCATAAAAGGAAATTTCCCGATGTTCACCTCACCCCATTCTTTTTTTGCCTCTTCCTCCGAGAGACCAATGGATGCAGCCTCCGGATTTGAATAAAGACAAATGGGGATCAACCGGTCATCTATCTGGGTAGTTTGACCCAATATATTTTCTACGGCAATCCTTGCTTCCATAAAGGCCTTGTGGGCCAGGCAGCCTCGGCCAACCACATCCCCTACAGCATAGATTCCAGGAGATGATGTTTTCATGTGCGAATTAACAGGTATAAATCCATTCTTCAGAGTGAGTGAGACCTTCTCAAGATTGAGCCCCTTCACATATCCCTGTCGATCCCCCACCCATAATATTTTTTCGCAGTCAATGGCCTCCGATTTGCGTTTAGAGGTTACTTGAAGACGGACTGTTTTTTGACCGCTTGAGATTTCGGTGCTGATTGCCTCTGTATCTGTCAGTACTTTTATATTGCTTTTCGCCAAAAGACTTTTGTATCGAACAGAGATTTCACGATCCATTTTGGGAAGGATCCGATTCTGCTTTTCGATCAGGGTCACCTGCACCCCAAAGGTGTTAAAGAAGGTGGCAAACTCCACCCCCCGTCTCCCCCCTCCGACAACAGCCATACTTGTTGGAAGGTCCTTCATTTTCAAAAGATCATCGCTTCCGAGAACCTTTTGCCCATCCCTCCCGAATTGGGATTCTTCTTTTAACATGGCCCCTGTGGCAATGATGATTTGATCTGAGCGGATCGTCCCTATGGTTGTCCCATCTCTTAAAACCTGGAGGGTATGTGGTTCAATAAATGAGGCCTCCCCTTGGAGAACCGTCATGCGATCACGATTCAGGAGATTCCGGAGGCCGCCCACCACTTGCTGAATAGCAAGGTCCTTCTTCTCCATCGCCTTTTTGAAAAAGGTGTGGACATCCTCTTTATTATTCATAACACCGGATTTAATCACTTCGTTTAAAAAGTTGGCCTCTCTCAATAGCGCTTTGGTTGGGATGCACCCACGGTTTAAACAGGTCCCACCGAAATCGCCTTTTTCAATGATGGCCGCAGATAGTCCTTTTTGAGTGAATAAAATAGCCGCGAGATAACCACCAGGGCCGCTCCCAATGACGATCGCATCAAATGTTTTAACTTCTTTTTCCAAAGAGTCTACTCCTTTTTAAAAATATCCGGCTCTTTAACGATAGGTTACCTGCCTCACAGCCTTCACAATATCTTCCACACTGGGGAGGACAAATTTTTCCAGAGGTGGAGAGAAGGGTATAGGAACATCCTTGGCTGCCACACGAAGAACAGGAGAATCCAGATAATCAAAAAGTTCGCTGCTGATCCTCGCAACCAGTTCTGCACCGAAGCCCCCGGTCAGGCACGCCTCATGGACCACCACTGCCCGATACGTCTTTTTAAGAGATTCGGC
>Ga0315278_10002387_pt1 | contig 16723 bp, 24 predicted proteins | sample YL17G06_0_MG_FD_203880 | JGI IMG/M metagenome (GOLD analysis project Ga0315278, IMG submission 203880) | Sediment microbial communities from Yellowstone Lake, YNP, Wyoming, USA - YL17G06_0 | ecosystem: Environmental > Aquatic > Freshwater > Lake > Sediment | place: USA: Wyoming | collected... | reverse complement strand
CTGGGACGAGCCCACGGCCCGAGCGCTTACCGTTCCGATGGGAGCGTTGAAGGCACTGTTTTTCGTGCGGACGTATGAGGGGAATCCCAAGCACGTCGAAAACCGCGACCTCGCCAACGCGAAGGGACAGGGGCGGAAGATCGTCGTGACGTTCGCCGACGGCGAAGTGCTTGGTGGATTCACCACCGGATACAGCAAGGACAAACAGGGTTTCTTCGTGATCCCCGTCGACCCAAACTCCAACAATTCTCGCGTCTACGTGGTGACCGCCGCGGTGAAGAAGATCGAATGGGCCGACGCTCTCGCCCCCGCGCGGGTCCTGGTCTAGCGCCTACCGAACGACGCTCACTTGGCCGCAACCTCGAAGTGGAAGTGCACCTCCATCGTGGGGAACCCCCACGACTTCGGCAGCGGGGCGAACGGCGCGGCGTGTCGCACCGCCGCGATGGCGGCGTCGTCCCACGGCTTGAATCCCGTCACGAGGTTGTCGCGCAAACCCGCGAGCGTCCCATCCTTGGCGATCAGCGCGATCAACACCGTCTTCTTGCCCGCCGGCGCGGAGGCCGGGGGCTTCCACGCCTTGAGGACCTTGGCCGCCGCCTCCTTCTGGTAGGCGGTGTCGGTGAACGCGGGTGTGAAGTAGGCGTTGAAACGCCCGCCCGGCAAGAGGAGCGTGAGGATCAGACTCAAGCCTGCCGCGGACATACCCCGCATTCTAGCGGACTTGACAACCCGGTGGAATCACCTATCTTTCAATCCGCATGAACGGATGGACCAATGCGTAAGCCCGCAACGCTCTTCGATCAGATGCCGGTCGTGGGCGACGCCATGCGCAGTCGCCTGATGCTCGTTCTCGAGCGACACGAGTTGACCGTTGGGGAGCTGTGCACCGTGGTGCAAGCGCCGCAGTCCACGGTCAGCCGCCATCTGAAGGCGTTAGTCGACGGAGGCTGGTTGACCTCCCGCGCGGACGGGACCAACAGGCGGTACGCCAGCGCGGCATCACGGCTCGACGCTCCGCTCAGATCGCTCTGGCTGCTCATCAGGAAAGAGACTGCCGGAATGCTCCCGGCGCAGCAGGACGAGCGCCGCCTCAACCAGGTCCTGGCCATCCGGCGCTCGCGCTCGGAGGAGTTCTTCCGCGCGGGCGCGTCGCAGTGGGATCAACTGCGCGACGACTTGTTCGGCCGGAGGTTCTTCCTCCCCGCTCTTCTGGGGCTCTTGGACGAAAACGCCGTCGTCGCCGACCTGGGCTGCGGCACCGGTCAGGTCGCCGAGGCGTTGGCGCCTTTCGTCGGCCAGGTCATCGGCGTCGATGGCTCGCCCTCGATGCTCAAGGCGGCCAAGAAGCGACTCCTCGAGCACAAGAACGTCGACCTGCGCGCGGGGACCCTCGAGGCGCTGCCCGTCAACGACGGCGGGGTCGATGCCGCGATGATGTTCCTGGTGTTGCACCACGTCGGCGATCCGGCGCGGTGCCTCGCCGAAGCGGCCCGGGCGCTGAAACCGGGCGGCCGACTCGTCGTCGTGGACATGCTCCCCCACGAACGCGACGAGTACCGCTCGCAGATGGGGCACCTCTGGCTCGGCTTCGCCGAGGACGACGTCCTTCGCACGCTGCGCGACGCCGGGTTCGACCACGTCCGCATGCTGCCACTTCCAGCAGACCCCAAGGCCAAGGGGCCCGCTTTGTTCGCCGCGCGCGCGGTCAAACGCGCAGTTGGCCAGCGCCAAACTCAACCCGCCACAAGGAGATCCCGATGAGCCGCACCGTCACCGATTCGATCCACCCCTTCGACGCCGCCCTCAAGGCGAAGCGCCCGGCCTACAAGGTCGCCGACCTAGCTCTCGCCGAATTCGGCCGCAAGGAAATCCGCCTGGCGGAGCACGAGATGCCCGGCCTGATGTCCGTGCGTCGCAAGCACGCAGCGGCCAAGCCGTTGGCCGGAGCGCGCATCATGGGCTCGTTGCACATGACCGTGCAGACCGCGGTCCTGATCGAGACCCTCACAGACCTTGGCGCCGACGTGCGCTGGGTGTCGTGCAACATCTTCTCGACGCAAGACCACGCCGCGGCGGCCGTCGTCGTCGGCCGTCCCGAAACCGGCGGCACCGCCGAAAATCCCCGCGGCATACCGGTTTACGCTTGGAAGGGGGAGACGCTCGACGAGTATTGGTGGTGCACCAACGAGGCGCTGCAATGGCCTTCCGGGTGCGGCCCCACCCTCCTCGTAGATGACGGCGGCGATGCGACCCTCCTCGTCCACAAGGGGGCCGAGTTCGAAGCGAAGGGCGCCGTCCCGGCGTTTGACGCGGTAGGCGACTCCGAAGAGTGGGGCGTCATCCTCGAACTCATCCGCTCCGAGATGAACAAGAGCCCGAACCGTTGGCGGAACGTCGCGAAGGACCTTCGCGGGGTCAGCGAAGAAACGACGACCGGGGTCCACCGTCTGTACCAGATGATGGAAGCGAAAACGCTGCTCTTCCCGGCGATCAACGTCAACGACTCGGTCACCAAGAGCAAGTTCGACAACATCTACGGCTGCCGCCACTCGCTCCCCGACGGGATCGCCCGCGCCACCGACGTCATGCTCGGCGGCAAGGTCGCGGTCGTGCTCGGCTTCGGCGAGGTCGGGAAGGGTTGCGCGCAGGCGCTCAAGGGCCAGGGCTGCCGCGTCGTCGTCACCGAGATCGATCCCATCTGCGCGTTGCAGGCGGCCATGGAGGGCTACCAGGTCGCGACGCTCGAAGACGTCGTAGCTTCTGCTGACATCTTCATCACCGCGACCGGCAACAAGTCCATCATCACCGCAAACGACATGAAGCGGATGAAGGACAAGGCGATCGTCGGGAACATCGGCCACTTCGACAACGAGATCGACATGGCCGGCCTCAAGAAGACCCCGGGCGTGACGCGGATCAACATCAAGCCGCAGTACGACGAGTGGGTGTTCCCCGACGGCCACTCGATCTTGGTGCTCGCCGAGGGGCGCCTGCTGAATCTGGGATGCGCCACCGGCCACCCGAGCTTCGTGATGTCGGCGTCATTCACCAACCAGGTGTTGGCGCAGCTCGAGCTGCACCTGCACAACGAGAAGTACGAGCGCAAGGTGTACGTGCTGCCGAAGGCGCTCGATGAAGAGGTGGCGCGGCTGCACCTCGACCACCTTGGTGTCAAGCTGACGAAGCTGACCGACGAGCAGGCCCTCTACCTCGGGATCCCGGTGAGCGGCCCCTACAAGCCGGACCACTACCGCTATTGAGGACGTAATCGTCGTCCTTCGTCGGCACCACCCTCGAGAGTTACCTCGGCGCAACCCTCGAGCGCACAAACGCCATCGACAACGAGGTCGTGAACCTCGTCAATACCCCTGCGGGTGGCCTCGCGGCGATGGGCCTGAGCTTGTTGCTCTAGCCGGCGCCAGGTCGCCACGAAGGGGAGGCCCCGTGTCGCAAGCCGCCGAGCCACGCCGTCCCAAGCTCCTCGATCAGGTACGCGCGGCGATCCGCGCGCGCCATTACAGCAGGAGGACGGAACACGCCTACGTCGGTTGGATCCGTCGATTCATCCTGGCCAATGGCAAGCGCCATCCCGTCGAGATGGGTTCAACGGAAATCACGTCGTTCCTGACCACGCTCGCCGTAGATCGCGGCGTAGCACCCTCGACACAGAATCAAGCGCTGTCGGCGATTCTCTTCCTGTATCGCGAAGTCCTCGCGCTCCAGCTCCCCTGGCTGGAAAACGTCGTCCGCGCAAAGAAGCCCCACCACGTTCCGGTCGTCATGTCACGCGCCGAGGTCCGAGCGGTTCTGGGGCAAATGACCGGAGTCCCGGCTCTGATGGCGGGGCTGCTCTACGGCTCCGGCCTGCGCCTGTTGGAGTGCTGCCGGCTGCGCGTGCAGGACGTCGACTTCGCGCGCCACGAGGTCCTCGTGCGAGCCGGCAAGGGTGCGCGCGACCGCCGCACGATGTTGCCCGCTCGGATCGAGACCGATCTCGTTCGCCACCTCGAGCTCGCGCGTGCGCAGCACATGCGCGACCTCCAGTCCGGGGCAGGCTGGGTCGAGCTTCCCAATGCTCTCGGGAGGAAATACCCGAACGCTGGACGAGAGTGGCCATGGCAGTGGGTCTTTCCGGCTACCCGCCACTACCGCGAACACGAGACCGGGCAGAAGCGCCGCCACCATCTTCACGAGACCGTCCTGCAGCGCGCATTCCATCTCGCGGTCCGGGACGCCGATATCGCAAAACACGCGACACCCCATGTGCTGCGCCACTCGTTCGCCACGCACCTTCTCGAGGACGGCCATGACATCAGAACGGTGCAGGAGCTCCTGGGTCACCGGGACGTCGCCACAACGATGATCTACACCCACGTTCTTCAGCGGCCCGGGGGGCTAGGCATCCGGAGTCCAATGGACCGCCTCGCCGGCTCCTAGGAAGTTACACAGGCGAGTTTTCGCTGCATAACAAGCCCAAAACGTCCACCTGACCCGTCCAACTCGGTGCAGGAGTTGCAGATGCGCGGATCGAGAAGAATTAGCGAGTTCAATATCATAGCCGTTGCTTACGGTGCGAACGAATACACAGACCTGTCCATTTCTTGTTAAGTTGCGCGAGCAGCCGAGGAGATCGGAATGATTCGCGGCACGTCTGGAGCATTCGGCCTCCTTCTCGGCCAATCCATGCTCTCGGCATGTCTTATGTGGTCACCCAACGATCCGCGCCTGATCGCGGGAGCCCGGCCCGCAGAAGTTGTGGCCGCGGTCAACGATGGTGACTTCGAGCGGGCGCTCACGATCAGCAAGAGCACTCTTCGGTCGCACATCGGAGATCCAATTCCCGACCTCACCCTGATCGATCGTAGGAACAAGGTAGTGCGACTGAGCGCGTTCCGTGGAAAGCGAATCGCCATCCTTGCCGCACTCTCCCCGTGTCCGGCAAGTGTTCAATGGATGAACGAGCTGAAGGCCCAGAACTGGCAGGCCCCGGCTGGATACGACGAACTTGTTGTTCTTGTCGTCACGGGAGCAACCCACGAGTGGAACGCGCTGGTGCGCGCATGTCCGACGGCCTACCTAGTGGCGTGGCCGCCTCCGAACTACTTGTCCTATGTCAGTTGGCAACCGGCGATGATTGGAGTGGGAACTGACGGGAGGTTCGAAGGGTTCTGGGAACACGGGGGCATCGTAGCGGAGCCGCTGGCCCGAGGCGCGCAACCTAACAGCGCGATCCAGTTGTCGGTCTGTGTTGTCACGCCGCGTGCTGCCGCACGCGTCGCGCCAACACAACCCGCAACTGATCGCCGACGTTGATATGACTTCTTCTGTCAAGACCAGAGCCGAGCGCTTGCTTCTTTACATGTTCGTTGTCTCCATGGAATCCAGGGCCTGAGCAGAGGCGGGGCCAGTAAATCCGACGGTTGATCCTGCTGATATCCGTGGGTTGGTTACCACCTTACTTGGTTCCGTCGAGCGCCTTCCTCGGTCTAGGCTCGAGGATCGGCCGAGGCCGCCTCTTAACGCCATCGAGGGTTGCGCCAATACCGGGGCCGCGCCTCTGCCCAGATCCTGGAGTTGTTCGATTCGATTTACGCGGAGATCTTCACCTCCTTGGCGATGGCCCACATGAACGCGAGCAATTCCCGCGCGATCGCGGTGGTGACGATGTTGGCGTGCTTGCCGCGGGCGATCAGGCGCCGGTAGCGTTTGCAGAGCCGCACCTGGGCCTTCCATCCGATGTCTTGAGCGACCTTGGGGAGATTCTCGATGCGCTTTTGGATGTGCGCGGAGATCTTCGCGGGATAGCGATAGGCCCAGGCGCCTTCGATCAGGACGCGGCGCGCGCGCCCGTTGCCTGCCTTGGTGATGCCACCCTGGCGACGCTTCTCGCCGCTGGTGTGCTCCGAAGGCGTCAGCCCGACGAAGGCCGCGAGCTGACGCGGGTTGTCGAAGCGCGTGAGATCGCCGAGCTCGGCGACGACGGTGAGCGCCACGAGCCACTGCACACCCCGCAGCGCTTGCAACGCCTCGACCACCGGGTACAGGCGCCACGCCGGCGCCAATTCGAGAAGCTGTTGCTCCAGGCGTGCGAGACGCTCGACCTGCTCGTCGACTGCGCGAAGCGATTCCTGGAAGACGATCTGCTGCGCCGGCGTCGGGCAGACTACCTGGGCCAAGTAGCGTCGGTGGGCAGCGTTCCAGTCGGCGCGCCCGACGTAGTTGAAGCCGAGCCGAAGCAGGAACGACTTCAGGCGGAGCTTCGCGGACTTGAGAGTCACGCGTGTCGCGTCGCGCGCCCGGGAGACATCGCGGACGGCCTCATCCTCGACGGACGGAACGTACACGCTCGTGAGATCGCCGGAACGCAGCAGGCGCGCGAGCTCGAGAGCGTCGCGCCGATCGTTCTTGACCCGGTCGCCGGGCTTCTTGGGAATCAGCGACGGCGCGACGACTCGGCAGTCGAGGCCCTTGCCGGTCAGGTAGCGATGGAGCACGTAGCCGCAGGGTCCGGCTTCGTAGGCGAACACCAGCTGCGGCGACAGGCTCTGCAACCGCCGCACCAGCTTGTCCAGGTCGCGCTCGAGCGTCCCGATCTGACCGACGAAGTGCGGTGGCTCGACCGTGCCGCCCACGGCGTGGGCGACGCTGATCGTCTCTTTGTGAACATCCAGACCGACGAAAAGAGGAGTAGGCTCTCGCATGGCTGACCTCCGGGTGAAAGGGTTCACGAGCGATTGTGAATGCGGCGCTGGTCCCGACGGGACTAACCCGCGATACAACCGGAGGTCAGCCGTGCTGCTCACAAGAAGTCATAGTGTCTAGGCAGAACAGAGACGGTCGGTCGGAAGCATCGGAGGAGTAACCGTGATCCACGCAGAGACAGACGCGCTGGTTCTTCGCACGATGCCGGAGACATTCTCGGCGTTGCTCGACTTTGCAAACTATCCGAAGTGGATGGAATCGTGCGTTCAATTGTCCCAAACCTCGCCTGGGGCGCTTCGAAGCGGTGCGGCACTTGACTACCTCCACAATACGGGAGGCAGGAAAGGAAGGATGTCGGGCGTCGCGACAACGGTCGAGGAGAATCGCGCGCTCAAGCTGAGCTTCGAGGACAGCACATTCTCCGTCGTTGTTGGCTTCTCGACCGAGGCAGTAAAGGGTGGCACGCGAGTCATTCATTTCATCGACATCAACCCGAAGTCGTTGTTCGGGCGATTATTCGCGCCGATGATTCGAAAAGGAAACGCAACGCAGGTCGCTGCAAACCTGAGACGATTCAAGAGCCTGCTCGAGAGTTCCGGATGACCGTCCAAACTTGCCGGCCATCTGCCCCCGAGTCTGGGCGTCTGCGTGGCTCAGGGTCGAGGGGCTCAAGTCTGCCTAACAACGGCATCCAGCGGACGGCGCTTTGCGCCGCCGCTGATGCCGAGCGTTAGGCCGACTACCGGACGCCGTTCGCGGAGGACGAGTGCATGAAAAGGCCGGATGTGACCGAAGGCCAGCCGGCGGCTGAGCTGAGTGACAAGAGAATCGCCGAGCTCGGGGACTGGCGGGGCAGGACCCTCAAACGCGTTCGCGCTCTGATCGAGCAAGCCGATCCCGAAGCGGTCGAGGAAGTGAAATGGAAAAAGCCGGCGAACCCGATGGGCGTCCCGGTGTGGTCGCACGACGGGGTCATCTGCACCGGCGAGACCTACAAGGACAAAGTGAAAATCACTTTCGCGAAGGGAGCCTCTCTCGACGATCCGGCAGGTCTCTTCAACGCTAGTCTCGAGGGCAACGCCAGGCGGGCCATTGACCTCCATGAGGGTGAGGAGATCGACTCGCGCGCGTTCAAGGCGCTCATCCGGGCCGCGATCGCCCTCAATACCTTTGGCAGAAAGGCGAAGCCAAGGCGGGCGAAGTAGGCTACATGTGCGACGCCGCGGGGGTATAGATCGTGGTGACGCGGCCTAACAGCCGGTTGCAGCGGCCGGTCCGCTGCGCGGCCCGCCGCTGATGCTGAGCGTTATGCGGACATAATTCAATCCGGGAGGAGGTTGAGATGATCACAAGGATTCAAGAAGTTCGAATCATCGTCATGGCGGTTTTGTGCTTGCTCTCGCCGACACGCGCGACATCGGAACAGCCTGCACGTTTCTCGCTTGTTATTTCCAGCACACCGAAAGGGCTTGAGATGATCGCCGCAGATGGTTGTGCGTGGAAAAGACTGACCTACTCGTGTAGCGGCACAGCCGCCTGCAGTGCTGAAGTGAGTGACCAGGGCGTACGTGGCGTCCCGCCGATACCACTGGAGCAATTGGGCGACAATGCCACCCCGATGCGTTTCTCGTTCATCGTGACGCAGGTGGAGACGGGCCTCAAGATTCGCTCGACTTCGGGTTGCGCCTGGAAGAGCCTGGCTTACTCATGTGGGGACAAGTCTCCATGCAGGGCCGAAGTCAGCGAGACCGGTGTTCGTACCGCACCATCCACCGCGATCAACTGACGCTCAGCGTGCGACAGCCGCATAACAACTGCGTCAACGCGGCGGTCCGTCCGGTCACGCCGCTTGCTGTCGCAAGCGTCGCGCCAGTCCAGCCCGCGCGTTACGCAGTGCGTTATGCGTGCTGAACGACGGTGTTGCTTGGCCGCCAAAAGCGTCGTAGATTTCCCGACATGAGCTCTCTAAACATCGAGGAACTCGTCAAGTTAAGCGTCGCGGAGCGAATCGAGCTCGTCGAGGATATCTGGGACAGCATCGCCGCTACGCCGGATTTGTTGCCGGTGACGGATGCGCAACGTCAGGCCCTCGATCGCCGCTTGGCTGATTATCGGGATCACCCGGACGATGTGCGCGCGTGGCAAGAGGTCCGCAGTTCCTTGACCAAGAAGCGGTGAAGGTTCACCTCACGCCGGCCGGCGGAGGCCGACGTTCGCGAGATCTACGCATGGTACGAGGTGCAAGGAGAGGGCCTTGCCGCTGAGTTCAAGCGCGCCTTGGATGCTTGCCTTGGCAGAATTGGGCGCAATCCCCGCGCCCATGCTGAAGTACACGGACACGCTCGTCGTGCCTTGCTCCGCCGGTTTCCCTACTGCGTCTTCTAAACTGGACGTCGTCGTTCACGGTGTCTTCCACGGGCACCGCGATCCGACGGTATGGCAGCGGCGACACGACGCACAACTACGCGTTGGGCGGACATGATGTAGCGGGGCAGTGAGACCGATGGCAGACAATCCACAACATCCGCCGACGATTGACCTCGACGGAGCGCGCCTGCGCCCGCTCCGTGCGGCTGACGCTGCCGCGCTCTACGCCTACCTGCGGGATCCCGTCGTGACTGAGCTGACCAGCTATCCCGTTGCGTCGGTGCCGATGGCCGAAGCAATGATCGAGCGGTCTCTGAGCCGTTGGGCGGCGGGCGAGCTGTCCAGATGGGGGGTCGCGCTCCAGCACGATGACCAGCTTGTCGGCACCTGCGGTTTCAACGAGTGGTCCCAGGTACACCGCTGGGCGGAGTTGGCGTTCGACCTGGCGCAGGCTCACTGGGGCAAGGGACTGATGCGCCGAACCGTGGCCGCGGTACTTCAGTGGACTTTCCGACAGGACCAGGTCGATAGGGTGCACGCCTTCGTCAGGGTCGACAACAGGCGGTCGGAGCGCTTGCTCGAGCGCAGCGGGTTCGTGCGTGAGGGTTGCCTGAGGAGTTATCGTGTGTGTCGTGGGCAACCACACGACTTCTACATCTACGGTTTGCTGCACTCGGACTGGGCGGCTGCCCAACAACCGGTTGAAACGGACGAGGCGCGACCATGATTGAGGATGGACGCGCCGGCCCCTGATGATCGCGGCCGGGGCAGCCCAACCAACGGCTGAAGCTGACCGGGGCCGCCATCCCGGTTTTCCGAGCTTCAACGCCGTTGAAGGCGGCTCCGGCGGCTTAGCCTCGTCGTTAGCCCGACGGTGCTTGGGCATGGAGCCTGCAATCAGCGCACTGGAGATTCGTCACGCCAGTCCGGTCGACGCCTCCGCGATGGCGGCGCTTATCGCGGAGCTCGGCTTTCCGGCGCCGGTCGATACGATTGCCTCGCGGCTCGACATCTTGCTCGACGCCGCAGAGGTGGTGCTGGTTGCCGCACGGGACGGCGTGCTGCTCGGATTGGTGACGGTTCACATTACGCCGACGTTGCATCGGCCGACTCCCGTCGGGAGATTCACGGCTCTTGTCGTTACCGAACGCGCGCGTCGTCAGGGTGTTGGTCGAGCGCTCGTCGAAAGTGCAGAGAGAATGCTCACGGCGAGGGGTTGTGGGCTCGTCGAGGTGACGAGCAATCAACTGCTGAGCGACGCCCATTCGTTCTATCAACGGCTGGGCTACGAGGCGACGAGTCTGCGGTTCAAGAAGACGCTGTCGCCACCAATCGAATGATGCGTTGTGATAATGGTTGGCGCCCAGGCGTAGATCATGAAGCGATTTCCGATCTAACGTGGCCGTGAAGCCGTCGGTCCACGATGTCACGGCGCGTGCTCTCGCACGCCCGTGACAACAACGCGTCCCGCAGCTTACGGACGACGTTAGGCGGACTAGATGTCAACGGCGATGCCGCCAGAAACCAGGGCGACGCTTCAACTGGGCGAATGCGGGAATGCGAATGCCGTCGGCGCCGATGCGGTAGACAATCTGATAGGGGAAGCCCGCGACGAGTATTCGACGCCCGTCGACCTGCCCCCAACTCGGTCCCGCCTCTGGAGTCTCGGAGATTCGGTCCACTGTCCGGCGAATCGCGTCAAAGAACTCGCCACCAAGCCCGGGCCGCTGTCGCTCGTACCACCCAACCGCGTCGACCAGTTCCTCGGCCGCAGGCCTGACTGTACGGATCGGTCGAATCACCGACCAAGAGTCTCTCTCTCGATGCGGTTCTTGACGTCGTCCCAGGATTCCGATTCGACCGTCCCGGCGTCAATCGCCTCAGTTCGTCGGCGAATCTCCTGTTCCCAGGCTGCTTCGGCGCCCGCGTCGGCAGGTCCATCGAGGCTCGCGAGGACTTCTGCGGCCAGTTCGGCGCGTTCATCCGGGCCGAGGCGTAAAGCGTCCGCGAGCACGGCTCTGGCTGCTCTCGTCATGCCGGGAATCGTACGTTCAAGCAGGCCGCCGAACAACCGCGTCAACGCGACGGGTCGTCCGGTCACGCCGCTTGATTTCGCACGCGTCGCGCCCGTCCGCCTGCGCGTTACGCAGTGCGTAGGCGGACAGAGAAAGAAGGAGACCGACCGAACATATCGGTTATTGCGACATTCTTCGGGATCGTGATTCGCATGTTCTATCGAGAGCACGGTCTGCCGCACTTCCACGCGGAGTACCAGGGTCAGCACGCAACGTTTACGTTTGATGGAGAAATCCTGGCTGGCGGGGTCCACTCGGGTACTGCGCTGCACCTCATCAAGGAATGGAGCCTTGCACATCGAACCGAATTGGACGCAAATTGGGGTCGAATAGAGACGGGCGAGCCTCTCGAGAGGATTGCCCTCTAGATTGAGGAGCGCCGCGATGAGAGCCCTTCCCGCCGTCGTCCGTGCCGAGTATCGAGGCGACTTCAGAATTCGCCTCGTGTTCAACGATGGTGTCGAAGGGACCATCGACTTCTCGGATTGGCTCATGGGTCCCGTGTTCGAGCCGCTGAAGAACCGACACTACTTCGCCCGGTTCTTCCTGGAGGGCGGCACCGTGACGTGGCCGAATGGTGCCGACATCGCGCCCGAGACGCTGCATGAACGAGCCAAAGCCAACGCGGCCGCCTAACAACCGCGTGAACGCGACGGTCCGTCCGGCCCGCCGTGGGCTTGCGCACGCGTCGCACCCGTCCGCCCCGCGCGTTACGCAGTGCGTTGCCGCAGAAGAAAGTGTCTTCTCACCACCACCGCGCATCGGAGGTCACATGAAACGAGTCACTGGCATCGGCGGCATCTTCTTCAAGGCCAAAGACGCTCTATCACTGCAGGCTTGGTACAAGCGGCACTTGGGAATCGATGTCCAAGTCTGGGGCGGAGCTGCCTTTGATTGGACCGACGCCGGGGGCAAGCCGGTTGCAGGCACCACTGCCTGGCTGATCGAACCACAAGAAAGTGATCACTTTGCTCCGAGCTCTGCTCCCTTCATGGTCAACTACCGAGTGGAAGACCTCCACGCCTTGGTCAAGGTCTTGAAGGAAGAAGGCTGCAATGTGCTCGAGAAGATTGACGAATCCGAGCATGGGAAGTTTGCCTGGGTCATTGATCCAGAAGGAAACAAGGTCGAACTATGGCAGCCGCCTCAAGGCCAATGAGCAGGCTTGTTGCTCACGGCTGCGAACCGAGGCCTAACACTTCGTTCAACCGGACGCCTTGCGGCGGGCTGCCGCAAGGCGCCGGTTGACTCGAACGTCAGGCCGCTTAAGGATAAGCCGTGGACGCCTGCCGAATTTCCGTCAGCGCATTCGATAGGTTCGCGGAGACGTACGCGGGGATCGTGCCCGACGCAGGGTGGATCAACCCGTTAGCGAAGAAAACGACGCTCGAGGATGCCCGAGGATCGGCGATCGTGACCCTCGAGAACGTCTGGTTACCCCTTGATTCGGGGCGCGACACCCAGGCGGACTCAAAACCGGAATTCATCGAGGTCGCTCAGCAAATGCAAACTGGTCGGTGTCTCAAAGTCGTTGACACGCTCCGTAACGCGCAGACGGCTTCCCTTTTCATGCTCCTGGCCTTGGGCTGGTGGGCCTCAGGTGGTGCGGCCGTGGCGCAGGGCCCTTCGTATGCCTGCGACAAGGTGGAGGCCGGCAGCATCGAAGACATGATCTGCAAGGACAGCGGGTTGTCCGCGCTTGACCGCAAGCTGGCCGGCGTCTACGCGGAAACGTCCAAGAAGGCCGCCGACGAGCATCCGCCGGTACGGAAGGCGGAGCAGCGAGGCTGGGTCAAGGGGCGCGATGACTGCTGGAAGAGCGACGACAAGAAGCGGTGCGTGGAAGACGAGTACCAACGCCGGATCGCCGCGTTACAGGCCAGATACCGCCTGGTGCCCGGCACCGGCCCTTTCCGTTATGTCTGCGACGGTAATCCCCGGAATGAGGTGACGGTAACGTTTTTTCGGACCGATCCGCTAACCCTGATTGCCGAACGTGGCGACAGCGTCTCGTTGATGTACCTTCAGCCGGGAGCAAGCGGGGCAGGCTACCAAGGCCGCAACGAGACGTTCCGGGAACATCAGGGCGAAACCAGGATCACCTGGGGCTATGACGCTCCGGAGATGCGTTGCAAGAAGACAACGGCACCGCCTGACAAGGGAGCGAGAGCGCAAGGATCACAACGATGACCACGATGGCCGGCAGTCGCTCATTCGCCCTCGCCGTGTTGCTGGTCGCCGCGACGGTGGCCTGTTCCCCTCGGGAGGACAAGGACGTCAGTCGAGCCAACGCGGCGGAGATAGCCGAAGATGCCGAGGCCTTGAGCCAGCTTCGGGCCGCCGGGTCCGACCTCGCCAAGCCCCACAAAGTCGAGTTCTACCTTTACGTCCCATCCGAGGCGGCCGCGGAAGCGGCGGCGGCCTCGATTCGTCCCCTGGGATACGCCGTCACCGTCAGCGCAGGGGAGGACGAGGCCAACTGGCTCTGCCTCGCGTCGCGAACGATGCTGCCGACGATCGAGAACCTCGCCGTCGCGCGAAGTCTGTTCAAGGGCTTGGCGTTGAAGCACCAAGGCGCGTACGGCGGCTGGAACACCGCGATCGAGCATTGAGCCGTTGGGCGGCCGCGAGGTTGACCGATGCTGGAGTACGCAGTCATCGGACTCGCCGTGGTCGCTGGCTGCTACGGCCTCCACAAGGCCGCGGAGTGGGCGGAGCGCCGGGGGTGGATCTACTACCGCAAGAAGCGGGGGAGTAGCGGAGCGCTCGGAAACGCTTTTCTCGAGGTGCAGTCGATCATCGAGCCGTCCGCGCGACACGTACTCGAAGAACGAGTGAAAGACGATCTTGAGGACGACGAGAATGGGGACCCGCCGGACACCGGAAGAAGCGACGCCGAACGCATTGAGCAAAGTTCCCGAAGTGACGCTCGGCTTCTGGATCATCAAGATCCTCGCCACGACGCTCGGCGAAACCGGCGGTGACGCCGTATCGATGTCGATGGGCCTCGGCTACCTGGTGGGCTCGGCGATCTTCATGGTCGTGTTCGTCACGGCCGTCGTCGTGCAAATCAAGGTCAAGCGGTTTCATCCCGTGTCGTACTGGGCCACGATCATCGCCTCGACGACGATCGGCACCACGCTTGCGGATTTTGCGACGCGGTCACTCGGTATCGGCTATGCCGGCGGGGCCAGCATCCTGTTCGCGCTGCTCATCGGTTCTTTCGTGTTGTGGTATCGCGCCTTGGGGTCGGTCGATATCCACACCGTGGGGTCCCCTCAGTCGGAATCGCTCTACTGGCTCACCATCATGATTTCGCAGACGCTGGGCACCTCGCTCGGGGACTGGACGGCGGACACGGCCGATCTCGGCTATCTCGGCGGCGCGGCCATCTTCAGCGGCCTCCTCTTGCTGGTCGTCGCCGCCTACGTCTTCACGAGGAGCTCGCGCACGTGTTTGTTCTGGACCGCATTCGTGCTGACGAGGCCGCTCGGCGCCGTCGTGGGGGACTACTTGGACAAGCCGGCGGCACAAGGTGGCTTGGAATTGAGCCGCTACTCCGCAACGGCGGCGCTGGTCGTATTGATCGTGGTTGGTATCGCGGTGTTCCCGCAGCGCGCGGCGCAGGGAACGCATTGACGCCGCGCTCGTCGCCCCCGATCGCCGCGGGATCCGTCACGCTGCGTTGCTTCACGGCGGAAGATGCCCCGAAGGTGTTTGCCATGAGTCAGGAAGCCGGTGTGCGGAGCTGGCTCCCCGATCAGGTGTACGAGAACGAGGCCCGCGCGTTCGAGGTGGTGCGGTACCTGATCGCGAAGTACCACGACCCCGGGACGCCGTGTCTTGCGCCCTACATCCTGGGCGTAGACCTCAACGATTCGCAGGAACTCATCGGGCATGTCGGGCTCAGTCCGCTTCGCGGGACAGTTGAGATAGGCTTCGCCATCGAGGCGAGACATCAGGGCCGGGGACTTGCGTGCGAAGCGGTCAGAGCGATGTCGGAATGGGCCCTGCGGCGTTTCGAGCTTCCGCGACTTCTGGGCGTTGTGGCCCGTGACAATGCCGCTTCCTGCAGAGTTCTGCAGCGAGCGGGTTTCACGCTCGCAGACGAGTCGCCACTCGTGCGGACCTACGAGAGGGTCCGCTGACCGTACCGCTCAACCAGGAGGCTCCATGACGATCTCATCCAACACCGCACTCCTTCTGATCGACATCCAGCAGGGCCTGGATGACGCCTACTGGGGCGCCCGCAACAACCCCGACGCCGAGCGCCACATCGCGGCGCTGCTTGCGGCCTGGCGGCACGCGAAACGCCCGGTGATCCACGTGCAGCACATGTCGCAAACGCCGAACTCGCCGTTGCGGCCTCAACAGCCAGGGAACGCGTTCAAGCCCGAGGCCGCCCCGAAGCCCGGGGAGCCGGTCTTCCAGAAGACCGTGAACAGCGCCTTCATCGGGACGACGCTCGAAGCCCACCTGCGGGACCATCGGATCGACACCGTCGTCGTCGTGGGTCTCACCACCGATCATTGCGTGTCGACGACGACGCGCATGGCGGCCAACCTCGGTTTCACCGCGATCGTCGTGTCCGACGCCACGGCCACGTTCGAGCGAACCGGCCCCGACGGCGAGCGCCACAGCGCCGAGCAGATGCACAAGCTGGCGCTGGCGAGTCTGCACGGCGAGTTCGCAACCGTCCGGCGGACCAGCGAGGTGCTGGAAGAGTTCGGGATGGCATGAACGAGCGTGAGCGATTCCGGGTCAACAAAGGCATACTACCGTCCCACACTTAAGGAGGCCTTCCATGCCCAAGTTCGTCATTGAAAGAGAGATCCCCGGAGCCGGGAAGCTGTCCGCTCAAGAAATGCACGCCATCTCGCAGAAGTCCTGCGGCGTGTTGAGCGCCATGGGCCCGCAGATCCAGTGGGTTCAAAGCTACGTCACCGATGACAAGCTCTACTGCGTGTACGTCGCCCCGAGCGAAGAAATGGTGCGCGAACACGCGCGGCAAGGCGGGTTCCCGGCGAACAGAGTCTCGAGGGTGCGATCGGTCATCGACCCGACCACGGCGGAATGAGGGGCAACCGCGCCGTCGCGGGCTCGTTGGCGATCTTGGGTCTTTGCTCGTATCTGTTCGCTGGGACGCAGGTCGCGGGCGCTCACTTGTTCCAGCACTGGGTTCGCTCCTACGAAGAGGAGCAACCGGGCCAGACCCTGCAAATCTTCCGGCCGGCTTCGTCGAAGGCGTTTCCCCCGAGCCGATTCAGGATGGCCTACAAGTTTGCTCGAAACGGAAGCTGCGAGTGGTACGTGTTGTCTCCTGACGACGCCCATCACTTCGATGCGTGCACGTGGAGCTTCGCCGGGGCCGATAAGACTCGTCTCCAAATCACCCAAGCTGGAGGAGCGGCCACCACCTTTAAGGTCGTCGAGCTCTCTGGAGACGTATTGCGACTCGAGCCTGTCGAATGAAGACGCGACTGTTGATGATCGTGAGCGCCATGGTCATGGCGGCGTTGGGCCTTGCGGCCTCTTTTGTTCCTCGAGAGATCCTCATCGCTGTCGGCGCCAGGCCT
>Ga0315278_10002383_pt1 | contig 16728 bp, 14 predicted proteins | sample YL17G06_0_MG_FD_203880 | JGI IMG/M metagenome (GOLD analysis project Ga0315278, IMG submission 203880) | Sediment microbial communities from Yellowstone Lake, YNP, Wyoming, USA - YL17G06_0 | ecosystem: Environmental > Aquatic > Freshwater > Lake > Sediment | place: USA: Wyoming | collected... | reverse complement strand
GAATCTCGACAGGGCTTGCTGGGGTAATCGGATTCCCTGGATCACACAGGGTGGCGATGTGTGGCGTGGCAGGCACGGGTCGCGAGGAGGACGGAGCGATGTCGCTCGACAGAGAAGCGATCGTGTCTCCGCGCGCGGAGTTTCCGGCGCTGGGGAGGAAGCTCGATGGTCGGCCCATCGTCTTCTTCGACGGGCCGGGGGGGACGCAGGTCCACGGTTCCGTCATCGGGGCGATGGTGCGCTATCTGGTGACGGAGAACGCCAACACCCACGGCTCCTTCCATCACAGCCGGCGCACGGATGAGACGGTCCTGGAAGCGCGCTGCACGCTCGCGGACCTCTTCCACGCGCGCCGGCCGGAGGAGATCGTCTTTGGTCCAAACATGACGACCCTCACTTTCCACGTCAGTCGTTCTGTGGGCCAACTCCTGCGGTCGGGAGACGAGGTCGTCGTCACCCGTCTTGACCACGACGCCAACGTCGCGCCCTGGCCGATCGAGGTGTCTTGATCCGCGAGGTCGATTTCCATCCGGCCGACTGCACGTTGGACCTCGGCAGCCTCGCGGCGGCGATCACGGATAGGACGAGGCTCATCGCCTTTGGCTACGCCTCGAATGCCGGGGGAACTATCAACGACGTGCGCCGGATCGTCGAGCTGGCTCACGCGGCCGGGGCGTGGGCGTATGTGGATGCCGTGCATTATGCGCCACACGGCCCGATCGACGTACAGGCCCTCGACTGCGACTTCCTCGTTTGTTCGGCCTACAAGTTCTTCGGCCCTCACCTTGGCGTTCTCTATGGCCGCCTCAACCTGCTGGAGACGCTTCCCGTCTACAAGGTCAGGGCCCGCCGAGGACATCCCGCCTGACCGATTGGAGCCGGGGACCGCGAGCTTCGAAGCCCTTGCCCGGGCGACGGCCGCGGTCAACTAGCTGGCCTCGCTGGGACGGCGGGCCGATCTAGAGGCCGGGTTTGAGGCGATCCGGGTCTATGAACGGGGCCTGGTGGAGCGGCTCCTGGCCGCTCTCGGAGAGGTTCCAGGCCTGCATGTCTGGGGAATCACCTACCCACGCCGATCCGACGAGCGGGTGCCCACGGTCTCCTTCACCCTGGGGGGGGGGGGAGTGGCCCCGGGGGAGCTTGCCCGCCGCCTGAGTGAAGAGAGCATTTTCGTTTGGGATGGGAACTTCTACGCCATCGGGGTCACGGAGCGACTCGGTCTTGAAGGCCGCGGAGGACTCCTTCGCGTCGGACTGGTGCACTACAACACCGGCGCGGAGGTCGATCGCCTGCTCGACGTGCTGGCGAGCGTGACGCCGCATGGCTTTCCTAAGAAAGGATCAACGGATGAGTGAAAGAGCCCTGTCGGATGAAGCCTGGCGCCTTGCTCGGCCATCTGCGGATGGCTGCCCGTCAGCCCTGCGGCGTGGGGATCTGGTCCGTGAGGGGCCCCGGTCGGACGCGAACATGCTCCGATTCTCGAGCCAGATCGAGCCCGGTCCCAGACGGCTTCCCCGTCAGACCCGCGGGCGACTGGACTCAGCGGGGAAGCCGTGCACGACCCTGCGGCGAGGAGGCTCAGCGTCCCCTATTCCCGTGGCAACCGGATTCACGTCTCCCAGCGGGCTTCAGGATGGGCACCGGTGTGCGCGCCGCCTGAATCCTACGGTACAACGACGATGGATCCGTGTACCAGTGGGTGAAGCGAGCAGTGATACCCATACGTTCCGGTGCGGGTGAAAGACACTCTATACGTGCCGGTGTACTCCAACGGGCCGGAGTCGAAGAGGTCGATGTCACTGGTCACGGTGTGCGCCACAGTATTCAAGTTCTTCCACTCCACGATCGTTCCGACCTTGACCTGGAGCCTGTCAGGCGAGAATGAGTTTTCGTAAATATGGACCTCTTTGGTCAGTCCCGTGCCCCCGCCTCCGAAGGAGAAGTCGCAGGCGGTCAGAACTAGAACCAAAAACAGACACAACAGACCAAACAGCGTGAATCTCTTGGCGGTTTTCGCAGCACGCTTCTTCACTCCAACCTCCCCCTTCATGATGCCCTTTCGACGCTTTCCGTCTCTTGAGTCGGCTCGACCCGGCCTCACCAATCGACACGCGTCGCTTCTCGCGCGCCCGTTCGTGGATCGCGCCCCTTCCGATCTGACACGGACCCGAGGCTACGTGAATCTCAAGACGAGAACCGCACCCCCTACTTGGCGTACCCCCCGCTCAACTGTCAATGCGAGTGCAGGCGAGCGACCCGCGCGAGAATAACCTACCCGCGTCACTTGGTCTAGCTGGAGCATCCCGGGCTCCTCGGCGTGACTAGCCCAAGATCGCCTGGATGTCCGCTTGCGGTGTGGTGATCGGCATGAGGTTGAACTTCTCCGAGAGGAGGCCGAGCACGGCGGGCGTCACGCAGGCCGGCAACGATGGACCCAGACGCATGTTCTGCACTCCCAGGTGCAGAAGCGTGAGCAGGATGACCACGGCCTTCTGCTCGTACCACGACAGGACGAAGGACAGGGGCAGGGAGTTCACGTCGACCTGGAAGGCGTCGGCGAGGGCCAACGCGATCTGGATCGCCGAGTAGGCGTCGTTGCACTGCCCGACGTCCAGGAGGCGGGGAATCCCATCAATGTCCCCGAAGTCGAGCTTGTTGAATCGGTACTTCCCGCACGCGAGGGTGAGGATGACACAGTCGTCGGGCACGAGCTGGGCGAGGTCCGTGTAGTAGTTGCGGCCAGGCTTGGCGCCATCGCAGCCGCCGATCAAGAAGAAACGCCGGATCCTCCCAGTCTTGACCAGGGCGACGACCTTGTCTGCCACCTTCATGACGGCGCTCCGGCCGAAGCCGACGGTGATGGTGTGATCGGGGCCGTCTTCGGCGAAGCCAGGTGCCTTGAGCGCTGCCTTGACGAGCGGAGCGAAGTCCCGATCGGCAATGTGCTTGACCCCAGGCCAGGCGACGAGGCCGGACGTGAACAGGCGATCCTTGTAGGAGTCCCGGGGTCTCTGGATGCAGTTGGTGGTCATGAGGATCGCGCCCGGGAACTCATCGAACTCCTTGGCTTGATTCTGCCAGGCGCCGCCATAGTTGCCGACGAGATGCCGGTGTTTCTTCAGTTCCGGATAGCCGTGTGCAGGGAGCATTTCGCCGTGGGTGTATACGTTGATGCCCTTGCCCGCGGTCTGCTTCAAGAGCTCCTCAAGATCCTTGAGATCGTGGCCGGAGATAAGGATCGCCTTGCCCGCCGTCGGCTCCACCCGGACTGCCGTGGGCTCGGGCATGCCGTACGCAGAGGTGTTGGCCTCATCCAATAGCTGCATCACGCGGAGGTTCACCTCGCCGCAGCGAAGGCACATGCGCACGAGGGTGTCAACCTGCGTCGGATTGCGGGCGAGGAAGTCGAGCGCCTCATGGAAGAAGGCCCACACGGTCTCGTCTTCCTTGCCCAAGATGGCGGCGTGATCCGCGTAGGCGGCTGCGCCCTTCAAACCGTAGGTGAGCAGCTCCTGCAGGCCAGCGACGTCCGCCCCCAGCTTCGCGCGGCGGGCGTCGATGCCGATTGCCTCCCGCTGAGCGAGCAATTCGTCGACGGTGTTGCCGGGCTTCCATGTGGCCGGGCCTTCCAGTCCCTCTGGCTCTTCGCCCTGTTCGCTTGCCGCCTTCTCGTACAGCCCGCGGGCGCGAGCCCGCATCGCGACGGCACGTCGAACCCAGGTCTCGAGGCTGTGGGGATCGAAGTTGACGTTCGTCACGGTTGAGAAAAGGGCTTCCGCCACGAAACGATCGACCTCGGGATCGCGGATACCGCATTCTCCGGCGCGGTGGGCGTACATCGAGATCCCTTTGGTCGTATAAACCAAGAGATCCTGAAGTGCCGCCGAAGTCGAGTCTTTGCCGCACACGCCGACCGTCGTACACCCCGTTCCGTTCCTCGTTTGCTCGCACTGATAGCAGAACACGGACTACCTCCTTGTTGCGTCGACGAGATCGCTCAGGGTCGTTGAGCGAAAACGGTCGAAAACATCCTGTCGAACGTCCTCGACAAGACTGCCCAGAATGCAAGCCTGCCGGTTGCAGGTGGCTTTCAAGAACAGGCATCCTCCCCGGCGCATCGGACCCTCCAGGGCTTGATACACATCCAGAAGCGTGACTTCCCTTGGGGGTTTGGCGAGCGTGTAGCCACCGTTGGGGCCACGGCGAGATCCAAGCAGCTCTGCGCGGACTAGCCTCTGCAGGACCTTGGACACGTGAGCCTGTGAGGCGCAGAGCGCCCGTGCGATCTGGGGAGTTGAGACGGCTATCCGTTGCTCGGCGAGGAAGACTGCGGCATGCAGACCCAATGCCGTCGCCTCAGACATGCTCAACAGGTCAGCCATTTCGCTCCCCCTCAGCAAGCCGATTGTGGCATTACTATACCAGAATTGTCCACAAAGACAAGCCGATCGTGAGAAGGATGGAAAGCACCAACCAGGTCGTCCTGCGTCCGTTCCCGCGCTGCTCACGGAGTCTCACCCGTGGTCGTCGCTACAAACGGACCGCCAAGAGCATCCCGGGTCCCTCGGGACGGGCCTTCCCAAAGGGACCTGTCGGATTGTCCTGGAGGCCTGCTTGAGCCAAGCTGTGATCCGGCCGGAGGGGAGCCACGAGGCCGGGTGCTTCGCCGTTCGATCGCAGCTATGTCGCAAGATACGGAGCCGATTCTCGCAGGAGAGGTTGTTCACAGAAACTTCATCAACCAGCCATGGCTTCTCCACGGGCTCTACGTACCATCTTTTCTCGGGCCGTTCGGGCGAAAGGGGGGAGGAACGCATGACCTCAAAGCAGAGCTTGGCGCGTTGGGTGACCGTGGCGGCACTGATCGCCCTGGTTTCTTCGGTGTCCTACTTCGGTCTGGCAGAGCAAAGCCAGGCCGGGGCAAGCCCGGAGGAACGGATCATCTCCGTCTATGAGAGTGCCGGTCCATCTGTGGTTAACATCACGAGCCTGTCCTACGTCTACTACCGTTTCCTGGGGAACGTCCCGCAGCAAGGGACGGGCTCGGGTTTCGTGTATGACTCAAGTGGGCACATCGTCACGAACTACCATGTGATTCAAGGGGCAGACCAGCTGATGGTGACCCTGACGAGCGGGAAGACCTACGCAGCACAGGTCGTCGGAACGGATCCGAGCAACGATCTTGCAGTCATCCACATCGATGCGAGCGGGGATCTGCCCATGCCTCTTGTGCTGGCCGATTCCTCCAGGCTGCGCGTCGGGCAGTCGGTCATTGCCATCGGCACACCGTTTGGCCTCGATCAGACCCTAACGACGGGCGTGGTCAGCGCCCTCGGCCGCGTCATCGAAAGCCCGGAGGCCAATCAGTTCATCGGCGAGGCGATCCAGACGGACGCTGCGATCAATCCCGGGAACTCTGGCGGGCCTCTGCTCAACCTGGATGGACAGGTGATTGGCGTCAACTCTCAGATTCTCAGCACGAGCGGAAGCAGCGCCGGGATCGGGTTCGCCATCTCCTCGAACACCGTGACGCGAGTGGTGCCGGAGCTCATCGCGCACGGCAGCTACCCCCACCCCTGGCTCGGCATCCAGACGCTTGACCTGGACGCACTCACGGTGGCTCTGCTGCGCAAGGCCGGCATGGACCTGACGGTCGAGCGCGGGATCCTGGTGACGGGCTTCGACTCTGGTGCGCCGGCTCAGGCTGCGGGCCTGCAGAGCGGTAACCAGGTGGCACGGCTCGGCCAGTACCTTCTCCCGGTGGGAGGCGACATCGTCGTAGCGGTGAACGGTGTCTCGGTGAGGTCACTGGGAGATCTGACCGTGTATCTAGAAGAGAAGACCTCGGTCGGCGACACCGTGCGGCTCACGATCGTTCGCAACGGCGTCGAGAGGACCGTGTCGGTGAAGCTGGCGGCGCGCCCGGCAAGCATCTAGTCATGGCGGGTGAGCCAGCTTTCGGCCGGCGTGCAAGCAACGCCCGGCGGGATCGCTCAGGGGAGAGGAGAACGTGCGCTGGACCCGGTCGCCCCGCCTCGCGGGTGCCATCTTGCATCCTGTCCGACGCACCAGGCATGCCCTGCGTGGTGCGGCGGCGTTTAGTACAATGCGCGCAGGCCGGTTGCAGAGGGAATGCCACTGCGATCGGGAGACGGGTCCTCAGAGAAGTGCCCATCACGGCGCGAACTACGCGTGGTCGCGCCGCCACCCACGTCGGAACGTGGGGACTTCACCGTGTCGTGGGTCACGTGCACGCTGGCCACGTCGATGGTGCCAGTCTCCTGGCAGGGGACGGCTCGGTTGTCGTGCCGTACTCTGCCCCAGCCAACGGCGGGTGGCGTGAGGGGACGACGAGTGGAAGAGGGGCTTTGCTCAGATTCGTCTGGGTTCTGGTTTGACTTGTCGGCGGCGCAAAGCCGGTTGGGTGCGTCGCCCGAGAAAACGCTGTGCGAGGGGGTGTCTTCATGTCGAAGAAAGTGATTCTGGACAAGATCTCCATCTACGTTCCGGAGAAGAAGCAGGCTGAGAAACCCGTTCAGAGGCTGATCAGGCTTGGCGAGAAGAGGGACCGTACGGTCAACTACCTCGTTGTCGAGGCGATCCTGGACTACCTGCAGCGAGAGGAGAAGAAGAGCTAGACTGCTCTGGCCTTACGCGAGAGTATGGTGGCAGCCGCCGGCCGTAGGTGCAACCATGCCTGCCTCGAGCCGGCTGTGCTACACTGTGGCGAGGTGATTTCTATGAAGCGGCTGTTCATTGGAGGCATGGTGCTCGTAGTGATCTTGCTGGCCGCCAGTTTCCTTTCCCTCATCTTCGCGTCCGCTGACTCAAGCTGGGAGATGGGAGATCTCGCTCGCGTCGCGAGCCGGTTGGGAGTAGAGCCGAGACCGGATGGCAAGTATGAGCTTTCCTCCGTCCTGACCGCGATGCTCGATCGGCTCCCGGCGGCGCCAGAAAGCGCCGTGGAGCCGGTTGGGAAGGTGAGCACCTTGACGATCCAGGCGTCGCCGGCGTACGCCGGGACGACGGCGCCCGGCGTGGGCACATGGACCTACGACGCGAGGACCTGGGTGTCCTTGTCAGCCGCACCGGCAGCGGGGTATCGGTTCGACCACTGGGAGGGCGATCTGGGTGGGAGCGCCGATCCGCAACTGGTGATGATGGGGACTGACAAGAGGATCACCGCCGTGTTTGTGACGAGCTACACCGCCTTAAGAGAGCGCTCGACTCTCACTATGCACGTGTGGCCGCCGCGCGGTGGAACTACGGTGCCGAGAACAGGGACCGCGGTTTACGACGCGGATACGGCGGTCGACGTCGCGGCGAGACCGGCCGTGGGGTATCGGTTCGACCACTGGGAGGGCGATCTCTGCGGAACGGAGAGCCCAGCGTCGTTGACGATGGATGAGGACCGGGACGTTACGGCCGTCTTCGTGGGCAGTATCCAGATCGTGGATCGCAGCCTCGAGACCTCGCCGGGGGCCTACGTCACCCTGCGCGCGCAGACGATTCCAGATGCCTATTGTCAGGTTGAGGCATACTTGCCCTCTCAGATCAGGAGCACGGCCGAAGGGCTCGAGCCGAAGTGGGCGGGAAGCGACGGGTTCGTCTCGTGGACGTGGCGCGTGGATTGGTGGGCCGACCCCGGGATCGGACAAATCATCGTCTATGCGACCTCTCAGGGAGAGACCTGCGAGGACAGAGTGCCCTGGGCCGTCTGGGGTTTCTAGAAGGCCGGCCCCAAGCGGCGACCGGTCGCCCGGCATCGGGAAAACGAGGGTGAGCACAGGCAGGCTCGGTCACAGAGCAGCCCGACGGCCTGCACTCCGCCACGCCGCTCTGAGGAGATGCTCTCACTCTGGAGCACCCGGGCGCGACGATCGACGGCCCGGGCAGAGGCGCGAACCCTGCTGTCGTCTCCTTCTTGTCAAAAGGATGGAGCCAGGCCGCGTGGAGGCAGATGGCGTCTGTGAGGACGAGTCCTCTGGCCTGCGCGATGCTCCTGGGAGGCTGCACGTCCCGTATTCGATCGTTTGTGTGATCGCTAACCCAATCGTTGGTCGTCACGTGGGCCCGTCTGACTCCTGAAGCCGGCCCGGCACGTTGACCCGGTCGTGATGCGTTCGCTATGGGCCCGTGTCGCCAAGAGGCAGAGACTCTAGGCATGAGCCACGGTCGTCAAGCGATCTGGGGGATGTTCCTTCTCGCGGCGGTTCTTCTCGCTTTATCGACGCAAGGGTGTCCTCAAGGCCCAAGTCGTGGCGCGGTGGTGTTCATTTTCGCGGATGGGCCGGCCGGTGCCTACGACGATGCGTATCCACGCCTGGCGGCCCGAGGGTGGGCCGGGGTCGCTCTCGTGAATCCGACGACGATTGGCCGCCGTGGGAAGCTCTCAGAAGCGGAGTGCGTGATCTTGGACCGCGCCGGTTGGGACATCTCCTCCCACGGATACCGACATGACAACCCCACGTTGATGACGCCCGAGGAACTGGACCTGGATCTTCGGCTTGCCCACGACTGGTTGACGGCGCGCGGGTTCGCCCGTGGAGCGCGTCACTATGCGCCGCCCCTGCAGGCGAACCAAGCCGTGCGAGACGCGGCGCTCCGCTATTTCCAGACGGTCCTGCCAGGCGATTCTCTGTCGGAGTGGGCGGTGCTTCCGCCTGGGTGGATCTACGATTCCCATACGACAAGTGAGACATGCCCGTGGATGGAACTTGAGGCGGTCATTGACCATGCGCGTGAGCCGGGGCACGTGATCTGCCTGAACTTCCACCGCATCGTTCTTTCAGGTCCCGTCGGTCTGGACACGTCGGTCGCCCGGCTCGATGCGATCATCGACTGCATCGCGTCCCAAGGGATATGCGTGCTTACCTTGAGCGACCTCTTGGATGGGTCGGCCTCGCCGTGACCGCCCGGCCGGGGGACCCGCTTGGGGGATAGAGCCAGGTGCCAGGTGCCACGTGAGCTGGGCCGAATCGCCTGCTCGACCCGGCGTCTGGACTCCCACAACAGGACTCCAAGCCTGCGAGGAGGAGCCTAGCGCAGGCCCGAGCGCCGGCTGCATTCGGTCCAGAAGGAGAGCGTGGCCAGGCCCGCGAGCCCACCCAAGCAGGATGGCCTGTGAGCGGGTATGGACCAAGGGCGGGCCAGGGCCTCGGGACTCGCCAGACCGGTGTTCGTTGCGACGTACCTCCTCCCGGTGGCAAGCCGCAAGCGAAGAGCGGAGACGTCGACAGACACCCTTCTCTTGGGTCAGTCCGGGTTCCGGGGGCACGCCGAGTTCCCGTTGTCTTTGGATAGCGACAGCGAGGTTCCCGGAGGCACGCTGTGTGTGAGCCAGACGCCGCCGCCAATGATCGAGCCGCGACCGATGGTGACGCGTCCCAGGATGGTCGCTCCAGCGTAGATGACGACGTCGTCCTCCACGATGGGGTGCCGCGCTCCGCCCTTGACGGGATGCCCGTGCTCGTCTGCCGGGAAGCTCAGCGCGCCGAGAGTGACTCCCTGGTACATGCGAACTCCCCTCCCGATCACGGTCGTCTCGCCAATCACGACCCCCGTTCCGTGGTCGATGAAGAAGCGCTCGCCGATCCTCGCCGCGGGGTGGATGTCGATTCCCGTCAGGCTGTGCCCAAGCTCGGTGATCATACGCGGGACGAGCGGCACGCCCAGGAGGTGGAGTTCGTGGGCCAGGCGGTAGTAGGTGATGGCCAAGAGGCCTGGATAGCACACGATCGTCTCCTCGCGGCACGTGGCCGCGGGGTCTCCCTCAAAGGCCGCTTGGACGTCGGTCGCGAGCACCCGCTGCAGGCGGGGCAGTCGGGTGAGGAATTCCTGAGTGATCCTGCGACCGCGGTCGCTGCTCTCACTTGGCGTGTTGCCAGCAAGCGAGAACCCCCGCTCGATCTGGTTGGGCAGCTCGTCGGACGCGCGCTCCAAGGCGGCCGAGGTCTGGCGGCACAGATCGTCCTGCGGGGAGTCTCCCGCACCGAAGTACCCCGGGAAGAGCCCCGAGCGAAGCGCATCGAGGGTGTCGCGCAGGGTCGCACTGGAGGGCGTTCTGCGGCGGCATGAAGAGGGGAACAAAGGCTCGATCTGTGATTGCGGACTGCCCGCCCCACAGAGCGCCTCGGCGATGGACAAGAGCCACTCCTTCGTATCCCCGGAGGGACTTCCGGAGCCGCGAGGATCGACCATCAGGACCACCCCTCAAAGAGCGCGGTGCTCAAGTACCGCTCGCCAGCGTCGGGCAGGATGACCACCACGAGCTTGCCTGAGTTCTTTGGATCCTGCGCGATGCGTGCCGCGACAGCCACGGCGGCGCCACTCGAGATCCCGCAGGTGATCCCCTCCTCGCGGTGGAGTCGCCGAGCGAACTCGAGTGCCTCCTCGTCGGAAACGGTGGCGATCTCATCGACCAGGTCGAGGTCGAGCACGGCCGGCTTGAAGCCCGCTCCGATGCCTTGGATCTTGTGGGGACCGGGATGCGGCTCCTGGCCACGGCGGAGGGACGTCAACACCGGTGAGCGGCTGGGCTCGACGGCCACGGACCATACCGGCTTCCTCTGGACCTGCTTGATATAGCGACTGACGCCCGTGATCGTGCCTCCGGTTCCCACGCCGGACACGAGAACATCGATCGCGCCCGCGGTGTCGTTCCAGATCTCCGGCCCGGTCGTCCGAAAGTGGATGTCCGGATTGGCCGGGTTGGTGAATTGCTGAGGCATGTAGTACTTCCCTGGATCCGAGCCTTGAAGCTCCTCGGCTTTCCTGATCGCGCCTGCCATCCCGCCGGCTCCCTCCGTCAAGGCGATGCTGGCGCCAAATGCCCGAAGCATCTTCCGCCGCTCGATCGACATCGTCTCCGGCATGGTCAGGAGGAGCGGGTAGCCGCGCGCGGCACACACGTAGGCGAGAGCGATGCCGGTGTTGCCGCTCGTGGGCTCGAGCACGGTGATGGCGCGCGAGCCCAGAGTCAGAATGCCCTGTCGCTCGGCCGCCCAGATCAGCGCCGCCCCCACTCGGCACTTGACCGAGTAGGCCGGGTTCCGCCCCTCGATCTTGGCGACCACCTGTGCCGGGAACCCTTTGGTGATCCGGTTGAGGCGGACGAGGGGCGTGTTGCCAATCGTCTGTGCGTTGTCTTCGAAGATCCTTTCCATACTCCCTCCCGACTAGAGACGCAAGGCGCGCTCCGTCTCCGGCTTGGCGCTCTGCCTCCGGCACCTGTGCGACGGCCGAGTCGACGTCACCCCAGTGACGGCGCGGCGCACAGGACGCAACGAGGACGAGCGGGCTCGCTTGAGACACACGCCTCAGGCGCGGCCCTGTCTTCGAGCGCCAAGACCGGGTCCCGCGCCGTGAAGGCGAACCGCGCCCGCGCATCCCCGGCGCTTGACCGTCTCAGAGCCCGCTCGGATCTGGCCGGCCACAGGTCCAGCCCGCTCCCATGGATGGACTCGCCTCAGTCCTTCTGGAATCTAGCGGCGGCTTGCGCCGGCACACGGCTGCCGAGACGGGATGCGGGCTCTCCCATCGCGCGCAGTCCGCACCGCCCTCGCTCTGACACTTGCACGGGGCGACCTCCCGATTCGAGGGGCCGGATCGTACGGCATGTTCGCGTCGTATGTCAATCGGGCTCCTTGTCTTGTGATGAGGGCGCTGAGCCCGGGCGAGGACGTGGGGCGTCCACGGACGTCGAGCGAGGAAGCTTTCGCCCTCGAAAAGCGCCTCATCTAGAGCGGAGGCGGCAGCGGGATGCTGCCCTCTTCCTGACGATGACCACTGACGGATGCGACGATTCCGATAGGCCAAGAAGCCAGGTCGTAGGAGTCGGCTTGACAGGCCGGCCTCGTGGTTGTTTCATAGGGGCGGGTGAGAGGTATGGCTCGTCTTCGCGCGCTTCTGGGACTACTGTTGCTCTGGTGCCTGGCCACGAGCTGCGATCAACCCGTTCCGTTCTACGCTGTCGTGACCCCCGCCCTGGGGCACGTGCCCTACAGCGCGCGCATCGTCTGCACTTCGCTTGCGGGCACCTATACGTACCAACTTCCGGATGGCACCCGCGTCACGAGCGCGGCGAACAGCCTGGACGTGACGGTGGATCGGCTGGATTGGACGGCTCAGGTCACCTGGTCCGACGGCCAGCAGGTCACGACGCAGGAGGTAGCGGCTCACGGCTCCAATCCTCCCCCCCTGATCGAGCGTCCCCGCATCAACGGCGATCCGTTTCTGTGGTACCTGAAACCGGAAGAGCGTACTCTGATTGACTTCTCGCACTATCAGGCGACGCTCTCCGGACCGGAGACGGGAGTCGTCTACGACGGGGAGTGGCACGTGGTCACGATCCAGGTGGAGCCCCAACTCAAGAGGCTGTGTGGGGCGCCGGTCGGCGACTCCATCTTCTGCCCTCCCTTCAAGAAGGGCGAATGGCACGGCTTCTTCCACGGACAGGTCTACGAGAACGCGTGCATCGTCTATCCGCTCTATACGAGCGAAACGGCTCCGGATGGGCGCCCCTATCCCCCCATTCCGGAAGAGGGATACCCGTCCGACGTCCTACGCCGTATCCATGATCTCTACTACGGCCTCGCTTTCCCCGCACAGCAGGTCACGATCCGAGTGGAGGTGGAAGACGAATGGGGTCGCCTGACCACGGCTTCCTTTGAGATCCCAGTGGAGGGTTCAGAGGCCTACGGGGGCTACGGGCCCGGTCATCCGTCTCCTCCCCATCCAGCGCCCGACTACACGACGGCGGTGTTTTACGTTTCGAGCACGACCTCCACGATCTATCATCGCTCAAGCTCACAGGAGGTGTGCCAAATCAGCCCAGCGGCTCGGGTTTTCTTCGCCAGCCAGGCTACCGCGCTTGAGTCGGGCCGAGAGCCCTGCGTGGCATGCTTCGGGCGAAGGTGAGGCTCGGTCCACGTGTCCAGCTGGCTCGGTCGATCCGCGTCTGCGCGGCTCCTGTGTCGCCTGGCGCCGGCGCGTCGAGTGCCCCAGAGAAGCCGCTTTCGGTCCGACGGTGATAGAGATCGCGGCGGACGCCTGGCACCTGCGTGGCGGGAACCGACTGGAGGACATCGATCCTCTGCACACGACGGCTCTTGCCCGCCGATCCCGCGGCCACTATGAAAGCGATCGGCAGGTCGTCAGGAGCATCGTGCTTTTGTGTGTTCCCAGCTTCTCGCTGCCTCACCGCATCGCAGGGATGAATCAGGCCTTCTACTCCGCACATCAGGGCCACGGGCAACGGCCAAGCCTGGCCAGACGAGGGCACAGCATGGCAGTTGGAAGCCTGGGTTAAGGTTTGCCGCGGAGGCGCCGCTACTTGTCGGGTCTGCGACACAGGCTAGAATGGGGAACGAATCTACGAAGGGGTGAGAGACCATGAAGCGACTGGGCAACGTTCGCCTGCTGCTCGCCGTGGCGCTGGCCGGCGTGTGCGCAGGGGGCCTCGCGAGCTGCCTGGGGCCGGGTGGCCCCCAGGTGACGATCACGGTCACGCCATCCTCTGGCGTTGTTCCCCTGACCATAGCCTTCGACGGGACGAGTTCAACGGCAGCCGGCGGAGTCACCACCTACCACTGGGTGTTCGGCACGGGCGATGAGTCCTACGAGTCGACCGGCACCTATACCTTCGTTCATGCTGGCACGTTCGTGCTCTCACTAACGGTCCGCGCCGCCGACGGCTCTAGCTCGACCGAATCGGCGGAGATCGTCGTCGGTCCGGCCGTGTGGATCACCGACTCGAACCTGGGGAGGATCTACAAGCTGGACATGAGCGGGAAGGCCCTTCTCACATTCAATTCGCCCAGCCCTCAGCCCCAGGGGATCACGCTCGCCGAGGCGGAGGGGAGGCTCTGGCTCTTCGTGGCCTGTCAAGGAGGGGGGCTCCAGAGGATCTACCGTCTGGATCCCACCGACGGAAGCGTGACAGGCGAATTCAGTGCGCCGGGCCAATCCCCTCGGGAACTGACCTACGGGGCGGACACCCCCAAGCGGATCTGGTGCGTGGACGGCACGAGCCGGACCTTCTACGCCCTCGATCCAACGACTGGTCAGGTCTTTGAGTCCTTTGGTCTTTCCTACTTCAACTCCTTCCCGCAAGTCAGGAAGGATTCCTTTCTGCGCACCCCGGCGGGACTCGACTGGACGCCTCAAGCCCTCGCCTCGGGTTACCTGTGGTACCTGGAAGGAGAGAACGGGCTTCTGTTCAAGATGAAGATCGTCCCCAGTTACGACATTATGTCCGGTACGCAGCTGGAGTTGGTCGGTGACCCGCTTCATGTGCCTATCTCCGCGGTGACCGCGATCGACTGGGACGGCGGATACCTGTGGGTGGTCGACGTCAACGAGCATGAGATCGTTCAGATTGACCCAGAGACCGGCGAGCGCACCGGGGTGAAGATCACCAGGTTCCCGGGCGCGGCCACCGCAGGAATGGAGATCGAGCGCTAGCTACGCTCGAGCTTCGACTCTTGGCAGGACCCCATGCGGCCGTCGCGGCGCAAGGTGCTCTAGGGTCTGCAGAACGGTTGTACGAAGCCAGTTCCTTGCCGGCATCCTTCGTCACACAGCCGCCGCCCTTCTTGGGCTGAAAGGGCGAGAGCGGATGGGAGTTGGGGTGAGGAAGGGCCGAGGGCCACGAGGGTTGGTGCCGGACGATGCTCAGGAAGACCGGGCATAGCGCGCTTCTGGCTTGCTCCAGGCAATGGACAAGCTTCACACTGACCCTCGATGGCACCGCGAGATCCGGGAGGTCTTGTCTCAGAGAGTTGCTCTAAGGGATCCCGCCCTTCCCCGTTGCACCTGGGGAATCCCTACCTCCATGCACGTTCGAGGTGCTCTCTTACCGCAACTCCATCCGGAGCCACTCCAGGATCTCTCCGTCGTTCGTCACGAGCTGCCACTGGTAGAGCCCGGGGGTGAGTGTGAGATCAGGACTGACCGTCGGGATCGCAGTCACGTAGGCACCGGCATCGTGATCGTACGGCACGCCGAACGTCTCCAACAGCGGACCTCCTCCCGATGCCCCAAGTTGGTATAGCTGCAACGTGGCTCGAGCATCCATGACGGGGGCCCCGCGGTCATCTTCCAGCCCGAACCTGACGTTAATGACGTCCCCAACGGCGTAGGCAACGGGCAGGTGCTCAACGTAGCCTTGAGCGTCCACCGTGGTCGGAACGGGCTTCGTGAGGAACGACCACTCTTCCGTCGAGGTCGCGGGAAAGGCAGGGACAAAGACAAGGCCACCTTCCACTGAGAACGTCACCTCGAGGTCCGTCGTGACGTTTCGCTCTGTCCGCGACGCGTTCCACGCGCCGTCGCTCCAGCGCACGAAGCGATACCCCGGGTCAGGGATTGCGCTCACCTGTGTGCCGTCACCTCCGTAGGTGACCGTCTGCGGGCTTCTCCCGCGGATGCGACCGTGCTCGCCAGCCGTGTACACGAGCGTCACCGTGTCGGCGCAGGAGAGCGTCGGCGCGGGGGCGTAGGATGGACGCGTGCCGATCCATCCATCAGAAGGTGGCTCCGGAGAGTCTGACGAGTTCCTGTAGTACGTCTCTCCTACGAAGTCGGCAATGAACCAGTAGCCTTGCCATCCGATCCTGTACGCCCCCATCACATAGGCTGGCTTCCCGTATGACATGCCAGCGTACGTGTACGTCCCATTGCAGGACTCCGCGCCTGCGCCCGCCACGAAGATGTGCGGGCACGCCCCAGTTGCCGCCAGGGACGGCACAACCGCCGCCAGTGCGAGCAGGATGACTGGGGCCCAGTACCGTATCAGCGCCACCCTATTCTGCTTCATGCGCATCTCCTCCGTGTGCACGCACCCGCGTGCCCCCTAACGGTCCTCAGCGCTCAGGTCGCAAGCGGATCCCTACGGATTCGCAGACCCAAGAGGCCGTCTGTTCCTTGCAGCGACGCAGAAGGGCGGCAGAGCTCTGGCCGCGAGCTGCCGCCCTCGCCTCGCGAAAGCAGTCCACTTCCCAGATCAGTTTACCCTACGCTCGCGCTCCCCAACAGCTGCGGACGGACTGAGCGAAACCACCGTCGGGACGCTTGTTCTGTGAGAGCCCGACGGCGGATAAGTCAGTCCTCGCCTAGAGGAGGATCGCGCTGGCAAGCAGGGTCCTGCAGTCCAGGGCCGAGCAGGAGGGTTGGCCCAGATAGCCCATGAACACGGCCGTCGTCGCAGTTGTACCCCTGGCGGGACTACTCTTGAACTCTGCGCCCCCCCGGACTCGTCTCCGGTGGCTCCGCGTAGTGGATAAGCCTCGAACTCTCTCCGGACTCGGCCCCGAGACCATCCAGATCTTGTCCCAGTGAGGTAGCAGCCTGAACCGTTCCGAGAACGCCGTTCCGAAGGCTCGACATGGTGATGTCAGGCATGTTAGGTGGACCTTGCAGGATCTCTGGCGCGGATCGCCGCCGCAGCTCAACGGAGGTGCGGACTTGGCAGATGCATTCCCCGCTACTACGGTGTGACCGAAAGAGGGGTGATCGACATGACGTTGCGTAGGGTTACCGTCGTCGTTGGGATTGCGCTCGTCGCCCTCGTTCTTGCTTCCTGCAATCTGTTCCAGGAGCCCAATGAGATGACGACCCGCTACTACGACGGGGAATCACTCACCGGCAACCTGCAGGAGGCCTTGGACAGCGCGCTTCAGCAGCTCGGCGGGGATCTCGGAGAGGGTGGCGTGTTCGATGCTCTGGCTA
>Ga0315278_10002381_pt1 | contig 16732 bp, 23 predicted proteins | sample YL17G06_0_MG_FD_203880 | JGI IMG/M metagenome (GOLD analysis project Ga0315278, IMG submission 203880) | Sediment microbial communities from Yellowstone Lake, YNP, Wyoming, USA - YL17G06_0 | ecosystem: Environmental > Aquatic > Freshwater > Lake > Sediment | place: USA: Wyoming | collected... | reverse complement strand
TAAAAACCAGTTGGTTGCCCGGTGGAACGCATTCTTCCTCTAATCCAACGTCAACGATCTCTTCCCACCCGCTGTAATAGACCTTGTTGTTCAGGAACCACCAGATGCGGTTCGCGTACCAGACGGGACCATATCCGGCCGTAGGCGGATCGTTGATGCCATGAGGGGTTGGGGTAGCGCTGTTGCCCAGATCCGGCCCCACGGGCGCCTTAAAGCTGGAAAGATTGGCATCTGTGGTCGCATCCGTTGCCGTCATCAGACCGGAAATTGTGTAGGCATCCGTGGTGTCCCAATCGTTCTCCGATCCACCGGCAAGGGTCGCCGTCACCGTATTGGCCGTATTGGAGGCGATTATCGCGCTTGACCCGTCCGACCGATTGAAAACGGTGTATCCGGCCCACTGATTCACCGTCCAGCTTTTCGTGCCGTCCGTCAGGACCGCGGCATTATTCGCCCCGGTATGCGTCCCGGTGACAGGACTTAGGGCCGGAGTGTGAGCAAAGGGAGAGTTGGCTATCTCAAAATAAATCCCCCCACCCCCGTCCGTAGTCCGGTAGACCCGCACCTTGTCAACCTGTGCGTCCGTGCTTCTCATCAGCGACAGGGTGACGGTTTTGTTTGCAAATGCCCCAGTAGTGGCGGATGGATTGCTCGCGCTACTCGCGTCAGTGGTGGAGCTGTTATAATAACAGTAGACGTACCGATACCCGACCGTGGCGGTGATTCCCGTTGTTCCGGTTGTTGCAACACAGCGCCCCTTGGCATACTCTCCCGCCGGACCAACCATCGGAGATGTCCCGATTCCCCACGGGCGCACGGCAGTAGCGAGTCCGTTCCAAGCCCACGACTGATTTCCGTTCATCATGTAGAGCGTGTTATTGCTCACACAGAAATCCCACGCACCGAGCACAACGGTATCGCTTACATCGTCGTAAAGTGCCTGAAAAGTGGCATCCGTGCCGACCTGGAGCTTCCAGACCTTCGAATGGTAATGCGGTCCGGTTATGGTGTAGGTCTCGCAGAGCATGATGTAGAAGGTGCCGTCCCACTGCTCCCACGTATAGAGTCGGACCACGGGTCCGGTAAAGACGCTTGACGATGCCTCTATGCCGCCGAATCCCGGCGCGCGCTCCGCCCATTGACGAACGGAAGTCAGGACATTCTTGGAACCACTTTCCCAGTGAGGACCGTTCAGAAGGGTATCGTTGCTGTTATAGGACAGAGCGGTATTCGGGAAGTAGTAGTTGAGGAGTCTCTTCGGGTCCATACCGCCCCATGATTAAAAGATCGTTCCCGGCCAGTAACCGCGCCCCAATCCAAGCGGATCGGATGGGAAGCGGAACGCTTGACCGTTGCCGTAGTCGTCGGCTTCGGCTGCAGACTGTAACTTCTCCATGAAGACACCCAACTGACCGGAATATTGACGATTACCGTTCTTTGCGACTACTACCGTCCCGGCCCGTTCGTCGTTACAAACTTTATAGAGCCGATAGAGAAGCCCTTCCGTGAATACTTCGAAATACTGATCTGGGAACGGAAGGGCTGTCCCGAGGTTGGCCGTAACGATCTTGGTAGGGTTTTTCTGGTACTCCCCGGTGATTGTGCAGGTTACGGGGCTGGTGATTGCCGCGGCGGCGTCGAGTCGCAACTTGGAAGTCGATGGTATCCAGCAACAGGTTTTGAAGGCTTCCCAGCTCTTCTTCTCTACGAAGTTAGGCTCTAGCCATTCTGCGATATCGAGCGGATTCTGCTGGTTCGGCGTGACATTGGTCTGGTTAATCCTGACGTGTACCAGCCGATACATATCTGCGTTGGCAAGAGCGAGACTGTAATCCTGCGTGTTATCCACCATCGTAATGGCTGTCAGGTCGGCCTGCGTCCACGGCCAGTCAATCTTGTAGATCCAGATGAAGCTATTGACCATATCAAGTTGAATGGTCGTCGTGGCGGCGGCGAGAGCCATCTGACGGATGAACGTCTCGCATACCGCCAGAGCCTCAGTCGGGGTGTAGGTCGAGGCCATAGGCCCTCCCTAGAAATCTTCCGCGCGAGGTTTATAGGGCGGAAATTCGTGCTGGCATCGAACGCAGAGCGGATGCACCAGACCATCCGAATGCCGCTGACCGAAAACGGCTGATTCGCCCTTCTCCTTTTTGTGGTCGCAGCGGGACTCGTGTTCTGCCTTCGCCCTCATGTCGTTGTGAGCAATCTCCACACGCTGCCGGGCCGCACGGAGTTTGAATTCCCTCTCCCTATCAATCTTCTCCTGTTCCTCAGCGGTGGGCTTTTTGATCTCCTTCACCATTTCGAGCATACGGCGGTCTGCCGCCGCGCTTTCCGCTGCAAGCAGTTCGCGCAACTGCTCGAAGGTAAGGTAAGCGCCTTTGGGTGTTTCCACTTGTGTTTCAGGCATTGGTTCCTCTAGGTTGTGAATTTCTGCCAGTTCTGGCTCTGTCCCGATGACAGGGGCCAGTGTTTGTCGATCTGAATCTGGGTGATCAGCTTCGACCGGAGCAGCATCGCCAGTACGGTTCGCCACCCTCTTATTTCTACGTCGATTACGCCAATCGCTTGCCAAACTCCGTCGCCGTTTGTGCTTGGAACGTCCTTGCTCTTCGGCACCCGGATCGACCGCTCCGGCATTACCGAGTTCATCATCCCGCACACGAACCTCTTTTCTGTTAATCCGTCCCGATTCTCGATGATGTAAATACCCATCTTGTCGGGGAATGCAATCGACTGTTCAAAGTGGAAGTTGGCATTGCAGAGTAGAAGCCTTCGCTTCATTTCCGCTACAGAAAAAGGGATGCCTGCCTGCTGTTCGGGAGATGTGGTGTCAATCGCCCCGTCTGGTGCCGTGGTAGAGCTTTCACGGCTTATATGATCGAGAAGCCGTTGACGCGACACCTCCCGAGACAGCCGGACCCTGGAGATTGCTCCCCGGAGGTCCGGCGTCAGCGAGGGCAGTCCTGCAGTGACACGCCCGTTACCATTCATCAGACCCCCGTACCGAGTGTGGCGAGACGGTAGCCAATGAAGGTAATTGCAAACGTGATGGTCGGGCTGGTGCCTCCAAGCGTCCAATAGAACCCGAATTTTCGGGACATCGGGAAATTGGCAGTCAGCACACCGCCGGTGTAAGCGTGAGTTACTTCCGTCGCTGCCTGCAAGAACGGCAGGAAATTGACGTTCTTCGACAGCTTGGAAGCGGCAGTCACCTGTGCCCAGCGTGACACCACATAGTAGTTTGTGTCATCCGGCGTTACTGTGATCGCCACATCTAACGTAGGAGTCGTGGCGCTCCCTACGCTGGTAACGTCCAGAGTGAACAATCCACCGATGATGTCATCGGGCATGGTGCATACGCTCGAAGCGGCAGTCGTTGTTCTGGCGGCGGAAGCCACGAAAATATACTGCCATCGTGCATACGGAGTAGGCATGGTTTCCTCCTATACCAGAAGATCGAACTGGGTTAAGTAAGCGGCGTTCCCCGCAAACGATGCCGAGTATGTGCAGGTCACCGTAAACGCGAGTAAGGTGGTTGCCGCAACAGCAGTCTGTGCGGTAGTGATAGCCTTCGTGTGAATCGTCGGGGTAGTGCCCATCCAACCGTCGCCGCTCACACCCTGAAGGATCAGCGAAGTGGAATCCCACATCAACCTGACGATATATCCGAAGTTAGTGTTGGCCGAATTGACCGCCACGGCTCCAGAGGTTGCAATCGTGGTGTTGCTGGCGAATGCAGCCGCTTTGCCGTAGCAAATGTTCAAGGTGACATTGGTTGTCCCGCCGCCCGTCACTCTCCCGCCAATCTGAAGAGTCATCATCTGGCCGTCAACCTTCTCAGCCAGCATTGCGACATAACATGCGGTTGCGGTCGCGGCCGCAGCACCGGCAGCCGAAACCAAGGCAGCGGAAGCGGCATCCTTGAACTGTGTTTCCGTGGTAGTGATCGCAGTCGTCCCGACGATGGCGGAGGGGACTCTCGCTCTGAAACTAACTGAAGCTGACATATTTCATCCCTCCCTTACACCAAGCTCGCATCGCAGGAAATCCGGCGATAGCGGTAGGTGCTGGTGTCGAGCGTTTTAACCGCGAAAACAAACCGATAGGAGCAGTAGCTTCCAATCTTCCCTTCCGGGTCGGCTGGATTCGGGCCGCTGCTGAATGTGTTGATGCGGAAAGCCTGCTTCTCGGGATCGGTGACTTTCGACGGTCCCGCGCCGGCAAGATCCACCGCGCCGACAGCCTCATTGCCTACCAGGTAGGCATAGTAGAGGAGGTTCGGGGCGGTCCCGCCGGTTGCCACATTAGTGCTCTCCACGATGCGGCATCCATACACCTTGCCGATTTCTCCCTCGTACAAGTCGGTCGGGCGTCCGTACTTGGTGATGTCGATGAAGCCGCCTGCCGTGTTGTCGGAGCAGATATCGAAGGTGGTGTAGGGATGGGCGATCATGTAGAAGTCGCCATCGGACATCGGGCGAACATCGTGACCTTTCAGGTCGGCGACATTGCGCCGGATATCGTTGACGGTCGCATAGGCACCCAAGGTCGTGATGTCGGGGTTTCCGGTCGTGTTGGCATCGAACTCGATTCGGGCGATGGTATCGACAGTCAGGCCGGCGCGGTAGCCAAGTTGATCGGCTGCGTTCGCGGCCATGTTGTCGATAGCGGTCTCCGAGAGGAGTTTCGACAGGGTGATGTAATCTGAGTATTCCGACACGGTCGCTGTAACCGTGGTGGTCGTGAGAGGCAGCGATGTGCCGACTGTCCCCTCTGCGGACGGCGTGGTATTGGCCGCGTACAAACTGTAGCGATACCACTGAATTGTTACACCGTTTCTGAGAGGGATGGAGTCGGGCATGGTCGCGCCCAAAAAGCGGAACTGTTTCTTCAACTGAGACAATGCCTTGCGCTGATAGAACTTTGCTACCAGATGGGTAATTGTCCCGGTGGAAGTCATGTTTCCCTGGTGCGTTTCGGCCTATTACATCACTGTAATGGCACTCCCGTTGTCGCCAACGGGCACGGACTCTATCATCACTTCTTTCGAAGCGGTCGGCGTATTAGCCTCTTGAGGAACGCCACGGCGGTTCAGGATTTTAAGTCTATCTACGAAAACCTGACGTTTTGCTGGATCATACTCGCCATTCATGCGAATAAACTCCAGTAATATAAGCGCCTGTTCTCGTTTTAAGACAAGATAGGGAAGAACGCCTAAAAGTAGTTTTTCTTGTGCTTTGTGACCGCATAGAAGCCACTTCCAAGCCGTCTTCGCTATTCCCTCACGCCTTCCATTGTTATGAACCGTACCGCCAAATCTGTCAACAATCCAGTCCATCAAGCGACGGTCACAATTCGTAACTTGGATACGACAACCGTAGAGCGGCCGCAAACTAACCCTTCTCGTACTAATTTCGCTGTTTCTTTTCTTATAGGTACGGAAGTATCCCGGCTTATAATGGCTGGCATAAATACCCAAACAACCTTCCCCATCCAGAATTCCAGCCATATATGCGTAGCTACGGTTCTTCATATGCGTCTTCCCTCCGTCTCTGCTCCGTTATGGAGCCGTTGACGGATATAGCCGACTTTATACCGGCCCGGTATTTTTTGTTGAGCCGGTTGGTAAGCCACTGTTTTGACCTCCAAATCCAAGAGTTGTTGTGGTTTAGCTCTGTTGGATAGCGGGCAGTTCGGCTCGCGTGTGCCGACAGAAGCTCGGTTTCAAGCTTCTTTGCCCGTCAGGAGGTCATCCGGCGGGACCGGGAGAGGTTTTCTCCCGATTACAGAATGCTTAACATTAAAGACGTCTACTTGTCAACAAATATATGCCAGATCGAACCGGGGCCGAGGGTAATGTTGTCTTTCCCGAAGTACTCATCAACAGCTTTCTGCACTCCTGCGAAATTGTAATCGTGCCCACTCACGAGAATCCTGGTCTTCGGAGTCCATAATCTCAGGTCTTGGATGACGAACTCGTAATAGTGGTTCCCGTCGATGAAAACCATGTCGATTTCTGGCGGAACAAGATCACTGACAGCGGCATCCTCGCTTCTCATCTTCAGCGTGGTAAGGTTGGTGAAATGACCCACATTGCCGATGTATTCCTCGTACTGGTTTGGGTCGGCGGCTCTGTATTTGAATGGACCGCAATATCCATCTTCCGAGACAAAGTGGCCCTCACAGATATCACCGGGTTTGGGAAACGGGTCTACGGCGTAGACATGAGGACATCCGCTGGAGCAGATTCCGTAGGTATTGCGCCCCTTCCATGAACCTATTTCGACAACTGAATCCATTTCTCCCGCACGCGCATGAAGCCAGCGGAGTTCGTTTTCCTCTACCTGTCCTTCAACGTGCATTCCAATTGATTCACTTGTCATGTGGAAATCCTTATCGCCATCATAAATTCAGCGAACGTAATGAACGTTTCCCCGCGCTGATGCAGTTCGTCCACCACCCACCCGATCTGATCAACAGTCATATTCTCCTGATTGTGCGAGTAGAACAGGAAGGGCGCGACCGCCTCGCGGCAGATATTCAGGTACTTCCCGGCGTTCTCACGCACGGTCTTTTCGGTCCCGTCGCCTTTGAGCCAGTCGCGGTCCATCACAGGAACGTCAAACGGGTCGATCTCAGATAGTGGCTTTATTACATGACCCACCGATCTAACGCCCAAGAATGTAGTCTTATCCTTATACCATTGAATCAACTCGGGAGAGGTCTGACCGTAAGGCATCGCGTGTGTAGTTACAATTTTTCCGGTGTATAATTCAATCAGGTTAGCGGCGTGAATCACCTCGCGGAACCAATAGCGCGGGTTGGGCGGCAAGGGAATGTGTGTCAGTGAGTGCACTCCGATCTCGTGACCCACTAACATCAAATCACGGAGTGCGCCCCATTCCTCTTCAGTGATCTTCGAGAAGGTAGGAAAGAACGTCACCCGACCATCCAGCTTCATCACCGCATCGGCGACGCCCATCCAGTAATCCACATCGTCGTCGTCAAGACTCAGGCAGCAGTAGGTCATCGAAGCAACCTCCTGCACATCGCGTCCCGCTCGTTGTAATGTTGCGGTTCATCACACAAACCGTCGTCGAATGATGGCATGTGGAAGCTGTCAGTCGGTACAACCCAATTGACTTTGCCATGCTTCTTATTGACCATGGATAGGAGTATATCGTCTTCTCTCCATATCTTTATGTCGGGATTGTCGATTAAAAATTCCGTCGCTCTTACTATAACCCGCTTATGAGTCATGTGTAAAAACCCGAGTATAACGTCCACTTCCGACGGATGTATCACCCTCTGTCGGTCTATATACGGGTTTTTCGTTTTCCCGAGGTTGATACCGTTCGGCCCGACTATGGTATTCTGCGGGCAGATGGTACTGCATTGATGATAAAGGTCGCTCACTGTTTTCAGCCCTACGCAGTAATCGTCATCACAGAAAAGAATGTGATCGTTCTTTGCCGTGAGAGCGATGGAATACCTTACCAACGGCCCGAAGTTCTTTGAGGAATCGATGACAATTTCATCGCCGGATTTCACATATTTATCGGCTCCGTTGTTCCACACGATTATCTCATCTGGTGCCATATTCCCTTCTCTGAGCGCACGTATGATGACCGGGAGATTGGCAAATCGCTTGGATTGATAGTGCAGGATTATGGCAGTTATCATCTCAGCATTTCCTCGGGGCAATTACTGAGCATTGAGTAGTTCTTTCCGAGATGAAGCATCCGCAATTTCTGAAAATACCCCGAACGCCAACCCTGCCGGCGCAATTCGCGGCAATGAATCATGTCGTAGGTCTTTACGCCGTCGTCCATCGGAGGCCATTCCTTCATGGCTCCCTTGCGACATAACCGTATTCCGCCGCAGTTGACGTGTTCCATCACTTCATCGTCGGTGTAATGCGTACCGCCAACCAGGTACTTCGTTTCCTCGTCAGGTGGGGTCCACGGCACGATATTGAAGTTGACGCCAAGCCAAGACAGGATGGCAAATTCCGGATGCCGCTGCATGATATCCACGGCGGGTTTCAGGTGCGGGTAGGGATCTCCGAGCAGACAATCGTCATCGGCCAGGATGTAGATGTCGCTAGTGGCCTGTTCATCTGCGGCAATACGCCGCTCGCGCTGGAAGGCAAGTTCATTACCCTTCGGGCAGGTGATGATTCCGACTTTATCGGATTCCATGGCCCACCGTTCCATACACATTTCGAATGCGAAACTGCGAATTCGTCCCAATGGGGTTTCGTCATAGTCGAGTGTCGTTACAAGGATGTCCGTCATACGAATTGGACACCTTTCTTTCGAAGGTATTCCGCAAATTGTTTGTCGTCCATGTTGGCGGTTTCGGACTCAATATTTCCGATTTCATCAGTCGGACCCGCTCCGGCACCACCGAGAACAGGCGGGACTCTGGGACCGGGATTCTGTTCTGCGGCCTGCGCGTTCTTCTTAATGACGCCTTCACCCAAGAGAGAGTAGTAGGCCAGCCTCATGTTGTCGGCAGTCAGCGGCTTCTGTTCGGCGGCAAGTCGCGTCCTGATCCGATCGGCATTCTCGGGCAGATCCTCATAATCAGGCACGGCTCGCAGAAACTCCTGGGCCTGAAAGCCGTATTCCATCTTGTCCACGGTCGAGAGAACGCGGCTGACCATCGGCCGATAACTGTCAAGGTAGTCCTGCGCCTTGAGTGGGTCTTCTTCGAGCAGTTTGAAATATTCCGCTTTCTGGAATCCTCCATTGACAGGTGCGGCTACAGGAGCCTGAATCGCTCTCGCTTCAAAGTCCTTCAGCCGATCATGCTGTTGCTTGATGTGAATCGTGGCGTTTTCCTGCGCCTTGATCATCTGGGCGATTACTTCGTCCTTTGTCTTGCCCTTGTAAACCTGTCCGGTGGCCGTCTTGAATTCGTATCCTTCGGGCGGATCTACTGGCGGGGTTGGTGTTGCCGGGGCGCCTGTTGCTGTGGTGCTTTGCTGGTCGATGGCGGTCTGTAGTTCTACATCCGTCATTTCGTCTTCCATGCTATTCTCCTTGGCCGGTCTGGCCGATTGAAAGTTCGGGATACTGGATACCCAGTTCCCTCAATTCCTTTTCCTTCGCCTCTAACTGTGCGATGGTTCCATCAACTTCGGTAATGATCTCCGCATACATATCCTCGCGCGCACGCCACGTATCAAGCAGACGCAGAGAGGCCCGATCCTCGAGTTCCCTGCCCCTGCGTAACCTCTCCTCATGATCGTTACAATAGGCAACAAGATGCTTGACGATGCTCCGCCATCCCGCCATGCGCTTCAATTCGCGGTAGTCCTGTCCAGCCTGGATCAGATCAAGTTCTTCCTGAGTTGGTTCCGGCATTATCCGCCTGTGCTTTCGGAAGGTTCGGGTTTAGCTGCAAGCATATTCATTCCGTCCATGCTCTTGCCGATAAGCAAGTGCTGCAAGTCATGCGCGGCCTGCTGTCCCATTTCGGCGTGTGCGCCGCCCTGATCAATGATGCCCTTCAGGAGCGTCCGCACCAGATCGGCAAGTTGCTTGTCCTCGTTTCCGTCGTGCTGCGCAGCAAGCCGCTCCTGTTGCATCTGAAGGTGCAGACGGTCGGTAGGCGGCGGCTGGTCCATCTTCTGTTGTTCCTGCGGGGTCATGTCGCGGAACAGGTTTGTGACGGGCTGATGCACCAGCATATCGAATAGCATCTGCTCCAGTTCGACAAAATTGATGGTCTTGCCGGTCGCCTGCAATTGCTGTATCAGGCCCGGATTCATAAGCGTCTGCAATACCAGCGGGAAGTTTTGAGCCAGAGCCGCACGGCTCGCCATCTTGGCTGATGCTCTCATGGAGAATTTCACCGAGGCATTCATGACCTGGAGCGGGTCGATCTTCAGGATTTTACCAGCGTCACCGATGAGATTGATTACTTCGTTCGGGTCGAGAAACTTCTGGTTAAGCGTATGCCAGTCTCCAAGGAACTGTTCGATTACGCAGTCTTCCCCGTTTTCGACCTGGTACTGAACTCGCGTCCCTGTGGCTTGCATTTGAGCGCCCACTCCTGTTGCTGTGCGATTGGCAGAGTTGCCACCGCTTGACGGAGTTCCGAGAATCGCCAGATCAGACCCGCCTGTAATTTTCTGCACTCTGATGTCGGACGCCTGCACTTCGACATAAGCCTGCTCCGTGATGTTGTTGACCGTCCCCATGACGATATCGTTTTTGGGGTCGTCCGCGTCCGTGACCTGACCGGGCCGCACTTTCAGTTGGTAAGCGGGTATCGCCAACCCGCGCCGCTTCACCATTGGCTTATTCAGGCAGAGCGCCAGCTCATCGATGCGCGCATCCACAATGGCCTTCTGTAGCCGCTGCTCGCCCTCGCACACATCCGAAATAGCGAGCCCGTAGAACCGCCCCGGCACGTCACAGTAGAAGAAGTCGTAGTAGTTCAGGAAGCCGTATTCGTTCGGCTCGTTATACATTGTGAACAAGCGGTTGATGACCCACACCTTGCGCGCCCGCGTGGTATATTCGATGATTTCCAGGCGCTTACCGGCCGGGTCGGCGGTCGTGTCGTTTGCGGGTTGCGACCACATCTGCCGGTACAGATCCGTCTGCTGCTTGGTGAAGTCCGCTTGCGCTCCCGGTTTTCGGTAAGACAGATCTATCAGATCGTCGTCGGACGGGACATTGAAGTCATCCACGTCCCGGTAACTGGCAACTTCATCAATCGGGACCAGCTTGCGGACGGCACAGAAACGGGCATCGCTTACGAGATGACTTGCGGTGAGCGGATCAATGTAGAAGTCGCGGATATCGACGTGACGCACGAAAGGCTGATTTATCTTCTCCTCGTAAGGCATCCGCTTGATGGTAAACTTGAGTCTGCCCGTTGGTATGGTGATCGCACCGAACTGAGGATGATGGAAGGTCTTTTTTTCGGGCGCACTATGGCGATAGGTAAAGATGCGCTTTTCTTTTTTCCGGCTCTGGTAAATCTCAGCAATCCCGTTCCCATAGAGCAGTCCGCTCTTGTAGCAGCGCCGGAATACCTCTCGCACTGTCGCCATGCGATGCGCGGACAGGTTATCCATCTGCGCCATGATGAGTGCCTGAGTTGCGCGGACTTCATCGGGGGTCGTCCCCATCCTCGCGGCAGCCTGAAACCAGTCGGGCCAGTCCGCAAAGATAGCTCCGACGATTTTTGGCAACATCGCTTCGGTCTGTTCGAATATGGTGTAGTTCGGGATATTGGCGCGTGGTGTGCGAGTGCCTTCCCAGAACTTCGTTGCGCCCCATCCGAGGTAAAGTTGATCGGCGGTAGCCCATCGGTTATCGAGGTTACTGGTTCGGTACTGTTCGGCTTGCTGGAAGTCCTGTGTTGCGATCTTCAGCGCCCGGTCGTTGCTCCACGGCTTGTCGGGCAGGATAAGTTGGCGGTTTTCCGCGTCGGTCAACGGCACACCCGCTGCATTGCTGTCGAGGTTCATAGGACACCCGTCATTGGGTCGTATTGGCTCGATTTGGCGCGGTCTGCGGTCCAGTCGGGCATTCCGGTTATCGGATCAAAGCCCATAAATCGGTCTTGCATCGGAAACGGCAGTAGATTGCTTCCCTTCGGCGCATTCGGTATCACATCGTAAGACGCTTCGCCGTCTGCGCGGAAGCAGTGGTCGGTAATCGTGTCGAGAATGTCGTCGTGGTAGCTCGAGGTGCGCGAAAATCGCACAATCTGGTTGATCAGTTCGGCTTTGCATGAGATTTGATCGGAAAACCGTATCAATCCCGCTTGGAACCAAGGCTGTAGACCTGCAATCCGCTGTTTTTTGCTCTTTCGATTGTCCCGTTGTATCAAAACAAGGGTCAAAAACACTCCCCGCTTCTCCATTTCACGGCGCAGGAAGGGCTTCAACACGCGAGCATGGGAATCCTTCTCGATTTTGAACGCAATCGGATTGAAACGGCGCTGGATATCGAACATCAGCGCAATAACTTGGTGCGGTGTGGGCTTACCCGCGGTGATTTCCAAGGCATAGATGCGCCCGTCGCGGTCCCACCCGCTCACATTCAGCACGGTATCGTCGTTTTTGGCGATATTGACGGCATCTTCGTCCATGCCGGCCAGATCGACGGTGCAATAGATGTTCAAGCTGGGACGCAGTTCGTTCAGCAGATGCGCGGGAGTGAATACGATCTTGTCCTTACTGCACAGACCGCCAGTGGACGGAACCGGATTCATGTAATACTGGCTGGCAACCAGGAACGGTTCGACCGCTTCCTTCTTACTAAGAAAGTCTTCAGAGATTCGTTCCGGCCACAGCAATGTTCCATCAGGGTTACGAGCACTCTTAACCTTGATCTTCCATTCTCGGTCCTTCGGTTCGCGGTTTTCTTCCCGATCGCGCACCTGTCCGTAAAAGTCGGCGTAATCATAGGTGGTCCCTTCAACGATCATCCAGCCTACGGTTCCATTTGGGTAGTGCTCGATGAGCGGGTCGAGATATCCGCAGAATCGATTGGTCTTGGCAAGCTGACCGGGCGTCTCGGCCGTAGTCCAGTCCACCACGTCACACAGGAAAATCATGTCGTAATGGAAACCCGCGATGACCTTGCCTACGCTCATGAGCGAAAGCGTCGGTTCCTTGCGATGTACGGGTCGGTGACAGACCGTGAACGCTTCCTGATTGCCCCAGTCGGCGGCGCTCTTGGCCGGTGGGCACAACTCGGGGAACAGGGCGCGTAGATGCTCGTTGAATTGAAAGTGCTTGCGGATCACATCAAATACGGCTTGCCCCTGCTCCCCGATGGCCGTAACGAGTCCTATTCGGATATCGGGATAGTTGATGATGGCTTGAATGATTCCGCCCTCGGTGATGTAGGTGGTTTTCAGACTACCGCGAGGGTAGAGCGTCATGATGTTGCGGATGCCGCTTTCCTTTTCCAGTTCTTCTACGGAGCAGTCGGGACGGTATTCAATGCCCGTTTTGGCGTCGTTGAGTTTGTCCGTGCCGCCGCGAAATTTGGGCATGTTCTCCCCCATTTCGTCGTGGACCTTGTGATTGACCCAATCGTGCTTGAGGACATCGTGAACGAGGTAGTAGAGATTCGTTCGTGCCGCCTGCCGCAGCATGATGAACTTCTTTATCTCATATTCCTTCTCGTCAGGCGTCACGATATCCTCAGAATTTCAGTTCTCCGCGGGCTATTGAGGTTGAAGAAATGGCGGCAGGAAGCGTTAACGCGAGCGCATTCTTCATAAGCGCCGTCTCCCACGCACCGTCCAATCTCTTCATCGGCCACATGGCGCAATTGGTGATGTGCCCGAACGGCACGTCCAGATCGCAATAGATCGAGACATCGGCATCACGGAGTTTCCTGCACAGGTCGAGATCGTCTCCCCATCCGTCCTTGCGTATCTGACCGAGTGTCCAGTAGGGCGACTCGATTTTGTCGAACACCGATGTCTTGATGAGGAATCCGCCGCTGGTGCAGGCGATAATCTTTACCAGTCCGCTTTCCGTTCCGTTCAGGAATCTGGGATTGCAAAATCCCTTCTCGTCCATCACAGAATACATCAGCGGCTCGAACGGAGGTTCCCGTGCGACGGACAGCCCAACTACCACATCAAGATCGCGCTCCAGCAGACATAGGAGAACGCTTGGATGGAATAACTGATCGTCGTCAAGATAGAAGATGCGTTCCGCTTTCAGTGACCGCGCCTTCTCGACGATGTTGTTTCGGTTCTCGGCCACACTCGGGCCGCGCGCTACCGCGACCGGCGGTGTTCCTACGGGACGCTCCAAGTTCTCAAGCGCGTCCCAGAACACGCTCCAGCGTGAGTTTTCGGCGCATGGTACTCCGATCAGAACTTTAGGCACAATCCTCCCACCATGGTTTCAACGGCTTTCGAGCGGAAACGACTCCCATGAAATTCCCTTCAGGCAGCAATTCAAACCTCACCGCCACAAAGTCGCATTTTATCCTGAAAGGATTTATGCAAGACTTTGAACGATAGGAGTCCTGACAGAAGAACGTGAGCGATTCCGGTGACAGCGCCCGGACGTGACTGGGATCTCCCCACGCCCACACAGACGAAAACATCGGCGCCCAGAGCTGAAGTTGCGCGCCCGACTTCATCACACGATAAAGATCCTCCCAGAACCGGAACCACTCTGCCGTCTCTCCAGTCTTACCGATATGTTCCAGAACGTGAACCGCCATCACCACATCGATGGAATCGTCCGGGAGCGGGATATTCTCCACCCCCAGGCGACACACGATGTCAGGCTTAAGCGCGGGATCGCAATCGAGCAGGATGACTTCAGCTTCAGGCATCACTATATTGCTGCGATCCATGCGCCCCGAACCCAGAACGAGAATCTTCAGATAGGTATCTCCGCCCAGATGAAGGTTTGATAGAACAGGTTCACGCTTGCCGCCGTCCCGGTAGGATACAGGAACGTGCTCGGAGCCATGATGCAGGTGCCGTTAAACTCCATCCACATCCCCGGAGTCTGATAGATGTTCGTGGCCGTTGCCACGGTTCCCTGCTGGATACCGATGCCCCGGAAATGCACTCCTACCGCCGTCAGGGTGAAAGCCGACAGAACGATCGCCTGCGGTTTGCCGAAACTCGAACCCAGAAAGCCATTGACCGCCGTGGAAATGGCTGTGCCCGTGGGAACCGGAGCCGCCGTAGCGATCGACGCACCCGCCGGCGTGAGCGCGAGGAACCCGAAAGAAGTCAGTACGCCCGTACCGCTGACGTTCTCCAGCTCGTAACGTATCGGAACGACATTCACGCCCGACCCAGCCGGATTCCACAGGGCAAAGAAGCCCGTGGTAGACGTACTGATGGAAAGGGCCAACCCGGCCGCCGCAGTCGTTACCGCGAACACCTTCCCACTTTTCGTCAGATCGTAATAATCCCCACCCGCCAATTGCACCAACGCTGGTACTGCCATAATGATTCTCCTTTTCGAAAGTGTTTTGTCTTACTCTCTGCTACACCGTTACCAACTCTACCGCAATCTGCGCGCCGTCCATGTCCTCGCACAGAAAGTTCCTGCTCGCAGTTGAAACAAACTGCGTCCCCAATCGCCACTGCACAATCTGACCGGGAGCCAGTTGCAACCCCCATCGCAGTCCAGATAACTCCCCGTCCCCATACTTGATCACAGCAGGCCGCTCGCTCGTCTTCCCCGGATTCACGATATTATCGAAACTCGCCTGAAGATTGATCGCGGGCCAGGTAGTCGCCAGTTTCGGATTGATGTCGTACTGGCTCATGATCATCTTTTCCAGGTTGTAGACTGTGTTCTTTTTAATAAGCGTCAACGTAAAACACGGCATCGTCTTGCTCCTTTCTCTTTCGGTCTTACTTCCGTTTCACGTGAAACCTCACCCCCGCATCATCCTGTCCACAAGCGCGCTCTTGACCCGCTTCGGCTTCTTCACCGGCCCGCTGGCTAAATCGTGCATCTCCCCATGGCTCATCTTCAGCATCCCCTTGTTCCGGTCGAACAACTTCCCCGGCTCATGCTCCGCTATCGCCGCCGCTACCCTCTGCTTCTCACTGTATGGCATCAACCTTCCCCTCAAACCCCTGACACCACCCATCCGCCTTCGTCGGCGGCCACAACGACACCGGAGTCATCCCCATCTGCCCCAACCCCGTCTGCACCGGCATCACCACCACAGCCGGAGGCCCCTTGTGGCACTCCCCCTGCATCAATCCGTTCTTCAGCCAACAGACACACTCACTGCACTTCATGGAAATACTCCTCAATCCTACTCCCAATATATCTCATCGCTCGCTCCAACTTCACCCTACCATACGCGCTCTCATCCAACCCCCGCCCCCCATCTATGAGCGCCATTATCAATCCCTCGCTGACTAGCAAATCCTCAAGATAATCTAATGATTCTGAATTTGATTTGAGTGCGCTGGAGACTGATGCAACTGCTACAGCGAGGAGGGGGGGGCGATCCTGGGGCCGGTCGCCAAGAGACTCCCGACTAGGTACCGGAATTGCGAGGTCCTGATCTTTATCGATTTGTGACGCATAGAATAAAAGAGTTGACATAATATCTATTATCAGAAGTTGGGTTTGTTGAGCCCATTGCACTTAGCAAGATCACAATTACTCTCACTACCCTCAACCACTACATGTGGTAGTGCTCTCCTGGGAGTGACGTCGATCATGCCATCAGGCAGAGCCAGACTGCTGGGCAGATTGATGGTGATAGCGATTCCCCCTTGGGACTGGATGCCGCTATCGAATTCCCCAATTCCTTTCATGACAGCGATTGCAGTAGGCGCCGCCTTGATTGCAAGGTCCTGGTCTCTGGTAGGCGTCAGAGCGGTTTTGAGTATTCCTATGCTCTGTTGTTTCAGTTCGGTCTTATAGCCGGCCAATTCTTGACTTAGCTTATTACTTTCCAGAGCCGCTGTATTGCGCTTGTATTGAGCCACAACTCGTTGAACCGAGGCTTCACACAATCCTACCTTGTTGGCAATCTGAGGATAGGTCAGATTTAGCAAATGAGCTGCAATGATGGATTGTTTTTGGACAAGATTAATGCGAGGGCCTGATCCCATGGCTAATAATTACGCTAGGATGGCGTATAGAGTCAACAACAATCTGAGGTTGATGCTATGGAGCAGGTCGTTTGCGGGACATTGTGTCCAAAGCCGGCGCCGCTTCGCTGCCGGGTATAGTAGC
>Ga0315278_10002379_pt1 | contig 16745 bp, 18 predicted proteins | sample YL17G06_0_MG_FD_203880 | JGI IMG/M metagenome (GOLD analysis project Ga0315278, IMG submission 203880) | Sediment microbial communities from Yellowstone Lake, YNP, Wyoming, USA - YL17G06_0 | ecosystem: Environmental > Aquatic > Freshwater > Lake > Sediment | place: USA: Wyoming | collected... | reverse complement strand
AATGCCCATGGTGCCGTTCATCTGGTGCAGGTCGCCTTCAAACTTGGAACGGAACTGGGCGTTTTCAATGTTGTGGATAGCGCGCACAAAGCCTTTTTTACCCAGCACCACCATGCCGCCACGGCTGGTGCCCAGATGCGAGTGATAATCGGTTCCGTAAAATAGGTCTTTCACACAATCTTCTTTGCTTACTACACCAAAAAAACCACCCATAAGATTCTTCCTTTGATTTTGTATTTGATGAGATAGGGCAAGTTTAACGCGTCTTGCCAACAAAAACCCTTACCGATTTTCAGTAATATCTGCTTTCAAGAAAGCTCGTACCTCATATTGACCGCTTACATATCATAATTATTGAGAAGGTGCCTATCAATTATTACCATTAGAAGTTTTGCACCACTGTGATAACAGCATACTAACACTTATAGGAAGCGCTTGCTGAAAAGACATATAAAGAGTGAGGGTGATACCATTTCCGGGGCTTGGGATTATGACTTAAATATAGAATAAAAAGGCAGGGCTATTGCTCTGCCCCCGCCTTAATTACCGTATGTTGTTTATGGCGTTCTTGGCCGTATCGTGCTTGTTTTTCATAATGTTTGAAACTAAGGTAAATCGCCGATTTTCATCCTGCATAGCCTGTTGTAACCCAAGGTACTGCAAGTTGAAAGACTGACTCATTTCCGAGGTCTGTTCTTGTTTGGAAGGTGGGCCTTGATTTTTCTCTATTTTGGTGAGGCTGGAATGCCACCGGTTCGCCAATTCATAGAGTTTTTGACTGCTGTCTTTCAGCCACTTTGTGTACCGCTCTGCTTCCCGCTTTTCTTTATCGGAAAGCTGTGCAGGAAGAGGCTGGGCTGCAAGCTCTCGGAGCGTCCCCGCAGTCTGCTGTAGTATCTTTATACGGGCCTTCGCGAAATCCGCTGTACCCATAGCTGGGTCGGACTTCTGCCCGAAAGCTTCCAACTGCAAAATAAGTACGCTCATCAGGAGGATAATTGAAAATAACTTACAGACCAAAACAACTCGATTTTTCATATCAGCCCCTTTCATTAAATGATTAAATAATCTTTCTTAAAAGATAGAAGCCTCCAAAGGGATACAAATATGCCTCAATGGCTTCATATTGGCGCCTTCCGGTAACCATGGACAGCGAGTGTTTTTTTGAGGTGAAATAAATGGTAGCTGTCCCTATTTAATTAAATGGTAGCTGTCCCTATTTAATCCTATTTAATATTTAACCTATTTAAGCAGTTTTGTCGATCAATGATAAAATTTTTCCCTTCTATCCAGAAAAATATGATTATAATAATTCAAGTTCTTGTCCCTTGACAAAGTAACGTCTATCTCAGCGATACCGATTTCTTCAGTTACAGCACCCGCGCGGCACAGAATTTTTGCATCTGGTCCTGTTATCTGGCTTCTGCCTGTATAACAGAATCTTTTCCCGTTTCTCTCCTCCTCGCCTGACCTGTTGGCCGTAACGGCAAAAACTCGGTTTTCGAGACACCTGGTAATCATCGCATCCTGGCAGAAAGGGAGCACCAGATTAGCACTGTGGCAGATTACATCTGCCCCTTTGAGAGCGAGGGTGCGCATAGATTCAGGGAAAAACCAGTCAAAGCACACCATAACGCCTATCTTGCAAATCCCTATATCGAAGACGTTAAACCCCAGGTCACCCGGCTGAAACCATAGTTTTTCTTCATTAAAAAGATGAATCTTCCTGTACTTTCCCAAATACCCTGAAGGGGATATAATTACTGCAGAATTGAAAAGATTCTCATCTTGCCTTTCAATCAGGCCGGCAACGATGTGCGCGTTTTTTTTTCGGGCTATTGCGCTTAATGTCTCTGTGGTCTTACCGCCAGGCAGCGGCTCTGATAGATCAAATGCCTCCTGCTGCGAGGTTATGAGATAACCCGTATTGAATAACTCCGGCAGAACAATGATCTCAGCATCGGTCCTTTCAATGAGTGTTACAGCTTTTTCGATATTGCCTTCTATCTCTCCAAATACGGGATTGAGCTGAATAAAGGCTGCTTTCATAAGTATCACCATGCATAATGTTGAATGAAATATTTTAGTGAGAGAGTATCAATTATGGGTTATAGGGTCAACGATAATCACTATAAAATAACTCTTACATAAACAATGATTTTCCATGTCTCATTTTATGAACCAATATTTGATTTTATCTTATTGGTTACCATTCGAATGGTTGCATGGAAAAATGATTTCAAAAAATCACGCTTTGTGCCGACGCGTCGGCATGTGGGTTTCAGGAAGGATTAGATAAAAAATCCAATTGCCGCTTTTTCAAGATCGCCCATCCGGCGGAATCGCAGGCTGCACCTTGTGTGGCTCCACGGTTTATGTGAAGAGTAAAGATTACGGGTTGGAAGAAAGATCCGCCCCTTCTAACATGAGGCGGCTCGAACAGTATCATAATAAATAGATGGCACCGCTAACCTATTTGCCTATAAAGCGTAATGTTCCTTCACTAATTTTGCCAGGTTTAGTTTCTTCAGCCAGGTCATGGGAACTTGCATAGTCACTGTAACAACCCCCGGCAGACGCCCAATCTCCACTGCACCTGAAATAGTTACTCGATTCAGAACTTCTTCTGTCGATATCTTAAAAAGTTCTGCCAGACGCGCAACACCATTGTCAGTGGCTTCATTCAGGTTTGCCCCGGAACCGACCATCTGGATAGCAGCCGCTTCCTCTATTGTGGTCTGACCGAACTTCTTTGCCAGATTCCTTGCTGCTTTTTTTTCGGCTGCAGTGAAAGGGCGGGCCAGATGGGGTAAATCCTTGGCAGGAGGCAGCAGGATTGGCCCCCCAATTTTCAAGCCTTTAAGAACGTTTACTTGTAACGTGACTTCTGCAGAGACATCCGTGGTGTGCCCCGCTATCTCCCCATCCCCCTGCATTGCATGGGCATCCCCCACATAAACCCCGCCCCCCGGCACCTTCACCGGGCAAATGAGGATGGCCCCTGCCCGCACCGAATCAATGTCCAGGTGACCATCTGTGCGGTTCTCCAGTTGGTCCTTCGTGATGCCAAACTTATGGGGTGCACCTAATAAAAACTGTCCAAAATCACCCGCGTTGTGAGAATCAGGCATATCAATGGCCGGGGTTGTACCGATATTCCCGATGAACGGCCGCAACCGGGTCATTACACCGGAGATGTCCGCTGGACATAGAGAGACGGCCGGATTCTGGCAGGATTCCCTGGGTAACGCCATAAGTTTGGAGGCATTCTTGGCAAGTTTTCTGGCTACTCGTGGACCTACGGTAAGTGCTATTTTGCGGGCATCGTCGAAGACAATCGTATATCCATTGGTTAGACGGAAGGGACTGACCTCAGCTCCACACTCAGCACAGCGAATAGCTTCTGGCCCGATGCCTTCAACTCGCGTAAGAGGGCTTTTCGTTCCGCAACCAGGACAATGTCTGGCCACAAAGGGATCAGCAGTGTAACGTCCCTCAACGAAGCCCATGGTACCGGATGCCGTGACTGTTGATGTCACGCGGACTTTCTTGATGCGGATAGCAATGGCGTCTCCGGGTGCGGCGCCATCTACAGCCACAGGTCTGGTCACTTCATGTCCCCCCTGAAAGGATGGGGTGATCATCGGCCCCCAGCAGCCAGGGGCGGTTTCAGCTATGATGGTTCCGCCATCGGCCACCGGTCCAATCATGGGCAGGCTCGGTCCCACCAGACCGTCGGTAAACGTATTAACGTAAATAATTTTCCGCGCTTTCATAAAACCCCTCCTTTTTACTGTCATTTTATTTCTTCAAGTCATACTCATAACTAAACTAATTCTCTCACCGCCAAGACATCAAAAAACACAAAACCCCGCTTTCTTTGTAAGAAACGGGGTTTCAATAATCAGTCCATATTAACCTCATCAGGGGTTAAAGACTTTATGAATTACAAATTTACAAGGCTACATTTACGATTTTGATTATCACGAATTAGTTATGAAATCCACTGTAAAAAGGAATTTGAGGGTTTATAATAATGTAGTGCAGCCCCTTTAGTCCTGCCAATATAGCGCACCTAAAGGTACGCACTACATTTAAATGGTGACACAGCAGACCTGAAGGTCTGCACTACGTGACATCTGGAATCCCCCGTATCAAGTACGGGGCAGGCCGAACGCGTCGGAAATGACAACTGAAAATCCCCCGTTGCCCCCTTTGTCAAAGGGGGCGTGTGCCTACGACACGTATTATTACAATGATATATTAAGTCCGCCGTCTACCGATAGAATTGCACCGACTATATATTTCGCCTTATCTGATATGATAAACGCTACGGCCTCAGCAACGTCTTCAGGATTGCCGATATGGCCAATGGGAATCCTATCATTTTTGTAAGGCCTGCCAACATACTCCCTGTAGCCCACCGGGGTGCCTACAAGTCCTGAACCCACCGCATTGACACGAATATTAAAAGGAGCAAGATCTATTGCCGCGCACATGGTCAGGTAGTTTACACCCCCCTTGGTTACCATATATGAGAATTTATCCTTCGTGCCCCTCGCGCTGGAGACGGTAATATTTACAATAGAACCTCCGCCTTTCTCTTTCATGATTCCTGCTGCAAGCTTGGTGCATAAATAATAGCTTCTGAGGTTTGTATTTAACGTATACTCCCAGTTGCTCAAGTCGCAATCCAGGATCGATTCGTTTTTCGTATAGGCAACGTTGTTAACAAGGACATCAAGGCGTCCAAAGGTCTCCTTTATAAATTCAAACAATTTTTCAATCTCGCCCGCCTGTTAAAAATCGACTCTGAAATAAGAACCCTTCTTAGGCAGGCCTTCTGACACTGTCTTTGCCTCGTCCTCATTCCGGGATGTGATAATGACGTGATAACCTTCTCTTGATAGAACATCCGCTATGGCTTTTCCTATGTTGTTCGTGGATCCCGTCACGAGCGCTATCCGTTCCATTACTTCCTCCTTGACATTGCACTTCAATGTGCTCTCTCGTTTACCAGGCTCTCATACACAATCTTCACAAACTGTTCCGTCTTCATAAAGCCCTTTCCCAACGTCGGGTCAAGATCGCGTGTCGGCTGGGAGGCAATAACTGCATCCAGCGGTTTTCCGGCTTTGATCTCACGAGCGATCCGGTCTCTTACAGTAACCAGCATCTTGAGGTATTCCTCTAATTCAGCCTTATTGGACAGATGACCGTGTCCCGGGATCACCTTCGTATTTTGATCACAAAGCAGGAGTATCCGTTTCACTGCCGCTATCATGCCATTTATCGAACCGCCCGCGGAGAGATCAATGAAAGGATATGTGCCGTTAAAATAAATGTCCCCCATGTGGATGACATTGGATTTCTTAAAATGAATGATGGCGTCCCCGTCGCTATGAGCCCGTGCTATGTGAAAAACGAATATTTCATTTCCATTCAGATAAAAGGTCACGTTCCGACTGAAGGTTATGACGGGCAGCGCCGACTCAGGCAAAGGGGGTACTGTTCTATTTAGAAGCTTGACGAACTGCTCGGTGCTCACCCGCTTACGGACATTCTCATGAGCTACCACGGTTGCCCCTGCCTTGACGAAATTTTCATTGCCTCCTACATGATCCTGATGCCAGTGAGTGTTCACGATGTATTTAATGGGTTTGCCGCTGACTGCCGCGACAGCAGCCTTGATCTTGTCCGCAAGTGGGGCATATGAGGTATCGATCATGAAGACACAGTCCTGTCCAGCGGAAACGCCGATGTTTCCACCGGCTCCGATGAGCATGAAAACGTTGTCCGCGACTTTTTCTGTCTGGATTTGTACATTGGCAAAATCCTGTGTCGCAGAATACGCTCCTGTTTGTCCCATGAAAAGAACTAACAGGAGAATACCTGCCAGTCGAATTTGACGGGTGAACATTTGAAACCTCCTTTTTGTTTATTCTATTTCCTGCTAACCATCATTCGAATGAGCAGATGTATTCTACTATGTTTCCATCCACGACTATTTCAAACCAAGATTCACCTGGCACCTGGAAACATGAACCTGCCGAATAGCTATTCCATTGCCTTTCGCCGGCCCGTCGTACCAAACAGTTTCCGACGGTAATTTCCATTTTCTCAGGGGCGTCGGTATTGAACTTGAAAGATCCTGGTTGAATCAGGCCTATTGTCTTCTTACTGCCATCCTTAAACAAAACAGTATGACTCATCACCTTGCCTTCAAAGAATATGTTCGCTTTGCAAATTACAGTTACGTCGTCAAATCGTTCCGATGTTTTTTCTGCCATTGATTGCCTCCGTTGATCTTCTCTTATTATATTTTATTGTTGTTCGTCATGTGGAATTGATTCCCCCCGTATCAAGTACGGGGCAGGCTTTCGAGTCGGGAATGATAGGAGTTACATCTTGTCATTTCGAAGGAGCGCAGTGACTGAGAAATCCTTGTCCCGACCAAGGGGAGGGATCTTAAGATTCCTCACATTCCCCTTCACCATGTTCAGGGCTTCGGTTCACCGGAATAACAAGGGAATGAGCTTGCCGTTCTAAAATTCCCCCTTTGTCAAAGGGGGCGTATGACCTAGGGGATATTAGGGAGAGTGAGGGGATTCCACCGGCTCGCCAATTCATAGAGTTCTTGGCTGTTGCCTTTCAGCCACTATGTGTTTGCATGTGCAATTTTCAATATGGGTCTTATTGCCTGCCAATCAGTCGTTTCATTCGCTGTATGCCAGAGATCGTAATTTCTCTGAAGGTTCAACCATAATTCAGGAGTGGTATCAAACGCTCTGGACAACCGTAAGGCAACATCCGTTGTCACAGCGCCTCGTTCATTCAATATTTTGGATACCGTTTTTCTCGACAATCTCAGCTCCTTCGCAAGATCTGTAACGCTAATTCCTGAGGGTTCCAAGTAATGAAGCCTGAGAATCGATCCCGGATGAGAAGGCGGTCTTCTTCGTGTTCTCATAAATAATCCTCTTCAATGATAGTCTTCGATGTCTATGTTGAATGCGTCTCCATGCTTAAATTCAAACGTCAATCGCCAGTTACCGGAGACCTTTATCGCCCAGCGCCCCTTCTTTTTTGGAAGTAGCAGATGAAGGCCGGAGCCGGGGTAGTTCATATCCTTGATTTCATTTGCTGCATCAAGCCTATCTAATATCGCTTCTAATTTAGAAGCATGCTTGGCTTGTATGCCTTTACGTGTTCCATCGTAGAAAAAATCTTCCAGACCTTTATGGATAAAAGATTTTATCATGGGTTATAGTGTAACCAATGGGGTTACGCTTGTCAAGAGAAATATAACAGGTTGCGTCATCTGGAATTGATTCCCGATCGAGTCGGGAATGACAATGGAAAATCCCCCGTTGCCCCCTTTGTCAAAAGGGGCGTGTGCCCAGATTTAATGAATTCCTCTCTTGATATGCTCGTACTCAGGGATTTTCTCTGAGCGCTCTCTGTGATTATCCCAGTTTCCCAGATAAAGTCCAGCCAGATCCTTATTCCTCAAAATCAACAGATTCTCCGCGTTCCTCTCCTCCGCGGCCTTGGTAAAGTTAAATGATCCGGTAATGACAATCTCCCTGTCGATGATTATTATCTTATTGTGAGCGATGGCGTACGCCGCATTAATGTAAGTCGGGATTCCCATGTGAGCGGTGAAATCTCCCGAACTGTATCTGGCTGACCGGTTAGACTTGTCCAGAATGATCTCCACACGAACTCCCCGTTTATGTGCCTTAAGGATAGCGGAGGCGATGTCTTTGGATGTGAATGAATACGCCTCCATGAGGATCTCCGATCTGGCGTTGTCGAGCTCCTTGACGATTGCTTCTGTGCATCCGCCATGCGGACTGAAGCAGACCCTAATCGGGGTATTATTTAAGGTGAGGTCGGCGGCATAGGCGAGCGGCAGAGATATGCTGCTTATGCCGAATACGAAGAGGAGAAAAACAGTGACAACAATTTTTTTCATATTAGATTGCTCCTTGATAAATATGAATACGCAAGAATTTCATTCCATGCTGATCTTATGCCGAAGGTATTTGATATAATCGACACCATCCCAAAAATTCTAAAGCCATGGATGGCGGTGACCTTATCCAAATCTCTCCCTCTTGTAAAGGAGAATAGCGGGGGATTTTGCGGTGCAACAAATAATTCTCAAAGGTACCTTTGCTTTTATTACTTGACACTTATTGTGTTGACATCCTCGGCTCTTTTCCCTATTTTGATCCATAAGACCCCATAAAGCTTTTGAGGATTTTCGGAATAGTTTAAGGGTCAGGGGTTCGACACAGTTTCACATGGATCGCCAAAATGGACAAAGAACTGATTAAACTGTACCGATTATTTTTAAAAGACAGCATCCGCAAGGTCGTCGATTTTTCTCAAACTGATCAGAACAGAGGGATTGCGCCTCCTCCTATTGCAAAACCTTACCCAAAAGAAGCGAAACGAATTGACCTTCCCAAGTATGACCAATTCAAAGACATCGGCAAGATTGATCTTAAAACTGCTATGGGGAACCGTGAAAGCCGCAGATCCTACAGCAGTCAAGCTATCTCACTTGAAGAATTGTCTTTTCTCCTGTGGGCCACCCAGGGCATAAAAAAGAAACTTGATCCCGGTCATGCCTTAAGAACGGTTCCTTCTGCCGGCTGCCGCCATGCGCTGGAAACGTATCTCTGTGTTTTGAATATCAACGGTCTTGGTCAGGGTATCTACCGTTACCTTCCTCTTGAACATCAACTTCTGTTTGAATTTACTGAGGAGAATTTAAACGGCAAAATTGTTCAGGCTGTTCTTGGTCAACGCTATCCAGGAGAAGCGGCCGTTACCTTTATCTGGACAACCATCCCATACAGAATGGAATGGCGCTATGAACTCGCCGCTCATAAGGTCATCGCGATAGACGCCGGTCATGTATGCCAGAATCTTTATCTTGCCTGCGAAGCGATAGGTGCAGGAACTTGCGCTATGGCTGCTTATGATCAGGAAGGGATGGACAAACTCCTGAGAATTGACGGACACGATGAGTTCACTATTTATATCGCCTCCGTTGGTAGAAAAAGATGACAATGAAAGGCGGAGTTTTAATATATGCAAGTTTTTGAAACATCAATACTCGCAAGAAATATTATTTGTATGTTTATTTGACGAATTGATGCTGGGATTTTTTTCTGACCAGTAGTTCTGAGGCCATATCTATAAAAAAGGGTAGTGCATTGTAAGCACTACCCCTCACGAAAAATTCCTGCTTTATGAACTCATGAAATGCCCAATTCTTTTCCGAGTTCTTTGAACTGCTTTGGGAATTCCGGCTGGAAGTTAAGATAAACAGGTATAGGATACTGAGCACCAACTTTTTTCCCTGCCTCCTGGAGAGACTGAAATATCTCCATAAGGTATTTGCCTGGCATGGAAAAAACTATTTCATCATCCTGGGTCATGGAGAAAACGCGGTCCCCTGTTCCGGGTATGGCAATATGTGGCGCCATATCTTTAAATGGGGCGAGAAGGTATTCGGTGCATTCAATTTTACCCCCGAAGTTGCCCTTAATGCGTTGGCCTTGTCGATAAGTCCAGGCCTGTACCATTCTCATAAGCTGAGCCGGATTTCCATAAAAGGCGACTGTGTCTGGTTCAAAATTCGCCCTATGCAGGGGTGAAAGCAAAATGGCCCCATACTCATCCTTCTGCAACCGCGTGATTGAGGTAGCCTCCTTCCGCCCGACTTCCTCGCTCATCGAATAGGTTCCTTCACAGAAGAGCCTTCCCAGAGAGGCGGCAGAATCGGTCGACTCGCTGAAGCCGAAAGCAATGGCTGCAGGAACGCAGACGATGTCGTCTTTTGTCAAGCCCATTGTCCATCCGTAAACCCGGGCCATGGTAACAGCTTGGCAGATGGCTATCTTTTTCCCAAGAGCTACGGAGGGCTGACGGGTTTTTTCGGGAAAATCTTTTTTATCCTTTAAGAATTTGACCGCCACGGGGAAAGTCTTAAGCCTTAAGCTGTTTCTTATATAATCAGCTACTTCCACTAAATTCTGTGCTCCCATAATCATATCCTCCCATTATTCTAAAACTAAAGATAAAAGACGCTCTGACTTTTTCTTTCAGATTTGTATGCGCAGTATAAACAGGTTTAATCATACATTACAAATGGAAATAGCGATTCTTATGCACCGACCAAAGCTGAGGATAAGCAGGTCATCTAAACAACCAATCAGGAATAATGGCAAAATTCATTCGAGATCATCGTAAACGTTCACGTCGGGCAGCAATAGGGCGGCAAGAAGGAAAAGGGGTTACAGACTGAAATCTGTAACCCCTTAATATTTCTGGTGCCCCCGGCGTGACTCGAACACGCGGCACACGGATTAGGAATCCGTTGCTCTATCCGCCTGAGCTACGAGGGCACGGCTTGGTTTTCGGATGAAGGGCTTTAACATGATTCCGGCAAAAGTGTCAATCGTTGTATTGTGGGGGAGCGGGGGGGACGGAATGACAAAAGCACGGGCCTGCCGCGTCGCTGCGCTCCCCGCAGTGTCTACAGATGGGTTTCGATGATGCAATCGGCGCAGAAATTCGATAGCTGGAGATATTCTGCGGAAACGCCTTTGAGGGCTTCTTCGGGGATGAGGCCGACCAGTTCCGACTCCAGGATGGAAACGCCGTGAATGGCTGCCTGCTCTTTTACCGCATCAAATACTGTACGGGGTGGTGTCACTTTATAATTGGTTAGGTTCATCGATACCTGGACGATGTTCCTGCTCGCAAGGGGAACGCCGATGGCCTTCACATATTGCAGCCCGCCGCTTGACTGCCTGATGGAACAGGCGATGTCTTTTGCCACTTGAAGATTGTCCGTGGCGAGATTGATGTTGTAGGCGATGAGCGGCTCCCGCGCCCCGCAGGCGATGGCGCCGCTACGCGGATCGAAGCTGGCCGGGCCGGCGTCCGGTATCCACAGAGGATCGTCGAACCGCGTTTTCAAAGCCTCGTATTCGCCTCTTCTCACGTCGGACAATTCTCTTCTTTTCGGATCAAGTGCAGCCTCACCATAGAAGTAGACGGGGATTCTACGCTTCTTTCCGAAGGCGCGGCCAAACCGGTGCGCCAAGCCTACAGCGTCTTTCATTGTCGCGCCTTTCAAAGGGACGAAGGGGACCACATCGACAGCGCCGATCCGGGGGTGCACGCCGTTGTGTTTGCGCATGTCGATGAGATCAATGGCCTTCTCGCAGGCAGCAGCAGCTCCTTTCAACACGTCTTCCGGTTCTCCGATGAAGGTCAGGACAGACCGGTTGTGATCCGCATCGACGCACACGTCAAGGAGTCTCACGCCCTCGACTGAGGAAAGCGCCGCCGCGATGCGGTCTATCTTTTTCCTGTCCCGGCCCTCACTGATATTGGGGACGCATTCGATAATTTTCATGAAAGTCATACCTGGTATATTTTCATCTCCGGCAGTTCGATGCACGTCAACCAGCCGCCATAGACGGCGCCTGTATCAATGCCGATCTTATTCTTGTCGATCAGAGGCTCATCCAGGAACACGGGCGTGTGTCCGTAAATGACGGTCTTGCCGAAATCATATGGAGACCTGATGAACTCGAACCGTATCCACAGAAGGTCCTCGCGGTCCTGCCGATCAAGGGGGACGCCGGGTCTCAGGCCGGCATGGACGAATATATAATCGTCAGTCTCATGGTATGTGCGGAGGCTGGCGAAGAACTCTCTGTGGCTTTCCGGCAGGATTAATTCCTCCGTGCCTTCCGGGGAAAAGCCATACGACGCTAATGTCCGCATGCCCCCGTTGGACATGTAGAGCTCTTCATCTCTGCGGTCAAGGCAGTAGTTGAGAAACATATCTTCATGATTGCCTGAGAGGCAGACGACGTTGCTGATGTTTTTCCTGATATCGAGAATGGAATCGATGACCCCTTTTGGATCAGGGCCACGGTCGATATAGTCACCGATGAAGAGGAGCGTGTCTTCCTCCTTATCGATATCAAGCTGCGCCAGCAGCCTGTCAAGCTGGGAGATGCAGCCGTGGATGTCTCCTATGGCGAATATCTTTCCCATACAGAAACTTTTTGGTCTAAGTCTCTCCGACATAGCAGACCTGAAGGTCTGCACTACGTAAACGCAATAAATGTAGTGCAGGACTTTAGTCCTGCGAAGACGGATTACCGGGCGTCCTGTTCGAACAGGGCATCCACGAATTCCGCGGTCTTGAAAATTTTCAGATCGTCGAGCCTCTCTCCGATACCGATATACCGGATGGGAATGTTAAGCTCCCTGGCAATTCCTATGATCACGCCGCCCTTCGCTGTTCCGTCCAGTTTGGTTAATATAATTCCCGTCACACCGATTTCGTCGTTAAATATCTTTGCCTGGACGACGGCATTCTGACCCGTCGTGGCATCAAGAACAAGGAGGATCTCATGCGGGGCGCCGGGGAGTTCCCTTTCTATAATACGCTTCATCTTCTTGAGCTCTTCCATGAGATTGACCTTGGTGTGAAGCCTGCCTGCCGTGTCGATGATAACGGCATCGGCTTTCCGGGCCCTGGCCGCGACAATGGCATCGAAGACAACAGCGGAAGGATCAGCGCCGGTCTTCTGCTTGATGAGGGGCGCATTCACCCTCTGGCTCCAGACCTCAAGCTGCTCGATTGCGGCGGCCCTGAAGGTGTCGGCCGCGACAAGCATTATGGACGTCCCGTCTTTTTTCAGAGTGTTTGCCAGCTTCCCGATCGTTGTGGTCTTACCTGTGCCGTTGACACCCACCACCATGATGGTAAAAAGTTCATTCGTGGGAATTTGAAGGGGCGCCTCACTTTTTCTCAGTGTATCGGTGATCGCATCGCGCAGGACTTTCCTGAGGATCTCCGCGTCTCCGAGCTCGTTTCTTTTCGCCTGCTCTTTCATTTTTTCGATGAGCTCATATGTAAAAACAGGGCCGACATCAGCCATGATAAGGGTTTCCTCGAGCTCTTCAAAGAGCTTCTGGCTGATGACCCTTTCTCCCAGGAGGATGCCGTCAATATTTTTAATGAAGGCGTTCCTTGTCCGGGCAAGACCCGCCTTCAGTCTTTCGAAAAAGCCTTTGCTTTCGGTATCGCTTTCCATTTGTCCATCCGTTCACAAGAATCTGAAAAGTACCTTATTTCCCCCTTTCGTAAGGGGGGCATAATAATGTAGTGCAGGACTTTAGTCCTGCCGATATAGCGCACCTAAAGGTACGCACTACATCTAAATGGTGACACAGCAGACCTGAAGGTCTGCACTACGAAGATACACCGGATTCCCGCCGGAGCCTACCCGCGAATTTCCTTAAAGACGTCGTCAATGTATAACCATTTTTATCCGGAGATGTAAAGGATGGAATGCTGAACGCGGGGTTTAGTTTAAGGCTACGGAGACCATGGTGGAAATACCCTGCTTCTGCATGGTGACGCGCCGTTTATGCTATGAGTCGTCGGCAGTGCGTTTGATGTATTCTTTCATCCTTCTCATGAACTTCTTTGAATCTTTCACGATCGTCTCTGCTGTTTTTTTATCTATCAGGGCTCTTGCCGTGTAATCGCTTTCTTCACGTTTTTTTCTTACGTAATCGGATATCTTCCCGTATTCTATTTCGAAGATCCTGGTCTTGATGAAATGCTGATTGAATGCTGCTTCGATCCCTGCATGCTTTGAACGCTCGAGCTTTTTGGTGAGGAGTACGGCGGTGGTGATGCTGAAGAGAGCATAATAGGATCTATTTACTGCCGCCCGGTATCGTTTAAGCGATAGTAGCTCCGCGGCCGTATCCATGTCCTCTTCCGCCTTTTCTAAGCGGACTTTAACAAGCTCTCGGGTTTTCTCTTCCAAATCTCTATTCCATCCCTGCGGATGTTCTTGTAGAATGGATCTTTGTTAATCCTGTACCAGTCATAGGTGCTTTCATCCATCACAATTGGCGAGAACACCAGGTTGTTCTTCAATGCAATTTCATAGGCAGACATGCCTATCGCATCTTTCAGTTTCGCATACTCGTCCGAGATGACGACGAGAATATCCACATCGGAATCATCGTCGATTTCTCCCCGCGCCGCGGACCCGAACAATACAGCCTTTAAGATGACCGACCCGTACCGCTTCCTCAGCAGCTTCGTATATTCCTCTATTGCCTTATTCAGTTTTCTGCTCATACTGACTGCTACTCCTTGTCAAAGATTATAGATATCAGCCCTGTTTGTCAAGGAAGATTGCCGACATGGAAGCGCGCGGCAAGATCCGGCACGCCTTCTGACAGAGTTGCCACGCCGTAAAGAACCGGCAACGACTGCACAGCGGAGATGTAAAGGATGGAATGCTGAACGCGGGGTTTAGTTTAAGGCTACGGAGACCATGGTGGAAATACCCTGCTTCTGCATGGTGACGCCGAACAGATATTCCGCGACCTCCATGGTCTTCTTGTTGTGGGTGACCAAGATTATCTGGGAGTTTGATGAGATGTCCTTAACGAGGTTGTTAAACAGGCCTATATTCGCATCGTCAAGGGCGGCGTCCACCTCATCCAAGACCAGGAAGGGAGCAGGACGGTACATGAGAATGGCAAAAATCAGAGCTATGGCGGCAAGCGACTTTTCCCCACCCGACAGCAGGCTGACACTCTGCGCGCGTTTTCCGGGAATAACGATATCAATGTCCACGCCTGTCTCCAGTATGTCTTCGGCATCCGTCAGCTTCAGTTCACCTTTGCCGCCGGGGAACATCCTCGCAAATACTTCCTTGAAACACTCGTTGACTGCTTCAAAGGTCTCTTGGAAACGCTTTCTGGATTCGACATTTATTTTCGTAATGGTCGCCTGGAGTGAATTAAGGGCGGCATTCAAATCACCGACCTGGTTCGTGAGGAATTCGTAGCGCTCTTTCAGCTCCTCAAATTCGCTCAGCGCCAGCAGATTCACTTCGCCGAAGCTTTCCACAAACTGCCTGTCTTTATTCAGCTTGGCGGTCAGTTCCTCAAGAACCGGCTCATCGAGGCGCTGAAATTCGGGGACGAGAGTTGTGAGATCGACGTAGTATTTCTCCTGAATGCCCTGACGCAAGCCGTCTGCCTGGAAGGTGATCTCGCGGTAAGCTATCTCCAGATCATTCGTTTCCTTTACGACCTGGTCGTGGGTCTTCTTGACTTCCCTGAGGTTCGTCTCCCTGTTTCTCAAGAGAGCTTCCCGTTCCTGCTGTGATGCCCTCATTTCCGAGAGGGTGCCATCGACGCTCTCATGATCCGAGTACAGGTGTTCGAGCAGACCCTGTTCGGTTGAGATTTGACCGGTCACATCTTCAATCTCCCGGTCACTCTGCCCAAGCTCCGTGGTCCTGACATCTATTTCACGGGAGGTGTCCGCCCTGTCGGCCTCTAATCTCTCTATGGTCTTGAGGTCGGCGTTTCTCTTTTCTTCGCGAGACGCGAGTTGAATTTTCTCCCCCGTGAGATATTCTTCCCGCTCTTCCACCTTCGCCTTCAGCGCTTCCAGCTTCTCCTGGAGGGCGGACATGGCGGTGTTCATCGTTTCTTCCTGGGCCTCGGAGGAAATGATGCGCTTCTCTATGGCGGCGCATTCTTCCAGAGCGGCCGCTTCTTCCGCCTGATGATTTTCACAATTGAAATCGAGGACTTTTATTCTCTGCTCGATCCCTCTTATGTCCGCTTCCTGTCTCTCGACGTCTTTCTGCTTGCCGTTGACCTGGAGCTCGAGATCGCGGATGTCCGACCTCAACTCAAGCAGCTCTTCTTCCCATTGCAGGATGAGAGATGCCGCGTCCTTTTTCTTTTCAGCGTCCCCCGCAAGCGAGACATTTAACTGATCCACCTCTTCTTCCAGTTCGGCGATTTCCCGCTTGGTCTTAAGCAGGCTCTTCTCGCCGTTCGTCTTGCTTCCTCCCGTTAGAACTCCCTGCGGGTTTATGATGTCTCCTTCCGATGTAACGAAGGTGCCTCTGAAACCGTTTCGTTCCCAGAGGGAAACGCCGCTGTTGAGGTTCGGTATCAAGAGGACATCCCCCAGCAGGTAGTCGGCAATTTTCTCGAAGCCCTGATGAACACTGACCACGTCGATCAGTCTCACGGCATCCTTGAGATACTCTGCCGCAGAGCCGAAATTGTTATTTCTGACTTCAAGGGGGACGAAGGTTCCCCTCCCTGAAGAAGAACTCTTCAGGTAGTCGATGGCCAACATGCCGTCTCTCTGACTTCTAACCACCATGTACTGGAGCTTTTCTCCCAGGACAGACTCAACCGCCGTTTCATATTCACGGGGCACTTCCAGAACGTCCGCAACGAGCCCCAGACAGGTCTCGCCGGGCAGCATGTCGGGGCTGGCCAGCTTTTTTGCCTGCATTATGGACTTCGTGCCGTCAGAACACCAGGCGTAGCTTTCCTGCAACTCTCTCAAGGAGGCAAAGCGCGACGACTTCCTTCCCGCTTCATCCTTCATCTCCGAGATACGCTCGTCGATCAGTTGCAGATCATTTTTCGCCCGTTCGAGTTCATTGGAGGTCATGCTCGCACTATCCGTGAGATTTTCCAGCGTGCCCTCATCAGTCTTTAGGGTCGCAATCAGGGAATCAAGATTTTGGCGGGTTCCCGCAAGTCTCTCCCTGTTTTCGTCTGCTTCTCTGACGTCCCTCTCTTTTCTCTTCCGGATATCTTCAATACCCTTACCGAGGCTGACAAGGGTGTTT
>Ga0315278_10002378_pt1 | contig 16747 bp, 10 predicted proteins | sample YL17G06_0_MG_FD_203880 | JGI IMG/M metagenome (GOLD analysis project Ga0315278, IMG submission 203880) | Sediment microbial communities from Yellowstone Lake, YNP, Wyoming, USA - YL17G06_0 | ecosystem: Environmental > Aquatic > Freshwater > Lake > Sediment | place: USA: Wyoming | collected... | reverse complement strand
CCTGAGCAGGAAGGGGTATGAGTTGTGGGTGGGGATTGTGAGGGGGAGGATCAGGTAGGGGGGTGAGCCGGTTGCGGCACTGGTGGCAGTCGAGTGGGTGTGAGCGGACTAACTCACAGAGGATGCATCACGGCGTGGACAACCGCATTCCGTGTCGTCGGTGCTCAGATTCTGCCCGATAGCTCCTATGCTTGGCTTGCAGCTTGGTTAAGGTGTTCACATAGACCGTCCAATTCCGGGAACATCGTTCCAGCATGCACACCACAGCGAACGAGTTCGTAGCGGATCTTGGGCAGCCAGTTGGGGGCAAGGGTAATCCTGCGCAGCTGGGTCTGGGTCCGGAAAGCAGATTGGTCCTCAAGAGGCTCGTATCGGGGAGCGGAATTGGTGGAGTGGTGAAGTGTGAACCAGGCGGACTGAGCCCCCATCCGATTCCCAACATGACTCGGACGGACGAGGTATGTTTGGGGTAGCGCCAACACATCATCATCAGTAGTGTGTGCCGATGGGTCGTATAGGGTTGCATCTTCCATATTCAGCAACAGCCAGACTACCGCAGGCTGAACCTGCGGGGGCTTGACCTCGTGAACTGCGAACCAGAGCGCCGCCAAAGCGTTGTCCGTCCAGTCGAGCAACCGAGTGGCCATCCTGTGGTGCTGTGCGAGTGTCAACCACTCGATCCATGACGATGGGTAGTGACGTGCATCCAACATTGGCGGGGCCAGACGCATCAGCTCATTGAGCATCCATCCCTCATTCGGAGGGTCGTGTGGAAAGAGATCCTGCCTTGCGATCTTGGGAAGAAGGCGCCAGGGCCCCCGTTGCCCGCGGAAGAGAATGATAGGTCCGGGTGAGCGTCCTATTGGGCTGCCAATAAGCCCATTAACGAGCCTGACATACTGCCAGAGACGACAGATATCGAAATCCGTTCGCCAGATGCCTGTAGCAGAAGACTGAACCCAGGTGGCATCTTTCTGGTCGCTTGGCGGCGCTGCGGATGGAGACGGTATCGCGTCGATGAGATCCAACTGGCGCTGTGCTAGACCCCTCTCGGCGGGCGAGCGAGGATCCCGGAGGCGGAGGGAATGGCCTTCGACGGTTGCGTTGTCTGGCGTGTCCAAGTCGATGCTCTCCCCACTGGTCAAGACGATGCGGAATGGTTCGAAGGGTTTCTTCTGGAGTCGGGCCTGGATGTCGTCGAGCATTAACAGATCATAGCAGTCGTCGGGTCAACGCAACAGCGGTAGCAAAGCGGCCGGTCCAGGGGGACCGGCCGCTTGGATCTTATCAGGCCCTCGGGGATGTCTGGGTCACTTCTTCTTGGCCTTCTTGCTCTTGGCGGAGCCTTCTGTTCCATCGGATAAGCCGTTCTTGTTTTACCAGTCGGAATGCCATTGAAATGAGCAAAAACGGTCGGTTTGAGTCGGTAATATAACCGGAGGGAAAGGCATCCGATGATGGTCCATCGTTCCAGGTGGTTCCATACGGTGGCACGCTACTTCCCGCCTTCCAAAGAAGGAGGGCGTCTTCAGGGGTTCCCCCTCCGCCGTTATTCGGTTCTCCCGGCGTCCAGTTGCTGTAACTCCATGTCTCCCCGGTAACCCATTGCCAGTTACCGGCGGGTTCCGGCGAGCCCTGCGGCTGAAACCCGCCGAGCCAGGGTCCGGCTGTAAAGCTCCCCCGAGGAGGTGCCAATACTCAGAAGAGGCAACGATACCAGCAACAAAAGTATTCTCGGCAGCGGAGGTGATCGTCGCGAGATACCCGCCTTTGGCCTCGGCAGCAGCTTTGGCATCCGTCCAAGCGATGCTCGCTGGGATAGCTTCGTACCAATGCCCGTTACCGGACCATTGGATTAGATTCGCCCTTGCAGTGGAGCCGGCGAAGACAAAAGCCAATACGGCCAATGTCCGAAATGCCAGAACGGGATTGACAATCGAACTCTTGCATCTGGAAACGGTATTGTTCATGAAGACTCTCTCCTCTTCTCATACAGTCGCTGCGCAGGATCACAGCAGAAAAAAAGCTGCGTTAACGAACGATAGTAGCGGCCGTATTGCCCGTCGGGGATTTGCCCCCTCCGGGACATGTACAGTTTACCCCCCAGAAAATGTCAAACCAAAAAGCAGAAGAATCCCACTACAGAGGCCGATCGACCGAGTGGCGAGATGGTTCTATGGAAGCACCATCTTCTGTCTACAACAGATCAAGAAAGCCGTCCACGTCCAGCCTGGCCTGCTTGATAAGATGGGCAAGCGTTGATCGCTTGATCGGCTTGTGCGATGGCACAGTCAGCTTGAGGACTTCTGTTGGAGTGTGTTTTTGCAGCCTGATGTGACTCCCCCTCTGTCGAACAACGACCCACCCGTTACGCTGAAGGGCGTGGACCACGCGCTCATAGGAGAGGCTGGGCACCTTACTCATAGGACCAGTTCCACCGTTTCAGCGCTGGGCGACAGCGGTGCATCGTCGTCAACGGGTTCCAGATAGAGTTCTATGGCTTCGCGGATGTTGGCTAAGGCCTCTTCTCGCGTGTTTCCCTCGCTGATGCATCCGGGCAAGGCCGGCACCAACGCGGTGAATCCGCCCTCATCACTTGGCTCCAGCACGACTCTAAGTGTCATGTCAGCACCTCTTCAATGCATTGTAAACGCGTAGCCCAGCGGGGACAAATGCCAAGCGGCCGGTCCATTCAAACCGACCGCTTGGGTGACTTATCAGGCACTCGGGGATGTCTGGGTCACTTCTTCTTAGCCTTCTTGCCTTTGGCGGAGAGCTTGTCCTTGATAGCGGCCTGTGCGGCGGCGAGGCGGGCGATGGGGACGCGGTAGGGGGAACAGGAGACGTAATTCATGCCGACGCTGTGGCAGAACTTGACGGATTCGGCTTCGCCGCCGTGTTCGCCGCAGATGCCGATCTTGAGGTTCGGGCGAGTGGAGCGGCCCTTCTGGATGCCCATCTTGACGAGCATGCCGACGCCGGTCTGGTCGAGGCTTTGGAAGGGGTCGGACTTGAAGATGCCGGCCTTCTTCTCATCGACGTAGAAGGGGAGGAATCGGCCGGCGTCATCGCGGGAGAGGCCGAGGGTCATCTGCGTCAGGTCGTTGGTGCCGAAGGAGAAGAACTCGGCGACTTCGGCGAGCTCGTCGGCGAGGAGGGCGGCGCGGGGGATCTCGATCATGGTGCCGACCATGTAGCTGAGCCTGACGCCGGCGCCCTTGATGAGCTTGTCGGCGATAGCGCGGGTATGCTGCTCAAGGATGCGCAGCTCTTGACGGTCGATGGTGAGAGGGTGCATGATTTCCGGGAGGACCTTGATGCCCTGCCTGGTGCAGAGGATGGCGGCCTCGATGATGGCGGTGACCTGCATTTCGAGGATTTCGGGGTAGGTGATGCAGAGGCGGCAGCCGCGGTGGCCGAGCATGGGGTTGGACTCGTGGAGCTGTTCGCAGCGATGGCGGATCTTGTCGGGGCTGATGCCGGTGATCTGGGAGAGCTTATTGACGCCGGCGTCATCCTTGGGGGTGAACTCGTGGAGCGGGGGGTCGATGAGGCGGATGGTGACGGGCTTGCCGTCCATAGCCTTGAAAATGCCGGCGAAGTCGTCGCGTTGAAAGGGGAGGAGCTTAGCGAGGGCCGCTTTGCGGGCTTCGAGCGATTCGGCGACGATCATTTCCTGGATAGCGAGGCGGCGTTCTTCGGTGTCGAAGAACATGTGTTCGGTTCGGCAGAGGCCGATGCCTTCGGCGCCCATCTTGATGGCGTTGTCGGCGTCGTAGGGGGTGTCGGCGTTGGTGCGTACCTTGAGTGTGCGGAGCTGGTCGCACCAGCCCATGAGGGTGTAGTAGGCTTCGAGGAGTTCGGGCTTCTCGAGGGGGAGTTCGCCGATGTAGACCTCACCGGCGGAGCCATCGAGGGTGATGAAATCGCCTTGCTTGACGGTCTTGCCAGCGACGGCCATTTCCTTGGTGTTGTAGTTGATGTTGATGGCTTCGCAGCCGACGACGCAGCACTTTCCCCAGCCGCGGGCGACGACGGCGGCGTGGGAGGTTTTGCCGCCGGTGGCGGTGAGGATTCCCTGGGCGGCGTGCATACCACCGACGTCTTCGGGGCTGGTCTCTTTGCGGACGAGGATGACTCTCTTGCCATCGGCGGCCATGGCTTCGGCCTCGGCGGCGGTGAAGGCGACCTGGCCTGCGGCGGCGCCGGGGACGGCGTTGATGCCGGAGGCGACGCGAGCGTCGGCGAGAATCTTCTTGTCGAGCTTGGGGTCGATGACGGGGTAGAAGAGGCGTTCGATGTCTTCGGGGGTGATGCGAGCGACGGCCTCTTCCTTGGTGATGAGGCGTTCCTTGACCATATCGACAGCGATGCGGAAGGTGGCGGCTGGGGAGCGTTTACCGGTGCGGCACTGGAGCATGTAGAGTTTTTCTTCCTCGACGGTGAATTCGAGGTCCTGCATGTCCTTGTAGTGTTTTTCGAGCTGTTTACGGACCTGGCAGAGCTGTTTGTAGGCCTTCGGGAGGCGGGTATCGAGCTCGATGAGCTTCATGGGTGTGCGAATTCCTGCGACGACATCTTCGCCCTGAGCGTTGATGAGGCAATCGCCGTAGAAGGTGTTTTCGCCGCTGTTGGGATCGCGGGTGAAGCAGACGCCGGTGCCGGAGTTATCGCCCTTGTTGCCGAAGACCATGGTCTGGACATTGACGGCGGTGCCTTTGAGGTCGATGATTTTCTCGACGCGGCGGTAGGTGACGGCCTTGTCAGCCATCCAGGAGCCGAAGACAGCGCCGACGGCGCCCCAGAGTTGTTGGATGGGGTCCTGGGGGAACTCCTGGCCGTTCATGTTGTCCTTGTAGAACTGTTTGAACTGTTGGCAGAGTTCTTTGAGGGAGTCGGCGGGGATTTCCGGGTCGGTTCTGACGCCGAGCTTCTGTTTCATGTCATGGAGCATGTGTTCGAGGGGCTCTTTGGAGAGGCCCATGGCGGTGGTGGAGTACATCTGGATGAAGCGGCGGTAGGCATCGTAGGCGAAGCGGGGGTTTCCGGTTTTCTGTGCGAGGCCTTGGACGGACTGGTCATTGAGGCCGAGGTTGAGGATGGTTTCCATCATACCGGGCATGGAGCGTGCGGCGCCGGAGCGTACGGAGACGAGGAGGGGATCGTTGGGGTCGCCGAGCTTCTTGCCCATGACTTTTTCGAGCTTGGCGAGGTTTTCGCGGACTTCGGCGTCGAGGACCTTGGGGAACTTTCTGCCGAGGTTGTAGTACTCTTCGCAGGCGGGGATGGAGATGGTGAAGCCTGGGGGCACGGGGAGGCCGGCTGCGGTCATATCGGCGAGGCCTGAGCCTTTCCCGCCGAGGACGAGCTTGCGTGCTTTTTCATCTGGCGCGACGGACATGCCTTCGGCCTTGGCGGCGCCGAAGAAGAAAACGCGTTTGATTTTTTTCGAGGTGGCCTTCTTGGCGACTTTCTTTGTCTGCTTGGACATAACAGGTTCTCCTAATGCTCCAGGTTCTCTGCCGTGGACGCGTATGAAAAACAGCGGGTGAGGAAGGGGGCGATGGCAAGGCCAAGGCCCGCGTCAGTCCCGCGCCACCATGGGGCGGGCGCAAAGGCTCCGGCCGAATGGTGAGCGGAGAATATAGAAGTGAGGAGGTGGTGTGTCAATTAACGTGGAGAGGCGGAGAAGTGGAAAGCCAGGGCCCAAGCAGGTAGACTAACGTCATCTTGCGTTCTTGCGCCATCGGGCGGTGGCGGGTCACCGCCATCGACGGCAAGACGCTGCGGCGGAGCTTTCAGCACGCCTGGGATCGTCAGGGCCTGCACCGGGTCAGCGCCTGGTGCGAACGGAATCAACGGGTGCCGGGGCAACTGGCCACGGACCAGAATACCCATGAGATCACGGCCATTCCCGTGCTGCTGGCGATGCTGAACCTCAAGGGGGCGAGAACTTCTCCCGCCTGCGGCGAATCGTGGTCAACCAGCTCAAGAACGATCCCCGCAGGGTGAGCCTGAACACCCAACGCTACCGCCGCTCGATCGACCGCCAGTATCTGCTCGACATCCTGAGGCAATGAAACCACTTGCGGTCGCCCTGTCCCAGTTGACTTGCCACGTCCACTTCGGTACACTGCCGCTACATTGGTGTGCCTCACCATTGGGGTGAATGCTCAACCGTTAGGTGATCGTGATCGTGCCTGGGGGCCGAACATACCGTCCATCGCATCATGCGGCACGCGCCTCCAAGTGCCGTCTTGGCCCGTGTTCACACCCCCCCTGCTCCCGGCCGCGCAATGCTCACCGACAGGAGGAACCCATCACATGAATTCGCTCATCTGGATCATCTTGGATAGCTGCCGGTATGACAGCTTCACGGCGGCCGCCAAACCCTCTGTCGACCGCTTCGCCCGCTACAACAACACGCGCGTCGAGCGGCGGTACACCTACGCCTCCTGGACCGCCCCCTCCCACTGCGCCTTCCTCATGGGCCTTGTGCCCCACAGTAGCCCCCCAGGCGTCTTCGCTTCCGAGGTCTACAAACAGGACTTCAGCCACTGGGCCCATCGCCTCGGCGTCACGGGCATGGACTTTGCCATGTTCCTGCCCCACCTCTCCCTGCCGAAAGTCCTCGGCGAAATGGGGTATCGAACCATCGGCCGCGTCTCCCTGCCCGTCATCAACGAGACCACCATCCTCTCCGCACATTTCGACGACTACCGCATGATGGACGACCACAACGATTTCAAGGGCATGGTCGCCGAGATGAAGTTCACCCATCATCAACCTTGCTTCTACTTCCTGAACCTCGGAGAAACCCATTACCCGTATATGCTCAAAGACCCGACGCTCCCAAGGCTCTCCGGCGTCCACGGCGCGGTGCGATGGCTCAACCGCGAAGCCACCACACGCGACACGATTACCCCACAGACCACCCCCTTCTTCGACATGCCCACCATGGCCCGCCTCAAGCAGCAACAGGTCAGGTGCGTCGAGTACTTCGACGCCCTCCTGGGTGAACTCTTCCGCAAGTGTCCCAGGGAAACCTACATCATCATCACCGCCGACCACGGCGAACTGTTCGGCGAAGACAACTACTTCGGCCACGGACCCGTCATACACGAAAAGGTCCTCGAAGTGCCCTTCGTGGAGGGCCGCGTCCCGCCGGCATAGCGACAGGATGCCTGCGGCGACCAACCCGCCGCAGAAAACGCGAGAGGGTGTTCATGCTCGGCTACATCGGCCCAGGCAGCGGTTTCGCTATTTCGGTCTCCCTCCTGACCATCGTCATCGTCCTCTTCAGCGTTGTCCTCGGCCCCATCGCCTTCCCCATCAGCATGCTCTGGCACGTGTTGCGCGGCCGCCGGGTTCGCTATCGCTACCCGTTCCGGAAAGTCGTGGTCATCGGCCTGGACGGCCTGGACGCAAAACTCGTCAGCCGCCTCATGGCCGAAGGCAAGCTGCCCAACTTCCGCGCCCTGGCCGGGAAGGGATCTTTCTCCGAATTGCAGACCGTTGCGCCCGCCTTGACGCCCGCCGCGTGGTCGTCGTTCCTCACCGGCGTCGATCCCTCCCGCCACGGAATCTACGATTTCATCACCCGCGACCGCCACACCTATCTTCCCCGCCTGACCTCCTCCGAGGTGGTCGAGCCACGGCGGCTCATGGCCATCGGGAAGTACCGTCTCCCTCTCTCACGCGCACGCACCCGCATGCTCCGCAAGGGCGTTCCCTTCTGGCGGATTCTCGGAGAGCATCGCCTGGAGACGACCATCCTCCGCGTCCCGATCACCTTCCCCGCTGAGCCGTTCAAAGGCCGGCTGCTCTCCGGCATGTGCGTCCCCGATCTGCGCGGGACCCAGGGCACTTACACCTGCTATGCGACATCCGACACGCGCACCGACAAGGCCGACGCGGATTACCTGCCGCTCCACTTCGCCGACTCCGTCGCCCACACCCACATCCCCGGACCCGAGCATCCGTTCGTGCCCGGCGAACGCCTGACCCTGCCGCTCGCCGTCCATCGCGTCGCGGAAAAGGACCAGGCGGTTCTCGGCGTCGCCGGCCGCCAAGTCACCCTTGCCGTCGGCCAGTACAGCCCATGGGTGCCCTTGAGCTTCCGTGCCGGCCCGCTGAATATCCGTGGCATCGCTCAGTTCTACCTCAAGAGCTGCCGCGACGAGTTCCAGCTCTACATGACCCCGCTGCACATCGACCCCGAGGGCCCGGCCATGCCGCTGAGCCACCCTTCACTCTTTGGCAACTACCTCGCCAAGCGCATCGGCTCCTTCGGGACACTGGGTCTCATCGAGGACACGACCGCCCTGACCGCGGGAGTCCTCGACGAGGAAGGTTTCCTCCAACAGGCCTGGCGAACCTACGAAGAACGCAAGGCCATGTTCTTCCACACGCTCGAAACCGGCGCCGATGATGTCGTCGTCTGTGTCTTCGACACCCCCGACCGCATTCAGCACATGTTCTGGCGATGGCAGGAGCCCGACCACCCCGCCATGCGCGGCCACAACGGCGCTTCCCACGCGCACGTGATCGATGACATGCTGATCGAGATGGATGGACTGATCGGCCAGACCCTCCAACGGATCGGGCCCGACACGCTTCTCCTCGTCCTTTCAGACCATGGCTTCGTCAGCTTCCGGCGAACGGTCGATCTCAACGCCTGGCTGCACCGGAAGGGATACCTTTATCTGCTGCCCGATGCACAACTCGGCAAGGACTGGCTCGAAGGCGTCGATTGGTCTCGCACCCGCGCATACGCGCTGGGCCTGACCGGCATCTTCATCAATCTCGCCGGCCGTGAAGCCCGGGGAATCGTCAGCAACGGCCCGGAGTTCGCTCAGTTGGCCGAAGAGATCAAGGCCGGACTTGAGTCACTGATGGACGAGCAGGTGGCCAGCGCGCCCTGCCGCGTCGTACGCCGCGCTCTGATCACCAGCCAACACTACAGCGGCCCCTACCGCCTCGAAGGCCCGGACCTCATCGTCGGATTCGAGGCCGGCTACCGCTGTTCATGGGAATGCGCGCGCGGCCAGGTCACCGACTGCATCCTCCGCGACAATACGCGGCGATGGAGCGGCGACCATTGCGTCGATCCCCAACTGGTCCCCGGCGTCCTCATGGCCAACGCCCCCCTGTGCAAGACGGCCCCCTGCATCATCGACATGGCCCCGACGATCCTCGACGTCTTCGGCATTCCTCCCCCCCCTGCCATGCAGGGAAGCTCTCTCCTCCAACCAACGCAGGCGGCCGCCGCTGAGACAGTGGTCTGCTCCCTGCTCGCAGGCTTTCCATTATTCACTTGCTGTTGTCTGGCCAATCTGTTATACAAATGGTGGTCCGTGGGGCGTTTGGGGCTGTTATGACCGCACGCCGGATTCAACCAAGGAGACGCCATGGGAACACTTCACCGCTTGCGCCAGCTTCGCAAGGCAGTTCAGCCAATCGTCGATGGCCTCTGGCACGCGTGCCGCCGCGCGGCCTCGCTCAAGAGGCGCGCCGAAGAACGACGCTATGCACCAGAGCCTCTGGAGCCGCGGCAACTCCTGACGGCCATCGTGGTCGAGGGGACACAGGTCGATGAAACCTGGCTGCTGCGCACACACCCGGACAACCCCCTCATCGTGCAGCTCTTCGACAACGCCGACGCCCAAGGCCAGGCGTTGTACGAGGTCCCGCTGCGGCGGCTCGAATCAATCCGCATCAACGGACACGCCGGCGATGATGCCCTCATCGTCGATATGTCGCAACGCGCGCCGTTCCACAATGGCCTGCTCACGTTTGACGCCGGCACTGACGGTGCCGCTGGCGATTCGCTGATGATCATCGGGAACAGCGCGGCAAGAGCGCTGTACCGCCCGGGCGCCAATGGAGCCGGTGTGTTCGTCGCCGGGCGCAAGGCGATCAGCCTCTTTGCCGTGGAATCGCTCGCCGCCGCGGAGTTCAGGACGCTGCGGGTCGTAACCCCGGGTAGCAGCGATGACGTGACGCTCGACACACCAGAAGCCGGGAAGGGCCGCGTCGCCGGCGTCAGCGATGGCGCGGCGCTGGCCCCCGTGACGTTCAGCAGCGTCTCGAATCTGGTCTTGGACACCGCCGCCAACGACACCGGCGCCGGCAATGACACCATTACAGTGAACAGCAGCGGCATCGGGGCGGCTGGACAATGGCTCTGGCTTCAGGCCGGCGTCGGCGTCAATGTCCTCAACGTCAACGGCGGCGCGACCAATCTGGTCGCGAATGTGGCGCCGGGTGGTCAGGGGTTTCTCGTCGCGAACGTCAGCGGATCGGCCGTCGTCAACTTGCCGCGAACGCAATACCTCGCGGAGCTGAACATTCACGATTCGGCTCGGGTCAACCTGCCCCCAGACGCGTACAAAGTGCTGCTGCTGGACGGTCTGAGCATCACGGAGAGTGGCCGTCTGGACCTGGCCGACAATGATATGATCGTGCATAGCGGCAACGCCCAGGCCATCACGGCATTGATCCACAGCGGCTATGCCGACGGAACCTGGGGCGGGTGCGGCATCATCACCAGCACGGCCAGCACCTACACGGCAATTGGCATCACCCTGAACCGGAACAATGCCAACCAGACCCTCTACACCACCTGGTCGAATCAGCCGGTGACGGGGACGGATGTGCTGGTCAAGTTCTCGTATGCGGGAGATGCGAACGTCGACGGCGTGGTCAACGCCGACGATTACTTCCGGATCGATATCGGCTGGATGGCGCAACTGACCGGCTGGTACAACGGGGACTTCGATTACGACAACGCGGTCACGGCCGACGATTATTTCATCATCGACCGCTCGTACCTTGGCCAGGGCCTGCCCAAGCCGCCGATGACGGTGAGCGGCGAGGCCGCTGTGGATGAGGGGACGCCCTACACGCTGACGCTCGATGCGTTGACCAAGCGCGAGGAGTGGCAGGAGTGGTACGATTTCGACACGGACCAGATGATGGCGGGGTGGGTTCTGATGGGGGCCTACGACACCATCGGCTCGTGGACCGTCAATTGGGGGGATGGCGAGTCGGCCACGCTCACGAGCGAATCGGTTGCCTCCGAGCCGGAGGCCGGCGTGTCGCTGACGAGCTCGCGCGCGTTGGCCGAGCATGTTTATGAAGACGATGGAACCTACACGATCACGGTCTCGGGAAAGGGGGAGGACCTCAACCGCTGGGCCGGCACCAAGACCCTCGCCGTGAACAACGTGCCGCCGACGCTGGACATCGGCGGGATGCCGACGGCCGACAATGAGGCCGAGTACGCCCTTGACCTGCTCTGGTTCGACGCCGGCGATGACGTAGGGACCTGGACGATCAACTGGGGCGACGGATCACCCCCGCAAGCCGTCGATTGGGATGTTGATGGCACCTATCATACATTTGCCAACCAGGCCGGTGCCCATGACCTGACCCTCACGGCAACGGATGACGATGGGGCCTACGTGCTGCACGAGACGATCCCGGCGGCTCCGAGCGGCCTGACAGCCAGCGCAGTGTCCGGGACGCAGATCAACCTGGCCTGGTCGGATAATTCGACACAGGAGATGGGCTTCGCCGTGGAGTGCTCCACGGATGGGGCCAGCTACTCGGTGTGGGACCTGGTCGGCCCCAACGTGTGCCAATACAGCGTGACAGGCCTGGACCTGAGCACCATGTATCACTTCCGTGTTCGCGCCTATTCGCGCCTGGGCTCGTGGGCGTCAAATGTGGTGAGTGTCACGACGCCCGCAACTCGCTTTGGGCAGCCGGGGAACTCCAGCTATGGGGCACCCAGTGATCTCACGGCAGAGCTGGTCCCGACCGGCAGGCAATCGGACCCGTTGAATGTTCACTTGTCATGGGAGGATAACTCGGGTAACGAAGAGGGCTTCCGCATATACTATTCGACTGGTGGCTCTTTCCTACAGCTTGAGGATGTGGGCCGTGATGTGCCCACATTCACCGGGAGTATTACGCCTGATGCGCAGATACATCGGTTTGCTGTGGCAGCTTTTGCAGGAAAAGAGGTATCCGAATGGTCAAGCGTCGTTGAGGTAAACGGGCCGCCGGCATCGCCCATGGTGACTAGCCAAGCCACCCCAACATCGATAATGCTACACTGGGATGCAATGCCTGGCGCAACCGGATATGACATCGACCACAGCACCGACGGCATTCTCTGGGAGCCGTTGGCAACGGCGACCACCGCGACCAGTTGTACCGACGCCGACTTGGAGCCTGAGACGGTTTACTGGTACCGGGCGCGGGCGCGTAACAGTGCTGGGGTCTCCAGCTTCAGTGAACAGGCCGTCGAGACGCTGGCGCTGCCACCGACGGATCTTCACGCGGAAATCGAAATGACCCGCTCCGAAGAATGGCGCGGAGACAGCTACACCCTATACCTAACCTGGACCAACAGAAGCCTGAGCAGATCCGGGTACCAAATCGACATCAAGCCAGGGAGTCTGACCTGGCGCGAGGCGTATCAACTACAATCTGAGTACCAGACCCCGGTGGTCTGGGGGACGTGGGTTCCGGCGGGGGCTCAGGCGGCCTATGTGGACCTGCGATATCGCCCCGGATCGGGCGCTGGCGATCCCACCGATTACCTCACGGTTCGTGTAGTTCCAATGGATGAGTATTACCGCTACACCGATGAGCCACCTGTCGCGCTAAGCAACGATGTGAACGTGGCGAACATACCGATGGGCGGATACCTGGGCTACAGCGGGTTGGTGTTGGCATCCGAGAACGGCAGCATATATAGTGTTTTCCCTTGTTACTGGTTCGATTCGATTTCTGGTACAGCAACCTATCTTCAGGACTATTTTCTGGAGACACGGGATGCATCGAGCATAGAATGGCATTCCGTTACTCCACAGGCAATCATAGACCCCAATGAACAGAACGGCTTCGCCGGCCCCTGGTTACGTGCAGTAACCATTCATCATGAGAGCCCGGATCCTCCGGAGTATGTGCGTTTCTCCGGGGGGGTTAGTGACTACACTATCTGGATTGTGGACCGGAATGACTCGGATCCTGTGAATCTTGAAGTTTGCCGCACGGGCACGAGATATGGGGAAGTTGTGCCCGATGCAGTGGAAGACGACCCAAACCAGTTCGTCGTTCTAGTGAACAATGATGACGATGTACGGCCAGGAATCCCTGATTACGATAACTCAAGCCCCGCCATTCCGTGCGGGACGAGCCCGGCCACTGACGATGACCTGATACACGTTGTTCTCCGTAAGATCCCATCGCTCGGCTACTATGGGGAGCGAGTTATCATCCGGTGCTCCGGCGACGTTCGCCTACTTGCCCCCGACCCGCAGCCTCAGTACCTCTGGGGCTCCGTGTATGGCTTCCCGACGACGATGGACCTCGTTCCGTTAGGCATAGGAGACCACGACATCGACTTCTGGTTCGAGGGTATTTGGCCGGGAGAGGCGTTCGTCAGCGTGGAGTACACCAAACAACAGTCTGGAATCACCCTGGAAGACACCATCTCATTCACGATCGCCAGCCTCGTCGCGAAGGCTGTGGCGGCCGACGAGGTGAATACCTACTGGTCGCCATTGCAGGATGTGCAATCCTATCGCATCATGCGAGCGACAAAGAATGATCCCGAGAACTACACGTTGCTTGACACCGTTGCGGCCGACGAGGCCTACTACGATGACTCAACCGCTCTGCCAGCAACCGAGTACCTCTACTGTGTCGATGCGGTCTACGCCGACGGACGAACGCTCCGCATAGGACCGCGAGCGGTGGTGACACCGCCTCTGCCGCCAGAACTGGTGCGAGCCACGAATGTTTCGCCGGCAGGCGTAACCATCACCTGGCAACCGAACTTGTCAGGCAACCTAGGTCCAGACCAATATCGCATTCTGCGATCCAGCGAAAGCGACCCGGCCGACTTCTCCGAGATTGCCGTCATCGGCAGTGGCGCCAGCTATTACCGCGATTCGGATGTAGCACCAGATACCAAGTACTACTATGTCGTCTCTACCATTACCAGAGGACTCGATTCCGGCAGTGGTGAGGTGATGATGGTCCATGTGCCGCCGACCGGACCGCCGGCGCCTCCAACCAACCTGCAATTGGCGGCGGACCTGAACTTGGCGATCGTGCTGACATGGACGGACAATTCCTCGAACGAGAGGCGGGTCCGCGTCGAGCGAGCCATCAGTTCCGGGGGTTTCCAGACGATTGCGTTCGTGCGCCCCAGTCAAAGCACCTTCCGAGACTCGCAGGTCTCCGGCGGGACCACGTACCGATACCGGGTGTCCGCTGAGAACGCGGCAGGCGCATCTGCGGCCAGCAACGTCGCAACGATCGTGGCCCCGGCCGGGGTTGCGCCGTGGGGCGGAGTCATCAACACCGACCAATCGATCGATCCGGCGGAATTCGCTGACACTTGGATAGGAGGGTATTGGCCGGACGGAGAAGTGATCGCGGGGACGACACAGAACACGGCGCAGTTGCTCGGCCTGGAAGAAGCGCGCGATCGGGTTCAGAACGCGGGCCTCAGTGAAAGGATCAACGTGTTGTCACTTTGCGACGGCAAACACGGCGTGTACCACGTCTACTCGAAAAACGGCTGGTTCACCGAAGGCGAGTGGATCGCCAGCTTTGTGTTTAACGCCAGGGATACAAACGACGTGCTGGGGAAGTTCTACGACGCGAAGAGAGCCGCAGACGGTGGTCTGATCAACACGACGGCCAAGGATGTTGCGGAGGTGCTGGACCTGGGCCTTGAGTGCGCGATGGTAGTGATTCCGGGGCCACAAGACGCAGCGATTGGCTGGGCCGTGCAGAAAGTGGCCGCGAAGCTGGTGGCGAGTAAGGCCGGGCAGATGATCTGGAGGGCGGGCAAGTGGGTCTTCAAAAATCGCGCCGGTAGGGAAGTCGTAGGGAAAGAGGCGGAGGTGGTTGCGAGAGAGGCGAAGAAACTGCTGATGGAGGAGCTGGGGGCCAAGGAGGTTAAGTGGGCATCACCGGAATACCGAGGAAGGTATATGCCTCTGAAAGTGGATTGGAGTGAAGTGATTAAGAGCACCAAGAAGGGAGTTGCGAGATATAAGCCAGGCGAGGACGTTGAACTGCTGGAGCGGACCGTATGGAAACAGGGCTCGCTGGCGACCAAGCCCGGGAAGGAAAGATGGAAGGTGATGGAATTCAATCGTGTTGTCGGTGCGAGCGAGGGTAAGGAAGTACGGTGGGTACGGGTTGAGGAAACGGGCGGACCCGATAGCCGGGTCATCCACGGCCATCCGATCACTTATGAGGAGTACCGCGATCTGATTAAACAAAGGTAACGAGCGATGAAAACGCTGATTTTCACTCAGAAGGACTTCGGCTTAGGTACGCTCCGTGAGAACAACATGCTGCTGGATCCAGAGTTGCCTCTCGCTGATCAGGTGGACGATCTGGAGGAGGATCTGCTGTGGGCAACGTTTCCCAACGGGGTCCATTTGTGGATCGGCTGGTTTCCGGCACATCGGGCCGATGGGGAATTCGCTGTCGGTCTCGTGCACAATCCCGACGCCGGGGGCGTCCCATCCCACGAATGTCGCTGCCGCTCCATCTCTGAACTGCAGGGAATTGTGAAGGAGGCTGTGAGTATAGCCGTGGGTATCAAAGGCTTGTATATCTTGGCAGGCTACAATGAACTCGATGCTGATTGGGTGTGGCTCAACGAGCTCGTGCTGGAGGCTGATCGGCCGCTGGAGGAGCAAACGGCCTCCCTCAAGGCGGAGCTGTTCGAAGCGGCGTTCGTTGAGGGCTACGTGCTGACGGTAGGATGGATCCCCGCGCACGATCCAAACGGCCGCTTTGTGCTTTCGCTGAAGCGCACGCGAGGAGAATGGGTGCTGGATCCGGCGTACTCTGACGTAGTGCCGCGACGCGAGCGAAAGCCCGAATCGTGGGAGCCGTTCATGGAGAAGCAGTGCCGGTCGATCCCTGAGCTTAAGATGATCGTGAAGGATTTCGTTCGAGTTGCCAAAGGGCAGTGATTCGCGGTCTACGCCAGCGTGCCACAACCCGCCGCGCAACTGGCCATGAAGACACCATCGCTACGGTCCCCATCTGGCAGCTCCTCGCGTTGGCCAACGGCGTCGAGGATACTCCGCCCATCGACCCGGCCGCCATGTTCAAAATGCACATGGAGGGCCTGCCGGCCAACGTGGCCAACACGGTCCAGGTCTCCAATAGCCTGGTGCCCAGCGAGCAGTACCTCGATACGGCCAGCACATCTTCCATGGACTTCGAGTCAGCGTTGTGGAGTGTGATATATGAAGGCGACCCGGGCGATCTGCTGAGGCCCGCGGAGAAGGACCAGATCAAGCAGACGTTGGGGATCAACGCCATCTGCGCAACGGAACTGACGGCCACGATCACGACGAGCGGCGGTGATTCTCTGCAGGCGTGTTTTCGCTCACAGGGTGTGGTCGCGACAGCGATTTTCAGTACCGAGGCGGTTATCTCGTGGGCGACTTTGCCGAATGCTATTGGCTACCAGGTCCTTCGATCCACCGACATTGGCGGCACATACTTCCCGGTGGGAGCGGTGGATGGCACTCGAAACGTCTTCAGGGACATCGGACTAAACCCATGGGCTCACTACTTCTACTGTAACCGTTATCCCGACTCCGCTGGCGGCCGGGGCGGCGGATAGCGGCCGGTGCGGTGGTGCCAGGAATAGATTCTGGCGTCTTCATTGCGGCGAAGAACCTCGCTAACC
>Ga0315278_10002376_pt1 | contig 16754 bp, 15 predicted proteins | sample YL17G06_0_MG_FD_203880 | JGI IMG/M metagenome (GOLD analysis project Ga0315278, IMG submission 203880) | Sediment microbial communities from Yellowstone Lake, YNP, Wyoming, USA - YL17G06_0 | ecosystem: Environmental > Aquatic > Freshwater > Lake > Sediment | place: USA: Wyoming | collected... | reverse complement strand
CACGTCCGTTGCCGCCACGGCCCGCACGAAGGATCTTCACTCGCTGGTACTCCGACAGATCGCGGAGCGCGCCGTCCGTGATCACCACGACGTCGCCGCCACGCCCGCCGTCGCCGCCGTCGGGACCGCCTTTCGGCACGAACTTCTCCCGGCGGAAGCTGAGGCCGCCGTCACCGCCGCGGCCGGCTTCGACGTGGATCTGCGCTCGGTCGTGGAACATGGCCCCGCGACGGAGCCTAGTGGTCTCTCCGGGAAGTACGGGGCTGAATCGCCGGCGAAAACCAAGCAGGGCTAGGACGCAGGGAGGCTGCATACCGAAGAGGTATGTGGCCGACTGAGGACGACGCCATGCGCAGGTTTGCAGCCGCGCGAGACAGCGGCGTACTTCCCGGAGCGACCACTATGTCTACTCGGCCGCAGTCGCTACGGAGATGTAGCGCTTGTCGCCCGACGTACGGAACTCGACGGTGCCCTCGCGAAGCGCGAAGATCGTGTGGTCACGGCCGAGGCCGACACCCGGGCCGGGTCGGAACTTCGTCCCACGTTGACGGACGATGATCATTCCGGTCTTGACCGCCTGCCCGGCGAAGATCTTGACGCCGAGTCGCTTCGATTCCGAGTCGCGGCCGTTGCGCGAGGAGCCGAGGCCTTTCTTGTGTGCCATTAGGACTCACCCTCCTGGTGGGCTCGTGCCGACTCCAAAGCTGCGATCGCGCCCTTCCGCTTGCCGTGTTCCTGTTCGTATGCGAGCGCCGCCTCGAGCGCGCCTGAATCCCATCCGCCCGATGACGCCTTGATCTCAGCGACCGTCATCTCCGCAAACCCGGCCGGAAGCTCCGAGATTGTCGTTGCTGCCGAGGCGGCGGGAGTCTGCTTCGGCGCCTCCTCTGACTCCGCTTTCGGCTTCGCAGTAGCCGGGACGGGCTTGCCGCCAATGGACTCGATCTGGATCTGCGTCAGCGACGCGCGAAACCCGGTGTGCTTGCGGTAGCCGGTGCGCTTCTTGTACTTGCCGATCCTGATCTTCGGGCCCTTGACGGCGCCGAGAACCTTCGCGGTCACCTTCACGTCGCTCGGATCGAGCACCGGTCCTCCGTCGCCGCCCACGAGCAGAACGGTCGGAGTAATGGTCGCACCGTCGTCTTGGGCGAGTCGGTCGACGAGCAGCCGCTCCCCCTCGCGGACGCGGTACTGCTTCCCGGCTACCTTGATGATCGCGTAGGTCATGGAAATTGAAGACAGTGCTGGGGTCAGACTTAAGTCTGACCCCAGCGCAGTTCTTGAGAGCGGGCACACAGCCCGCGAAAGCCGCCGCATGATACCGGACGATCGCGCATCCGGGATCTGACCCCGCTTGCAGCGGCTATCGCCGGGATCGCGAGTCGAAGTCCTCGATCCACTCGGACATCGGGACGTATTTGGGCGGAAGCGACTCGTCTGGAGTGAGCTCAGACCCGTGGGGTCTGGGCTCTGCGGGCGGCTCACTTGGAGTGGGGTCAGACCCGTGGGGTCTGACCCCAGCGGGCTGTTCGTCTACATCCGGGTCAGAAACATCGGGTCCGACATCCTTGCTCTCGTCGACCGCCGCGGCAGCCCCCGGGTCGCCGTTCGCCGAAGGCTTGCGGCGATTCCGCCCTCCTCGCGAGCCGCGGCGAGACCGCTTGCGCTTGGGTTGCCCGTCCGCGGCACCATCACCGTCGAGTCCCGCTTCCGTCGCAGCGTCCGACCCGGCGGGAGGGGCGGCAACAGCGGCGATCGGCTCTTGCTCGGGGCCGCTCTCGGACGGCGGGACGTGGATCCTCGGCGTCGGCTTTGGCTGTGCCGTTGGCCTTGCCTTTGGCTTTGGCTTTGAGCTGCCGCCCTCCGGAGCCTCGCCCGTGGTCGTCGTGGCGGGGGATTGCGTTCGCCCGCGCCCACCACGCGTCCCGCGCCGGGTCCGCTTCTTCTTCGGCTGCCCGTCCTCCTGGACGTCACTCTGCACGTCGCCTGGTTCGAGAGAAGGCGTCTCCTCAACCGCGGTGTTGGAGGCGGCATCAGCCGAGACTTCGAGTTCGCGTTCGAGTTCAGGCTCGCCTTCGAGTTCGCCTTCGTCTTCGAGTTCGAGTTCTGCCTCGACGTCGACCTCTTGAGTGGACTCGACCTCTGGCTCGTCGGCCGCCTTCTTGCGGCTGGGCGCCCGGGTCGGGCGCTCGGCTTCCGCTTCGAACGTGATCGGCGAGGGCACGACAGCGTCGCCCGCGGGTATCGCGTACGCCGTTCCTTCGAGAGCCCGCCCGACGAGGGCAGTGACCTTCTTGCCGACGAGCTTGGCCGCACCTGCGACCACCACTTCGTAGTCCCCGATCTTGCCGACGCCCGCTGTCGCGTCATAAAGACCGACCTCGACGAGCTTGAGATCGATCGAAGCGCCCTCCTCGACGGGGGCGGTAGGCCTCAGTACGTCGAGCTTCCCTTGTCCGAGAACGTCGAAGTGGTCGAGGTGGACGTGGCCGTTGTCGGCGGCCGGAGTCAGGAAAAAACGGCGTCGCGACGCAGCCTCGATCGCCTCGAGCCGGCTCCCTCCCGGCCCAGCGATCAGCGACAGGACGCGGGGATGAACGGCGATGTGGAATGCCTGGACACGAGACCCCTTCGCGATCTCTCTCAGTCTTCGCTCGATCCCGAGGGCGTGGGTTGCCTCGGACACGACGAAGCCGTCGCCCGCGCAGACCGGACAGCGGCTCGTCAGGATCTCGCGCGGTCCGTCGGTGACGTTCTGGCGAGTCATCTCCACGAGCCCGAGCGGCGAGATCTCGACGACGTACGTCTTCGTCCGGTCGCGTTCGAGCTCCGAGCGAAGCGCCTCCTCGACCGTTGCGCGGTTCTTCGGATTCGCCATGTCGATGAAGTCGATGACGATGATCCCGCCGATGTCGCGCAGCCGGAGCTGGCGCACGACCTCCTTCACGGCCTCGAGGTTGTTCTTGACGATCGTGTCCTCGAGACGTCCTTGCGCGCTCTTTCCGCGTGAGCCGACGAAGCGTCCGGTGTTCACGTCGATGACGGTGAACGCCTCTGCATAGTCGAAGACGAGGTACCCGCCGGACGGGAGGTCAACTCGCCGCTCGAGCGTCGAGCGAATCTCCTTCTCGACACCTGACGCTTCGAAGAGCGGCGCCTTCTCCCGATAGCGATGGACTCGCTCGATCATGTGCGGGGAGGTCTTCTTCAGATAGCTGACGATGCGCCGGTGCGTGCGGTCGTCGTCGATCTGAGCGCCGACGAAGTCGCCGGCGAAGAGATCTCGAACTATGCGAAGCGGAAGCTCCGCCTCCTCGTAGACGAGGGCCGGTGCCGTGGCACCCTTGGCCTTCGTCTGGATGGTTTTCCAGAGGCGCTGGAGGAAGACGAGGTCACGCTCGATGTCCTCGGCAGACGCACCCTCTGCGGCCGTCCGAACGATGATCCCGCCGCCCTTGGGGTCAAGGTTCCGCACGATCTCCTTGAGACGCGTGCGCTCCGCGTCCTCGATCCGCCGCGACACGCCCGAGCCCTCGCCGTTGGGAACGTAGACGAGGAAGCGTCCGGGGAGCGAGATCTCGGTGGTCAGTCGCGCGCCCTTCGACTTCATCGGATCCTTGACGGCCTGCACGAGGATGGTCTGCCCGCGCTTGATCAGATCCTGGATCTTGCGTGCTCCCTTTCGACCCTCGAGCTCCGGGCCGACGATCTCGTCCACGTAGAGGAAGCCGTTCTTCTCGAGACCGATCTCGACGAAAGCCGCCTCCATCCCCGGAAGGACGTTGTCGACCACGCCGAGATAGATGTTCCCGGCGATGGAACGCCGCTCAGGCCGCTCCAGGTACACCTCGGCGACACGATCGTCCTCGAGGATCGCGACCCGCTGTTCTCCTACGTCGACCGAGATGAGCAGCTCGCGCTTTGCCGCAGGCAGGGGGGCCCGCTTCGTCGGCGTCCGTCGACGGGTGCTGCGCTGTGACCGCTTGTCGGTCTTGCGCTCGGTCTTCCGCTCGCCCGTCCGCTCGGTCTTGCGATCCGGCCCGGGGCGCGCGGAATCCGAAGCCACGTCGTCCGAAGGCGCGTCGTCCGGCTCCCCAGGCGTCTCGCCGGCAGCTTGTGTAGCTCCGGGCTTCTTTCTGCCGCGCCCGCCGCGACTTCCGCGGCGGCGCCTCTTCCTCGGGCCCTCTGGCGCGTCTTGCGCCTCCGTGGGCTCCGGTGCCTGGGTCTCAGGCGGTGTGTGTACCTCTAGGGCGACGGCCTCTGGAGCCGCGACCTCTTCCTGTTCCTTCTTGCCAGAGCGAAACCAGCGTAGTGCCAAGGTTGAAATCTCCTCTTTCTATCGCGCGCGAGCCCCGGAAAGCCACCGGCATTTCCGGTCTCGCGCTGCGTGGGTTCAAGACATGGGTCAACATGACCTGGCCGAACGGTAGCAGCCGCGGCGATTGGCACCTGCGAAGCGGACGCACACCGTGTGCTCAGGCCGCCGCGGGGCGAAGGCGCGAGCGCCGCGCTCGCACGCCACGCAAGCGCTGGGAGAGGCGTGCCCAGGCCCACGGCTCGACCTCTGCGTACCGCGTTTGGGTCTGGCCGCGCGTCGACTCCAGGTACTCGAACCACGCATCCGCTTCCTCGAGCAGCAACAGCTCCTCGGCCAGCTCCGTGTTCGGCATCGTCCCTCCCATCCGCTCGGTCGGGGCGCATCCTAGGACCCGGTCCGGACAGACCGCTCGTGGGGGAAACGATGTTTCCCCCACGGACCCCCCTTCCGGGTGCACGGCATGAAATGCGCCCTTGTCCAGCCGACCGGTAAAGCCGGCCTCCGGCCGCCTACGTGGTCGCATGGCACGACCCGTTGTAGGGCTATGCAGATGGGATTCGTGCTTCGAGCACTCGAAGCGCCTTCGCAAGAGCCCACGTTCCCGCTGCTGCGACCGCCGCATCGGCCATCGACGCGGGAAGCACCTGCCTGGCCGACCGGGCGACCCCGCGGAAAGCAAAGCCCGCAGCGAGGGCAAGCGCAGCGCCACCGGCAACGACGGGCATTTCGTCGGACCCGGCCGACCCTGTCGTCATAGCGCGAAGCCTTGCGAGCATTCGGATCTGCTCGCGGGCGATCCCGGGTCGGGCGGCCCCTTTGCTAGCCCCGGCGACACCGAGAACTGCGGAGCGCAGGACCGCCTGGCGCACGACGCCATGGGCGGCTGCCTTTCTCAGCGCGGGGATACGCGCAGCGAGAAGCGGCCCGTGCTCCGAGGCTTCGACGATCCTCTCGGCGATCTCCCGGAGCGGGAAGCCTTCACCCGCTCGGCATTCGACGACGAAAGGTGAGAGGACGAAGGGCGGCGTCCAGTCCGCCTGCGGCCAGAGCTGGACGACGACAACGGGTGTCCCGCGTTGATCCGCCGCGCGAATGAACGCGTCGTCGGCCTCGGACGGCTCCCCTGCGACAACGCGGACGAGCACCTCTGCGGCAGGCATGCGCTCGCCGTCATCGCTGGCAACCGCGCCCGGTAAGGCCTCGGCTCCCAGCTCCCGCGTGAGCTGCTCGGCCAGCATGCCGCTGACGATGACGGCGCCGACGCTTGCCGGCGAGAGCTCATCGCGCACGGTCTCCACGACGCTCCGCGCTTCGTACGCCAGCGCTCGGAAGCCCGCGGCGCTCACAGAGGCTGTCTTCCCGCGAGCTCGCCTCGCGCGTGGATGCCTTGGAGCACGCCGATCAGGACGAGGTTCGCGACCATCGACGAGCCGCCGACCGTCACAAACGGCAGCGGAATCCCGGTCACCGGTGCCACACCCATGGTCATGCCCACGTTCACGAAGATCTGGAAGAGGAACGCGAACACCAGTCCGCCCGCGACGACAGCCCCATAGAGATCTCCGGCCACCGTCACGACCCGTAGCCCACGCCACACCACGAGGAGGTAGAGCAGGAGCAGGATCGCCGAGCCCACGAATCCGCGCTGCTCCGCGAGCGACGCGAAGGCAAAGTCCGTCGCATGCTCGGGGAGGTAGTCGAGCCGCGTCTGGCTCGCCTCGACGACGCCGCGCCCAGTGAGGCCGCCCGAGCCGACAGCGGTGATCGACTGGTTCAGGTTGTAGGTGATCCCACTCGGATCCGCCCCCGGATCGAGGGTCAGACGTGCTGCCTGATACGGCTTGAGCACCTGGATACCGGCCCCGGGAAGGAGCCAGAGGACGGATGCAATCGCGATAACGCCGATCGCAAGGAGAGTGATGAGCTGGCGCCAGCGGACGCCGACGAAGAGGAGTACGGCAAAGAGTGCCGCGCCGTACACGAGTGCGGTACCCAGGTCCGGCTGGAGGAACACGAGCAGGATCGGAGGCGTCCCGAGACCGATCGCCGAGAAAACGGTTCGCCAGCGCGTGACCCGTCCAACGCGTTCGACGAGGAACCCCGCGATGGCGAGGACGAACACGACCTTTCCGAGCTCCGAGGGCTGGAACTGGATGAAGCCGAGATCGATCCAGCGCTTGGAGCCGCGGATCGTCTCGGCAGCGACGAAGACGACAATCATGAGCGCGAGGGTCACGCCGTACACGAGCTGCCAATGGCGCCGCGCAAGATCGATGGGCAACACAGCAGCCGCGACGAGGCAGGCGATGCCGATGCCGGCGGCTATCCCTTGGCGGACGACGTAGTAGCTCTCGTCCCCGGGCACGTCGAATCGGGTGATTCCCGAGATGACCCAGAGCCCGTAGCCGATCAACGCAAACGCAGCCGCGAGCAGAACCCAGTCGAGGCGCCGAAGGAAAGCGATCGGCGCCGCCTCGGCTCGACGGGAGACGTGCCGTGTCCGCGGACGCTCGGCGAGCCCGATCATGAGACCCGGACCCACATCAGTCCGTTTCCACCACTGCGCTCGCCGGCGCCCCCACGCCGAAGTACCGCTCGAAAACGCGCAGCGCTGCGGGCGCCGCTGCACTCGATCCATGCCCGCCGTTCTCGATTAGTGCACACACCACGAGCCGCGCCGCGTCGGACGGCCCCCACCCACACCACCACGACTGGTCTTCCAGATGATCGCTCGGATAGCCGGGAAGCGGCACGACTTTCTCCGCGGTTCCCGTCTTACCCGAGATCGGCACCGAGTAGTTGGAGAAGACACCCGAGGACGTCCCGCTCACTGAGTGCGTCGCCAGATAGAGGCCGTCGCGTATGGCCGCAAGAGCCCCGGGGTCGACACCGGCCGGCTGTGGCGGGCGCGGCGCGAAGCGACGGAGGACGACTCGCGGCGACCCCTTCCCGCCCGGCTGCTCGATGTTCGAGGCGAGGTACGGGGTCACGACGTTGCCTCCGTTCGCGAGCATCGCGTAGAAGGCCGCCAGCTGGAGCGGCGTGACGAGGAGGTCCTTCTGGCCGATCGCGAGCTGGATCGAGTCTCCCGGGTTCCAGGCGCGATCCCAGTCGCTCTCGAATGTTTTCCGGCGCCACTCGGGCGTCGGAAGGAGACCGTCGGCCTCGCCGCCGATATCGAGGCCTGTCGGACCGCCGAACCCAAACCGACGGGCCCATTGCTGCATACGCACGCGGCTCTCGGAGCCGCCCTCGTAGAAGCGGTTCCCGATCTCGTAGAAGTACGTGTCGCACGATTCGGCGAGCGCCTCGGGCAGTGTCATCGGGCGGTTCACGAAGGGATTCCAGTTGCGGAACTTCTGCCGATCGCGCCCGTAGTAGGCGAACGGCGTGCACTGGAGTGACTCGTACGGAGAGAACACATGCTCCTGCATCCCCGCAAGCGCAGTGACGGGCTTCCAGGTCGATCCCGGTGGATACAGGCCAGCCAGCGCGCGGTTCAGGCCGGGATAGTTCGCGCGGCGTGCGGCCTCCTCGTCGAGCAGGGGCTCGACCTTCTTCGGGTCGACGCGGCCCACGTACACGGACGGCTTGTAGGTGGGAGCGGACGCCATCGCCAGCACGGCACCGTCACGAGGGTCAAGCGCGACGATCGCGCCGCCGTTGGCGGCCCAGCGCTTGTTCTGATGTGCGAGATCGATCCCGTACCGGAGAGCGTCCTCCGCCGCACGCTGAAGGCGCATGTCGAGGGTTAGCCGGAGCGCGTAACCAGGCTGAGCCTCCCGACGGAGCTCGACCGCGGACTGCTGGCGGCCAAGCGAGTCGACGCGCATCTGCGCAAGCCCCGCGCGCCCGCGGAGATACGAGTCGTAGGCCGCCTCGATGCCCGATTTACCGATGCGGTCCCCGCCTCGGTAGCCGTCGCGGCGGAGACGCTTGAGCTCCCCGGGGGAGATCTCGCCCGTGTAGCCGAGGATCTGAGCCGCGAGTGCCTCGTAGGCGTAGTCACGGAGGTAGACCTGGACAATCTCGACCCCGGGGAACTCCGCCTGATGCTCGTACAGGTAGTTGACTTGCTCCTCGCCAACGGAGGTCTTCACCGTGATGGGGGTCAGCGGATCGAGACGCCGATCGTCGACCTCGCGAGCGAGAGCCTTCGGTGAGACGTTGAGGACGCCCGCGAGCCGCTGGACGAGCTCGTACCGCCTCTCCTTCGGGAGGGCTCCAACCCAGAGCTGCACCGCTGTGCCGGCGACGTTCGAAACGACAACGCGGCCACGTCGGTCCAGGATCGGGCCGCGGGGCGCCTCGACACGCACTAGGCGTAGCTGATTGTTCTGGGCTGCGTTCAGATGCTCGTCTCCCGTGAGCACCTGGAGCGACCAGAGCCGTAAGAAGAGGACGGTGAACGCGACCAGCGCGACGACGCCGAGGATGGCGACCCGTAGTGCGAGCTGCGGCGTCAGTCGATGCGGCTCGCGGACTCTGGGGTTAGGAGGTAGGAAGCGGCCGGAGGGAGCCCGGCGCTGTTGATACGGGTTCGAGTTCATCTCAGGTCAGGACCTCGACTTCGGGTGAGGGCTCGAGGCGAGCCCCCTCGCCAACGGCACGCCGGACGAGCGCATACACCGGAAGCGCGAGCGCGAGGTTTAGGACGAACGCAGGCGCCAGGGCGGTCACGAGCGCATGGCGCGCAACGACCTCCTCGCCGAGCATGTAGTGCAGCGCGTAACCGAAGAGACCAGCCAGCACCGTTATCGCGCCGACAGCGATCACTGGCGCGAAGCGGCGGTCACGGCCGGTCGTCTCGCCGTATCGCCCGGCCCAGAACCCGGCCAGTGTGAGAACGAGAGACGTAATCCCCATGGTGTCGAGCGTGACGAGATCGACCATGACCCCGCCCATGAACCCGAAGACCGCACCGGGCACCGCTCCGCGAACGAGCCCGAGAGCGACCACGACGACCAGGAGCACGTCGGCCGTGCCACCGCCGACCTCCAGGGACGACACGATCACCGTCTGCAGCATCGCCGCGACGAACACGACAACCGCCGCGCGGAGGACGGCACCTGCACTCACCGCCGACGCTCCGTCGGTACGAGGACTAGCACGGCGTCGAGTGAGCCAAAGTCGACGAACGGGTCGATTTGCACCTGTTGGAACAGGTCGGTATCGGTCTGGCCGACGCTCGTCACCTTGCCGATCGGGATGCCCTTCGGGTAGAGCGAGCTCAGCCCGCTGGCGCGCCAGCCGGCGGTAACGATCTCGTCTCCCACCTTGACCCGATCCTGCTTGCGGACACGGTCGAGAACGAGCGTCTCGCGCGTGCCGCGCGCGTGCCGCACGATGCCCGGCGCGCTCGTGCGCAGGTCGACCGCCGAAACCGCGGCCTCTTCGTCCGTCAGCAGCTCAACGCGAGCCGTGTCTGGGGTCACCCGCGTGACGAGGCCAACGAGCCCGTCGGCCGTGACCACGGGATCGTTGATGTGGACGCCGTTGCTCGATCCCGCCGCAACGACGATCGCCTGCGTGAACGCTCCGGCGGGACGCCCGATGACCTCGGCGGCGACGGGATCGAAGTCGCCGGGGAACCGGGCACCGTCAAGGTACGTCAGCAGTCGCCGAAGGTAGTCGTTCTCCTGGAGCGCGAACTCGCTCTGGATCGCCCGCTGACGGAGCTCCCTGTTCTCGGCCCGTAGCCGCTCGGCGTCGGACTGCGCATCGAGCAGGCTGTCGGCCCAGCCGTACGCGTCACGGAAAGGTTGCGCAACCCGCTCGAAACCCACGGCGAACGGCCGCAGAACGGTGGAGCCGACGGACTGGACGCTGGTGAGCGGGCCGTCCTCGCCCGTGCGGAACGACATCGTTATGAGGACGAGCGACAGCAACACGAGCACGCCCACGACGAGACGGCGGCGAAGAGGGCCTGCGCCGCGTGAGGAGACTGTGGTCGTCGGGATGCGCCGGAGGGTCAGGCCCAGCGCCGCCGATCGCGCGCTGCGATGCCGTGGCACGACGAGCCAGTCTAGCGAGCATCCACGCGATTTCCGGCCCAGCGGGCGCCGTTAGCACGCGTGCAACAGTCTGTTACTGCATTCCCGCGGGAATCATGTGAAACGGGAGCGCTGCGGCTGCGAAGCAGCCGCCTTCAGGGATGTTCGCGCGAGCGGAACTCCGCGCGAGCGGATTCCGGCCTTGCGCAAAGAATCAACGAAGGAGCCCGTTGCGGCGCGCGCGGCTTCGGTTCGCCCGGTGGATGACGTCGAACTCCTCGAGGCTGCGCCCTGAGCCGACAGCGACACACGTCAAGGGGCTCTCCGCGAGGTGGACGGGCAACTGCGTCTCGGAACGAACGCGCTCGTCGAGCCCCTGTAGCAGCGCTCCGCCGCCCGCGAGAACGATGCCGCGGTCCATGATGTCCGCAGCGAGCTCGGGCGGGGTCTTGTCGAGGGTCGACTTCATCGCATCGATGATCTGCGTCACCGGCTCGTCAAGCGCTCGCCGGATCTCCTCCGAGGAGATGATCACGGTCTTCGGAAGTCCCGTGAGCATGTCGCGGCCGCGCACTTCGGCGGACAGCTCTTCCTTGAGCCGATATGCCGAGCCAATCTCGAGCTTGATCTCCTCCGCGGTCTGCGTCCCTACGAGAAGCTTGTACTCCTTCTTGATGTGGTTGACGATCGCCTCGTCCATCTCGTCACCTCCGATCCTCATGCTCTGTGAGACGACGATGCCACCGAGCGAGATCACCGCGACTTCGGTCGTGCCGCCGCCGATGTCGACGATCATGTTCCCGGTCGGCTCGGCGACGGGAAGCCCGGCGCCGATGGCAGCGGCCATCGGCTCCTCGATCAGGTAGGCCTGTCGCGCGCCGGCCGAAAGCGTCGCCTCCTCGACGGCGCGCTTCTCGACGCCCGTCACACCCGAGGGCACGCACACGACCACGCGCGGATGCGCAAAGCGGTTTTGATGCACCTTCTGGATGAAGTGCCGGAGCATCTGCTCGGTCACGTCGAAGTCTGCGATCACCCCGTCCTTCAGCGGGCGGATGGCCGAGATCGTGCCGGGCGTGCGCCCGAGCATCCGCTTCGCCTCGGCGCCGACTGCATGCACCTCGCCCGTCCGCTGGTCGATGGCGACCACCGAGGGCTCGGAGAGGACGATGCCGCGCCCACGGACATAGACGAGCGTGTTCGCGGTGCCGAGGTCGACGGCCATGTCGCGGCCGCCGAAGCCGGTGAGAGACTTGAACCAGGCCACGAGGGGGATGGAGTCTACCTGCGTGTTTGCAGGAGATTCGGCGCGTGGCGTTCGAGAAGCAAGACGAGAAGGGCGCCAGGGAGACCCACCACGTTCAGATAGTCGCCCTCGATCCGCTCGACCAGTCGCCCTCCAAGCCCCTGAATCGCGTAGGCGCCCGCTCGGCCCTCCCACTCGTCGCTCTCGAGGTACTCATCGACGGTGTCATGCGAGAGCAGCCGGAAGGTGACGTCGGTGACCTCGTGCCCGACGACGTCCCGATCCGCGCCGAGCAGGCAGATGCCGGAGACGACCGTGTGCGTGCGCCCGGAAAGCTCGTTGAGCATCCGGGCCGCGTCGTCGCGATCGACCGGCTTGCCGAACGTCCGTCCGTCGAGCACGACGGTGGTGTCGACGCCGAGCGTCAGCTGTCCCTCGCCGTGGGCGGAGCGGGCCTTGCCTTCCGCGTGCGCACGCACGAGATCCGCGGGCGCTAGGCCAGGCGGATCGTCCTCGACATACGTGGGCTCGACGACCTCGAACGGAATCGCGAGCTGCTCGAGGATCGCCCGACGCTGCGGCGAGGAAGAAGCGAGGGTCAGGCGGTCTTGCGCGCGGCCCATATCTCCTCGGCCGGCCACTGCCGCGCCCACTCGGCGGTGACGTACGAGTAGTACACGTGTGTCTCGGCGTCGTCAGGTGCGAAGAGCTCGATCAGCGCCTCGATCTCGAAGCCCGACTCGCGAAGCACACGGAGCATGTCACCGTGGCCGAGATGGAACTCGACACCGCCGTCCGCCCACGCCGTTTTGTGCATCCCACGCTGAGGATGCTGGAGCGTCTCCGATGTCGTGTCCGGCTCCTCGACGGCGCACAGCATCAGCAGCGGGCTCGAGCAGAGGAACACGAGGCGACCGCCGGGCCGTAGGAGGCGCGAGGCCTCCGGGATCCAGCGGTACGAGTCGCACCAGATACTCGCTCCGTATTCGGAGAACGCGAGATCGAAGCTCGCGTCGGGGAGCGGAACCTCCTCTGCGTTCGCCTCGATGAGCGGGAACTCGATGCCCGTCTCCTCCATGCACCGGCGGGCGCTTGCGAGCTGTGCCGGCGTGACGTCGACGCCAACCGGACGCGCGCCTTGTTTCGCCAGCCGGGCCGAGAAGTACGCAATGCCACAACCGAGCTCGATGACATCGAGCCCGGCGACGTCACCAAGCACGCCGAGCTCCGATTCCCGATGTCCGAAGACGCCCCACGTGACTTCGTCCTTCGCCCACGCGCGAGAGGCATTGGAGTCCGTGTACTCGGCGTTCGACCGTGTCCAGAGGGCGCGGTTCTGTGCGACGTAGTCCGGCTCAGACAAGGCCGTCGGGGAAGAACAGCGCCAGCTCGCGGCGGGCGCTCGCCTTTGAGTCCGAGCCGTGGACGATGTTCTCCGAGAGCTCGAGTGCGAAGTCGCCGCGGATCGTTCCGGGTGCCGAATCGAGCGGGTTCGTGGCACCCATCATCGTGCGCACGACCGAGATCGCGGACTCGCCCCCAATGGCCAGCGCCAGAACCGGCCCCGAGGTGATGAACTCCACGAGCGACCCGAAGAACGGCTTGCCTTTGTGCTCTGCGTAGTGCTCTCTCGCCATCGACTTCGAGATCTTCAACAGCCGCGCGCCACGCAGCTCGAGACCGCGGCGCTCGAAGCGCGCGATGATCTCGCCGGCCAGGTGCCGCTGCATGCCATCGGGCTTGACGAGCACGAGGGTGGTTTCGCGAGCCATGCGGCGGCGAGTCTAGTTGTCGCTTGCCTTGGTTCGCCGCGACGAGCGCCGCTGCGTGGCCGAGACATCCTCGAAGGATGGGATCCCCGGCGGGATCTCCGTCGCGCAGTACGGGCACACCTGCCAGAGCGACTCGAGTGGCTGCCCGCAGCCGGGACATGCCTGCTTCAGGCGAGTCGTGCACACCGGGCAGACGAGGTACGACGGCTCGACCCTCGCCCGGCAGACGGGGCAGCGTCGGTCGAGTTGGGAGAGACGCTCCTCCATCGCCTTGATCTCGAGCTCGCGCTCACGGGCGTCCTGGAGGTACTCCGGGGGGCGGAAGAACATGTAGATGATCGGGCCGAGGAACGGCGGGAAGAGTCCGATCAGCGTGGCCAGCGCGATCAGCCAAGGATCGTTGATGCGCCGCCGCGCGTCCTTGAAGGTCCAGTAGGCAGTGGCGAGCCAGAGAACGACGACGAGCCCGATCCCGAGATTCCGAAGCAGAGTCCAGTCGGGCGAGTCGAGAGACTGTGCGAGTGGCAACACGGCGATGGTCATAGTAGAAGCTTCCCGATGCCGTAGCCGAGCGCAAACGCGATCCCGATGATCGCCGCAACGAGAAGCGCCGCGAACGCGAGCACCGACAGCCGCTCCTTTACCCGCGCCACGTCGCGCGCCGTTCCTCGTGCGCGATGTCGCCAAGCACGTACAGGGAGCCCGTCACGAGCACCGGCTCTCCGAGCTCGTGCCCTCGCGCGAGTGCAGCAATCGGGTCCTCGACGACCTCGACGTGATCGAAGTGAACACGCGCGAAGGTTGCGAGATCGCCGGCAGGGAGCGCGCGGTCGGAGGACGAGCTGGTGGCGACGAGACGCGAACCGGCTCGCCGAAACTCGCGCAGCATCTCGTCCGCGTCCTTGTCTGCCAGGATCGAGATGACCAGCGTGTAGTCGTCCGCTGGAAGCCGTTCGACGAGGTAGCGCGCACCGTCGGGATTGTGCGCACCGTCCCGGATCTCGCCGTCCCGGTGCTCCAGCCGGCCGGGCAGCGAAACCTCGGGATTCGCGGCGATGCGGCGGCCGACGAAGGCCTCGGCAGCCTCTCGTGCGCCGCCGATTCGGACATCTCGACCCGGGACGAGGTAGGAGAAGGTGTCGTCGGGTAGCACGACGACGCCGTCTTCCGGGGCGACAGCCAGCTTCTCGCGCGCAATCTCCTCGACCGTCGAGCCCAGCACATCGGTGTGGTCGAGGCGGACGTTCGTGAGGAGGACGACGCGCGTGCGAAGGACGTTCGTCGCATCAAAGCGGCCCCCGAGCCCGGCCTCGACCACGGCCACATCGATGCCGGCCGTGGCGAAAGCGGCGAGAGCCGCAGCCGTGACTATCTCGAACTGCGTCGCCTGTAGGCGCTCCGCCGGCGCCCGAACGCGCTCCATCGCCCCCTCGAAGTCGGCTTCTGCCCCGTTCAGCCGGATCCGCTCGCTCCAGCTCGCGACGTGCGGCGAGATCGTCGTGCCCACCGAAACCCCCTCGGAGAGGAGCAGCTGCTCGATCGTGATCGTCGCCGTCGACTTGCCGTTCGTCCCCACGACGTGAATCGCGGGGTACGCGTCCTGAGGATTGCCGAGCTCGGTGAGCAGTGCGCGCATTCGCTCGACCCCGAAGCCGTCGCGCGGCCAGGGACTTAGGGAGTCGAGCCAGTCAGCCGCAGTCACCCCACCATCGTAGGGGCGAGCTATATCTCGTCCCTACGCGTTACCGAGCGCTTCCAGTTCGCGGCGATAGCGCTCGAGCTTCTCGCGCTCGGTTGTCACGACCTCCGCGGGAGCGTTCGCCACGAACCGATCGTTCGCAAGCATCGCCTCCGCCCGCGCGACCTCCTTCCGGAGTCGCTCGATCTCGACGTCGCGCCTGTCATCCACGCGAGCGCGCTCGGGACGCACGACGGCAGCGAAGATGCGCCGCTCGTCATCGGACTCGAGCTCGACCTGAACGCCGCTGCGGCGGAAAATCTGCGCGGCTTCCTGAACGCGGTCGAGCGCACCCAGATCGTCCACGAAGCGCGCATCCTGGTCGGGCCAAGGCGCGACGATCAAGCGCGTGCCTCGCTCGGGGAGCTGCGACCAGATCTCCTCCGTCACGTGCGGCATGACCGGGTGGAGCAGCGTGAGCAGCCGCTCCAGCGCGGCGAGCGCAGTCGCGGAGGCATCGGCGTCGTCGCCGTAGAGCCTCGGCTTGATCGCCTCCGCGTACCAGTCGCAGAAGTCGTCGAAGGTGAGGTGGTAGAGCGCGTCGGTCGACGCCGAGAGCTCAAAGCGGCTCCACGCGTCCTCGATCTCCGCGCGCGTCGTCTCGATGCGGGCCAGGATCCAGCGCTCCTCGAGGTCGCGCGGCTCGGCCGACGGCGTGACACCCTCGGCGTGCTGGAGGATCAATCGCGAGACGTTCCAGAGCTTGTTCGCGAGCTTGCGCCCCTCCTCGATCGTGCCGTAGGAAAAGCGGACGTCCTGCGTCGACGAGTTCTTGAGGAGCCCGTAGCGCGTCGCGTCGGCTCCGTACCGATCGATCGCCTCGAGCGGGTCGATCCCGGTGCCGAGGCTCTTCGACATGCGGCGCCCGTCCGGCGCGTTGATCGTCGAGTGGATGTTGACCGTGTGGAACGGGATCTCGCCCATGAGCTCGAGCCCGGCCATGATCATTCGCGCCTCCCAGAGGAAGATGATCCCGCGATCGGTCGAGCTCACGTCGTTCGAGTACCAGGCGCGAAGCTCCGGCGTGTCGTCCGGCCAGCCGAGAGTCGCGAAGGGCCAGAGCGCGGACGAGAACCAGGTGTCGAGGACGTCCTCGTCCTGGCGCAGGTCGGAGGAGCCGCACTCGGCGCATGCTGTCGGCGCAGACTCGGCCACGGTCAGGTGCTCATCAGGGCAGTACCAGACGGGAATCCTGTGTCCCCACCAGAGCTGGCGTGAAACGCACCAGGGGCGGATCGACTCCATCCACTTGAGGTAGACGTCCGTGTAGCGCTCGGGGCGGAAGCGGACGCGCCCCTCGCGGACGGCCTGGATCGCCGGGGCGGCGAGCTCGGTCATCTCGCACCACCACTGCAGCGTGATCAGCGGCTCGATCCGGGAGCCGCAGCGATCGCAGTGCCCGACGGAGTGGCGATACGGCTCGGCCGACTCGAGGAGATCGCGCTCGCGCAGGATCGCGACGATCCGCTTCTCGGCCTCGGCCTGGGTCAGACCAGCGAACTCGCCTGCGTCCTCGTTCATGAGACCGTCGAGACCGATGACGGTCAGCTCGGGCAAGCCGTGAGTTCGCCCGATGTCGAAGTCCATCGGATCGTGACCCGGCGTGATCTTGACCGCGCCCGTGCCGAACTCGGGGTCGACGCGATCGTCGGCGATGATCGGTGCGCGCCGTTCGGCGACCGGGACG
>Ga0315278_10002375_pt1 | contig 16758 bp, 16 predicted proteins | sample YL17G06_0_MG_FD_203880 | JGI IMG/M metagenome (GOLD analysis project Ga0315278, IMG submission 203880) | Sediment microbial communities from Yellowstone Lake, YNP, Wyoming, USA - YL17G06_0 | ecosystem: Environmental > Aquatic > Freshwater > Lake > Sediment | place: USA: Wyoming | collected... | reverse complement strand
GTTTGACTTCATTCGGCCGTACTTGAAATCTACCGTCCCGCGCACCATGAACGGGTGAATGACCAGCATCTCGTAGTTCACCGACAGGACCGGCCCGGCCGTGACAATGCCATTGGGGTTAGCCAGACCAGCTGTGAAGTGCAGGCTCATTTCCGAAAGGGTGTCTTCCTCGATAGGATTGAGCGGGGCCAGGGGAAGGGAAAGCCAGGTTGCCAACAGCAGTGCGTTCATGCATTCTTTCTCTTAACAATCTCTAATATATGAACGGCCCAACCGGCGAAAAGATCAAGTTGCTTCCGATCCAAATTCGCAAGATGGTCCCAATACATCCAACTTTATGCTTTCCAGACGGTCTCTGGTGCTACTCGCGACAGCGAATCGGCGAACCATGTAACTTGTTGTCCGACAAGGTGGAAATAGGTGTCCTTCAAACCGTAAGAAGGGTTGACTCCGTAATCTTAAGCACTATATTGGCTGACTCTCCCCGGTGGCTGTGAACGAGTTCACTGCTACTGGAGACGAAACATGCACACTTAGGACGTTACGGAGTTGAATATGGCTGACCAAATTTTCAAGAACTTCATAAACGGTGAATGGGTTGATTCAAAGTCGGGGCAGACCTACGAGAATCGCAATCCTGCCGACACCAGCGATTTAGTGGGAGCGTTTCAAAAGTCCAACGCCGCTGATGTGAAAGCCGCGGTTGATGCGGCCGCCGAGGCTTACAAGAAGTGGCGTCTGGTGCCCGCGCCCAAACGGGGCGAGATCTTGTTCCGGGTGGCCGAACGACTGCTCAAGGAAAAGGAAACTTTCGCTCAAGATATGACGCGCGAGATGGGCAAGGTCGTTGCCGAGACTCGCGGCGACGTGCAGGAAGCCATCGATATGACCTTCTACATGGCCGGCGAAGGACGCCGCCTGTTCGGCATGACCACGCCGTCCGAGCTGAAGAACAAGTTTTGCATGACGGTACGTCAGCCGCTCGGCGTGTGTGGCTTCATTACACCCTGGAACTTCCCCATGGCTATTCCCTCGTGGAAGACCATGCCGGCGCTGATGTGCGGCAATACGGTGGTCATCAAGCCGGCTACGGACACGCCCAAGTCAGTGGTCAATATGGTGCGGGTGATGCACGAAGAGGGTATTCCGGCCGGTGTGGTCAACATGGTCACTGGCGCCGGCTCGGTCGTGGGTCAGCCACTGATTGAAGATGATCGCGTCAGGGTCATCTCCTTTACCGGCTCGACGGAAGTCGGGCGTCGCGTCTCGGAAACGTGCGCACCGAAGTTCAAGCATTCGTGCCTGGAGATGGGTGGCAAGAACGTACAGATTGTCATGGACGATGCCGACGTCGATCTGGCTGTGGATGGTGCGCTGTGGGGAGCCTTCGGCACTACCGGCCAGCGTTGTACGGCGACCAGCCGCCTCATCTGCCACAAAAACGTCTATGGTGAAGTAATCAAGAAGCTCGGCGAGCGAGCATCCAGGCTGAAAGTTGGCAACGGCCTCGACGAGACCGTCCAAATGGGACCGTGTGTGAATGAGGACCAGTTGAACACGGTGCTGAAGTATGTTGATATCGGCAAGAACCAGGACGGCGCCCGTCTCATAACGGGCGGAGCCCGTTTGACCGGTGGCGCATACAGCAAAGGGTATTTCGTCAGCCCGGCCATATTCGCCGATGTGACTCCGAAGATGCGTATTTGGCGCGAAGAGATATTCGGCCCGGTGCTGTCGGTGGGCAGCTTTAGCACGCTGGATGAAGCCATTGAACTGGCCAACGATACTGTATATGGTCTGTCTGCGTCGATCTACACCCGTGATATTAACAAGGCATATGTCGCCATGCGGGACGTTTACACCGGCATTTTTTACGTAAATGCCCCCACGATCGGCGCGGAAACCCACCTGCCTTTCGGCGGTACCAAGGAAACCGGCAACGGGCATCGCGAGGCGGCGACTGCGGCGCTTGACGTGTTCAGTGAGTGGAAATCGATATATGTTGATTTTTCCGGTGGACTCCAGCGCGCCCAGATTGACAACCAGTAGGTTGTACGGTCAAACATGTCTCGATGTAAGTACATATTCGAAACCCACATAGGTCATCCGCCTCTGTATTTGATTCTGTTCATATGGCTGTCATCGTCGATATAGCATTCACGCATCGCAGAGAAGAACGGCAGCATTGAACAGAAGCAATCAGGAGATTTGAGATATGGCTAAGAAGAAAATCATCATCATGGGCGCGGCCGGTCGCGATTTTCACAACTTCAACACGCGGTATCGCGACGACGACAGTGTCGAAGTGGTCGCCTTCACGGCCACCCAGATTCCGGATATCCAGGGGCGTGTTTATCCTCGGGCGCTGGCCGGTAAGCTCTATCCGAAGGGCATTCCGATTCATGACGAGAGTGAACTGTTCGACCTGATAAAGAAACACGAGGCCGACGAGGTCATCTTCTCGTATTCCGACGTGCCCTACCAGTATGTCATGGAAAAGGCCGCCTACGTGATTGCCGCCGGTGCGCGTTTCGCCGTTGAAGGAGCGCGTCCTACTCAGGTTAAGTCCAGCAAGCCGGTCATAGCAGTCTGCGCGATTCGCACCGGTTGCGGTAAGTCGCAGACCACTCGGCGAGTAGCCGAAGTACTCCGGAATATGGGCAAGAAGGTGGTGATCATTCGTCACCCGATGCCCTATGGCGATTTGGCCAGCCAGGCCTGCCAGCGGTTCGCCGATCTGAAAGACCTCGATAAACACAAGTGCACCATCGAGGAGCGTGAGGAGTACGAACCGCACATCATGAGCGGCGTGATTGTCTACGCCGGTGTCGATTACGAAATGATCATCCGCGAGGCGGAGAAAGAGGCCGACGTAGTGCTCTGGGACGGCGGCAACAACGACATGTCATTCTACCAGACCGATTTTCAGTTCACGGTGGTTGACCCGCATCGGGCCGGACATGAGTTGACTTACTATCCGGGTCAGGTCAATCTGCTGGTCGCGGACGCCATCGTCATCAACAAGATCGACTCGGCGGAACCTGAGGGGGTCGCGATAGTGCGGGAGAACGCCGCGGCCTACAATCCGACCGCCATTGTGATAGATGCGGCCTCGCCCATTCAGGTAGACAAACCCGAATTGATCCGCGGTAAGCGGGTTCTGGTGGTCGAGGACGGCCCGACGCTGACTCATGGTGAAATGCTGTACGGCGCCGGTGTGGTTGCCGCCGGCAAATATGGCGCCGCTGAGCTGGTCGATCCGCGGCCATATACGGTCAAGTCGATAACCGCCACCTTCGAGAAGTATCCTGAAATCGGGATGCTGCTGCCGGCGATGGGTTATGGCGATCAACAGGTGAAGGACCTCGAAACCACGATCAACCGGACCGAGTGCGATACGGTGGTCATAGCGACTCCGATTGACCTTAGCCGCATACTCAAGATCAAGCATCCGACTACTCGCGTTTACTACTCACTTCAGGAAATCGGGATGCCCACCATAGCGACCGTGCTGGAGGAGTTCTTTGCCGGTAAAGGATCGCGCAAGAAGGAAACTCGAAAGAAGTAATAACTGTGGTGACGAGCCGGGCCGTCTCGGCTCGTCGCTACTCTCTAATCTGCGAATAGTGACGGTCGAACGATAGATGATCCGAGGCAAGACAGCCGTGGTAGCTCTAGGAGGCAACGCCATCACCAAGCCTGGTGTGGAAGATACCATTGCCAATCAGTTCCGTCATACCCGTGAATCGCTCAACGGCATAATAGAGCTTATTCGCGAGGGCTACAATCTGGTTGTGACTCACGGGAACGGCCCGCAGGTCGGCAATGCTCTGCTCAGAATCGAACTTTCCCGCGGCAAAGCGCCGATTCTGCCGCTGGGAGTACTCGTGGGCGACACGGAAGGCGGCATGGGCTACATGATCCAGCAGTCGCTGCATAACCGACTTCATGACGAGGCTCTGGAACGGTCGGTAGTGACAATCATCACCCAGATTGTGGTTGACCCCGACGATCCAGCCGTTGCCAACCCCACCAAGTACATCGGCCAGTTCTACACCGCGGAGGATGCCAAAAGCTTCTCGGAGACCCGTGGCTGGCAGATGAAGAAGGACGCCAACCGAGGTTGGCGCCGGGTGGTGCCGTCGCCTACTCCGCTTTGAACCATAGAATCCGATACGATCAAACTTCTTGTTGAGTCGGGTGCGGTGGTAATTGCGGCCGGCGGCGGCGGAATACCAATTTACATCGACCATCGTAACTGGTACGAGGGTATCGATGCCGTCATCGACAAGGACCTCGCCTCCGCCGTTCTGGCCGGAGAAATCGGTGCGAGTCTGTTGTCGATCCTGACTTCCGTCGAGGCGGTGGCGACAAACTTCGGTACGCCGCAGCAGAAGAACCTGTCACATGTCACCCTGAACGATATCAAGCGGCTCTATCACGAAGGTCATTTTCCTGAAGGATCAATGGGGCCGAAAATCCTGGCGGCCATCAGGTTCCTTGAGAGCGGCGGCGAGACGGTGACGATTTCGTCGTTTGAAAACGCTTGCAAGGCGCTCAGGGGTGAAGCCGGAACCCGGATTGTGTGCGCATGATGATGTGTCGAATCTCGCAAGATACGGTGAGTGATATTCTGACCCGTGGACGAATCTACGAGGTCGGCGGCGCGGTGCGCGACCGCTTTCTTACTCCCGATCTCAAGGTCAAGGATCGGGACTACCTTGTTACCGGCATTCCCTATGATGATCTTACATCGCTCCTGCGCCGTCATGGACGAGTTGACCTGGTCGGTCGCAGTTTTGGTGTCATCAAGTTCACGGAACATCGCCGTGACCAGGCGTTCACCTTCGACGTAGCTTTGCCGCGCCGCGAGCATTCGACCGGCGTCGGACACAAAGACTTCGCGGTGGATTTCGATCCGCAGTTGCCGGTCGAGGCAGACCTGACCCGTCGCGATTTCACGATCAACGCTATGGCGGTCGCGCTTGATAACGAGCAACTTATCGATCCTCTCGGTGGCTTGACCGATCTGCACGAACGGCTCTTGCGTATGACTTCGCCGGAGTCGTTTTCCGAAGACCCCCTGCGCATGCTGCGCGCGATTCAATTCGCCGCGCGTTTTGAATTTGACATCGAACCGGACACTTTCGCGGCTATTCGAACGCAAGCCACGCTCATCCGTACCGTGTCGGCCGAGAGAATAAACGAAGAGCTGGTCAAGATGCTCACGCTTTCGGAACGACCGTCGCTTGGCTTCCGTCTCATGCACCAGTGCGGTTTGCTGAGCGAGATCCTGCCGGAGCTTGAGGCCGGCGTAGGAGTGACTCAACCCGGTGGCTTTCATGCCCATGACGTATTTGAGCACACGCTCCGGTGCATCGACGCTTGTGGCAAACGCCTCGCGCTTCGTCTCGCCGCGCTCTTCCATGATATTGAAAAGCCGACGAGCAAACGTCTCACCGAAGATGGCGCGACATTTTACGGCCACGAGACTCTCGGCGCCGAGACCGCTCGCCGCGTTATGGCCCGTCTTCGGTTCTCCAATGACCTGACCGACCAGGTCGTTACTCTGGTTGACCGTCACATGTTCACCACGGCGGTTACGGACAAAGGACTTCGTCGGCTGGTGCGCAAAGTAGGGGTGGACTTGATTTACGATCTGCTCGATTTGCGTCGAGCCGACGTGGTCGCTCAGGGTATGGGTGGCCGCACGGACGATGTTGACGTGTTCGAACAGCAGATACGCGAAGAACTTCTGCGCAAGCCGCCCTTCAGCTATTCTGACCTGGCGCTCGATGGTCATGACATCATGAGTATGTTTGATGTCCGCCCGGGGCCGGTCGTAGGAGAGATGCTGGAATACCTGCTGGAGCAGGTGCTGGACAATCCGGAAAACAATACCAGAGAATCACTTGAAACTCTGGCCCGGAAGTACTATCAAACCCGGACAGTTAAGAGCGCTTTAGACAGCGAGGAAAGCGATTTATGAAAGTACATGAGTATCAGGCAAGAAAGATGTTTGCTGATCGCGGCGTGCCGGTGCCCCCCGGCGAGATAGCCACGACCAATGTTGAGGCCTATGACATCGCCGCGCGCTACAACAAGTCGGTTATGGTCAAGGCTCAGGTGCTGGTGGGCGGGCGAGGCAAGGCTGGCGGGGTGAAGTTCGCTGAGAACGCCGAGTCAGCCCGCATCCTGGCTACCAAGATTCTCGGCATGGACATCAAGGGTGAAATCGTCCGCAAGGTGCTGGTCACGGAGGCGGTCGAAATACTGTCCGAATCCTATGTCGGCATCATTCTGGATCGCGCCGCTCAGAAGCCGGTCATCATGGTCTCATCCGCCGGCGGCGTCGATATCGAGGAAGTTGCGGCAAAGACCCCTGAGAAGATTCACAAAATGCACGTGGACCCGGTCATTGGCCTGCGACCGTATCAGGCGCGCGATCTGGCCTATTGTCTGTTCAAAGACATTAGCCAGGTGCGCAAGGCTGCTGATATTCTGATGAAGCTCTATCAGACGTTTTGGGAAGTCGATGCTTCACTGGTCGAAATCAACCCGCTGGTTACTGTTACCGGCGGCGACGTGCTGGCCATTGACGCCAAGGTCAATATCGACGACAACGGACTATTCCGCCATCCGGATATCGCCGCCATGCGCGACCTGGACGCCGAGAATCCTGCTGAGGTGAAGGCGCGGAATGCGGACCTGTCGTTTGTCAAACTCGACGGGAGCATCGGCTGCATAGTCAACGGCGCCGGACTGGCCATGGCGACTATGGACCTGGTGAAACGGTACGGCGGCGAGCCGGCCAATTTCCTTGATATTGGTGGTTCATCTAATCCTCAAAAAGTCGTTACGGCGATTCAGATCATTCTGGAAGACCCGAGTGTTCGCTCGGTACTGATCAACATCTTCGGTGGTATTACTCGCTGCGATGACGTGGCCACAGGTATTGTCGAGGCCTTCAAACAGTTCCGGCCCGCGGTTCCGGTAGTCGTGCGTCTCACCGGCACCAACGAGAAGGAAGCCAAAAAGATTCTGTCGTCGATCAAGCTGCCTTCGGCCGACACGCTGGATAACGTTGTAAAGATGGCCATCAGTCTGGCCGGACAGCCCGCTTAGGGGAAAGACAGAGAGGAACGATAGTTATGTCCATATTCATAGACAAGAAAACCACGTTAATCGTGCAGGGCATTACCGGCCGCGACGGTTCCTTCCACGCAGAGCAGATGAAGAAGTACGGCACCAACGTTGTGGGCGGAGTAACACCCGGCAAAGGCGGAAGCAGGATTGCCGGAATACCCGTATTCAACACCATGAAAGAGGCGGTCGCCGCTACGAAGGCGAACACGTCGGTGATTTATGTCCCGCCGGCGTTCGCCGGTGACGCCATCTATGAGGCAGTGTCGGCCGGTATCAAGCTGGTCGTCTGTGTGACTGAAGGTGTCCCTGCTAACGATATGATGAAGGCCGTCCCGTACGTAAGACAACACGGCGCCCGCCTGATTGGACCCAACTGTCCCGGTTTGATTTCGCCCGGACAGTCGAAAGTCGGCATTCTTCCGGGCAGCATTGTGCAGCCGGGGAGCATCGGTGTGGTCTCACGTTCGGGCACCCTGACCTACGAGGCTATCTGGGCGTTGACCCTGGCCGGTCTCGGTCAATCTACGTGCGTGGGAATCGGCGGTGATCAGGTCATCGGCACCAATTTCATCGACTGCCTGGCTGCCTTCCAGGCCGATCCGGCAACCAAGGGCATCGTCATGATCGGTGAGATCGGCGGCTCGGATGAGGAAGAGGCGGCCGCGTTTATCAAGAAGCATGTTACCAAGCCGGTCGTTTCGTTTATCGCCGGACAGGCCGCTCCTCCCGGCAAACGTATGGGTCATGCCGGTGCGATTGTCTCCGGCGGATCAGGCACTGCCGAGGGTAAGATCAAGGCGCTGAACGCCGTCGGCATCCCGGTGGCTGGATCACCGACCGAGCTCCCGGACCTGATGAAGGAGGCTTTCAAGAAGATGAAGGCCGGGAAATTTGCAAAGACTAAGAAGGCGATGATGAAGACTCCGACGAAGACAGCCAAGAAGTCGGCTGTCAAGAAGACTGGGAAGAAGAAGTAAGAGCAACGTATAGGATAGATCGCGGCGGGTTTGTAACCCAGCGCGAGGAGAAGGTATGACTAATTCAGACACCCCGGGACAAACCAAAGAACGGCCCGGTCCGCAGAGCAAATACGACTACAAGAACGGACCGCCGCCGCTCAATATCAACATGAAGTGGTGCAAAGCCTGCAATATCTGCATTGCCCTCTGCCCCAAAGATGTCTTTGAACCCAATCGTGACGGAAAGCCGATCATCGCACGCGCCGAGAATTGTACCCAGTGTACGATTTGCTGGGTGCATTGCCCTGACCTGGCCATTACGAGTAACTACAAGTAGGAAGGCAGGCCATGGCACAAAAAGAACGCGTTTTGGTTATGGGCAACCAGGCCTGTGTGCTGGGAGCCATCTATGCCGGCATGCGGTTTTACGCCGGTTATCCAATTACGCCGTCGACCGAAGTAGCCGAAGGGTGCGCCCGCGAGCTCCCCAAAATCGGTGGACGGTTCATCCAGATGGAAGATGAAATCGGTTCGATCGCAGCCGTCATTGGTGCGTCGGTCTCCGGATTCAAGGCGATGACCGCCACGTCGGGTCCCGGCTACTCGCTCATGGTCGAGAATATCGGTTATGCCTACATGACCGAGGCCCCGATTGTGATCATCAATGTCCAGCGCGGCGGACCTTCGACCGGTTTGCCGACCAAAGTAAGCCAGGCAGATACAATGCAGGCCCAATGGGGTCCACATGGGGACTATACCGCGATCGCGGTCGCTCCGTCGACCATTTACGAAACGGTCACCGAAACGGTGAGGGCTTTCAACCTGGCTGAGCGTTTCCGCACGCCGGTGACGATTCTGCTCGACGAGGTCCTTGGTCACTCCCGCCAGGTTGTCACGCTCCCGGAATTGGGCGAGCTGGAAGTCATCAATCGCGTCAAGCCGACCTGTACGCCGGAGGATTTCGAGGCTTTCGCAATGACCGAGAACTTTGTGTCGCCGATGCCGGCTTACGGCGACGGTTACCGGTATGTTTGCACCGGCCTGACGCACGACACGCACGGTTTCACGACCAACCGGCCGGACGAAATCGCTCCCAAACTGTACAAACTGCGACACAAGATTATCGATTACCGAGATGAAATAGTCAAGCTGCGTGAAGAGCATATGGACGACGCTGAGATCGCCTTCATATCGTACGGTACGGTGGCGCGGGCCGCCCTGCAGGCCACCGATATCGTCCGCAAAGCGGGAGTCAAAGTCGGCGCCGTGCAGCTTTTCACGATCTGGCCGTTTCCGGATGAGCAGATTCGTCAACTGTGCGGCAAGTGCCGCAAGGTGATAGTCGCCGAGCTCAACATGGGTCAGGTCATTAACGAGGTTCGTCGGGTGTTGCCGCCCGACGTGGAGGTTCACGGTTTGCAGCGTTACGACGGTGAAATTCTGACACCGATGCAGCTTGTTGAGAAGCTGGAGGAGGTCATCTGATGAGCACAGTTACGAAAGATCAGGAGAAGCAGCGCTCCGATGTCATACTGAACTACCTCCGGCCTCGCAAGGCGATGCCGACAGTTTGGTGCGCCGGCTGCGGCAACGGAATCGTCATGACGGCGATCATCCGGACGATTGACAACCTCGGCCTTTCGAAGGACAATGTGGTGATGGTATCCGGGATCGGCTGTTCCAGCCGCATGCCGATCTATCTTGATTTCAACGCCTTGCATACCACGCATGGTCGAGCCCTGGCTTTTGCCACCGGCGTCAAGTTCGCTCGCCCCGATTTGAAAGTAATCGTGGTTACGGGCGACGGCGACGCGTTGGCGATAGGCGGAAACCATTTCATCCACGCCTGTCGCCGCAACATCGATATCACGACCATTCTGATTAACAATAACATCTACGGCATGACCGGCGGACAGGGGTCACCCACCACGCCGGCGCATGCCTTTTCGACGACCACGCCATACGGTAACGCGGAAAAGCAATTCGATCCCTGCGGCCTGGCTAAGGCAGCGGGGGCGTCGTTTGTCGGACGCGGGACCGTTTATCACACGCCGCAGTTGGAGAAGCTGATCACGCAGGCGATTGAACATCGCGGCTTCTCACTGGTGGAAGTGATTTCGAATTGCCACACGTACTACGGACGGCTGAACAAGCAGGGTGACGCGGTCGCGATGATCAACGACTTCAAAGAACGCGGCGTGCCGCTTGCGAAGGCGCAGAAAATGACTCCGGAAGAACTCCAGGGGAAGTACGTCATGGGCCTGCTGCATCAGGACGACCGGACTGAGTTCTGCGACGTATATGATACGATGATGAAGCAGATGAAGGGAGGCGAGTAGCCATGACAGCCAAGATTCTGGATAAAGTGCAGATACCGCAGGATCGTTTCGAAATGCGGCTGTCCGGTTCGGGTGGCCAGGGGATGATCCTGGCGTCGGTGATTTTTGCCGAGGCGATTGCCAAATCGGACGAACGAAACGTCGTTCAGACCCAGTCCTACGGACCGGAAGCGCGCGGCGGAGCTTCCAAATCGGACGTCGTGATTTCGGCCAACGAAATCTATTACCCCAAGGCGATGAAACTCGATCTCCTGCTGTGCATGACGCAGGAGTCGATGGACAAGTATTTCACCGACTTGAAACCCACGGGAAAGCTGGTTGTGGACACCACGCTGGTTACGGAAATTCCGACCGAGGACTATTATGGCTTGCCATTCACCCGTCTGGCCCGCGAGGACGCCGGGCATGTCATGGTCGCCAATGTGATAGCTCTTGCGGCTATTGCGGAAATAACCGGTCTGGTCTCCCGCGACGCGCTGACCGGGGCTGTCCTCAAGCGTGCCCCACGCGGCACGGAAGACAAGAACAAGAAGGCGATCGAGATCGGCTTTACGGAGGCGGCCAAACTGAAGAAGGAGAAAAGCTGAGGGATGAGCCGCACCCTTTTGATCGTCAAACCTGACGCCGTGAAGCGGAAACTGATCGGGCATGTGATCGGCCGCCTGGAGAGAGCCGGTTTTCGTGTGGTCGAGATGCGCTTGCTGAAGCTTACCGAGGAGAAAGCGCGAAGCTTCTATGCTGTCCACACCGGTAAACCGTTTCTCGATAGCCTGGTGAAGTTCATGATCTCGGGCCCGGTAGTACCGATTCTGCTTGAGAAGGAAAACGCAGTCGAAGACCTCCGCGCTTTGATCGGCGCTACGGACCCCCGGAAGGCTGCGTGTGGCACCATTCGGCAGGAAATCGCGCTGGATATAGAGAGAAACTCGGTTCACGCGTCAGATTCCGACGAGAACGCCGCTAAGGAGATCAGCCACTTCTTCTGATCGCAAGTTCTGAGGACAATGCTGCACATGGAAGTCAGATTGGCATACGCAGATTCCGAGATCGGCCTGGAAGTTCCTGACTGGGTTGAGCTGGATCGGTATGATCTGACGGCATACGATCAGGCGGTCACTTACTCGGACTTTCTCGAGTGTGTCAACTCAGGCGGCGGCGCTCGCCTGCTTGAGGGTGAGTTGCCGCTTATCATCGTCAACGACGGACATCGCAGCACCCCCACAGCGCAGATTCTCGAATGGCTTGAGAAATACGATCATCGTCTTATTGATGCCGTTCATTATCTTGTAGCATGCGGCACGCACGGCGAACCTTCGCCTGAGCATTACCGGCGCATTTTCGGTCGTTTTCTTGATCGCATCAAGCCGCGCCTGGCGTGGCATGACTGCACCGATATCAGTCAGATGGTTCGGGTGGGAGCAGATCACTACCAGACCGACGTGTGGATAAACCGCCTTGCCGTAAGGGCGAAGAAAGTCCTGGTGCTGACTTCCGTCGAGCCGCATTATTTCGCCGGTTTTACCGGCGGACGCAAGTCGTTCTTTCCGGGCCTGACCAATCGCGCTACCATCGAGCGCAATCACAATCTGGCCAATTCACTGGAATGCCGCCCGCTGCGTCTTGCGGGTAACCCAATGGCCGAGCATCTCGACGAAATGCTTAGACTGTTCGGTACTGAGAAGGTCTTTTCTATTCAGGTTGTGAGCGACGCGGCTCACCACATCGGCCAGGTATTCTGCGGTCGGATCGATAAAGCGTTTGCAGAAGCGGTCAGGGCTTCCGAAGCTCTCTACGCGCGTAGTGCGCCCAAGCCGTATGACCTGATCATGGCCGAGGTTCGCCCGCCGCTCGATCGCAGCTTGTATCAGGTGCAGAAGGCGCTCGAACACTGCCAGACGGCGGTGGTCGACGGAGGAACGGTTGTTGTGGCGGCTGCTTGCCAGGATGGTATCGGAAAGAGAAACTTCTATGAACTTTCCGATGAGTGGGACCGGGAAAACAATCGACCTAAGGACAGTATTCCTCGTTTCGGTTCGCACAAGCTCTCCCGAGTCCTCGCCATGACGCGGAGAATCAACGTGAAATTGTATTCGCAGTTGCCCGATGATCAGCCCCGGCGCGTATTCTACGAACCGGTTCATGATCTTCAGGCGCTAATGAGTGAATGTTTGGAGACAAATAATAGAAAGCGGCTGGCGATCGTGCACGACGCCGGCCACACAGTACTTAAACTTGCGGGTGCGTCATAGGGCGCATACGGAACTATCCAGGAGAGGATTTATGAACAAGAAGATCGCCGTGATCGGAGCCGGCAATGTCGGAGCCACATGTGCCATGTATCTGGCGGAGGCCAATTTCGCTGATGTCGTAATGGTCGACGTCATTGAGGACATGCCCAAGGGCAAAGGACTTGACCTTACTCAGGCCGGTCCGGTTCGCGGTTACAATGCCAAGGTGCTTGGCTCAAATGACTTCAAGGACATGCAGGGAGCTGACATCGTCATCATGACCGCTGGTCTGGCTCGCAAGCCGGGCATGTCTCGCGAGGACCTTCTGACCAAGAACGCGGAAATCATCTCGGCGTGCGGAAAGCACATCAAGAAATACTGCCCCAAGAGCATCGTCCTGGTGGTCTCGAACCCGCTCGATCTGATGACTTTCCACATGCAGAACATCACCGGCTTCCCGAAGAATCGCGTGTTCGGTCAGGCCGGTGTGCTCGACTCAATCCGGTTCCGCACCTTCATCGCTATGGAATTGAATGTCGCGATGACCGACGTGCAGGCGATGGTTCTGGGCGGACACGGTGACACCATGGTTCCGTTGCCACGCTACACTACGGTGGCCGGAATTCCGATCGGCGAGTTGATCGAGAAGAAGCGGCTTGACGAAATCTGTGAGCGCACTGCCAATGGTGGTGGCGAGATTGTCAAACTGCTGAAAACCGGCTCGGCGTACTACGCTCCGGCGGCTGCCAGCGTCGACATGTGCAAGGCGATCTTCAACGATGAAAAGAAGGTGCTTGCCGCCTCGGCTTGGCTCACCGGTCAGTACGGCATCAGCGACATTTATATCGGCGTGCCGGTGATTCTCGGCGCCGGCGGTGTGGAGAAGATCTTTGAGCTGAAACTGAGCAAAGCCGAGCTGGCGTCGCTGCAAGGTTCAGCTGCGACTTACAAAGAACACCTCCAGATCATGGGGTACAAGTAGGCCATCGAAGCCGTTAGTTGAGCGTGCTAGGCAGATGTCCACATCTGCCGCGCAGAGAAACACAAGTTGAATATGTAGGGCCGAACCCCCCGCTCATAGCGGGGTGGTTCTGCCAAGAGATAGACAACTGAGGTCAACGACCTCTCGACCGTCATCCCCGCGAAGGCGGGGAACCAGTCAAGATAGCCGGTCAGGAGCGATGTGGTCTCGATAACGAAAATGATGAGTAGAAACGTAGGTCGGGATGCTTGTCATCCTGACAATAGAAATGTCGGGACCACAAGGGCCCCGACCTACTCTCTACCGTCATCCCCGCGAAGGCGGGGAACCAGTCAAGATAACTGGTCAGGAGCGATGTGGTCACGATGACGAAAGTGATGAGAATTATGGCAGAACCGCTAAAGAGTTCTGTCCTACGAAATGAGAAATACTGACATTTCACACAAGGAGAAAGCATGGCAAAATACAAACACATTGTGGTTCCGGCTGATGGCCAACCGATCACGCTGAAGAACAAGAAGCTGGTCATCCCGGACAAACCGATCATTCCGCACATCGAAGGTGACGGCATCGGTCGCGACATCTCCAAGGCGATGCGCCGCGTAGTAGATGCCGCGGTCGAGAAAGCCTACGGCGGCAAGAAAACAATCGCGTGGATGGATGTCCACGCCGGTGAAAAGGCTTTCGCCTTGTATGGTGAATGGTTGCCGAAAGAGACGACCGATGCCATCAAGAAGTACTACGTCGCGATTAAGGGCCCGCTCACGACGCCCATCGGCGGGGGCATCCGCTCTCTGAACGTCGCCATGCGGCAGATCATGGATCTGTACGCCTGTGTGCGGCCGGTGCGCTGGTTCCGGGGGGTCGGCTCGCCGGTGACGCATCCGGAGAAACTCAACATCGTTATCTTCCGTGAGAACACCGAAGACGTCTACGCCGGAATCGAGTGGCAGAAGGGGAGTGCCGATGCGAAGAAAGTCATCGGGTGGCTTAACAAAACCATGAAGACCAAGATTCGGCTCGACTCCGGACTCGGCGTGAAGCCGATGTCAACCTTCGGCACCAAGCGGCTGGTCCGTAAAGCGATTCAGTATGCCATCGACCACAACAAGGCTTCGGTCACGCTCGTGCACAAAGGGAACATCATGAAGTACACCGAGGGAGCCTTCCGTGACTGGGGCTACAAGCTGGCTACGACCGAGTTCCGCGACAAGGTTGTCACCGAGGAAGAACTCTGGAGCAAGCACGATGGCAAGGTGCCGGCGGGTAAGATCGTCATCAAGGACCGCATCGCCGATTCGATGTTCCAGCAGGCGCTGCTGCGTCCGGACGAGTACGACGTGCTCGCCACGCCGAACCTCAACGGCGACTACCTGTCCGACGCCACCGCCGCGCAAGTGGGTGGTTTGGGCATGGCGGCCGGCGCGAATATCGGCGACTATGTGGCGCTCTTCGAGGCGACTCACGGCACCGCGCCGAAGTACGCCGACAAGGACGTAATCAATCCCGGTTCGCTGATTCTTTCAGCCGTGATGATGCTCGAATACATGGGTTGGAACGAGGCGGCGAAGTTGGTCGACGCCGGTGTGCAGAAGACGATCGACAACAAGACCGTGACTTATGATCTGGAGCGGCAAATGGAGGGCGCCCGCAAAGTTGGCACCACCGAATTCGCCACGCAGATCATCAAGAATATGTAGTAGGTCGAAACGCTTGCGGTTTCGACATGGCAAGTCACCCTGAGCCTGTCGAAGGGCTTGGTGCCCCACCCTTCGGGTGGGATCATCTGGGCGGTCCGCCGCTTGCAGTGGGAATTGTGGGTTATGTGGCCCACCATTCGGTGAGATTGTCTGTAATAACGTGCCCGGCAGATGCCTGCCCTCGGCCTGATCGGGGACCCTCATCTGCCGGGTTTTGATTACTTGAATCTAGGAACTCAGGTGGCCACACCATAAAGTGAACTAACTTGCCTCTCGTCGAAACTCCACTTTCCACTTCACCCACATCGCCATCGGCCGACCGCACAAGATACCCGACTCGAACTTAGTTTCGAAGGCTGCTTCGACTGCTGCACTATCCAATTCCCTCATGCCTGAGGAACTGTGTACTTCGGCTCGGAGGACCTGCCCCTTAGAGCCGACAAGTGCCCTGATCCAAACGCTGTCAGGTTCCTTTTTGTTTCTTGGATACCACTCACTGTAGTAATCACCCGGAGGGATACGAGGTAAGGCATACCCGACCGAGGTTATGCGAGGAAGCCTATCAATCCCAGAAGTGTCTTTAGAACCCAAGAATAATACTTTCATGTCGAGTTTGCAATCTTCGGACGCGGATAAGGCAATTCCCAACTCGCTCGCTGCTTGGTTTGTGCTGTCGATGGTTAGGATCTTATCAACGTAACGGCGCGCGCCGGATGCCTTATCAAGTCTGATGTAGGCCTCTGCGACTTTCAACCACGCCGGAAACTGTTTTTGTATTCGTATTGAATCTACCATTGTTTTTGGATCTTCTCTGAACCACCTGACCCGGTGTAATTCCTCCAGGCGGGATTTAACAAGAGCGTTCGAATCAGCTAGTCCGCTTAACTCCTCATAGCAGGACAGGGCCTGTTCACGGAGGCCGGAAGTATAATACTGCTCAGCGCGCGAGAGCAGTTCCGTGAGAGTCAGCGGAGGCTGATCAAACGTCACACGGTGCCGGGTTGTGACGATCTTCCGTCTTAGCGATTCCACGAGGCACAAGGACTCAAAAGCCTGCACGTCGCTCAATTCGACATTGGCCAACTTGATAGGTTTGCCTTCTGAATGGTCCCAGATCACTCCCTTCATTCCGACGGTCAAACCCTTGGCGCAACCGCCATCAATAAGGACCAGCGCTTTCTGCTTTCCGCGACGAGTATTATCCGTCTCGTGTAAAATCAGGATTCCGAACTCCTGCGACTGTGCTGAGTCATTCGGATCAGAAACTGCCTGAAGTACTTCTGGCGTTTGGACAGGCACATCGGGTGGAGCACTCGTTTCGCTGATATCTTCCCAAAGTGTTGATACCACTGTGTCAGTCCGGCTGTTGACTATGAATGAAAGTTGTTTTTTTCGTTTGGACTT
>Ga0315278_10002372_pt1 | contig 16762 bp, 15 predicted proteins | sample YL17G06_0_MG_FD_203880 | JGI IMG/M metagenome (GOLD analysis project Ga0315278, IMG submission 203880) | Sediment microbial communities from Yellowstone Lake, YNP, Wyoming, USA - YL17G06_0 | ecosystem: Environmental > Aquatic > Freshwater > Lake > Sediment | place: USA: Wyoming | collected... | reverse complement strand
GCCTCATACTATTATACACTATTTGCAGCAGAATGTCAAGAGGCGCTGGCCTGTAGCGCCTCGCGGCCGCTACAGATGTCTAATCATTACGCCCGGAAAAATCTCTGCTGTAGAGGGGATGGCTTTGGCCGCGGAGGTGGAGTGTTGGTTGGTGACAGCCTCGGACACAATCAGTGTTGTGGAATTCATCGTCAGCGGAAGCAGGAGAAGGAAGAGGAGAGACAGGACACTGAATGCCCTGCCACCTCTGAACTTGTTCTGCAATCCAAACACCATTGTGTTCCTCAAACTCTCAACCTCTCGAAACATCTTAGGCTCCAGCGAACCGGTTCGCTCGGCATAGCCGACGCAGAGCCAGCACGCAACGCCCCATGTCCTTCTCGCAGACGGAGGAAGCTCCGGACACCCTTGCGCCTGCCTGTGTGCTACACGCAGAAAAACATCACGCATAAGTTTGGGAGGCATCCGACATTTCCACACCGCCCGCAACTGCAAACTATGCTTGTACAAAAAAACGCGGATAAAGTCAAGTTCGGGTCGTTTTCCCAAATCCGGCGGCAGACCCCCACGCCCTTGCGGCGTGGGTCGTTCCCTGCCCGCACCGATGCGCCTGCGAAGGCGCATCGGTGTTCTGCCGCCGGATTTGGGCGTTTTCACCTGAAATTCCGGTATAAGGAACCTCAGCCACGGCTGTGCCGTGGTCATATCTTCGTTCGGCGCAGCCGAACCTTGGAGTGCGGCAGCCATGCTGCCGTTTTCTGTAGCCGAGCCATGCTCGGCGTACGATGATGTCCACGTTGGTTCCACCCATGTATCCAGGTCTCCGACAACTGCCCTTCGCCCAACATTCAACGCGGGCGAGAGGGGCATCCAGCGTATAATGAGCGCCACATTGCCCCGAAGCATGGCTTCCGGGGCGAAAGCGGGAGCATGGCTCCCGCATCTCCAAAGCGCCTGCGGCGCGAAACGTCCAAACTCCAGCGCCCGGACTCAGTCCGGGCCTACAGCTGGCGAGCACCGCCAGTCCCGCCGTCCACGCCCAGGAGGCGGGACTACCAAGAGCAGCCGAGGCGTGGATAGGCCGGGTCTGCGACCCGGCGTCCTTTCTGGGCGGGTGCTGGCTTGCCGGGCTGGTTAATGCTATAATCAGTGGCATGAACATGGTGGTGGAAATGTGGTGCGCGGGCTTGCTCGCCGGAGGAGGAACGGCTCGATGAAGCTCGTTACTGCTGCGTTGATCGAGCGGGCTGGCCGGTATCTTCTTGCCCGGCGTGTCACGGCTGACCATGGCCCGGGCGGCTGGGAGTTCCCGGGCGGCAAGGTCGAGCATGATGAGACGCCCGAGGCATGCCTTGTCCGTGAGATCCGCGAGGAGCTTGGCCTGGATATCGAGGTTGCCGGCTCTGCAGGCGACGTGGTCTACCCGTATGGCACGGGAACAATCAAGCTGATGGTGTTCCATGTCCGGATCACCGGCGGCGAACTGGAACCCGCGGCACACGAGGAGATTGCCTGGGCATTACCGGTTGATTTCTCCTCGTTCGACTTGTTGCCGGCCGACCGTGCATTCATCGAGACCTGCTGGCCCGGAGCCGGCCGAGCCAATGGATAGCGGCCATTACTATGTTCATGTGCCGTTCTGTGTGCGGCGATGCAACTACTGCGACTTTGCCCGCGTGGCGGGTCATGCGGACCTGCATGCGCCCTACTTCGGCGCGGTGGTCCGCGAGATCAGTGCTGCGGCGGATGCGGACTCGCCGCAGTGCAACACGCTGTACGTCGGCGGCGGTACCCCTTCATGCATTGATGCGGCGCATCTTGCCCGCGTGGTTGAGGCCATTGCAGAGACGGTTGGCATTGCGCGAGGAGCGGAGATCACGGTCGAGTGCAATCCCGGCTCGCTCACCCGCACATGGGCCAGGGAGCTTATGGCGGCTGGCGTGAACCGGTTCAGCCTTGGTGTCCAGTCGCTGAACCATGAGGAGCTTGAGCATCTTGGCAGGGCGCACCGCGCGGCGGGTGCGCGCGCGGCGTTCGCCTCGCTGCGGTCACTTGGCTGCGCAAATGTGTCGGTGGACCTGATGTACGGCCTGCCCGGGCAGACTGAGCGGTCATGGCGGGACAGCGTGGCCGAGGTCGCGGGCGAATGGCGGCCGGAGCACATTTCATTCTATGCGCTCTCGATCGAGCCGGGTTCCCTCTTCCATCTGTGGCGGCAGGTGGGCATTCCCCGCTGGTCATGGCCCTCGGGTGATCAAATGATGGACTGGTATTGGCTTGCCTCGGGACTACTTGGCCGGGAGGGCTACCAGCGGTACGAGATCTCGAATTTCGCTCGACCGGGCTTCGCATCGCGCCACAACGCCGCCTATTGGGACACAAGCGAGCGTTATCTCGGCTTCGGCGCCGCGGCACATTCGTTCTGGATGGTGGACGGCGAAAAGAGACGGTTCAAGAATATCAGGACCATCCGGAGTTACATCAGCCGGATCGTGCAGGGCAAGGCGGTGCGCTCGAATGCGAAACGGCTGTCGAAGCGCCAGGTGCTTGGCGAAGAGATCTACCTCGGCTTGCGCAGGGAGGAAGGCGTGGCGTTGCGGCCCGAGCACATGGCCGCGTTCCGCGGGATTGTGGCGGGGCAGGTCGCAGACGGGCTTGTCAGGCGTGCCGCGGGCGGTCGGATTATGCTGACACGCCGGGGCATCGAGCTCGCAAACCAGGTGATGGCCGATTATGTCTAAGAAGGTCACCAGCACGCAGCAGCAGCGGTCAGAGCAGTTTGTGACCCTGGCTGGGCCGTGCACGGCCGAGACGGTGGTCGAGCGGTCGCGGTTCATCGCGCATGGGCGTCGAGCGGATACGCGGGCCGAGGCGCAATCCTTAATTAAGGAGGTCGCCGCGGCACATCCGCAGGCAACCCATGTGTGCTGGGCATACCGGGTGGGCTGGCCGGACATGCCTGAGGAATACTGGAGCGATGCGGGCGAGCCATCGGGAACCGCAGGGCGGCCCATCCAGAATGCGATTCTGGGTGGGGGGCTTCACAATGTGGCTGTGGTTGTGGCAAGATATTATGGCGGGACAAAACTTGGAGTGCGAGGCTTGATAGATGCCTATCGGCTGGCAGCCAAGGCCGCGCTCGATGCGGGCAAGGCAGTTCCGGGCCAACCGATGGTGGAGGAGGCGCTTGAATGCCCCTACGGGTCGTATCGGCAGGTGCGGCACCAGATCGAGGCGCTGGGCGGCTCGGTCGAGCATGCGGCGTTCGCGGAGACGGTGCGGTTCGTTGCGCGGGTTCCGCGTGCATCGGCCAAGGAATGTGCCGCCATGGTGCGCCCCTTGGGTGCAAAGGGAAAGAGGAAATGAATAATATGACGAACGGCGCGTCAAAGTTAGTGAAAACCGCGGGAAACTGCGGGAATGCAGCGCACAACGTCTGGTTGGATGAGGCGGCATGGACGAACTGAAACAGCCCGACGCTTCAACCGACCAGGAGCTTGTGGCGGCATTCCAGGCAGGCGACGAGCGCGCGTTCGTCACCATCGTAGACCGGTACAAGCACCGGCTCGCCCGGCTTGCCCAGTCGGTGGTGAGGAACCAGGAGGATGCACTGGACGTGGTGCAGGACGCCTTCGTCAAGTCGTACCGGGCGCTGAAGCGGTTCCGTGGCTCGTCGGCGTTGTACACATGGCTGTACCGGATCGTGATGAACCACGCGATCGACCTCGTGCGCCGCAGGCCCCGGGTGACGATCGAGGCCGAGACGGACCAGTTGCGGGAGCTGCCCGACCCGCAGGTGATCACCCGGCCGGACCGCGAGGCGCTGAACGCCGAGCTGCGGGACAGGATTTTCAAGGCGGTGGACAGCCTGCCCGAGAAGCACAGGCGGGTTGTCCTCCTCCGGGAAGTGGAAGGACTGAGCTACAAGGAGATTGCAGAGGTGGTAGGATGCAACGAGGGCACCGTGATGTCGCGCCTGTTCTATGCACGCGAACGGCTGCGCGAGAAGCTCGAGCCCTACTTGAAGAGCGGAACATGAACACGCGGATCGAACAAATAGTCCGGCAGGCCGACGGCGCGCAGGGGCCGGCCCTGCCGACCGACCAGGCCGCCACCGCTGCCACACATCAGGCATTGAGCGGCTTGCTCAAGCAGGCGTACGCGGGCGAGCCCGCCGACGCCCGGCTCGCCTTCATGGCCGGGCGCGTGCTTGCCCGGGCAAAGGCGGCCGGAAACGCGGGCATTGCCGCCCGGCTTGGCGCAGTGTGGCATCTGCTCACGCGGCACTACGCGCTGGCGTGTGCCGGCGCGGCCGTGGCGATGTTCCTGGCAGTGTCAGCCACCATGGTCTCGCTACGGCCTGCTGCGGCACCCACAGCGAAGCCCTCAAAGCTCCGATCGTTTGCCATCTACGAGACACCCGATGGCAGCGGCTTCATCAGATGTTTCGAGTATGAACATGTATCTCAGCCCAGGACTGACAATGGAAGCTCGTAACACATTGAGTGCCGTCGCAGTCGCCGTGTTACTGTGCGGGGCAGCGTCGGCCGCGCCTGAACTGAAGCCGCGCGAGACGGGAAAGGCTCCCGCGGTACCCGCCGCGGCAACCTCGACGGTCAACAGGCTGCTGGAGGCCAAGAAGCAGGACAGCACGGCAAAAGTTGGTGCATCGTCGCCGCACACCTCGCGGCAGGGCGTGCCCGGCACGCAGGTGGTCGTCACGCCCGGCAAGCACCTGCTCGATCCGGCCACCTCGCTGCCGCGAAGGGCGGAGGGAACAAAGGGCGCGGTGGACTCGGGATCGGTCGCTGCCCTGGCCATCAAGACGCCCGAGACCAGCACCACGCCGGCGAAGACTGCGGCAAAGAACCATGCAATCACCGCCCGCGTGTTCGTCTCAGGCAATGCCGCCCGGCAGAAGGGAACCACGCCAGGCCTGTCCCAGTTGTCATCGAGCGAGACGAAACTTGTGGCACGGCTCGGCTACCGGGACTATCAACTGGTCGGTTCAGGCCGCAAACTGGTGCCCGAGGACACGGCATATTCCCTGGCGTTGGACAGCGGGAAATCGGTGTCCGTCAAGCCGTTGTACGAGGTGGGTGGGAAGATCAGGGCCGAGATTACCTGGACTGAGCCGGGAGGCGAGGGCTGGACATCGAAGTTCTTCGTGCTGCCTGGCGAGACGGTGCTGATCGCCGGCCCGCCTGTCTCGGGCGGCGGCGTCTACCTCCTTTCTGTCACGGTCAAGTAGCCCGGTGTCGCGTTTCAGTATTCCCTTTGCAGTGGCGGAACGCAGTGTGGCGAGATGCAAGGCGGCACGAAAAGGCGATGCCTGGGCATCGGCGATGAGTGCCAACGCCGCAGGCCGCCGCACTCCACTATCTACATGATGGCGCGGACCGCATCAAGACTGATTTGCTTGTCCTTGTCCTGACTCGCCGGCTCGGGCCGCACATGAAGCCGCGCGTTGGTTTCCTGGTCTGATGCGCCGCAGAACAACGCGTGCACCTGCACCGGAGTCTCGGCAGGAATGGATGCCTTCGTTTTCGCTGGCTCGTTCTTCATCGTTCACACCGCATTTCCTCAATCCCAAATTAAAGTCAAACAACAATCCTGGGAAATATAGGGCAAGAAACATGCCGCAGGAGTTGCGGATATCAGGTGACACGCAAGCCCCCCCGTGGGGCTGTAGAACCAACCTGCGGCCTATTGGAGTCCGTTCATGGGCGAACCACAGAATGTGCCACCCGTAGCCGGTGACGTTGTCCGGATCGGGAATCGAAGCGTGCGTTGCGCCAGGCCTGCGACCGGACAAAAAGTCGAGCAGACCCGCCTTTTCGGCAGTTTCACCGGCTCACCAGTTCCGCCCCAGCTTCAGGAAGGCGAGCCCAAGCGCCTGGCCGAACGTCGAGATCTCGCTGACGGCAACATGCTCATTTGCACTATGGGCCTGGTTCCGCGCATCCTGCGACCAGCCGATGGCGGGAATGCCACTTTGCAGCAGTTGCTTGCACACGGTTGTCCCGCTCATGCCGAACCGGACGATTTCCTTGTCCGAGAGGGCCGAGACTGCAGCGCGCGCAGCTTGCACCAGCGGGCTGTCCTGGCTCACCACAAAGGGTTGCATGCTCGACTCGGCCTTGAGCTCGAACAAGGTGCACAGGCCGCGCTGTTTGGCCTTCTCGGCAAACGAGGAGAACTGGGCAAGATAGCTGTCCGCCGTCTGGCCGGGCAGGAACCGCACATCAACCTTCACCGCGCAACGACCAGGCACTATATTGTATGCCATGCCGCCGTTGATGCTGCCGATGTTGATCGAGGGTGGCGACAGAAGGTCGTGAGCCGCCATGTCGCAATAGCCGATCCGGTCGCTGAACAACTCGTAGATGTCCGTGAGGAACGCATTGGCGGCCCAGATGGCGTTCATGCCCTTCTCGGGCGCAGAGCCGTGGGCCTGCTTGCCGTGGAATACAACCTCGACATGAAGCAGCCCCTTTTCGGCGCACGAGACGCGGTAGATGGACTCGCCCGTGTCGGGCACAATCGCGTAGTCCGGATGCACCAGCGCCTTCTCGAGCAGCCAGGCCATTCCCTTGTCCGAACCGCATTCCTCGTCGGCGACTGCGGCAACGATAAGCGATCCTGCAAACGACTGCTCATGCTGCTTGAGGAAGGCGGCAAGGAGCAGGAGCGACGCGAGCGGCCCCTTGTTGTCCGCCACGCCACGGCCGAAGATGAAGCCATCCTTGACCACCGGGGCGAACGGGTCGGTATGCCAGCCTTCTCCCGCGGGCACAACGTCGGTGTGGGCGGCAACAAGGATCTTTGGCGCGGCCGAGCCAACCAAGGCGACCACGCTGGCGCGGCCAGGAGCCGGCTCGTGGGCCGAGGCGGTAATGCCGTGCCTGGCCAGGTAGGCCGTAACGACTTCCGCGACAAGGTACTCGTTGCCAGGCGGATTGGTGGTGTTCTGGCGGACGAGGTCGGTTAGAAGCTCGATTCCCTCGGCCTCGTGCGCGTCGAACCACGCTTTGAGGGCAAGTTGCCAATTCATCAGGCGATCTCCTTGGTGATGTCAGAACAGGCCGACTATTGTGCCGTTTTCGTCAATGTCAACCTTGGTGCCGGCCGGGATGCTGGGGAGGCCAGGCATTGTCCGCATGTCGCCCGTGAGGGCGTAGACGAACCCCGCGCCAGCCGACACCTTCACCGCGCGCACGGGCACGGTGAAGCCGGTGGGCCGGCATTTCAGCTTCGCATCGTGGGACAGCGAAAGATGGGTCTTGGCAATGCAGACGGGCAGCTTGCCGTGGCCCTGCTCGGTGATCAGCGCAATCTGTTTCCTTGCCTCGGGCAGGATGTCAATGCCCTTGGCTCCGTAGATCCGGGTTGCGATGATCTCCAGCTTCTTCTCGATGGTCTCGTCAAGGCTGTAGAGGAAGTCGAACTTCGACGGCTTGTTCGCCGCGGCCACGATAGCTTTTGCCAGGTCCGTGCCTCCCTCGCCGCCGCGCGCGTGGATGTCGGCGACCACGGCATCGTCGGCACCCGCCTTGAGCGACTGTTCCCGGATCAGTTCGTGTTCCTTGGCCGTGTCGGTCGGGAACCGGTTGATGGCAACGACCACCGGCACGCCAAAGGCGCGCGCATTCTCGATCTGCTTGACAAGGTTGGGCATGCCTTTCCCGAGCGCATCGAGGTTCTCCGTCTTCAGCCCCTCGTCAAGCGGCTTGCCGGCAACAATCTTGAACTGGCCCGAGTGCGCCTTGAGCGCGCGAACCGTGGCGACCATGCAGACCGCGTCGGGCTTCAGGCCCGAGTAGCGGCACTTGATGTCCATGAACTTCTCCATGCCGCAGTCGGCGCCGAAGCCGCTCTCGGTGATGACAAATTCGCCCAGCTTCATTGCCATCAGGTCGGCCAGGATCGAGCTGTTGCCGTGGGCGATGTTGGCGAACGGGCCGGCATGGACAAAGCAGAGCGTGTGCTCGAGCGTCTGCATGATGTTGGGCATCAGCGCGTCCTTCATCAGGACCGTCATGGCGCCTGCACAGCCGAGGTCCTCGGCCGTGACGGGCTTCTTGTCGAAGGTGGAGCCGATGACGATGCGGCCGAGCCTCTGGCGCAGGTCCTTCAGGTCCCGGGCGAGGGCGAGGATGGCCATGCATTCGGAGGCGACGGTGATGTCGAACCCCGTCTCGCGCGGGTGGCCGTCCTCCTTGCCGCCGAGGCCGCAGACAATCGAGCGCAATGCACGGTCGGACACGTCAACGACGCGGCGCCAGGTGATGCTGTGCGGGTCGATGCCCAGCTTGTTGCCGTGGTGAAGATGGTTGTCAACGAACGCGGACAGGAGATTGTGCGCAACGCTCACGGCGTGGTTGTCGCCGGTGAGATGGAGGTTGAAGTCCTCCATGGGGATGACTTGTGAGTAGCCGCCTCCTGCGGCGCCGCCCTTGATCCCGAACACCGGCCCGAGCGAGGGCTGGCGGATGCACGTGACCACCTTCTTCCCGATCTTGTTCAGGCCGAGCGAGAGGCCGAGCGTGACGGTTGTCTTCCCTTCGCCCAGCGGCGTGGGCGTGATGGCGGTTACATCGATGTATTTCGCATTGGGCTTGCCGGCAAGGCGCTTCAGGATGCCGAGCTGGATCTTGGCCATGTAGCGGCCATACGGAACGAGCTCGTCGTCGGCAATACCGTACTCGCGGGCGATGTCGGCGATGGGCCGCAGTGATGCTGCCTGGGCGATCTCAAGGTCTGAGTGCATGGGTTCCTTGTGGGTTGTGGATGATACGTGACAGGTTAAGAGTGTTGGTTTATTCGGTCTGGATTTCGGCCATGGCAACGCCGACATTGATCCTGCGGACGGTGCCAGGCATTCGGATGCGGGTGAGGCGGCTGACTTCGAGCCAGAGGATGCCTTTCCTCTCCTGGATGCCCGCGTTGCCGGCAAAGCGGGAGGCGACCCAGGTCCGGTTGTCCCTCGGCATGGCAATGGTCGAGAGCAGCATGTCGTTGAAATAGACCTTGACCTGGACGGGCTCGCGGTAGAACGGTGTCGTGGCCGGAGCCCGCAGTTTCAGGACAACCACGCCCTCCGGCCCCACAGTGATCATACGGGCGATCCGCTGGCCGGTCCAGCGGTAGTGGACGGCGTTGGTGCCCGAGCCGTCCCAGTACCAGGGCGAGAGGTTCTGCCCCTCGTGCCTCAAGTCGGAACGCCAGGCGACCGCGCAGGCGAGCGCAATGCCCAACGTCCGCGGAGGCGTCTCGTTGGGCGGGTTCCATACCCGGTCGCACTCGAACGTGATGGTCGCCGGGCCGGCAGCGACATCGTAGACATACACGTCATGCTCCTGCCATTCAGCCGTGGACAGGACAAGGGTGTCAAGGAACCGGCCGTTGATCCACACCTTGACCCGCTTTGGATTGTCGGGCGAGAGGTCGGGATCAAGCGCCATCATGCGGAGCGTCATCACGCGGCTGCCGTCGGGCACAACCACGCCCTTGCCTGCATATTTCTGGGCCCATTGGAACGGAAAGCTGCCCTGCCACCGCTCCACGCGGTACAGGCCGAACTCGGCGGGGAGGCCGAACCGGCGTTCGAGTGTTGCCCGGCCAAGCGGGCCAGAGGCCGTGTACGCCTGCGCCGCGCACACCAGCACCGCAGCAAGGGCAACGCCGGCAAGATGAGGCCGTGTCAACATCTCCTGCGCGGCGCCAGGCCCGGCCAAACCTGCAAGGCCAACTGCCGCAAGCACCGCGGCCACACAGGCAACTTCGGCTGCGTGGAGATGCGTGCCCACGATGTTCAGCAGGAACAATGCGGCCAGCGTGGCGGACACCACGACCTCCGTGATGGTTGCGGGCGCCGCACGGCCACGGAGGTCGCCCACTGCCCTGTGGAGTGCGGCGCCAATAAACCACAGCCAGAAGAACAGGCCGAGGGCTCCGACCTCGGAAAGCCACTGGAAATACTGGTTCCACGCATTGTCCACGGGCGTCTCGATGGCTGCGGCCCGGTTGTAGTTGGGCACCTCGATCGCAAAGGCACCCAGGCCGACCCCGGTCAGCGGCACATCGCGCCACATGGCAAACGCCTGGCTCCACTGGATGTCGCGCCGGTCTATCAACTCGGCCCGGTTCGACTGGCGGACCCGGTTCCAATAGCCCGCCACCCGCCGCGCAAGCGGATTGCCGGCCGAGCCGATCATGACAAGGCGCGGGGCGGCAAACGGCGCGGCAATAATCGCCGCGACGACAATAAGGACGATGGCTGCAGCTTTCCGTGTGCGGCGCTCCTGCGGCCCGCGCGCGCGCACCAGCAGGACGGTCGAGGCGATGCCCGCAGTCAGCAGCAACCCCAGCAGCGCCGAGCGCGAGCCGCTCTGCGCCACGCCGTACAGGCCCAAGGCGACGACGGCGATCATAAGCACCTGGCGCAGCCCGCGTTCCTGCAGTGCCTGAAGCGTTGCCAGCGGCAGCAGCAGGAACAGGGCCATGCCCAGCGCGTTCGGGTCGCTCATGCCGCCGCTCACGCGGCTTGCCGCAGCCCAGGCTGGCTCGCCCAGCATGCAGAACGATGGAGCAAACACACTCTGGTACGCCATCACCGCATAGACCGGCAGCAACGCCCAGGCCCATACCGTCATCATGGTGCGCCAAACGCCCTTGCCCGGCGCCGTCTCGCGCTGGATCGAGTAGGTGGCCCAGAAGACCACGGGAACCACAAGGTATTTCGCCGTTGCGTCCAGCACTTGGCGGACTGCCTGAGCCGCATCGGTTGCCCCGGCGAGGTTCACCCAGACGTTCCGGAATGCATCCGTGCCGAGCGGGTAGAAGTCGGCATACCTGAGCGCAGTCCAGAATCCCGAGGTGATGCCTGTTGCCGTCAGCATGATCAGCGGCACAGCCAGGGCCGCCGAGAGCAGCGTGGGCCGGCTGGTGACAATCCGGTTCGCCCACCAGCCCAATCCGAAGGCGAGCGCCAGGAACACCAGCGCCTCGTGGGCGCCCAAGGCAAGCGCGCGCGCAGGCAGGTCAGCCACCGGCACCAGCGCAAGCAGAGCCCACCAGCCCGCCACAGGCAGCCAATACGTTGCCACAGCCAGCGCCAGGCAGGCCGCAATGAACAGAGCGCAGTATCCTTGATGCTGCGGCGCGCAGACAAGCGCAAGCGCAAGCCACGTCGCGGCTGAGGCGACGAACAGGATGCTCTGTGCGGTACGGCTGAACAGCATGGTCAAATGCCCCGGAAGGCGAAGAAGACGGTCTGCACCATGATCGCCACATCCAGCAGGAACGACTGCTCATGGATGTAGAACAAGTCGTAGTCCATGTTCTCGTGAATGGCAAGCCTGCGGTCGGCGCTGAGCTGCCACAGGCCGGTGATGCCCGGCTTCACCTTCAGCCGCATGCGCTGGAGGTCGTTGTACTGCGCGACAATGAAGGGCATCTCCGGCCGCGGGCCCACCAGGGACATCGAGCCGGCCAGGACATTGAACAACTGGGGCAGCTCATCAAGGCTGCTCCGGCGCAGCCAGCGGCCCAGCCGCGTGATGCGCGGATCGGCTACCGTCAGGGGCGTCAGTTCGTACTGTTTCGCATCCAGGTGCATGGTCCGGAACTTCAGCATGCGGAACGGAACGCCGTTCAGCCCGATCCTGTCCTGGACAAACAGGGCAGGCCCCGGGCTGCTCAGCCGGATGAGCAGCGCCAGCACCAGCATCAGCGGCGCAAGCAGGATGAGCGCCACGGCACCCACCACAAGGTCGAACACGCGCTTGCAGAACGTGTAGATGTACCGGCGCGATATTTCGCGGATCGAGATCACGGGGATGCCGGCAATGTCGCGCATGATGGTCCGCTGGAACGCAAGCTGGCACATGTTCGGTATGAACTGGAATGGGATGGCGCGGGCAAGGCAGTACTCGACTATGGTGACCGTATGGGCGGTGCTGGCGCCCGGGATGGCGATGAGGACCTGGTCCGCATGCGCCCGCTTGACATGCTCGTCAAGCTGGGTGCCCGTGCCCAGCACCGGCAGCGACGAGCTCCGGGCGGGATCGAACACGACCATGCTGTTGGCCAGGCTGGCATTGTCGTCCACAAACCCCACGGCAAGCAGGCCGAAGGCGGGAAACTCCGCCAAGCGTTTCGCCACGGACCGGCCCGAGGTGCCGGCACCGTAGATCAGCACACGCCGCGCGCCGATGCCGCGCCGATGCAGCATGTACTGGACATGGTTGAACACAATCCGCGCCACGATGATGGCGCTCAGGCCCAGCATGCAGGAGTAGCCGAATATCCGGCGCGAGAACAGCTTTTCCCGGATGCCCGGCCCCGTGTAGCCGAACCAGATGTAGTACGTTGCCAGGAAGATGATCACCGCAACGAGAAACCCGATCAGCACCCGCCGGTACTCCTTCACGTGGAGGATGCTGCTGTCTTCCTCGTACAGGCGGTAGAAGGCAAACACGGCCACGACCATGCATGCCAGGGCGAACGCGATGGTCATATACCGGTACTGCGGCGACGGGATGTAGTAGAGTATGGGCGAAAGCTCGGGCCGCACGCTCACCCAGCCTGGAGGCTTATCCCAGAAATAAACATGGAAGCCGGCAAAAAACGACGCGTAGACGACACAGAAGTCCGTCAGCGCCCGGAGCACCCGGAGGAGAACCATGTAATACCGGTATCGTCGTCGCATGTCGTGTTCCGTGCGGCGGGCGCTACACCCCGCCTCGGTTGTGGTCATTCGTTCGATCCTCTTCGATTTCTCCGGTGCCTGCTGCGAGCGCTGCGCGCGTCACACGGGTTCCGGGCAGCAGATATAAAACCAGGCCCGGCACGCCCGCCAGCAGGATGTTGAGCCGGAACAGGATCATGAACGCAAATCCCGCGTCACTGCCCTGTCCCAGCTTCGCAAACAACTCCGATGAGACCCATTCCGTAGTGCCCACGCCGCTGGGAGTCGCGGGAATGTTCAGCACGAACGCGATGATCGGGAACACCACGAAGTACTGGTACCAGGCTAGTGTGAGCCGCAGACCGGCGCCAAAGCAGAGGGCGATCACGCACATCAGGAGCTGCAGTGTGAACGATTCGAGCAGCGCCGTCGCCGCAGCCGCCTTGTGGTTTCGGTACCTGTGGAGCGCGTCAATCATAGCCCGCAGGAAGCGCGGCATGCGCTCCTCGGCCCAGCGCCACCAGGCGTAGCGCCGCCAGAAGTCCCTGGTTGCCACCAGCACGCCTCCGGCGATCACCGCGAGCAGCACCAGTGCCGCGGGCACCGCCAGTGGCGCGAGCTGCGGCGAGGTACCCGCCGTCGCGATCAGCGCACAGGCCGCGATGGTCACTACCGCCACAAGGCCCATGCACCGGTCGAGCAGGACGGCAGTGATGATCTCGGGTTTCCTGTCCGGCACCTCGCGGGCCACATAATAGATCTTCAGCACGTCGCCGCCCGCGCCGCCCGGAAGCATCACGTTGAAGAACAGGCCGATGCTCGCGTACTTCAGCGTCCGCAGGTAGCTGAGGAGCACTCCCTGCGCGCGGAGCAGGATCTGCAGCCGGTGGATGGCAATGAGAATCACCACGCACTGGAACGTTGCGCCCAGCGCAAACCACCACCAGTTCAGCGTTGCCAGCCGCGCGCGCATATCCTGCCAGTTGATCGTGCTGCAGACCCAGTACAGCAGCGCCGCGGCAAGCACAAGCTTGACACTGGTCATCAGCATCCTGTTCCCCAGCAGGCGTTGCAGGATCCCGGCCTTCCGCGCGCCCGGTGTGGCCGTCATGGCTTCCCTCCCTGGGCGGCCAGGAGGCAGGCAAGATCCGTCAGCACGTCGGCAGGCAGCGCGCTGCCTTTGACGGCGATGTCCGTGTACATCAGCCAGCGGAGGCCCGCCGCCAGTGTGCGGTCGTCAAGGGAGCGCAGCCGGTGTTCGAGCGCTGCCTGGCCCTGGCCGCGGCCTACACGAAACTCGCGCCACCGTTCGTGCAACGAGCCGTCCAGCAGCGCCGCGCGCGCAGCCGGCAGCCGGCTCAGGGCCGAGGCCACAATCGTGTGCTGGTAGATCGCATCCTGGGCGTTCCGCCGCATCTCCCGCAGCACGCCAAGCGCCTCGCCTGCGTTGCCGTGCAGAAGATAATCGGCGATCGCCCACTCGTTCCGTTGTGCCGCGTCAATGCAGACGTTCAGCACGTCATCCTCGGTAAGCTCCTCTCGGTCGCCGGCAAACAGGCACAGCTTCTCGATCTCCTGCCCGGCCGTGCCGGGCTCACCCTCGAGCCGCTCCTGCAACATCTGAGCCGCCCGTGGCGACAACCTCTTGCCATACCGCTCCCGGACCACTCCGGCAACATCCCGCACCGGCGCCGCGCTGCAGTCTACCGCTATACCCGCGCCGTAGACCGCCTTCGCAAACCGCGTCCGTTTGTCCAGCTCGGCGCAGACCAGGATCAGCACCAGGTCCTCCCGGCCCGCGGCGGTCTCAAGATGATCGGCCAGCACCTCGAGTTCCGACGCCGCAAGGGCGTCCGCATGCTTCACCCACACCACCCGTGTGCCGCCCAGGAACGGCATCGTCTCGGCCGCCGAGATGATGTGCGCCGCGGTGATCGTGTCGTTGTCCACACAGATCACCTCCAGGTTGAAATCCTGCGTGTCAGGCGTCAGGTAGGCTGCCTTCACTGCAGCGAACACGCGGTCAATGGCCAGGACATCGTCGCCGACAAGGACATGAACGGCACCAAGGGCATGGCGTGCCGCGCGTTCCATCAGCACGCCTGGCGTGAGGTCGTGCGTGGTTGATGACCGTCGTGTTGCCATGTGGGTGGTGGTGCCAGTGTCGCCGCGCGGCCGAGCATGGCCGCGCCTGCCATTATGCCCGCAAGATCATGTCGCGCGCCGCGGCAACCTCGTCAAGCCGGCCCACCGGCGTCGTCTCGGGCGCTTCCTTTACCTTCTCCGGCGCGCTGCCCGCCACTGCCGCAATCTCGAGCAGCGCGGCGACAAAGGCGTCCAGCGTCTCCTTCGACTCCGTCTCGGTCGGCTCGATCATCAGCGCTTCCTTCACTATCAGCGGGAAGTACATTGTCGGTGCGTGAAACCCCCGGTCAAGCAGCGCCTTGGCGATGTCGAGCGCGTGGATTCCCTGCTTCTCGTGCCGCGTGGCCGAACAGACGCATTCGTGCATGCACAGCCCGTCGTAGGGGAAGTCGAACGCATCGCGCAGCATGACCCTCACGTAGTTCGCGTTCAGCACGGCCGTGTCGCTTGCCTCGCGCAGGCCCTCGGCGCCCAGGGCACGCAGATAGGCATACGCCCGCAGGATCACCCCGAAGTTGCCGTAGAAGGGGCCGATGTACCCAATCGAGTCGGGATAATTGTAGTTCAGGGCGAACGTGCCATCGTCCCGCTTCACCACCCTGGACACCGGCAGGAACTGCTGCAGCTTCGCCACGACCCCGATGCCGCCCGCGCCCGGGCCGCCCCCGCCGTGCGGCGTTGCGAACGTCTTGTGCAGGTTCAGGTGGACAATGTCAAACCCGAGATCCGCCGCGCGGACCCGGCCCACAAACGCGTTCATGTTCGCCCCGTCGCAATAGGCGAGGCCGTCAACACCATGGACAAGGTCGCAGATGGCGGTGACATTCCGCTCGAACAGGCCCAGCGTGTTGGGGCTGGTCAGCATGACGCCCGCGACGTCGGCGGCGAGCTCCTTCCTGAAGGCATCAAGATCCATGCAGCCCTGACCATCGCTCGGGATCGTGGTCACGCTGTAGCCGGCAATGGCGGCCGTGGCCGGATTGGTGCCATGGGCACTGTCCGGAACCAGGATCCGCCTCTTCTCGTTCCCCCGCTTCTGGTGGTAGGCCGCCATGATCATCACGCCCGTCAGCTCCCCGTTCGCACCGGCCATCGGCTGCAGCGTGGACTCGGCCATGCCGGTCACTTCGCTCAGCATCCGCTCCGTATCGAACAGGACCCGGAGCGCCCCCTGCGTCAGCATGCCCCCGTGCCGCAACTGGGGCAGCAGAGGATGCAGCCGCGAAAACCCGTCCATGCGGCTGAGCATCTCGCACATCTTCGGGTTGTACTTCATCGTGCATGACCCGAGCGGGTAGAAGTGTGTGTCAACCGAGAAGTTCAGCCGTGACAGGCAGGTGTAATGCCTGATCACATCAAGCTCGGAGACCTCGGGGAGTTCCGGTTCTGTTGTGCGCCGAAGCGTCGCGGGAATCTTCGCCTTGGCCCGGGAAACCGAGCATTCGGGAAGCCGCGTGCCGCGTCGTCCTGCCTGGGACAGTTCATAGATTAGTTTCATGGGCCTTATTATACCAGATTCGCCGCCAAAACGAAAGCTACAGCCCGGAATCGGGTGCAATTTCTTTTTCGGGATTCAAGCGGCTGCGCGTAATCGGGAAGGAGGCGCGCAACCACCGTTGAGCTATGCGACACGAATCTGCACGATTGCCTGTGCGCCGCCGTGCAGCCACCGGGCGCCCGTGATCTTCATACGCCGAGTAACGATCTGCTTGCAGCCGCTTTCCACTATGCCACTGCCGATGAAGAGGCGTCGGGCTCGGTATTCGCGATAGTGCATTCGCGGGCGGTTTGTCTCACAATAGTTCCAGGCCTTGTCGCGTCCGTCCGAGGAGGGAGGCAGTTGGTCGAAACCCTGCACGAACGCGTCCCACCAGCCGCGCTTGAGCCGCGCCTGTTGTGCTCGTTCCCACCAGTCGCCGTCCGGCT
>Ga0315278_10002371_pt1 | contig 16765 bp, 13 predicted proteins | sample YL17G06_0_MG_FD_203880 | JGI IMG/M metagenome (GOLD analysis project Ga0315278, IMG submission 203880) | Sediment microbial communities from Yellowstone Lake, YNP, Wyoming, USA - YL17G06_0 | ecosystem: Environmental > Aquatic > Freshwater > Lake > Sediment | place: USA: Wyoming | collected... | reverse complement strand
AATTTTGCTGAGCATCGAATCCAAAGCTCCGGTGGTTTCACCCACGGAAATCATCTGGACGACCATGGCCGGGAAAATCCGGCTGGCTCCCAACGGTTCGGCGATCGTTTTCCCTTCCCCGATGCTTACTTTGGTCCTCAAAATCGCTCTTTCAATGGTTTTGTTTCCCGAAGTCCGGGCGACGATATCAAGCCCTTCCATGATGGGCACGCCGCTCGACAGCATGGTTCCCAAGGTCCGGGTGAATTTGGCGATAGCGACTTTCTTGATGAGCGGACCTATTACCGGAATCTTCAGGAGCAAATCATCCACAATGATCCGCCCCCTTTCGGTCCGGTACCAACGCACGAAGGCGACCCCCAGCAGGATCAGAGCCCCGGCAATATAGATAAAGTAACGGCGCATCACTTCGCTTAGATAAATGACAAATTGCGTAAAAGCCGGGAGCGTTCCGCCCATGTCCGCAAACATCTTCTGGAACACCGGGATCACGAAGAGCAGAAGGCCGGCCACTACGACGAGGGCGATGGAAAGGACGACGCTCGGATAGACCATGGCGCCTTTAACCTTCTTTTTCAGGTTCATGGTCTTCTCGATGTATGCCGCCAGGCGGTTCAAAATGGTGTCGAGAATTCCGCCCGCTTCTCCCGCGGCCACCAGGTTGCAGAAAAGATCATTGAAAACCCGAGGGTGTTTGCGCAGCGCGTCGGCAAACGTAGAACCCGCCTCCACATCCCCCTTGACCTTCTGGAGAATTTCTTTGAAGGCGGTGTTCTCTTGTTGGCTGGCCAGAATTTCCAGACATTGCACCAAGGGAAGGCCCGCGTCGATCATGGTGGCGAACTGCCTGGTAAAAACCACCAATTCCTTTTCCTTCACCCGCCGGCTTTTGAGAAATTTGAGGCTTTTCAGGATGTCTTTGGGCTTCGTATGAATCTTGATCGCCTGAATCTGCTGGCGGCGAAGCTGCATGCGCACGGCGGCCTCGTTATTCGCTGAAATTTCGCCTTTTTCGATGGTTCCCTTACGGGAGCGTCCTTCCCAGACATAAACGTCCATTTGCATCCTCCCTAATTTGTCCCTAATCTTCCACGGTGGTTTTCATTACTTCTTCAACGGTGGTGACGCCATCCTTCAGCTTGGTCAAAGCGGCCTGGCGCAGGGTCTTCATGCCGAGCCGTATGGCTTCGCGCTTGATCTCGCTTGCGGAAGCACCCTGCAGGATGAGTTCCCGAACCTCTTCTTTCACCGGCAGAACTTCGTAGAGCGCCACCCGCCCTTTGAACCCCGTGTTTCCGCACTGCGGGCATCCCTTTCCCTTGAAACAGTTGTAGGAGGTTACCTCCTCCTCCGGAACACCCAGATTCAGAAGCATTTGGCGGGAAACCTGGATCGGGGCCTTGCAGGATTCGCAGTTTTTTCGCGTCAGCCGTTGGGCTAAAATCAGATTTACCGAAGACGCCACGAGAAAAGGCTCAATCCCCATGTTCAGCAGGCGGTTGATCGTGCTGGGGGCATCGTTCGTATGCAGCGTGCTCAGAACCAAATGTCCCGTCAGGGCCGCTTTAATGGCGATCTCGGCCGTTTCGAAATCCCGGACCTCACCCACCATGATAATGTCCGGGTCCTGTCGCAGAAAAGAGCGCAGACAAGCGGCGAACGTAAGACCGATTTCCTCATGGGTCTGGACCTGGTTGATCCCCATCAGATTGAACTCCACCGGGTCTTCCGCCGTGGAGATGTTTTCGGTGATCTGGTTCAGTTCCGAAAGGGCCGAGTAAAGGGTTGTGGTCTTGCCGCTTCCCGTCGGCCCCGTGACCAAAACCATGCCAAAAGGTTTGTGAATCGCCTCTTTGAAGTCTTTCAGGGGATTTTCCTCGAATCCGAGTTTCGTCATATCCAGCTGGAGATTGGCTTTATCCAGAAGTCGCATGACGACTTTTTCCCCGAACAGCGTGGGCAGGACTGAAACCCGGAAATCCATCTCTTTGTCCTTCCCGAATTTGATTTTTATGCGCCCGTCCTGGGGCAGCCGCCGTTCCGCAATATCCAGCTTGGCCATGATCTTGACGCGGGAAAGCATCGCGTTTTTCAGTTTCATCGGGGGCTTCATGAATTCGTGCAACACCCCGTCGAGGCGAAACCGAACCCGGAAGATTTTTTCGTAGGGCTCCAGGTGGATGTCGCTCGCCCCGCGCTTGATGGCCTCGTTCAGGATCAGGTTGACCAATTTGACGACCGGGGCGTCTTCCGAGGCCTGCTGCAGTTCCCGGACGTCCACTTCCTCCATGTCTTCCAGAAGCTCCATGTTTTCGCCGGAGTCCATGGAGCCCATGATTTCGGCCAGGCTGCTTGAGGAATCGTAAAACTTGTCGATGGAGCTCTTGATGGTGCTCTCGGTGGAGACGAATACCTCGACATGGCAGCTGGTCAGAAACTTGATGTCATCGATCGCCAGGATGTTGGACGGATCGCTCATGGCCACCCGGAGCGTGGAACCCACCCGCTTGATGGGGATGACCTGGTATTTAAACACCACATCCGGCGGAACCATCTTGATGGCTTCCGAATCGATCTGGACTTCAGAAAGATCAATGGCGGGCACGCCGTAGTGCCGGCTCAGGAAGGAGACCAGATTTTTTTCCGTGATATAACCCAGCTTGACGAGCGAGGTGCCGAGTTTGTGTCCGGATATTTTCTGTTCCTGAAGAGCCGATTCCAATTGGGTGTTGGTGAGCAGCCCCTTGCTCACCAACAAATCACCGAGCCTGAGGCTCATAGTTCCACCTCAAAAACCTTTTTGGCGATACAAATTGTTGAAGAAAACGAAGGATTTACTATCTGTTTGATTTTCGCTAAGATTGTATCGTCAAAAAAAGTTAATAGCTGAAAAAAAATTTATAGCCGGGAGGTGGAAAAACAAATTGCCCTCTTTCCTGAATAATTTCAGCATCCTCACCCTCTTTTCTTGACATTTGTTTGCAAAAAAGATACCTTCACCTGTAAACTGGCAGGAAAGGAAAAAAGTTGAACAATGTTCGGAATCAGGAGGGTTTTTATGTTCTTCCACCGATTCCGGACCGGCCGAAAGGGACCCTTCTTGAACAAATTTGTCACTTTTGTCGCCACGGGAGGTTATGCCGGTTTCTTCCCCGTCGCCCCGGGCACGGTTGGAGCTCTCGTAGGCCTCCTTCTTTTTTATCTTTTTTCAAATTTTTCTTTGGCGATTTACCTTTTGAGCACCACCGCCCTGTTTTTTCTCGGGGCGTGGGCCGCTGAAAAGGCCGAAATCTCTTTTGGCCGCAAGGACAGCCCGAAGATTGTAATCGACGAGGTTGTGGGCTATCTCGTCACGATGGTTCTGATTCCCTTTACTTTTGGAAACGCCCTTGGTGGATTTCTCTTTTTCCGCCTCTTCGATATAATAAAGCCGCCCCCGGCCAGGAAAATCGACCGTCAAATGCAGGGCGGTTTTGCCGTCATTCTGGACGACGCCGTGGCCGGCCTTTATGCAAACCTTTCCATGCACCTGCTTCTCTGGGGGAGCCCGCAGTTCTTTCAGGATTTGGACCGGTGGATCCGCTCTTTCATATAGAAAGAAAAGGCCTTGAATATCGAACTCATTATGATCGGGAACGAATTGGTTTCAGGGGAGATCGCCGACGCCAATGCCTTTTTCATGGCCAACGCCCTGACTGAAAGGGGATTCTGCGTGACCCGCGTCTCCATGGTGGGGGATCAGGAAGGGCAAATCCAGGATGCCCTTCTTCAGTCCCGCGACCGGGCCGAGGCTGTGATCGTCAGCGGCGGGCTGGGTCCAACGAGCGACGACCTTACCACGCCGGCGGCGGCCAAGGCTTTCGGGGAATCTCTCGTTCTTCACGAGGAGAGCCTTGAGCAGATCCGCGAGCGATTTGCAAGGGGGGGCATGGAGATGCCCCGGTCGAATGAAAAGCAAGCCGTTTTCCCGGCGAGCGCCGAAATCATTCCCAACCCCGTGGGAACCGCCCCCGGGTTCTGCCTCAAATCCCGGGGAAAGGCGATTTTTTTTCTTCCGGGCGTTCCCCGGGAACTGCAGCATCTGTTTCGCGAGACGGTTCTCCCCCGCCTTGAAAGGGAGAGGAAAGGGAATATCCATTACCGCGCCCGCACCCTCAAGATATTCGGCCTGACCGAATCCGCCATTGCCGACCGCCTGAGTGGAATCAGGGCCGAGCATTTCTCCGCCACCCTCGCCTACCTTCCCCGTTATCCCGAGAACCATATCAAAATAATCGTCCAGGGGTCCGACCTGGAAGAGGTTAAAAGAAACCTGGCCGAACTGGAAAGAGTCATCCGGGGAAAATTGGAGGGACGGGTTTTTGCCGTTGACCGGGAAACCTTGGAAGAAATCGTGGGGCGCCTTTTGAAGGAGCGCCAAGCCACCCTTGCGGTTGCCGAGTCTTGCACCGGTGGTTTGGTGGCCCATCGGATGACCAACATCCCGGGAAGTTCGGAATATTTCGAGAGGGGCGTGGTGGTATACAGCAATCAGGCCAAGACGGAACTGCTTGAGGTCCCGAAGGAACTCCTTGCCGAGTTGGGGGCCGTAAGCGCCCCCGTAGCTGAGAAAATGGCCGAGGGGATGCGGCATTTGAGCCGAGCGACGATTGGTCTCGCGATCACCGGCATTGCCGGACCCGCCGGCGGAAGCGCGGACAAACCGGTGGGAACCGTGTTTATCGCCCTATCTGGGCCCGACGGGACCGCCTCGAGACGGTATCAGTTCTGGGGGGATCGGGATCAGGTAAAAATGATCAGCGCGCAAACGGCCCTGGAATGGGTGCGGCGGTATTTCCTCTTTAATGGGATCGCGGGACTCCGGAGGTAGCTGCAGATGGGTTTCTTAGAAACCATCACAGCTTGCTAATCTCGTAATAAGTCGTCAGAACGATGGTTTCGATTGTAGGGGCGTCCGGACGGACGCCCATGATGGGCGAGCGGCAGCTCGCCCCTACCATGCCAGGCGCGCAAATCCGATGGCAGGGGCAACCCGCCGGGTTGCCCGCTATCGGGCGGCTCGGCGAGCCGCCCCTACCTTCCGCAACGACGAAGTTGAAGCGCAACGCCGCAGCTGGACTTTTTACGGAACCATCATCATTCGTGATTCCTCAAAGGCAGGTCTTGTGATATGATGGAAACAATTCGATCGTTCCTCGCCATTGAGATCCCTGAGGTTTTAAGACAAAAACTCAGAGAATTTTTGCGGGAGTTGAAAAACACCGGGGCCGATGTGAAATGGGTCCGCCCCGAGGCCATTCATCTTACCTTCAAATTTCTCGGGGCGGTTGAGGGGGATGTTTTGGAAAAGGTTTCTCTATCCCTTCGCCCCGTCGTGGAGAGGTTTGATCCTTTCGAATTGAAGGCGGAAGGAGCCGGATGCTTCCCTTCTTTCCGGAATCCCCGCGTGGTTTGGGCGGGATTGATCGACAAAGAAGGCGCCGCTTCCAGGCTCCAGCGTGAAATCGAAACGACAACCGCCGAAATCGGTTTTCCCTCCGAGGATCGACCTTTCAAGCCCCATCTGACTCTGGGCCGGGTGAGATCCCCAAAAGGAAAAAACCCTCTGACGCAGATCATTGAAGGGAATTCGCATCTTGATCTCGGGTCCTTCCGGGTCGAGCGAGTCATTCTCTTCCGGAGCGATCTGCGGCCCGAGGGGGCGGTTTACACCAAGCTGCAAGAATTTTATTTGAAAAGAAGTTAGAAATGGAGAATTCAGGTAAAGGCGAATCTCCAATTTCTCCAGGCGGCGGGATTTTTCAAAGGAGGGTTTATGCCGGCAGAAAGCCAGAAGGAAAAAGCGATTGAATTAGCGGTCAGCCAGATTGAAAGGCAGTTCGGCAAAGGCGCCATCATGCGCCTGGGAACGGACGCCGTTCTGCCGGATGTCCCGGTTATTTCCTCCGGTTCTTTAGCCCTGGATATCGCGCTTGGAATCGGGGGAATCCCGCGGGGACGGGTCGTGGAGATCTTCGGCCCGGAAGCCTCCGGCAAGACCACCTTGGCCCTTCATATCGTCGCGGAAGCGCAAAAAAAGGGGGGCATCACCGGGTTCATCGACGCGGAACATGCTCTGGACGTCTCCTATGCCCGAAAGCTGGGCGTCAAAACGGACGACCTCCTGATTTCGCAGCCGGACACGGGGGAACAGGCCCTGGAGATCACCGAGATGCTCGTCCGCAGCGGCGCGATCGATGTGGTGGTGATCGACTCCGTGGCGGCGCTCGTCCCCAAGGCGGAACTGGAAGGGGAAATGGGCGACGCCCATATGGGCCTCCAGGCCCGGCTCATGTCCCAGGCCCTTCGGAAGCTGACGGCAACGATCAGCAAGTCGCACACCTGCGTGATCTTCATCAACCAGATCCGCATGAAAATCGGCGTCTTCATGGGAAACCCGGAAACGACCACGGGCGGGAACGCCCTGAAATTCTACGCCTCCGTCCGCCTGGACATCCGCCGGATCGGGGCTATCAAAGAGGGGCAGGACGTGGTGGGGAACCGCACCCGTGTCAAGGTGGTCAAGAACAAAATGGCCCCTCCCTTTAAAGAAGTGGAGTTCGACATCATGTACGGCGAGGGGATCTCGCGCGAGGGGGACATCCTCGATCTTGCCGTCGAGACCCAAATCGTGGACAAAAGCGGCGCCTGGTTTTCCTTCGAGGGCGAAAGAATGGGCCAGGGTCGGGAAAATTCGAAGACCTTCCTGAAGGAACACTTAGAAATCAAGCGAAAAATCGAGCACAAGATCCTGGACCGCTACGGGCTGGTCAAGAAACCCAAAGAAAAGGAAAAGGAAAAGGAAAAAGAAGAAAAAAAATAGTAGGAATCAGCGGATGATGATCCCGTAAAAGTCTGAATCCTCGTTCTTCCGTCATTCCGGCGAACCCCGGATCGGGGCCGGGGCAGGCGTCGGAATCCAGGGTTTTCAAACGACCCAAAATGATCTGCACCCTGATTTTCACCGGAGGGACGACTTTTGGTGAAACCATCAACGGGCAAACGTCGGTGAAAAAAGAGAGTCCTCGGGCGGAGGAGATCGCCTTCCGGCTGTTGGCCCGCCGGGATCACAGCTTAAAGGAGCTCCGGCAAAAGCTCCTGATCCGGAAAATTTCTTCCGCCGAAGCGGATGCCCTTCTTCAGAGGCTTTACGCCAAAGGCCTCTTGGACGATGGACGCTATGCCCGCAAATTGGCTTTTCATCTCACCGCGGAAAAATTATTAGGTCCCCGGCGGGTCCGGGAAAAGTTGACCCGGAAGGGCATTGCCCCGGAGCTTCTCGCCGAGGCCGCAAAGGATGCGGAGCGGGAGTTTCCGCCGGACGAAAGGCTGAAAAGACTGGCGCAGACCAAATTGAAGCAGCGGACGCTCAGCGAGCTTTCCCTCCCGGAACAAAAGAAATTGGCGCGGTTTCTTTACCAGCGCGGTTTTTCCTGGGGCGACATTCAGGAATTTTTTCATAAGGCAGGAGGCTGGTTCGAAGAATGATGACAGGAAACGAAGTGCGCCGGAAGTTCTTGGAATACTTCCAAAAGAACGGACATACGATTTTGAGCAGTTCCTCCTTGGTCCCACATAAGGACCCTACCCTGCTCTTTGCCAACGCGGGCATGAACCAATTCAAGAATTATTTCACCGGCGAGGAAAAATCTCCTTATCTCCGGGCCACAACCTCCCAGAAATGCGTGCGGGCCGGAGGAAAACACAACGACCTGGAGAACGTGGGCTACACCGCCCGCCACCATACCTTTTTTGAAATGCTGGGAAACTTTTCTTTTGGCGATTACTCCAAGGAAGGCGCGATCGCCATGGGCTGGGAATTCTTGACCGCGGTCCTCGGTCTCCCGCCGGAAAAGCTCTATGCCACCATCCATGAGGGGGATTCCGGGTTTGGGGTCGGACCCGATGAGGAAGCCCGGAAACTCTGGGAACGCTATCTTCCCGCGAAACAGATCAGGCTTTTTCCGACGAAAGACAATTTCTGGCAGATGGGCGATGTGGGCCCTTGCGGCCCCTGCTCCGAGATTATCATCGACCAGGGGCCCGGCGTCGGTTGCGGAAACCCGGAATGCGCCATCGGTTGCGAATGCGACCGTTTTCTCGAGCTCTGGAATCTCGTCTTCATGCAGTTTGAACGGCACGCGGACGGCCGCATGGTCCCCCTCCCGAAGCCCAGCATCGACACGGGAATGGGCCTCGAACGAATCACCGCCATTGTCCAGGGGGTTTCGAGCAACTACGACACCGACCTCTTCACTCCTCTCATCGCGCTTCTGGGAAAGATTGCCGGACAGACCTATCAACCGGGCCGCCAAGAGGCGGTTTCATTCCGCGTGGTGGCCGACCATCTCCGGGCGGCAACCTTTCTGATCAGCGACGGGGTCCTTCCTTCCAACGAGGGCCGGGGATACGTCCTGCGCCGGATCATGCGCCGGGCCATGGGTCACGGGAAGAAGCTCGGCATCCAGGGGCCTTTTCTCTCGCAGTTGGTCGATGAAGTCAACCGCCTCATGGGAGACTCGTATCCGGAACTCCTGAGTTCGCGGGATCTGGTCAAAATGGTGATCACCGGCGAGGAAGAACGTTTCTCCGACACCCTCACCACAGGCCTCCGCCTCTGGTCCGAGGAAGTCCCGCCGCTCAAGAAAGAAAATCGGAAGGTCATTCCCGGGGAGCTGATTTTCAAGCTCTATGATACATATGGATTTCCTCTGGATCTCACGGAAGAGCTGGCCCGTGATGAAGGGTTCTCCTTGGACCGCCCCGGTTTCGAGGCTGCCATGGAAGAGCAGCGGGCCCGCGCCAGGGAGTCCTGGAAGGGTTCGGGGGATGAATCGCTTAAAGAAACCTACAAGAATCTCGCCGCCCAGAACCTCAAAACCGAGTTCGTGGGCTACGAGGGGCTCGAAGCCGAGGGCAAGATCCTCAAGATTTTAAAAGGCGATCGGGAGGTCCTTTCGGCCGGCGCGGGCGAGGAAGTGGAGATCATCGCCGACCGCACGCCTTTTTACGGGGAATCCGGCGGCCAGCAAGGAGACCAGGGCACCCTTTCCCGAGACGGGTCCAGGATGGAAGTATCCCAGTCTTCGAAGCCGCTGCCGGACCTGACCGCCCATCATGGGACCATCCGGGAGGGTTCGTTCAAGGTGGGAGATGGTTTGTCTCTCAAGGTCAGTTCGGAGAGCCGCGGGAAAACCGCCCTGAATCATACGGCCACCCACCTCCTTCAGGCGGCTTTGCGTAAAGTTCTGGGGGATCACGTGAAACAGGCGGGGTCGCTGGTTTCTCCGGGGCGCCTGCGCTTCGACTTCACTCATTTCGGACCCCTGACCGATGAGGAAATCACCCGGGCGGAGGAGATCGTCAACGCGGAGATCCGCCGCAACCTGGAAGTCTGCGTCTTCCACCTTCCTTACAAGGAGGCCCTGCGAAAAGGGGCCATGGCGCTCTTCGGCGAAAAATATGGCGAGGTGGTTCGTTTGGTCCAGGTCGGAGAAGTGAGCGCCGAGCTTTGCGGAGGAACGCATACCCGGCGAAGCGGGGATATCGGCCTTTTCAAGATCGTGTCGGAAAGCGGCGTCGCCGCGGGGGTCCGCCGGATCGAAGCCCTAACCGGAGAAGGGGCCTGGAGGGTCCTCAAAGAGGAAGAGGCCGAGCTCAAGGCCGTGGCTGCGGCTTTGAAAGCCAAACCCGGAGAGGTCGCGGAAAAAGTCCAGCGTCTTCTTCGCCAGCAGAAAGAGCTGGAAAAAAACCTGCAGAATTTGCAGGCGAAGCTATCCGGCGGGCAGATCCAGGACCTGCTGGAAGCGGTCAAAACCATCCGGGGCATTCGGGTTCTCTCCACGCGGGTGGAGGGAAAAGACCCGAGAGGCCTGCGGGAAATGGCCGATCGCCTCAAAGACCGGATGCAATCGGGGATCCTCCTCCTCGGAGCGGAAGGAGACGGGAAGGCCATGATTCTTTGCGCCGTAACCCAGGATTTGATCCCGAAGTATTCCGCGCAGAAACTGATTCAGGAGATCGCCAAATTATTGGGGGGGACAGGCGGTGGACGTCCCGATCTGGCTCAAGCAGGGGGACCCAAGGTGGAAGGGCTCAATTCAGCTTTGGAAAAGATTTACGAACTGATTTGATGGTTTCGTAAAAAGTCCATCTGTCCCGCTCGGAGCGGGATTGCACTTCAACCCCGCCCTGTTAGATAAGAATCTCGCTCTTGGGTTCCAGGGACACACCCTGATATTCTGAGAGAAAATACCCTTTTGAAAAATATCTAACGGGGTGAATCGTTGCGCCTGGCATCTGGAGGTTTTTACAAAACCATCCTTAAAGGCGGGGGGAGGGATCTATCGGATTTGGATGGGGATGTTACGCTATGCCCTCTGCGTTGTGCTGTTTGTTACCCTCGTGTTATCCGGGATTTCCCAAACCTGGCGGTTTTTTTCTCCTCTTTGGAAAGCTCCTTGCGGCAGGCGGTGATCAGGGGTTTGATCTTCCCCTCCAAACCCGAATTGGGATATTTCTGCAGGATTCCCTCGAACCGGGATAGGGCCGCCCGGTACTTCTTCGTCCGAAAGTAAAAATTCCCGATATAAAACTCGTGATCGGCCAGTTGGCGCTGGCAAAATGTAATTTTCCCCCGAGATTGATCGGCGTAAGGGCTCTGGGGGTAATTCTCCGCCACGAAGCGGAACAACTCAATGGCTTTTTCCGTCTGCCCCTGATCGCGGTCGAGGGAAAGGATCTGTTTGAAATGACACATCGCCATCTGATAGGTGGCATAAGGAATGTCCGGGTGGATGGGGTGCAGCTTTTTGAACTCTTCGTATTGGATGAAGGCCTCCGCGTATTTTTTATCGAAAAAAAGGGAATCCGCCAGACGGAGTTCCACCAAAGGGGTGAGGTCGCTTAACGGGTGCTCTTCCTTGAATTTCCGGAAGGCCTCCGCCGACCTTTCATATTTCTTTTTGTCGTATAATTGCATGGCGTTATTGTATAAAGTCTGAGGTGAAGTATCCGAATCTTTCTTCGAGTACCCCGGAAGCAACGAACAGCCGGCGATTACGGACACGAGCAGGACAGCCGCCAAAAAACGGAAAAAAGATCTTTGGTTCATTTGGTTCCCATCTCGAATAGAAATCTTATGGCGCGAATCGCAGAAAAAATATTTTATTAAGCTATTTAGCCACAGAGAGCACAGCGCGGCAGAGCCGCAACGAAAAACCATTAGCCACAGAGGGCACAGAGACCACAGAGCCAAAAATAAAATCCTCAAAACAAAAAGACTTTCAGAATCCTCATTCATCCCTCTCCACCGTCTACGGGGGAGAGGGGAGGGTGAGGGGGAGTGAATAGAGGAAAAGGCTTAACAAAATTTAAAGAGTTTGAATATTAGTAGTACAGAGTCACAATCAGAATTCTTAAAACAAAAAATCTTTAACATCAATCCCCATTCATTATACTTCGCCAGACGTTCCTACGGATCGTTTATCCGGAAATCTATGTGGCTTCTGGGCGCTCTGTGGCAAAAGTATTTGAGATTTTCGTCTTTATAATTTTTTTTCTGAATCTCTTCTATTTTATAAGGGTTCTCCTGAAAAAGCTACTCCCGGGGCTTAATATTTTGTCGGACCCAGGTGATGATGTCTTCCGTGGATGTGCCCGGGGTGAAGACGGCGCGAATTCCTTTTTCCTTTAAAAAAGGGATATCCTCCTCCGGAATAATTCCCCCTCCGAAAACCACGACATCCTCGGCCTTCTGCTCCCTTAAAAGCTCAACGACTTTGGAAAAAAGAAACCGATGGGCGCCGGAGAGGATGCTCATCCCAAGCCCCTGGATGTCTTCCTCAATGGCTGCCCGGACGATTTGTTCCGGAGTCTGATGGCAACCCGTGTAAATGACTTCGAAGCCGGCGTCCCGCAGGGCGCGCGACACCACTTTGGCGCCGCGGTCATGTCCGTCCAGGCCGGGTTTGGCAATCAAAATTCTAACTTTCTGCTCCATGATTCCTCCCCGCCAGAATTTTCACCGCAGAGATCGCCGAGAACGCAGAGAAAATAAAATACAGTGCCAAAATATATCCAATTGAAATTTTGAAATTGTTTCGCCACAGAGAATATAGCGCGGGAACGCCGCAATCAAAAACCATTAGCCACAGAGGGCACAGAGATCACAGAGGCACAAATAGAGTCCTCATTTATCCCTCTCCCCCGTCCACGGGGGAGAGGGGAGGGTGAGGGGGCGTTCCCAGAGAAAAAAGTTAACAAAATTTAAAGATTCTGAACATTCGTAGTACAGAGTTAAGAATGCTACGGATAAAAATTGCTTACCAACGCTGAAAACCCATTAAGCTTCGCCAGACGTTGTATCCCTGTATCTTTTCATCCTGAAACCTCGGTGGCCTCTGTGCCCTCTGTGGCAAAGGCCTTTGAAATTTTGTTCTTTGGGACGCCAAGACAGGACCTTTGCGGACTCTGCGCTCTCTGCGGTGAAATTCAAAACATTCCCGGGTCCCGGTAGATCCCGAAGACGTCCCGGAAGACGTCGCAGATTTCCTGGAGGGTAACATATTCCTTCACGGCGGCAAGGAGGAACGGCATCAGGTTGGCGCTGCCTTCGGCCGCCTGGCGCAAGTCCGTTAGACACCTCCAGACCCGGTCCGGATTCCGGTTCGCCTTCACTTCCTTAAGCCGGGCAATTTGTTTCCGCTCCACTTCTTCATCGATGCGCAAGTACTCGATCCGCTTTTTTTCCTCCATCGGGTACTTGTTGACTCCCACGACGATCCTTTCCCGCCGTTCCAACTGTTTCTGATAGGCATAGGCGGCGTTGGCGATCTCCTGCTGCGGGTAGCCAAGCTCTATCGCCTGGACGATACCCCCTAATTCATCGATTTTGACGATATATTTCAGGGCTTCTTCTTCCATCCGGGTCGTGAGGGCCTCGACGAAATAGGACCCGCCTAGCGGGTCGATGGTGTTGACTACTCCCGTTTCTTCGGCAATGACCTGTTGGGTTCGGAGGGCGATCGTGGCCGCTTCTTCCGTGGGCACGGCATACACTTCGTCCAGGGAATTTGTATGCAGAGACTGGGTCCCCCCCAGGATAGCCGCCAGGCCTTCGAAGGCCGTGCGGACGACGTTGTTATACGGCTGCTGGGCCGTCAGCGAGCATCCGGCGGTTTGGGTGTGAAAGCGCAGCATCCAGGAGCGCGGATTTTTTGCCTGAAAGCGGTCCCGCATGATCCGGGCCCACAGTCTGCGGGCGGCTCGGAATTTGGCGATCTCCTCGAAGAAATCGATATGCGAATTGAAGAAGAAGGAAAGCCGGGGGGCAAATTCGTCGACTTTCAGCCCCCGGTCTATACAGGCTTGAACGTACCCGATGCCATCGGCCAGGGTGAAGGCAAGTTCCTGGACGGCCGTTGACCCTGCCTCCCGGATGTGGTAGCCGCTGATGCTGATGGTGTTCCAGCGGGGGACTTCCCGGGTGCAGTATTCGACGGTATCGACGATCAGACGTATGGAAGGCCGCGGGGGGAGCATGAAGGTCTTCTGGGCAATGAATTCCTTCAACATATCATTCTGAATGGTTCCGCCGATCTGTTTCTTGCTCACTCCCTGCTTCTCCGCCACGGCAATATACATGGCCAGAAGGATGGACGCGGGAGGATTGATGGTCATCGAAGTAGTCACTTGGTCGAGGGGAATCCCGTCAAAAAGAATTTCCATGTCCCTCAGGGAGTCGATGGCCACCCCGCACTGCCCCACTTCCCCGCGGGACCTGGGACTATCGGAGTCATAACCCATGAGGGTGGGATAATGAAAGGCGACCGAGAGCCCGGTTTGCCCCTGGGATAGGAGGTATTTATAGCGCCGGTTGGTGTCCTCCGCGCTCCCGAACCCGGAAAACATGCGCATGGTCCAGAGGCGCCCCCGGTACATGGTGGGCAGGACCCCCCGGGTGAAGGGATATTGGCCTGGAAAACCGATGTCTTTGAAAAATTTTTCCGTAGCTATCGATTCGGGGGTGTAAAGAGGGAGAATTTCGAGGTCGGAAACCGTGGAAAAACGAGGCAGCCGCTCGGGGTTTTGTGCTTGGAAAGGAGCAAGACAGCTGTTTTCCCAATCCGCTTGCGCCTTCAGGATCTCCGTCTTGACTTTTTCATCCATAAAGTTTCCCTCCCCCCTTCCCTTTTCTCCGTCTCTTCCGCTCAGGCTGAAACCGATTCACCCGAAACAACCACAACCGGGCGGCCGGACCGGATCGCAGCCGTATCCGCACAGGCAGTGCGGCAGCCGTTGACGATCAGGAGAAGATCCGTCTCTTCTTCCCCCGAAACCCAGCATGCCTCCTCTTCCAGCTCTCCGCGAATCCTTTGGGCTACCAACCCTCTTTCAATGACCGGGTTGCAGCCGCCGCAGAACTTGAGGCCCACCCGGGGTAGGGAGATGTTTTTTTCCCCCCTCCCCTTTTCCTGGAGCCATTTTCGAATTCGGGACACCGCCTCCCGGATCAGAATCTCTTCCAGAGTGACCGGCCCTTCGTTCACTTGGCGTAATCGTAAAATCCCTTGCCGCTTTTCCTGCCGAAATGGCCCGCCCGGACTAATTTGCGCAGCAGGGGACACGGCCGGTATTTTGAATCCCCGAATTCCTGGTAGAGATTTTCCTGAACGCTTAAAAGCGTGTCGAGTCCCACCAAATCGGCAAGGGCGAGAGGTCCGATAGGATGATTGGCGCCCAGAACCATGCCTTTGTCAATGTCCTCCGCGGACGCAATTCCCTCCTGGAGGACGAAAATCGCCTCGTTGATCATGGGGACCAGGATCCGGTTGACGGCAAAGCCGGGGGCCTCGTTCACGGCGATGGGGGTCTTGCCCATTTTCTCCGAAAGACTTTTGATGAGGTTGAAGGTTTCGGGCGAAGTGGCCTGCCCTTTGATCAACTCGACGAGCTTCATCACGGGCACGGGATTGAAAAAATGCATCCCCACGACCTTGCCGGGGCGCTTCGTGACGGAGGCGATCTCGGTGATGGAAAGGCCGGAGGTGTTCGAGGCCAGGATCGTTTGGGGCGCGCACAGACGGTCCAATTCCTGATAAACCTTTCTTTTTAATTCCATATTCTCGATCACCGCTTCAATGACCACGTCGGCGCCCTGCACCGCTTGAGCCAAGTCTACGACCCCTTTGATCCGCGTGAGGATCACTTCGGATTGTTCCTTGGTCATCTTCCCTTTGCCGATGGCCCGCTCGTAGTTCTTGCGGATGATGGTGAAGCCGTTCTGGACAAAGCGGTCTTCGATGTCCCGCATCACGACTTCGTATCCGGCCTCGGCCGCAACCTGGGCGATCCCCGATCCCATCAATCCCGCTCCCAGGACACAGATCTTTTTTACTTCCATTCTCAAATCTCCTTTCTTGGAATGCCTAAAATTTTACATACCGTGAGAGCGCAAGTCGTGAGGGGTTTAACACCTTACGCTCTCGCGCCTTACGGGCATTGATCTATTTTCCCTGAAATTTCGCCGGCCTCTTTTCCAGGAAGGCTTTCGAACCCTCATCTTTGTCCGCAGTCCCAAAACAGTTCTTCTGGCAGTAGGCCTCCAAGTCCAACCCTCCGCGCAGAGACATTCTCAGACCTTCATGGATCGCCTTCTTGGCCATCCGGATGGCCACCGGCCCTTTGGCCAGAATTTTCTTCATGAGTTTCTTGGCCTCTTCCAGGGCTTGGCCCCTGGGCACGACTCTTTCCACCAGCCCGATCCGCAAGGCCTCCGCCGCGTTGATTCGTTCGTCCGCAAAAATCATCTCCTTCGCCTTCCCTTCCCCGACCAAACGCGGGAGACGCTGCGTCCCCCCATAGCCTGGGATAATCCCCAGGTTCACTTCCGGCTGCCCGAAGACGGCATTTTCCGCCGCGATGCGGATGTCACAGGCCATGGCCAGTTCGTTGCCTCCCCCAAGGGCAAAGCCATTGATGGCGGCGATGACCGGCCGGTCGAATTCCTCGATTTTATCGAAGATCCGCTGGCCCCGGGTGATGAAGGGAATCAGCGTATCCCCCGTGATCTTCAAAAACTCCGAAATATCCGCGCCGGCCACAAAAGATTTTTCACCCGCCCCCGTGATGATGACCCCTTTCGCTTCCGCATTCTTCGCCAGTTCGTCGAAAATTTCATCGAGCTGAGTCAGGACCGGACCGCTCAGGGCGTTCAGAGCCGCCTGGTGGTCAATGGTGACAATGGCAATTCCCTCTTCGATTCGGTAAGACACGAATTTCATCTCCATGAAAACCTCCTTGATGAATTTCAATCATTCAGGGTGGATGATCTCTAAAAAGTCTCTTGGGGCGTCACCCCGGCGAAAGCCGGGGTCCAGAACATCTTGAAATAACTGGATTCCGGCTTTCGCCGGAATGACGAGTTCTATGAAATTGTGACTTTTTACGAGCTCATCAGGGCTGATTACTTCAGGCTGAAAAATCGCAGCCCTCATCCCTTTTGCTCTGGTTTTCGGGTTAGGCCATGAGGCGCCATCCTCGCGTCGAAGGGAAATCAGCCCCTTCAACCCCTTGAAATCCCGGGAAGCGCGAGGGAACTGGTTTCTCGAGTTTTTGCCCGACCGATGATTTTTCTGTATGATAATTACAAAGACAAACGGAGAATGTCAAGGATTTTTAGTCGCCAGGCGGAAATGAGCGGAGGTCTGTCTTTCCGTTTGCCGCC
>Ga0315278_10002368_pt1 | contig 16769 bp, 16 predicted proteins | sample YL17G06_0_MG_FD_203880 | JGI IMG/M metagenome (GOLD analysis project Ga0315278, IMG submission 203880) | Sediment microbial communities from Yellowstone Lake, YNP, Wyoming, USA - YL17G06_0 | ecosystem: Environmental > Aquatic > Freshwater > Lake > Sediment | place: USA: Wyoming | collected... | reverse complement strand
CGTGCGCTCGAACTCGGGCTGCGCACGATCCAGTTCGATGACGCGCGGCAGGTATTGCACAGCGTCAAACGCAGCGCGCAATGTGGCCGCGGTGATACCCGCTGCGCGCGCACTGGCGCGAAAGCCCTTGACCCAGCGCGCGAAGCCCTGCTGCAGCGCGACCTCTTCGGCAGCGGAGCGCGCCGGGGCGCTGGCGGCTGCGGCAGGCGACTGCTGGGGCGCCGCCAATGATGCAGTTGTGCCGCACGCCAGCGCGGCAAACGCCAGCGTCGTGCAGGCAAGCCAAGGGCGGCGCGGCGGCGCAGAAGTGGGTTCGTGCATCGGCGGCGATTCTCGCCCCCTTCCGAGCATGACGGCTGCGGCGCAGGGTCGTTGTGGTCAGGTTTGGCACAGATCGGGACGCGGAAGTTGTTCGCCGACCGCCAGCCAAAGCCATTGCGATCGGCGACCAGGCGCAGGTCGGCGAAGTTGTCACTCATGGCGTCAAGTTCAGCGGGAAGCACCGCGCCGAAGCGGCGACGGATTTCGGCGCGCTCGACGCGGCGCGCGGCGTCGGATTCCTGTGCTCGCTGCAGCCGCGTGCATCGATGGCGATACCATCGCAGCGGGCGCAGGAGTACTGCGCAGCATTTACTGTTGAACAACGCGGGACCTGCGCCTGCCTCTGGAGTCTGATCGATGAAAACTCGTGATGCGCGGTTTACCCCGCGCACCCTGACCACGGCGGCAGCGCTGCTGGCAGCCGCTTTCACCTTTGACGCGGCTTTCGCCCAGACTCGCTCCGCAGCGCCGAGCGAGCCGGTCACCGATGTGCACCATGGTGTCAGCGTGGCGGATCCGTATCGCAACCTGGAGAACCTGAGAAGCGCTGCCACTTTGAACTGGCTCAAGAGCGAAGGCGAGTTCGCCGCAAGCACGCTGGCACGCATCGAAGGCCGCGATCAGATGACACAGCGCATCGCGGCGCTGTCGGCAGCTTCCGGCGATACGGTGCGGGACGTGACCCGCTTGCCCGGCGGAAGCATCTACTACCTGAAACGCCGAGGCGGCGAGAACCAGTTCAAGCTGACGATGCGCGCTGGTTTGAATGCGCCCGAGCGGGTTCTGGTGGATCCTGAACTGCTCGCCAAAGCCTCCGGCGTGCCGCACGCGATCAACTACTTCGTGCCGGCGTGGGACGGCAAGACCTTGGCCTATGGCCTGTCGGCTGGCGGCTCGGAAGATACGTCGCTGTTCCTGCTCGACATCGCCAGCGGCAAGAACATCGGCAAACCGATCGCGCGCGTGCGCGAGGGCCAGATCCACTGGACGCCGGACAGCCAGCAGCTCAGCTACAACCAGATTCGGCAGCTTGCGGCGCACGCACCGGAAACGGAAACCTATCTCGACACGACGGTCTTCCTGCTCAGGAAGGGCGAGCCGGAATCGCGCGCCACGCCGCTGTTCGGGCGATTCATCAACAAGGAACTCAAGCTCGAGCGGCTCGATGTCGCGCAAGTGATGTTTGCGCCGGACAGTCAATACATGATTGCGCGCACCACCGACACCACCGTGCCCGAGGGACGCCTGTACCTGGCGCGGGTTGCCGAATTGGGCCGCAGTGCGATTGCCTGGCGCCAGATCGCCGGCGCTGCCGACAAGATCACCGATGCGCAACTGCGCGGCGACACGCTCTACCTGCGAACCTATGCCGGCGCGCCGCGTGGCCGCGTGCTCGCGCTGGCCTTGAACGACCCGGTGCTGACGAAGGCCAAGGAAGTGGTTGCCGAGCCCGCCGTTGGCGTGCTGCACGGGTTTGCGCTCGGCCGCGACGCCATCTACGCAGAGGTGCAGCAGGGCTTCACGACGCGCGTCCGGCGTTTCGGCGCCGGTATTTCTGCCGGCGGCACCGATGTGGCACCCGGCCTCGCGGGGTCGACCTTCATGGTGGGGGACCCGGCCCATGCGCATGCCGACGCGCTGATCGCCACCAGCACCTGGACCGAACCGTCGCGCGTGTTCATTGCCGACGCGCAGGGAACAACTCGCGACACCGGGCTGCGCAACAACACGCGCCCGAGCGGCACGCCAGAGATTGAAGTGTCCGAGGTGCTCGTGAACAGCCACGATGGCGCGAAGGTGCCGTTGGCGATCCTGCGCCGCAAGGGCTTGGCGCTGGACGGCAACAACCCGACGCTGTTGGTCGGCTATGGTGCCTATGGCTTCTCGTTCGAAGCCTATTTCGACGTGCGCAGCCTGGCCTGGCTGGAACGCGGCGGCGTTCTGGCCTATGCCAACGTGCGCGGCAGCGGCGCGTTCGGCGACGCGTGGTACCGGGCCGGCTTCAAGACCACCAAGCCCAATACCTGGAAAGACGGCCTGGCCTGCGCGCAATACCTGATCGATCAGCGCTACGCGTCTGCCAAGACGCTGGGCATCTCGGGCACCAGCGCCGGTGGCATCTTCGTCGGCCGTGCCGTGACCAGCGCGCCCGATCTGTTTGCGGCGGCGATCTTCAATGTCGGCGTGCTGGACGCGGTGCGCTCCGAAGAGTCGGCGAACGGCATCACCAACATCTCCGAATTCGGCACGGTGAAAGACCCTCAGGAATTCGCCGCGCTGTTGGAGATGAGCACCTACCACCAGATCAGGGACGGCACGGCCTATCCGGCCGTGATGCTGGTGCACGGCATGAACGACCCGCGCGTCGATGTGTGGAACAGCGCGAAGACTGCCGCCAGGCTGCTGTCAGCGAGCCGCGGCGGCAAGCCGATCCTGTTGCGCCTGGATGGTCAGGCCGGCCACGGCATCGGCAGCACGGCGCAGCAGGCGTTCAGCCAGCAGGCCGACATCTACAGCTTTCTTCTGTGGCAGTTTGACAAGATGGCGCTGAAGCCGTGATCGTTTGCCGGACCCTTGCGACACCAGGGAGCGTCGCTTGAAAGCGCGGCGCGGCGCCTGCCAAGTCCGCTCTTGATGTCAGAGCTGCGGCAAGCAACGGCCGGCTTTTGTAACGGCCACCGACACCGATCTCTCAAGCAAATGTGGCTCTGCCACTTTGCTTGACCCCCACGGGGGGCGGCCGGCTTGGGCCGGCCTCGGGGCGCTCAGAGGCTTGACGCAGCGCAACCGCCGCGCGCTGCGCAGCGCTAGATTGAGACGATCGGGGCTGTCCTGCCTCTTCTGGAGATCGTCATGCGTCGGTTGATTCAATGTGGTGTCGGCGTACTGATCGCAGTCGCTGTGACAGCTTGCTACGTGGTCCCGGAACGCGCGCCGGACGGGAGCGTGATCTACCAGCACTATCCGCTGCCGCCGCCGGGAGTGATGCCGGCACCCCCGAGTCGGGTCGGGCCGGTCACGCTGCCGGTGCGCCTGTATCCCGCCAATGACATCGCCACCCGCACCGGTGTCGTCACCGGAAGCGTGACGAACATGATGACCGGCAAGGGTGTCTTCAACGCCTCCTACCTGGGCGAGGTGCTGACCGGCGAGGCGACCCGCGTGTCCAACGAAGAACGGCGCGGCGTGGCCAGCGCCTTCAGCCCGGGGGGCATGTTCATGTCCTGCGAATACCAGATGAACACGCCACAGCAGGGCGCCGGCACTTGCACCTTTTCGAACGGCGCCGCGTACCAGATGCATATCGGCGGCACCCAATGAACACTCGACACTCTCGACCCGTCGCGAGCCGGATCCCGACCGTGACACGCTGACGGTCCGAGGAGTGCCTCGGGAGCTTCCGGCTGCGTCGTGCAGTGCCGGCCTGAAGCGGTTGCCCGGAACCGCCCGATGTCGCCGTGCGAGCAAGCCAGGTCAGGCGCCGCTGGCAGCGACCCGATGACCTGACGACCCGGCAGGATATTGACAGCATGCTGTCATCAAGCCATCATGCGGCCCGATGGCGCAGTCGACCGATCCCGATCACACCCCCGCGGGTGCCAGCTTGACTGAGCTGATCCTGGAAGTATTCAAGCTCAATGGGCGCTTGCTGAGCGCCGGCGATCAGCTGGTGGCCAGCCTGGGCCTGACAAGCGCACGCTGGCAGGTTCTCGGTGCGATCGCGTTCGCCGGCGCGCCGCAGCCGGTGGCCAGCATCGCGCGCAACATGGGGCTCACGCGCCAGGCCGTGCAGCGCGTCGTGAACGAACTCGAAGCCGAAGGCTTTCTGACGTTTGCCCCCAATCCGCAGCATCAGCGCGCCAAGCTCGTGATGCTCAGCAAGTCCGGCGCGAAAGCCTTCCAGGCCGCCGCCAAACGCCAAGCGCCCTGGGCCAACCAGTTGGCGCGGCGGACTTCGGCAAGTGAGATCCGGGCGGCGCTCGGCGTCGTCCGCGAGATATCGACGCGGCTCGAGGCCACGGCGCGCGATACCAACAACGAGGAGAGCCCATGATCCCGAGAATTCATGCCGCAGCCGGTGTCATCGGCTTCCTGTGCATCCTGACGTTCTGGACCTCGACCGTCGGCTCCGAGCTGTTCGGCACGCACGAGACCATCACTGCCGTCAAGCATTCGGTTCTATGGGGCATGTGGCTGCTGCTGCCATGCATGGCTGCGGCCGGCGCTACCGGGTTCAAGCTGCTGGGCAGCCGCACCGATGCGCTGGCCTTGGCCAAGAAGCGTCGCATGATGGTCATCGGGCCGAACGGCGTGCTCGTGCTCATGCCCTGCGCGTTCTACCTCGCCAGCCTGGCCGCCAAGGGGCAGTTCACGGCCACCTTCTACGCCGTGCAGGCGATCGAACTCGTGGCCGGCCTGCTGAACCTGACGCTGATGGGGCTCAACATCCGCGACGGCCTGCGCCTGACTGGACGCATTGCCCCGGCCATCGTGTCAGGCAGCTTGCCCGCTGCCGGTGCCAGCGCGTCGATCGCACCAAGCGAAAACGGTCCGCTGCTCGTCAGCGGCCTGGAGCGTCTTCTGTCGGCGGACGGTGTCGCTCTCGCCACAAGGCCGACGCTCGCCTTGTGCCGCTGCGGCACGTCGAAGAACAAGCCGTTCTGCGACGGCAGCCACAACACGAGCGGATTCACCAGCGCCTTGTCGCCCGATCGAACGCCCGACGCTGTGACGGAGTACCGCGGCGCGCAGATCACGGTGCTGTTCAACCGCCTCGTCTGCTCGGCCTCCGAGAAGTGCGCGAAGAACTTGCCCGAGGTGTTTCGCAAGGGCGAGAAGCCCTGGATCGCGCCCGACCGCGCCGATACCCAGCGCATCATCGAGGTCGTGCGGCAATGCCCCTCAGGCGCGCTGCGCTATGTGGTCGCGGGTCGTATCGGGTCGCAGCCGCAGCGCGCGCCTGCGATCCGCATCGCACGCGACGGTCCCTACGAAGTCGAAGGCGGCGTCGGGCTGAGTGCGGTGGCGTGGTGCGAGGGGGCGTCGCAAGATCGCTTCGCGCTGTGCCGCTGCGGCCAGTCGAAGAACAAGCCGTTTTGCGACGGCAGCCACCACGCGGCGGGCTTTCGGGGATAGATTCTTTCGGCGTGACTTGATGGTCGCAGCCACCTCGAAAGGGGGCACCGCCACCCCCCTGCCGCCGCGACGTCGGCAGGCTGACCGTAGGTGGACACAAGGCTGCGCGTCGAGGCCTGACAGCCGAAGCGCCCTGACCAAACACGGCTGTAGCGGCAGTCCAACGATGCCGCCCGCGCAGCGCAGCCGAAGACTTTGCTCGATCCGGTACGCCCGCGTTTCAGATCCCCAGGTGGCGCGCCCAGACGCCGCGGTCGGCGTCGAGCGCCGCCGAACTGCCGCTCCAGACGACCCGGCCTTTTTCGAGGATGACGTGGCGGTCGGCGATGGCGATCAGGCGCTTCACGTATTTGTCGATCACGAGCATCGCGTGGCCGGCCTCGCGCAAGGTGCCGAGAACGCGCCAGATTTCTTCGCGCACGAGCGGCGCCAGGCCTTCGGTGGCTTCGTCGAGGATCAACAGCCGCGGGTTGGTGACGAGCGCGCGCGCGATCGCGAGCATCTGCTGCTCGCCGCCCGAGAGCTGGCCGCCCAGGTGATCACGACGCTGCGCCAGGCGCGGGAAGAGTTCGAACAGGCGCAGCGGCGTCCAGGGGTTCTTGGCGTCGGCCGCATTGCGCTCGAAGGCACTCAAATGCTCTTCGACGCTCAGGTTGCCGAACACCTGCCGCCCTTCGGGTACGAGCGCGAGCCCGAGGCGTGCCACGCGGTGCGCAGGCCAGGCCGCGATCGACGCGCCGCTGAATTCGATCGCACCGGCACTCGGCGCAATCAGGCCCATCACGCTGCGCACCAGCGTCGTCTTGCCCATGCCGTTGCGACCCAACAGCCCGACGATCTCGCCCGGCCCGAGCTGCAGGTCGACGCCGAACAGCACCGGCGTCCGGCCGTAACCCGCGTGCACCGCCTGCACGCGCAGCAGCTGCGGGGTTGGGGTCATATTGCGTCCTGCGCGTCGCCGAGGTAGGCCGCAATCGCGCCGGCGTGATTGCGCACCGCGTCGGGCGTGCCGCTGGCGATGATGCGCCCGCTCACCAACACCGAGACACGGTCGGCGAGCCGAAACACGGCATTCACATCGTGTTCGATGAGCAGCACCGCACAGTCCTGGCGCAGGCTTTCGATCAGCCGCGTCATGCTCTGCGACTCCTGCGCGCCCATGCCGGCCAGCGGTTCGTCGAGCAGCACCAGGCGTGGGCGGCTCGCGAGCGTCATGCCGACCTCGAGCGCGCGCTGCTCGCCGTGCGAGAGCTGATCGATGCGCGAGTCGGCCTTGTGCGCCAGGCCCAGGCGCGCCAGCAGCTCGCGCGCGCGCTCGAACAGCGTTTGCTCGTCGCGCACCGGGCGCCAGGCGGCGAAGACGCGGGCTTGCGTGGCCTGCACCGCGAACGCCAGATTGTCCAGCACCGACAGGCTCTTCAGCAGCCGCGTGATCTGGAACGAGCGCACCAGCCCGCGCCTTGCGCGCTGGTGCGCCACGAGGCGCGTGATGTCGGCGCCGTCGAAATGCACCTGGCCCGAGTCGCTCGCCAACTGACCGGCGAGTTGCGCCACCAGGCTCGTCTTGCCGGCGCCGTTCGGGCCGATCAGGGCGTGGATTTCACGGCTGCGCACCTGCAAGTCGACGCCGTCCGTCGCGACCACGCCGCCGAAGCGTTTATTCAGGGCGCGCACGTCGAGCAGTGGCGTGTTCATGGGCATTGCGGGCACGGGATCAACGGCAGCACTTTTTTCAGGGCGAACTTCGCTTCAGCTTCTCGAACCCCTGCGCCGCGATGCCCGCCAACCCCTGGCGTGCGAACAGCACCACCGCCAGCAGCACCCAGCCGGTCCAGAAACCCCAGTGTCGGGTGTACGCCGACAGCACCTCCTGCAGCAGCAGCAACGCGGCGGCGCCGAGCACGCCACCCCAGACCGTGCCCACGCCGCCCAGGATCACCATCACCATCAGCGTGCCCGACTGCGTCCAGTGCAGCTGACTCGGGCTGACATAGCCCTGCAGGTTCACGTTCAGCGCACCGGCGACGCCGGCCAGCACGCCGGCGATGACGAAGATCACGAGCTTGACCTTGAACGTGGGCAGGCCCAGCGCCTCGGCGCGCAGTTCATCGTCGCGCAACGCGAGCACCGCGCGGCCCAGGCGCGAAGGCACGAAGCGCGCCAGCAGCAGCAGCGCGAGCGCGAGCAAGGCGAGCGCGGTGTAGTAGAGCGTCGCGGCGTCGCGCAGGTCCAGGCCGAACGGCAGCAAGGAGCGCACGCGCACTGTCAGGCCTTCGTCACCGCCGTACTGCTTGATCGAATTCGCGAGGTAGAACAGCATCTGCGCGAACGCGAGTGTGATCATGATGAAGTAGACACCGCGCGTGCGCAGCGAAATGGCGCCGATCACGAGCGCGGCGATGGCCACCACGGCCAGCGTGACGACGAGATGGGCGCCGGCCGACTGCACACCTTCACTGAGCAGAATGCCGGTGGCATACGCGCCCAAACCAAAAAACGCGGTGTGGCCGAGCGAGACCATGCCGCCATAGCCGAGCAGCAGGTTCAGGCTGGTGGCGGCAATCGCGAAGACGACGATGCGGCTGGCAAAGCTCAGGTAGAAGTCTGCTCCCAGCGCGTGCAGCAGCCAGGGCACGGCCAAGGCTGCGACCAGGGCCGCGAGCACTGCGATGCGGTTCGTGCTCATGCTTGTACGCCGCAGCGCGCCCGGAACCTGTCGGGCTTTGGGTCGTGCCCGCCCCCAGCCCGACAGGCTTCTGCGCCTGGGCATTCACACTTGCGGCGCATGGCGGCGCGCATCAACCGCGCACCGGGAACAGGCCCTGGGGCTTGAGCACCAGCACGCCGGCCATCAGCAGGTAGACCGCGATCGACGCCAGCGCCGGCCCGGCGGCACTCGCCCATTGCGGCGGCAGCACTTCGCGCAGGCCCTGTTGCAGGAGGGTGCGGCCGAGCGTGTCGACCACGCCCACCAGCAGCGAGCCGATCAACGCGCCGCGAATCGAGCCGATGCCGCCGATCACGATGACGACGAAGGCGAGGATCAGGATGTTCTCGCCCATGCCCACCTGCACTGCCAGCAGCGGCCCGAGCAAGCCGCCGGCGACCGCGCAAAGCGCCGCGCCCAGGCCGAACACGAGCGTGAACAGGCGCGCGATGTCGACCCCCATCACCTGGCTCATTTCACGGTTCGAGGCGCCGGCGCGCACCAGCGCGCCGACCTTGGTCTTTTGCACCAGCAGGTACAGCAGCAGCGCAATTGCGAGGCCGGCGCCGATGATGATCAAGCGCCACGCCGGGTACACCAGGCCGGCCGGCAACTGCACCGGCCCGGCCAGTGCCGCGGGTGCCGAGAGTGGCAAGTCGGTGCCGAACAGCATCTCGACGCCGTCGTTCAGGATCAGGATCAGGGCAAATGTGGCGAGCACCTGCGACAGGTGGTCGCGCGCATAGAGCGTGCGCAACAGCGTCGCCTCGACCAGCATGCCGAACAGCGCGGTGAGCACGATCGCAATCAACAGCCCGCCGAGAAAGGTGCCGGTGGCGGCGACCCACCAGGCGGTGAAGAACGCGCCGACCATGTAGAACGCGCCATGCGCCAGATTGATCATGTCCATCACGCCGAACACGATCGTCAGGCCGGCGGCGAGCAGGAACAGCATCAGCCCGAACTGCAGGCCGTTGAGCGACTGCTCGATGAAGAGAACGCCGCTCATGCCGATGCAACCTGTCGCAGCGGATTCGAAAGGCTGTTCTCGGCGCACCCCGTCACCTGGTCACCCCGGCGCATGGCCGGGATGACGAGGCGCGCAGGGATTTACTTCGTCATGCCGCACTGCTGCACATAGGCATCGCCATGGTCTTTCAGGATGGGCTCGCTGAACGAGCGGTTGATCAGCCCGCCCTTGCCGTCGCTGCCGACAGTGCGCACGTAGTAGTTCTGGATCGGGTACTGGTTCGTGTTGAACTTGAACGGCCCGCGCACTGAGTCGAACTTCGCATTGCGCAGCGCCTTGCGCAGCGCCTCCTGGTCTTCGATCTTGCCTTTCACGTCACGCACCGCGGCGCTGATGAGCAGCGCCGCGTCGTAGCCCTGCGAGGCGAAGACCGACGGCACGCGCTGGTATTCCTTCTGGAACTCGGCCATGAACTTCTGGTTCGCTGCGTTCGCGAAGTCGGGCGACCAATGCGCGGTGTTGAACAACCCCGCCATCGGCGCGCCGACGGGCGTGATGATGTCCTGGTCGGCGGAGAAGCCGGGCAGCACGAGCTGAATTTCCTTGCCCAGGCCGGCGCCGACGAACTGCTTGATGAAGTTGATGCCCATGCCACCGGGCAGGAAGATGTACAGCGCCTGCGGCTTCGCGGCGCGAATTTCAGCGAGCTCCGCGGCGTAGTCGAGCTGGCCGAGCTTGGTGTAGTTCTCGCCGGCGATCGCGCCCTTGAAGGTGCGCTTGAAACCGGCGAGCGAATCCTTGCCGGCCTGGTAGTTCGGTGCCAGCAGGTAGGCGTTCTTCAGCTCACGCTGGTTTGCGAACGCGCCTGCCGCCTCGTGGTACGCATCGTTCGGCCAGGAGACGGCGAAGAACAGCGGGTTGCAGTCCTTGCCCGCCATCGACGAAGGCGCGGCGTTCGGGCTGATGTAGATGACCTTGTTGTCCAGCGCCTCGGGCAGCGCCGCGAGCATGATGTTGGAGAACACGACGCCGGTCATGAAGTCGACCTTGTCGCGCTTCACGTTGCGCTCGAACAGCGCGCGCGCGACGTCGGGCTTGAACTGGTCGTCGCTGACGATCACCTCCGCCGGCAGCGCGCCGAGCTTGCCGCCGTTCAGCTTCACGGCAAGCAGGAAGCCGTCGCGAATGTCGATGCCGAGCGCCGATGACGGGCCCGAGAGGGTGCTGACGAAGCCGACTTTCACTTTCTCGGCGGCGTGGGCGCCGCCCGGCATTGCCCCCAGGCTGAGTGTCAACCCCAGCGCAAGTGCGAGCGCGAGCGCGTTGGGACGAACATGGAACGACGGCAGTGGGAACATGGAGGAGGCCTTTCTGGAAGTCGGTGCGAATGGGAGCCGGTTCATTGTAGGCAGCGCCGGTGCGCACCGATCGCGCATCGCGCCGCACACTTCATGACGATGCAGCGCAGAATGGCGCGACCGAGGAGGCCACGATGGGCGAAGCAGCGACCACCCTTGTTCGCACGATGTGCCCGATGAACTGCCACCCCACGCTGTGCGGCATGCTGGCCGAGGTGCGCGACGGGCAGTTGATCGGCGTGAAGGGCGATCCGGACAACCCCGACAGCCGGGGGTTTCTGTGCATTCGCGGCCAGGCCTCGCGCGAGATCATCGGCAACCCGGCGCGCCTGCTGCAGCCGCTGATCCGCGAGCGGCGCAGCGATGGATTGCGCCGCGCGACGTGGGACGAGGCGTATCGGCGCATCTGCGAATCGATTGCCGGCGCGCCGCCGCAGGCCACCGCGTTCTGGCCCGGCCACGGCATCTTCACGACGAGCTACGGCACGCGCTTCGGCCCGCAACTGATGGCGCGCTTCGCCAACATTCACGGCAGCCAGTTCTGGAACCCGACCATGATCTGCTGGGGCCTGGGCGCGTTCGGCCTGGCGCTGACCGGCGTGCTCGAGACCAACACCAAGGAAGACATGGGCCAACATTCGCAGCTCATCGTGCTCTGGGCAGCGAATCTCGCGAGCCAGCCCAACACTGCGCGCCATCTTCTCGCGGCGAAGAAGCGCGGCGCCCGGATCGTGACGATCGACGTGCGGCAGACCGAGGCTGCCGCCAAGTCGGACGAAGTATTTCTGCTGCGCCCCGGCACCGACACCGCGCTCGGATTGGCGCTGATTCACGTGATCTGCGGCGAACGCCTGCACGACGCGCAATTCGTCGGCTTGCATACGCTGGGCTTCGAAGCGCTGGCGCAGCATGTGAAGCCGTATTCGCCCGCATGGGCCGAAGGCGTGACCGGCATCGCTGCGGACCGCATCGTCGGCTTGGCCAGGCGTTATGCAGGCACGAAGCCGGCGATGGTCGTGCTCGGCGGCAGCTCGATGCACAAGGGCGCGAACGGCTGGCAGGCGAGCCGCGCGATCGCGTGCCTGCCGGGTTTGACCGGCAACCTGGGTCTGCCGGGCAGCGGCTTCGGCCCGCGCCACGGCAGCGCGGCGCATGGCAGGGGCCTGGGCAACATCGCCGCGCCGGAGCGTCGTGCGCCCGGCAGCGCCTGGCCGAACCAGATGTCCGACGTCGCTGCGGCACTGCGCGAGGGCCGGGTGCGCACGCTGTTCCAGATGGGCTCGAACATGCTCTCGTCGTTCCCCGACGCATCGGCCGCGGCGCAAGGCCTGGCGCGCACCGACCTGATCGTGAGCCACGATCTGTTCCTGAATCACACCGCAGAGCAGTTTGCCGACGTGGTGCTGCCCGGCACCGCGTGGCTCGAAGAACTCGGCTGCAAGGCGACGCACACGCACCTCTACCTGATGGAGCCCGCACTCGCACCGCCGGGCGAGACGCGCTCGCTGTATCGGGTGCTGACCGAACTTGCGGTTCGCCTCGGCCTGCCGGACTTCCACCCCTGGGCCGATGAAGAGGCGATGATCAACGCCGTGCTCGACCACCCGTGCACCGGCCGCGCCAGCGTGGCGTCGCTGCGGGCCGCGGGCGGGTTCGCGGCGATGAATGTCTCGCACGTCGCGTACCCGACGCTTGAGTTCGACACGCCGAGCCGCAAGGTCGAGTTCGTGTCCGCCAAAGCGCAGCAGTTGGGCCTGCCCGCGCTGCCGAGCTTCGATGCGCCGCCGGCTTTGGCCGTGAACGACAACGGCCACCACTACCCCCTGTCGCTGGCGCAGGGCCGCACGCTCACGCACTTCCACGCCTTCTACAACAACGGGCGCGAACTGCCGACGCTGGCGCGGCGCGAGACCGAGCCCGCGTTGTGGATCGCGCCGGCCGACGCCCAGGCGCGCGGCCTGCTGCAAGGCGCACCGATCCTGATCTTCAATCAACGCGGCGAATTGCGCGCGCGCGCCCATGTGACCGAGCGCATCCCCGCGGGCAGCGTCTGGCTGCGCGACGGCTGGCCGGGGCTGAACAGCCTGACCGATGCGGCGCCGGTGCTGCCCGACGCCGCCGTCGATGCGTTTGCATTCTCTGCCGGGCAGGCGACGTTCGAGGCGCGGGTGGAGGTGGCTGCGTTGGCGCCCGCCGGCGCCGGTTGACCGACACTTTCGTCGTGCAAGGTCTGCTTGTCGTTCAGGCCAGCATCCCCTGCCTTTGCGCTACGCTGAGGTCCATGCAAAGCAAACGCCTTCATGTCTGAGACCGTCGTGCGGCTCGAGATCCGCGGCATGGTCCAGGGCGTCGGCTACCGATGGTCGATGATCGAGGAGGCACGGCGCCTGGGTCTGCGCGGCTGGGTCCGAAACCGGCACGATGAATCGGTCGAGGCGATGGTGGCTGGCCCACCGGAGGCGGTCGAGCGGATCATCGGCTGGGCACGCAGCGGCCCGCGCTCGGCAAGGGTCGCCGCGGTCGACGTCTTTGTCGGCGCGGGAAGCTTCGACTCGTTCAACGCAAGGCCAACGGAGTAGAACGATGTGCAACTGCGCCTGCTACGTCATCGCCTCGACGCTTCTGCAGCCAACGGGAGCGCAGGAATGAGCCTGTCCAGCGTTTTCGCGCAGGTTTTCGCGCAAGTGGTGGCGCGCGTCGGCGACGCCGCGATCCTGTGGCGGCGGCTGCAGGGCAGCGTGCAGCAGCAGGCAGTCGGCACCGCGCCGACAATTCCCGCGGCCCGGCCGCAGGGGCGCATCCCCACGCTCAAGATGCCCACCGCCAGGGGTTGGGCGCCGGGGCAGACGCCGCTTGCCGCGCCCGGGCTGCAGGTGAATGCGTTCGCCACCGGTCTCAAGCATCCGCGCTGGATTCACCTGCTGCCGAATGGCGACGTCACTGTCGCCGAGGCCCTGTTCCTGCCGGGGCCGGTGAAATCCCTCTTCGGCTACGCCATCGTCAGCACGATGAAGCGCGCCGCGGCGGTGGGCATCAGCCCGAACCGGATCACGCTGCTGCGCGACGCGGACGGCGACGGCGTCGCCGAAATCCGCGAGGCCTTCCTCGAGGGGCTGAGTCAGCCGTTCGGCATGGCGCTGCTGGGCGATACGTTCTATGTCGGCAACACCGACGGCGTGGTCGCCTTCCCGTACAAGACGGGCGCGACGCGCATCATGGCGCCGGGGCGGAAGCTGACGGCGTTCAAGCCCGGCGGGCATTGGACGCGCAGCCTGCTGCCGTCTGCCGATGGGCGCAAGCTTTTTGTGGGCGTCGGCTCGCTGAGCAACATCGGTGACAGCGGCATGGACGTCGAACAGGGCCGGGCGTGCATCTACGAGCTCGATCTGGCCAGCGGCAGCAGCCGCATCTTCGCTTCGGGCCTGCGCAACCCCGTCGGCCTGGCCTGGGAGCCGCGCACCGGAATGCTCTGGACGGTCGTCAACGAGCGCGACGGCCTGGGCGACGAGACACCGCCCGACTACCTGACCTCGGTGCGCGAGGGCGGCTTCTACGGCTGGCCGTATTGCTACTGGGGGCAGACGCTGGACGACCGCGTGCCGCAGGACGCCGCCGCGGTCGCCGAGGCGATCACGCCCGACTACGCGCTCGGCGGGCACACCGCGTCGCTCGGCCTGTGCTGGCTGCCCGCCGGCACGTTGCCCGGGTTTCCCGAAGAGGGCATGGTGATCGGCCAGCACGGCTCGTGGAACCGCAGCACGCTCAGCGGCTACAAGGTGGTGTTCGTGCCGTTCGCAAACGGCCGCCCCACCGGGCCGCCGCGCGACATCCTGACGGGCTTCCTCGCGCCTGACGAGCGCGAGTCCTACGGCCGGCCGGTCGGCGTGGCGATCGGCGCGGGCGGCTGCCTGCTGGTCGCGGACGACGTGGGCGACGTGATCTGGCGCGTGACGGGCGCGCGGGCACGCTGAACTGGGGCCGACCAGACGTGACCGGAACGCAAGGGCGCCGCAGCTACTACCCTTCGCCGAAGACCGCGTCAATGTCGCGCGCAGTGTGGAGCACTCGCACCACGTCGATGCCGGCCTCGCTCGGCTCGTAGAAAATGACGTAGCGCCCGAACGGGAAACTCCTGAGGCCCGCGGCCAGGTCTTCCCTGGCCCTGCCCATCAGCGGCTGAGTCGACAGCAGGCCGAACTTCTCGTCCAGTTGGTCGACCCAGCGATCCGCCGCAACAACGCTGTCCTCGGCGATATGTTCCCAGATATCCAGGATGTCGACCGTTGCCAGTGGCCGGCGCGTAATTCGCGGCATCGAAGCCTAAGCTGCCTTGCGGGCCCGTCGTGCACGCGCCTTTCGCTTCAGGTCCTCGGCACTCCAGGGCGTGCTTGGACCACTGTCCAGCCCCTTTCGAATGTCCTCGCGCAATTGCTCCAGCTTGGCGGCGCGCAGCCGATCCTGCTCGTCCATCAGGCGCAACGCTTCACGCACGACTTCGCTTGCGGACGTGTACATGCCCGACGCGACTTTGGTGCGAACCATCTCTTCGAGTTGCGGCGTCAGGTTGACGTTCATGCCCATCGGCATCTCCTTACTACACGAGTTCCAATCGTATCAAGGATTGTCAAAGATGGACATCCCAACGTTCGTCGACTTTCACCCCTCGAATGAGATCCAGGCACCCGAATCCGGCTCCCGGTACGGCGCCCTTGGCCGGACTTCCGGAATTGAACGCGCCTGTCAGCGGGCCACGACTCGTGACAGGCTGTTGGGGCTATGCATGCCCCGATGCGAAGCGCGGCTGCAATCGATCGGCATCGCGACGGATCGGTCGGCCTGCGTCTCGCGCACATGACCGACGCCGCTTGATCTTTTCGCCCCGAGGCCTTAGCCTGACATTGCGCGTGCAATGCTGACCGCCTGCGCATGGAACAACAAACCGCGAGAGGAGCCAGACATGAAGCGCTTGATTTCAATTGGTATCGGTCTGCTGGTCGGATTGACCTTCGCGGCCTGTTCCAGCCTGCCGTTCGGCCTGGGGCGGGTGACCTTGATCGATGGCGACAAGGGGCTCGAGAACTGGAACCACATCGGTGACGCCAACTGGCGTGCAGAAGGCGGCGTGATCATGGCCGACAAGGGCAAGGGCGGATTCCTCGTCTCGAAGAACTCCTACCAGGATTTCGTCATCTACGCCGAGTTCTGGGCCGAGACCGATACCAACAGTGGCATCTTCATCCGTGCGTCGGACCCGAGCAAGATCGGCGCCGACAACGCCTACGAAGTCAATATCTGGGACATCCGCCCCGACCCGAAGTACGGCACGGGTGGCATCGTGGACTTTGCCGCGGTGCCAGTGCCGCCGATCTACAAGGCCGGTGGCAAATGGAACACCTATGAGATCGAGGCCAAGGGTGCAGACGTGACCGTGAAGCTGAACGGTACCGTCACAGCCACAATGCACAACGCCAAGTTCCACAGTGGACCGTTCGCACTGCAATTTGGCCCGGGCGTGAAGGGCGTGACCGGCGGCCCGATCAAGTGGCGCAAGGTGCAGATCAAGTCGCTGTAGCGCGCCGCCGCAACTCGTGATGTGCCCGGCAGCGCCGGGCTCGAAGAACTTGGCTGCAGGGCGACACATCCGCACTCAATGATTCAGACCCGCGCCCTCAGACCCACACCTGCAGTACATAGTCAAACGGCGCCTGGCCGTTGAACAGGTCGGCGCGCTGCAGCCTGATTCGCAACCGCCCATCGGCGCCGCGCACCAGCGTGTGCTGGTAGCGCCCGCCGAAGTGGCGCACGTTGTCGCGCCGCAGCTCCATCATGTGGAAGCGCGAGCGCACGCGGATTTCGCTGACCTCGTCGCCGATGCGGCTCACCGCTTCGAGCGCGACATGGCTCACCAGGTGGTTCGTCTCCCACATCGGCGCCTGTGACCAGGCGTTCGGGTGCGAGACGCGGCCCTTGCGGATTTCCATCATCAGCTTGTCTTCGGCAAAGATCGAGGGCGAGCCTTCCCATTCCGTCTGCTCGGGCATGACGGGCATCCAGTACACGCCTTGCGCATCGAACAGATCGATCCACGCCTGCCACTGTTTGGCGTCGAGCAGTTCGGCCTGCAGGTAAAGGAATTGCTCGACCTCGCGCTGCAGGTCGCCGCTCAAGGTCAGGACACCGGGTAACGGCAGCCCGGCTGCGGCGAGCGCGGTGCCGGCCTGCGGCGCACGCGGCGAATGGTCGGGCTCGACGGCTTGTGCGCCGGTGCGCCGGGCGC
>Ga0315278_10002367_pt1 | contig 16772 bp, 16 predicted proteins | sample YL17G06_0_MG_FD_203880 | JGI IMG/M metagenome (GOLD analysis project Ga0315278, IMG submission 203880) | Sediment microbial communities from Yellowstone Lake, YNP, Wyoming, USA - YL17G06_0 | ecosystem: Environmental > Aquatic > Freshwater > Lake > Sediment | place: USA: Wyoming | collected... | reverse complement strand
CCCGACGGTGGGGACCAGCTGCAACGGCGGCGCGCTCGCCTCGACGTATCACTCCAGCGTGGATCCGCTGCCGGGTCGTGGGCGACGCTATTTCGGATCGAACTCGAGCGGCGCCATCTACCAGTCCTCGGCCACCCTGTTCGCCGACATACCGGACGTCGGGGCCCCGCCCGCACCGGCGATTTCCATCCAGTAGCCGCGGCGCGTCCAGGCTTGCCGGCGGCCCGCCAGCGTGACGTGTGTGGCTGGATTGCCGCTGACAGCTGCCGGCTGCCAGCTGGCGGGTTCCCCTGGTCCCCGTTCCTCGTATAATAGGCGTCGGAGCCGATTGCCGATGTCTCCCCTCTCGCGTCGTCTCGTGTGGGTGCTGGCGCTCTGCGGCCTCGCGGTGTCGCTCGCCTCGCTGTACGTCCACTACCAGATGCTGGTCGAGCCCGGCTACGTCAGCTTCTGCGACATCAACCAGACCGTGAGCTGTCAGCAGGCGTACCTGAGCCGGTACGGCAGCGTCCGGGGCGTGCCGGTGGCGCTCTACGGCGTGATCTGGTTCGCGTTCGTGCTGGTGCTGGCGTTTGTCGGTGCGACCGGTCCCGAGTCGGTCCGCGAGTCGATGCCGGCCTATCTCTTCGCGACGGCGACGGTGGGCCTGGCCGTGACGCTCTACATGGCCTACGCGGCCTTCTTCGTGCTCAAAGCGGTGTGCCTGTTCTGCCTGGCCACGTACGCCGCGGTGATCGGGTTGTTCATCGTGTCGGGCCTTTCCAGCTCAATGCCGCCCATGACCACTCTGCCACGGCGACTTTTCGGCGACCTCGGTGCGCTCGTCAGGCGCCCGGCGCTCCTGTCGGTCGCAATCGTCTTCCTCGTCGGCGCGGTGTCGGCGATTGCCTTCTTCCCCGATGAGGCAAGGCTGCGGACCCAGGCCGCCCAGCAGCGGGCCGCGCAGCCGGTCACCGCCGACCAGCGGAGCGAGTTCGAGCGGTTCTGGGACTCGCAGCCGCGTATGACCGTCCCGGTTCCGTCCGACGGCGCCTCGGTGGTCATCGTCAAGTTCACCGACCTGCAGTGCCCGTCGTGCGGGGTGACGTTCTTCGAGCTGCGACCCATCCTGTCGAAGTACCGGGCGCAGTTTCCCGGAGCGGTGAAGATGGTCACCAAGGACTACCCGCTCCAGCCCGAGTGCAACTCGCACGTCCCGCGCCCGCTGCACACTGCGGCGTGCGACGCGGCGGTTGCGGTCAGGCTCGCGAGGCAGCGCAACAAGGGCGAGTCGCTCGAGGAGTACCTCTACGGTCACCAGCCGACCATGAGCCCCGCGAGCGTGCGGGACGCGGCGTTCGCGATCGCCGGCGTGCAGGATCTCGACCTCCAGTACCCGCGCGTGATCGGGGAGGTCAAAGCGGACGTCGGCCTCGGCGCGCTGCTCGGCGTTCACCAGACTCCGACTTTCTTCATCAACGGCGTCAAAGTCGAGTCCGCGGCGCCGCAGACCATCGACATGGCCATCGCATACGAACTGAAGAAGGCGGGCAAGATCAAGTAGCTCGAGACATGCACGCCATCGCCACCGAGAACCTGACCAAGGACTACGCGCTGGGCTTCTGGCGCAAGCGGCCCTACCGGGCGCTCGACAGCCTCACGCTGCACGTGGAGCCGGGGGAGATCTTCGGCTTCCTTGGCCCAAACGGCGCCGGCAAGACGACCACGCTCAAGCTGCTGCTGCAGTTGGTGTTTCCGACCAGCGGCCGCGCCGAGATTCTGGGCCGCCCCGTCGGCGACGCCGGCGTGCGCCGCCGGATCGGCTACCTTCCCGAGAACCCGTATTTCTACGACCACCTCACGGCGGTGGAGTTGCTGGACTACTTCGGCCGGCTGTTCCATCTGTCCTCCGCCGACCGCGCGGCCCGCGTGCCGCGACTGCTCGACCAGGTGGGCCTCGGTGCCGAGCGGCGGCTTCCGCTTCGCCGGTTCTCGAAGGGGATGCTGCAGCGCGTCGGGTTGGCGCAGGCGATCGTGAACGAGCCCGAGGTGGTCTTCCTCGACGAGCCGATGTCGGGCCTCGACCCGATCGGCCGCCGGATGGTTCGCGAGCTGATGCTCGGCCTGCGCGAGGGCGGGACGACGGTCTTCTTCAGCTCGCACATCCTGGCCGATGCCGAGGCGGTGTGCAGCCGCGTCGCGATTCTGGCCGGCGGGCGGCTGGTCGCGTCGGGACGCCTGGCCGATCTCCTGGCGTTCGGCGTAAAGGGGTGGGAGGTGGTCGTCGATCACGTGGACGACGGCGTCGTTGACCGCGTCAGGCCGCTTGCAGACAGGATGACGCGGATCGCCGAGCGGCGCTACGCGCTCGAGCTGTCCCCGGAGGTCCGCCCGGAGCGCGTCCTCGCCGACCTGGCGGCGATCGGCGCGTCGGTCGTCTCGCTCAACCCGCTCCGCGACACGCTCGAAGACTACTTCATGCGCCGGGTGTCCGAGGACGGGCACCAGCGGCAGGTCGAGGCGTGAGGGCCATGGTGCTCTGGGCTGTGGCGCTCAGCGTGTTCCGCGAGTCGATTCGCGACCGCGTCTTCTACAACCTGCTCCTGTTCGCCGTCCTGCTGGTCGGCGCCGCGGTGCTGATCGGCCAGATGACGGCCGGCCAGGACCTGAAGATCATCAAGGACCTGGGCCTCGCCGCCACGTCCTTCTTCGGCTTGTTCATCGCGGTGTTCGTGGGCGTGGGCCTCGTCTGGAAGGAAGTGGAGCGCCGGAGCGTCTACAGCCTGCTGGCCAAGCCGGTCGGGCGGCCGGAACTCGTCCTGGGCAAGTACGTCGGCCTGGCCTTGACGCTCCTGGTGAACGTGCTGGTGATGGCGGTCGTGCTGTACCTCCTGCTCGCCTTCATGCAGTTCAGTTCGCCCGAGAGCGTGCGCGCCGGATGGGAGGCGCCAGCCGCCGATCCCGCGCTGCTGAAGGCCTTCCTGTTGATCTACGTCCAGTTGCTGCTGGTCACGGCCATCGCGCTCTTCTTCTCGACCTTCGCCGGCCCGATGGTGTCGATGGCTTTGACGTTCGGGTTCTACGTGATCGGCCATTTCAACGCGGACCTGAAACACTTCGACGCGGTCGTCACCTCGACGCCGCTCGCGTGGCTGCTGCGTGCCCTCTACTACCTGCTGCCCAACCTGGCGCCGTTCGACATCACCGCGAAGGTGGTCCACGGCCAGCTGGTGCCGGCCGGCTACCTGCTGATGACGATCGGCTACGCGGCGATCTACATCGCCGTCCTGTTGACGGCGGCCTCCTTCATCTTCTCGAGGCGGGACCTGAAGTGACGGCAAGGCGCGGCGGGCGGCCGCTCGTGTTCGGGCTCGTGCTGGCGGCGCTGGTCGCCTCCTTCGTCTTCGTCGAAATCTGGCGCGACCGCGTCTACGGCGAGCCGGCCCCGGGCGACTCGGTCCTCTACATCCGCTCGGGCGACGCGCTCGGCCGGATGTCCCTCTCCTTCACGCCCCTCGTGGCCGACATCTACTGGATCCGCGCCGTGCAGTACTTCGGCGGCGCCCGGCTGTCGGCCTTGCCCACCAGGCGCTACGACCTGCTGTACCCGCTGCTCGACATCACGACGTCGCTCGATCCGCGGTTCAACATCGCCTACCGCTTCGGCTCGATCTTCCTCGCCGAGAGCTACCCCGGCGGTGCCGGCCGGCCGGACCTGGCGATTGCGCTGCTCGATAAGGGATTTCGGGCCAACCCGGCGCGCTGGCAGTACGTGCAGGACATCGGGTTCGTCTACTACTGGTGGATGAACGACTACCGCCGGGCGGGAGAGTGGTTCAACAAGGCCGCCGATGTGCCGGGCGCGCCGTGGTGGCTGCGCTCGCTGGCGGCCGTGACGCTGGCGCAGGGCGGCGACCGCCAGAGCTCCCGCCGTCTGTGGCAGGCGCTTCGCGAGACGGCCGACAACGACTGGCTCCGTAGCAGCGCCAGCCTGCGGCTGGCCCAGCTCAACGCGCTCGACGCCATCGACCAGTTGACGGCCGTCGTGGCCGGCTTCAGGGCCAGGACCGGGCAGATCCCCACGTCCTGGGATGCGCTCGTCCGCGCGCGCATGCTGTCTTCCCGGCCGGTGGACCCGGCCGGGGCTCCCTACGTCCTCGACCCCGCGAGCGGCGCGGTCACGCTCGGCGCCGACTCGCCCCTCAATCCGCTGCCCGTCGGGACCCAGGTGGATCGGCCGGCCCGCTGAGAGTGACGATGGCCTACCTCTTCACGGCGCTCTTCGGCCTGGTCATCGGCAGCTTCCTGAACGTGTGCATCTACCGGCTTCCGCGCGACCTGTCGGTTGCCTGGCCCGCCTCGCGGTGCACGACGTGCGGGCGAGAGATCGCCTGGTACGAGAACATCCCGGTGCTGAGCTACGCGGTGCTTCGCGGCCGGTGCCGGACGTGCGGCGAGCGCATCAGCCTGATGTACCCGCTCATCGAGCTGCTGACGGCGGGCGTGTTCGTGGCGACGTACGCGGCGTTCGGCCCCGCGTGGCTGTTCCCGATCAGGGCGGTGTTTTGCGCCGCGATGGTCGTCCTGCTCGTGATCGACCTGCAGCACCAGATCCTCCCGAACGAAATCACGCTCCCGGGGATCGTCGTCGGCCTGGCGGCGAGCCTCGTGGCGGAGCCCGGCTGGCGCGACGCGCTCATCGGCGCCGCGGCCGGAGGCGGAGTGCTGTGGCTCGTCGCGTGGGCCTACGAGCGGCTGCGCCACCAGGAAGGACTTGGCTTGGGCGACGTGAAGATGCTGGCGATGATCGGCGCGTTCCTCGGGTGGAAGCTGATGCTGCTCACGCTGGTCGGCGCGTCGCTCCTCGGTTCGCTGACGGCCGGCGTGTTGATGGCGGCCGGACGCGCGGACTGGCAGTCGAAGCTGCCGCTCGGCACGTTCCTCGCCATCGCCGCGGTGCCGGTCGGCCTCGTCGGCCATGCCGTGGTCGCGTGGTACGCGGGGTTCTTCAGGTAGCTGGCAGCTCACAGCTGGCAGCGGAAGGCGCTCCGCTGCCGGCCAGGCATGGCCGGCGACGCGAGAGGCAGGCGCGGGCCGGGTCGGCGCCAAGGGCGACTGTGAGGTCCGCCGAACCGGAGCCCGGAGCGACGAACCGGACTACGACTGCCGCCTCATCGCCGGCCGCCGAAAGCCGAGAGCCGAGAGCCGTTGATATGTCCCAGTCCGCCTACACACTGATCGGGCTGACGGCGCTCGTCGCCGCCCTCGTAGCCGTGCTCGTGTTCGCACTGCTGCGATTCGTCGGCGCGATCCGCGACATGCGGGGGCAGCTTCGCGAGGGGAACGCCGACCGGGCATTCGTCGCGGCCGCGCTCGAGGATTCGATGCGCCGGCTCCGGGAGCAGGAGCGGGTCTCGTCGGCCCGCGCCGAGCAGTCCGAGCGGCTCAACTCCGAGATCGTCTCGAGCCTCGCGTCGGGCCTGCTCGTGATCGGCCTTCGCGGTGAGGTCCGCACGCTGAACCCGGCGGCCCGCCGGATGCTGCATCGGCCGGTGGTCGAGCCGGGCACGGGCTTCCGCGAGCTGCTGGCCGACGCCGCGCCGGTCGCTGCAGTCGTCGAGCAGTGTCTGTCGACGGTCCAGCCGATTCTCCGTCGCTCGATCGCACTGCGGCGGCGTGACGGGGGCGACATGCACCTTGGCGTCGCGGTGTCGCCGCTCGTCGACGCGCAGGGGGCGCTCCAGGGTGCCGTCTGCCTGTTCTCCGACCTGACGGCGGTGGTCGAACTCGAGGAGCAGCTTCGGCTGAAGGACAGCCTGGCGCGGCTCGGCGAGCTGACGGCCGGACTCGCGCACGAGTTCCGGAACGGACTGGCGACGATTCACGGCTACGCGCGCCTGATCGATCCGGCAAAGGTGCCCTCGCCCTACGCCGCCTACGTGCAGGGCATCCGCGACGAGACCGACGCGCTCGGCCGGGTCGTCACCAACTTCCTGAATTTCGCCCGCCCGGCGCACCTCACGCTCGCGCCGATCGACGTGGGCGCGCTGGTCGCGCGTGCGACCGAAGACATCCGTCCCGAGGTCGAGGGCCTGCACGGCACCGCGACGGTTGCCGGAGAATTCGCGACCGTGGACGGCGACGAAGTGCTGCTGCGCCAGGCGGTCACCAATCTGCTGCGGAACGCCGTCGAGGCGTGCGCGGGTCTCCCCGTGCCGCCTCACATCCGCGTCGATGGTGTCGTCGACGTCACCCAGCGCGTGCTGCGCGTGGTGGTTGCCGACAACGGGCCCGGCGTCGACCCGGGTCTTCGAGAAAAGGTCTTCCAGCCGTTCTTCACCACGAAGGAGCACGGCACCGGCCTCGGCCTCGCCCTGGTCCGGAAGATCGTCGTCACGCACAACGGCCGCATGACGCTCGCCGCGTCCGACCAGGGCGGCGCTGCGTTCCAGATGACGCTGCCGCTTTCCGGCACGTAGCGCCCGCCGCCAGCGCCGCGGCCAGGCCTTACATTTCTGCCACTCCGTTCCGCCCCCTGCAGTGAAGAAACAGCCAACTTCTGGTGGTCCCGCGGCCGTCGGCTCGTCGACCGACGCCAGATCGCGCCCGATTCCGCCGCGCCAGGTCGATGGACCTGGGATTGCAAGAGAAGAAGGCGAACTCCGCATCCACTGGAGGCCCGGGAATGTCACCCGCGTTCTGTGCCGCGCGTCGATCCGGATTCACGCTGTTGGAGGTGATGGTGGCGCTCCTGCTGCTGACCGGCGCCCTTCTCGCCGTGGCCCAACTGCTGGTGGTGGCGGGGCGGGCCGCCGACCAGTCGCGGACGACCGCGATCGCCGTCATGCTGGCAGCTCAGAAGCTGGAACACCTCCGGTCGCTCGCGTGGGCCTACGACATCGACGGTACGCCGCTCGACGGCCTCGACCTCTCGCCGCCCGGCGCGCTGGCTGCTGACGCCGCCGGATTCGTTGACTACCTGGACGATGAGGGAACCCCGGTCGGGGCGGGACCCCCGCCTTCGGCCCAGGCGCTGTTCGTGCGGAGGTGGTCGGTGGAGAGGGACGCCGGCACGGCGCCACCCGCCGCGCTGCTGCTTCGTGTCGCCGTGTTGCACCGCGGGCCGCCTGTGGCGCCTGCCAGCCCGGGCGGGCGTCGATGGACCGAGGTGACGCGCGTGATGAGCGCGAAGGCCAGGAGGCCCAGTTGAGCGCCCGTTCAGGCTTCACGTTGGCGGAGTTGCTGATTGCGGGAACCCTCGTCCTCCTGGTGATGACCGGGCTTGCCGCCGTCATCGATCCCAGTCACGCCTCGTCGCGCGCGCAGGCGTCGGCCACCGACATCCGTCTCCGGCTGCGCGCGGCGTCCGAGGCCGTCGCGGCTGACCTCCACGGCGCCGGCAGCGGTCCCGTGAACGGCGTGTTTGGCCGGGCGCTGGGAGGCTTCGCCCCGGCGGTTCTCCCGTTCCGGCTCGGCTCTCGAGGCGATCCGCCAGGCAGCGCACGGCCAGACGCGCTGACCGTCATCTCGACGGCTGGCGTTGGAGCAGCCGCGGAACTTGCAGCCGCGTTCGTGCCGACCGCCGGCGTGGCGCAGATTGCCGCAACTCCGGGATGCCGCGTCGGCGACCAGTCGTGCGGCGTGCGCGTCGGCATGTCGGTGCTGCTCGTCGATGAGCGCGGCCAGTGGGACCTGTTCACGGTCGCCGCTGTCGCCGGCGCCTCGCTCGGGCTCCAGCCCCGTGGGACGATATCGGGGCGCCCGTTTCCGGCCGGTTCGCTGCTCATCCCGGTGGCCGTCGTGTGTTTCTCCCTTCGAGCGGGAACGTCGGCCGAGGGCCTGCAGTTGATGACAGGCGACGCGGACCAGTGGGAGCTTCCACTGGTCGATCACCTCACGGGCCTGACGTTCGAACTCCTCGGCGATCCGGTGCCGCCCCGCCTCGGCTCGGCGGGCGGCTCGCCGCGCGCCGTCACCTACGGGCCAATTCCGCCGCCCGTTGGTGAGGACAACCTCGGCGACGACTGGCCGGCCGGCGAGAACTGTACGTTCCTCGCCTTCGCGGGAGGGCAGTCCAGCCGGATGCTCACGCTGGCGTCCGGCGCGGCGGCGGGCCTCGTGCCGCTGCCACCCGCCTCGCTCACCGACGGGCCGTGGTGTCCTGATGGCTCGGCCGCGAACCGCTACGACGCCGACCTCCTTCGCGTCAGAGCCGTGCGGGTGACGATCCGGGCGGAAGCCGCGTTGGCGGCGGTCCGGGGTGCCGACACGCGGCTGTTCCTCAATCCGGGGTCCTCGCGCGACCGGTCCGGGGTCGCCGCCGACCAGGGGGTGGTCATCGATGTGGTCCCTCGAGCGTTGCAGGCGGGCCGTTGACGCGTCGGATGGCAGCGCGGTGGTCATCGTGCTGATGGGCATGCTGCTGCTGTCGGCGGTGGGTCTGGGAACTGTGCTCCTGGCCACCGCCGACACGCTGGCCTCGGCGAACCAGCGCGACGCAAACGCCGCCCTGTACGGCGCGGAGGCCGGAATCGAACTCGCGGCGGCCGAACTCGTCGGCGTCTCCGACTGGGACGCTGTGCTGTCTGGCGCGGCGGTGTCGGCCTTCGCCGACGGCCTGCCGTCCGGCCCAAGGACGCTGCCCGACGGCGGCACGATTCGGCTGAACGAAATCGCCAGTCTGGCCACCTGCGGCGCGACGGCGGGCTGTTCGGCGGCCGCGCGGCAGACGGTGGCCGACGATCGGCCGTGGGGGGCCAACAACCCCAACTGGAGGCCGTACCGCTACGGCTGCATGGTGGCCGGCGGGTCGGCTCCCGATATCTACCTGGTGGTGCTGGTCGGCGACGACCCGGCCGAGAACGACGGCGATCCGGAGCGGGACGGGCTGGCGCCAGGCAACCCTGGCGCCGGGGTGTTGATGTTGCGGGCCGAGGCCTTCGGCCCCGGGGTGTCGCGCCGGAGCGTCGAGGCGACGATGGTTCGGGTCGCGGTTCCGCTCGGCGCGGCCGCCCCCCGTTTCCTGTCCTGGAGGGAGGTGCGCTAGGGCTGGAGATGTCCCCTCGTCTGGCCGATAGGAGTAGTGTCGGAGTGTCGGCCGGCATGTCGGGGGCAGTCATGAAGATCAACACAACCGTCTGGGTTCTGGCCGGAGTCAGCGTGTTCTCGGCGGCGGCAGGGGCGCAGTCGCTGGCCGACATCGCCCGCAAGGAAGCCGAGCGGCGCAAGGCCATCACAACGCCGGCCAGGGTCTACACGGACTCGGACGTCCGGAGGTTCCCGACGCCGACGCCGCCAGAGCCGCCGCCTCCCGACCCGGCGAAGCCGGCCGAGGCCGAGGCGAAGCCGGCCGAACCGGCCGGGGCAGCCGCGGCGCCGGCGAAGGCCGTCGAGCCGTCGGTCGACCTGGGTGAACAGTACTGGCGAAAACTGATGGGCGATGCCCGGGCGGCATTGGGGCGGAGCACGTCCTACCTCGAGGCGCTCGAGGAGCGGGTGAAGACGGCCACCACCGACTTCTACGCGCGGGAGGACCCGGCCGAGCGAAGCATCCTCGCGGCGCAGCGGAGCCGCGCCCTCGATGACGTGAAGCGCCTCAAGCAGGACATGGCGGAGCAGGAGAAGGCGATCGCGAAGATCGAGGCGGACGCCCGGAAAGCCAACGTTCCGCCCGGCTGGGTCCGCTGAGTCGTCGTCCACGTCATGGGATCCCGTTCAGGCCCTTCACCGGCCGCCCCGTCACCCGTCCTGATCGTCGAAGACCGCGATTCGCTGCGGACGATGCTGCGCCGGGCGCTCGAGTCGGACGGGCATCGCGTGGCAGAGGCGCGCGACGAGCCGGAGGCGGTGGACCAGCTTCGCGTGTCGGCGCCGGTCGTCGTGCTCACCGACCTGCGCCTGCCCAGGGGCGACGGCTTCGGCGTTCTCCGGGCCGCCAAGGCACACGACTCCGAGCTCCCGGTCATCGTCATGACCGCCTACGGCAGCATCCAGGATGCCGTGGAGGCGATGAAGCAGGGCGCTCTCGATTTCCTCGCCAAGCCGGTCGATCCCGACCACTTGCTGCTGCTCGTCCGCCGCGGCGTCGCCCAGCGCCGGCTGGTCGCCGAGTACCTGTTCCTCAAAGAGGAGTTCGCATCCCGCCGGGGGCTGCCGGAGATCGTCGGCAGTGCGCCGGCGCTGAAGAAGGTATCGCTGGCCGTGCAGCGGGCGGCCGCGAGCGACGCCACCGTCCTGCTCGAGGGGGAAAGCGGCACCGGGAAGGAGCTCTTCGCGAGGGCGGTCCACGCCCTCAGCCCGCGCCGGGACAAGCCGTTTGTCGCCATCAACTGCGCCGCCATTCCCGAGGGCCTGCTCGAGACGGAGTTGTTCGGCCACGAGAAGGGGGCCTTCACCGGCGCCGTCGGGCGCAAGCTGGGCAAGTTCGAGGTGGCGAGCGGCGGGACCATCTTCCTCGACGAGATCGGCGACCTGTCGCTGCCGCTGCAGGCGAAGATCCTGCGTGCGCTCGAGGAGCGGGCGTTCGAGCGGGTCGGCGGCACAGCGACGGTTCGCGTGGACGTCCGCGTGGTGGCCGCCACCAATCGCCACCTCCGCACCGCCGTGGCTGCCCGCCGCTTTCGCGAGGATCTCTACTTCCGCCTCTCGGTGTTCCCGATCACGGTGCCTCCGCTGCGCGACCGCGCGGAGGACATCCTGCTGCTCGCCCGGCATTTCGTCGAGCGGTTCTGCCGCGAGATGACAAAGCCGGTGATGACGCTGGCGGCGTCGGCCGAGGATGCGCTCGGCGCGTACTCATGGCCGGGCAACGTGCGCGAGCTGCAGAACTCGATCGAGCGTGCCGTCATCCTGGCCGACGGCGATCGCCTCCACGCGCATCACCTGAGCCTGCCCGGCGGGCCGGCCAGCGCTCCGGGTCGTGGCGATCCGTTTGCGGCGATCGACCTCTCGGGATCGCTCGCTGACGCCGTCGCTCGCGTGCAGGCCGAGGTCGAGCGACGGAAGGTCGGGCAGGCGCTGAATGACGCGGGAGGCGACCCGGGGCGCGCCGCAAAGACCCTGCAGGTGGACCAGCGGTCGCTCGCCTCGATTCGGCAGAAGCACGGCCTCTGAGGTCAGCCCTGCCTGGCCGAGAATCCCACCCTGGCGAGGGCTTCAGCCAGCTCGCTCTCGCCGACGTCGTCCACGATCGACGTGGCACCGATGCCGACCGGCAGCACGAAGTGCAGCGAGCCGTCCACGATCTTCTTGTCGCGTCTCACCAGGTCCAGGACCCCGGCTACCCTCAGATCCGAGACGGGCGGCAGCGGGCCGAGCTTCATGACGAGGGCTTTCAGCGCCGAGCCGACGTCTTCCGGGATCAGCCCGCGGCCCGACGCGACCTCGGAGGCGACCAGCATGCCCCACGCCACCGCCTCGCCGTGGCGGAACCGGCGGTAGAGGGTGAGCGTCTCCACGGCGTGCCCGACGGTATGGCCGAAATTCAGCACGCGGCGCCCGCCCGCTTCACGCTCGTCGGCCGACACGATTGCGGCCTTGATGCGGCAGCAGTCCGCGATGATCGTCGAGACGACGCCGGCGGCCGGATCGGTAAGGCGCGAGGCCTCCCGGTCGAGGAGCGCGAACAGGTCGGCGCTCGACGCCATGCCGTATTTGATCACCTCGTACAGGCCCGCGCGGTACTCGCGGCGAGGCAGCGTTCCCAGGAACAGCGGATCGGTGACGACGAGACGCGGCGGGTAGAAGGCGCCAACGAGGTTCTTGCCGGCCGCCAGGTTGACGCCGACCTTTCCCCCGACCGACGCGTCCACCTGGGCCAGGAGCGTGGTCGGCACCTGGACGAGGCTGACGCCGCGCAGGTAGGTCGCGGCCGCGAAGCCGGCCATGTCGCAGGTGACGCCGCCGCCAACGGCGACGACCACCGAGCCGCGGTCCGCGCCGGCGCGCACGAGCGCGTCGTAGATGCGGACGACCGAGGCCAGGTGCTTGTGCCGCTCGCCGTCCGGCACGAGGATGACGTCTGCGCCGGGGAGCGCCGCCGCCATCCGCTCGCCGTGGAAGCGCCACACGACCGGGTTCGACACCACGAACCGCCGCGCCCCCACGCGCCAGTCGTCGAGCAGCCGTCCGGCGCCGTCGGCGAGGCCGTCGCCGATCAGGATGGGATAATCGCCGCCGGCGCTCCGGACATCGACACGGACCTGGTGCATCTGAGGCCTCGCGGGTCGACCGCTCGCTAATGGTAGGATAACGTAATTATCCCGTTTCACTTCCGGAAGGACTGACGCATGGCATCGAGCGGCGACGACAAGAAGGGCGGCGGTGAAGGACAGGTGACCGCGATCACCCCGAGGTCGGAGGACTTCTCGCGCTGGTACACGGACGTCATCCGTCGCGCGGAACTGGCCGACTACTCGCCGGTCAAGGGGTGCATGGTCATCCGCCCGTACGGCTATGCGATCTGGGAGCTGATCCAGCAGGGTCTCGACCGGCGCATCAAGGCGACCGGACACGTCAATGCGTACTTCCCACTGCTGATTCCGCAGAGCCTGCTGATCAAGGAAGCGGACCACGTCGAGGGGTTCGCGCCGCAGGTGGCGTGGGTCACCAGGGGCGGCACCGAGGAGCTCGACGAGCCGCTGGCCATCCGCCCGACGTCCGAGGCGATCATCGGCACGATGTACGCCAAGTGGATCCAGTCGTGGCGCGATCTGCCCATCCTCATCAACCAGTGGGCGAACATCGTCCGTTGGGAGAAGGTGACGCGGCTCTTCCTGCGGACCACCGAATTCCTGTGGCAGGAAGGGCACACGGCGCACGAGACGGCCGAGGAGGCCGAGGAGGAGACGCTCAAGATCCTCAACCTCGTCTACAAGGACTTCGTGGAGACCGAGCTGGCGATGCCGGTCATCGCCGGGCGGAAGAGCGAGAGCGAGAAGTTCGCGGGCGCCGACAAGACGTACTCGATCGAGGCGCTGATGGGCGACGGGCGGGCGCTGCAGGCGGCGACATCGCACAACCTGGGCCAGAACTTCGCGAAGGCGTTCGGGATTCAGTTCCAGGCTCGTGACAAGTCGCTGCAGCACATCTGGGGCACCTCCTGGGGCATCACGACGCGGCTGATTGGCGGCGTCATCATGATGCACGGCGACGACAACGGACTGGTCTTCCCGCCCCGCATCGCGCCCTACCAGGTGGTCATCGTCCCGATTCCCCGCGGCAACTGGCGCGAGGACGTGCTGCCGCACGCGAAGGCGATCTTCGACGAACTGACGGCCGAGGGCGTCCGCGTGATGCTCGACGACCGCGACGCGTACACGCCCGGGTGGAAGTACGCCGAGTGGGAGCTGCGCGGCGTGCCCGTCCGCCTCGAGATCGGCCCGAAGGACATCGAGAAGGGCCAGGTGATGCTGGCGCGGCGCGATACGCGCGAGAAGCTGTCCGCTTCCCGCGACGGGCTGGCGGCCCGGATCCAGGCACTGCTCGACGAGATCCAGAAGAACCTGTTCGATCGCGCGGTCAAGTTCCGGGAGGACCACACCTCGGAGACCACGTCCTACGACGAGTTCAAGCAGATCCTGGAAGGCCGCCCCGGTTTCGTGATTGCGCCGTGGTGCGGATCGGCCGAGTGCGAGAATCAGATCAAGGCCGACACGCAGGCGACGATCCGGAACCTGCCGCTCGAAGACAGCGCGGGCGGCGTGTGCGTGCGGTGCGGTCAGCCCGGCGTGGCGCGCGCCTGGTTCGCCAAGGCGTACTAGGCCACGGGCCCCGGACCCGATCTCAACCACAGAGGCCACAAAGCACACGAAGGCTCCCACACCGAGGGCTTCGGCGGCGCCCCGGCTTCGCCGGGGCGACCGGCGGGAGACCGGGCGGTACGCGCACGAACCCGACGTGCGCGCCATCGGGCTCGTGCGCGTACCGCACGGCCTCCCGCCCGGGCCTGTGGGCCCGGCGTCGAAGCCCGGTCCAAGAACACACCGTCACTCGCGTGACGTCAGCCCGCCTCTGTGCCCTTTGTGTCCTTTGTGGTTGTCCGGCGTGGACGCGATCGCAGCGTGAAGCCGCCGCGCGTGGTCGATGTACGGTACGTGGGGAAACCGTTACTTCGGCGGGCCGAGGAGTGACACGGCGGCCTCGGGCCACCGCGCGCGGATGCGCTTGGTCAGCGCGTGGCGCTCGCTGAGCTTCTCGCGGGCCGCGATCGCGCGGAACACGGTGGCGAGGTGGGTGCGCCACCAGTCGGCGGCGCCGCGGTCGTGGGGTCGGGCCTGGCCTGCGCCCTCGTCGCTCGCCCGGGCATAGGCCGCCGCGATCGGCTCGAGGCAGCTTCGATCCCCAATGCCGCCGAGCGCGGCGAGCATCTCGACCGGCGCCGGCTCTCCGCTTTCGATCGTCTCGCGCAGATCGTACAGCGCCACCGTGCTGCCTCGAGCGGCCAGCACCTGGTGGGCCGCGGCGCGCGCCGTCATCCACTCGCGGCGCCGCTCTGCGTCCGTCGTCTCGCGCTCACGATCCCGCACCCGCTGAACGAGAGCATGGAGCGTCGGGAGCGGCGCGTCCGCACCCGCCGCCTCGAGCCACTGCCGGAGCGCGTCTGGGTGATCGGGAAGCGTGCCGGCTGCGGCCTGCTGAAGCGATTCCGCCGGCGGGACCACCTCTTTGCCGCCGTGGCCGGCCACCGTCGCCCGCACCAGTTGGCTCGGGTCGTCGCGCAGTCTCGAGGAGATGAGGCCGAGCGCCGGCCCGGGAACCTCGCGGAGCGCATCGAGCGCCGCCAGCCGGACGGCGTCCGGCCGCTCCCGGTCCACCGCGATGGCCGTGAGATGGTCGAGCACCGCCGCGCCCCTCGTCGATTCCAGGAGCCGCCTGAGCAGCGCCGCCGCCCCCGCCCTCACCGCCGCGTCGTCGGCCTCGAGGCAGGCGAGCGCGGCGTCTGCGGCACGCGGGTCGCCGATCGCTTCGAGCGCGGCGAGGGCGCCCGTTCGAGCCGCCGGAACGCCGCGCGACGCGAGCAGGCCGAGCAGCCCCGCCACCGCGCGCGTGCCGATCACCGAGAGGCGCGCGACGGCCGTTTCGCGCGCCATCTCCGTTCCCGACTCGAGGTCCGCCACGAGCGCGGCGACTTCGCGAGCGGACGAGCGGGTGATCGCCACGTCGTCACTCCTCGACGGGTGCCTTCGGGCGGCGCTTCCCGAAGGCCCAGGCGATGCCGATGCTGATGATGTAGAGGCCGATCATCGGCGCGGCGAACAGCGTCTGAGTCAGCATGTCGCCGCTCGGCGTGATCACCGCGGCCGCGATGAAGATGATGAGGATGGCCCACTTGAAGCTCTTGATCAGGAACCGGGCCGTGACCAGGCCGATGCGCGCCAGCGAATAGACGATGGCCGGCATCTGGAACACCAGGCCCATGCCGAAAACCATCTTGACGTAAAGCGAGAACACCGGCTCGATGCGCGGCATGAACGTCAGCTTGTCGTTGGCGAAACTGCCGAAAAACGACCACATCCACGGGAACAGCAGGTAGTGAGTGAACGCCGCCCCGCCGAGGAAACCCACGGTCGACAGGAACACGAACGGCACCGCGAGCCGTTTCTCCTTCGCGTAGAGACCGGGTGCGACGAACAGCCAGGCCTGCCAGAGGATCACCGGAACGGCCATGACGATGCCGGCGAGAAACGCCATCCAGACCCACAGGATGAACGCCTCGGTCGGCTCGGTGTAGACCAATTGGCTCCCCTTCGGCAGCAGCCGGTAGAGGGGATCCATCACGAAGCTGTAGATTCTCTCGACGAACGCGAACGCGATGATGCAGCCGACGCCGACAGCGGCCACGCTGACGACAATCCGCTTCCGGAGCTCGTCCAGGTGCTCCAGGAACGTCATCTTCGCGCCGCCGCCCTCGGGCGAGAGGCCGCCCCACCCGTCGGAATCGTCCGCCGCGGGTTGGTCGGAGGATCGGGAGAACGGGAAGAGCGCCATCAGCTGGGCTGAATCGGGGTGTAATCGGTCGCCCGCGGGTCGGCGGTCGGCCCGGCCGGGACCGCGGTGGTCTGGCTGTCGGTGGCCGCGGGGCCGGGAGTCGTCGCGGCGGTCTTCGCCTGCCGCTGCTCGTCCACCCGGATCTCCTCTTCGAGCGTGTTCCGGAGGTCGTTCGAGGCGCGCTTGAATTCAGAGATGCTCTTGCCGAGCGACTTGCCGAGCTCGGGCAGGCGGCGCGGACCGAAGATGATCAGCGCGATCACGAAGATGATGATCAGTTCCTGCATGCCGATCGAGCCGAACATGGCGCCACCCCCGGACTCCAGCGCCGCACGTCGGCGTGCGCGCGGATCCCGTCTCGCATTATAGCGGATCCCGTTTCGCAGCGTAGGAGCCCGCCAGGAGAAGGGGCACGCGGCGGCCCCGCCGCGCCGGCCCGGAAGTCGTTGCGGCACCGTGGTTTATCTGGTAGCATCGAATTCATGGTGCGCAAGTACGGTGTGATCTCGATGGCCGTGTTCGCGATCGTCGTCTCGGCGCTCGTCGGGGGCTTCCTGGGCGGGAAGGCGCTGGCGACCGAGGCCGACGTCTCGGGCTATCGGGCGTTCACGGCAGCTCTTGGCGCGGTCGAGGCCAACTACATCGACACGGTCGACTCCAAGCGCCTGGTCTACAGCGCGATCGGCGGCATGCTCCAGACGCTCGACCCGCACTCGAGCTTCATGGACCCCGACTACTACAAGCGGATGCGCGAGCGCCAGGAGGGCCAGTACTTCGGCCTCGGCATCACCATCCAGGTGATCGAG
>Ga0315278_10002365_pt1 | contig 16786 bp, 12 predicted proteins | sample YL17G06_0_MG_FD_203880 | JGI IMG/M metagenome (GOLD analysis project Ga0315278, IMG submission 203880) | Sediment microbial communities from Yellowstone Lake, YNP, Wyoming, USA - YL17G06_0 | ecosystem: Environmental > Aquatic > Freshwater > Lake > Sediment | place: USA: Wyoming | collected... | reverse complement strand
CGACCTTGACGGCGTCATCCGTCCGGAGGCGCGTGAAGATCTCGAGGAGCTGGGCGCGCATCGCATTGTTCATCGCATTGAGCACGTCGGGGCGGTCGAGCGTGAGTGTCGCGACGCCGTCTTTCGCCTCGTAGCGGACCGGCTGTTCGGCCATGGTCAAAGATCCTTCCCGGCGATGACGCCGCGTCGGTGGAGGTCGGCGATGTCGCCGTCCTTGTAACCCAGCTCGCGCAGCACCGCGCGTGTGTGCTGGCCGAGGACAGGCGGCGGCCCCGCGTCCGGCGCCTGCGTCTCCGAGAAGCGGATGGGCTGACCCATCAAGGTCAGCGCGCCGAGCTCGGGGTGTTCGTACTGAACGGTCATCTTCAGGTGCTGGACGCCCGGGTCGCGCATGAATTCCTGGAGCGACTGGACGGGCGCGCAGGGGATGTCGTGGTCGGTCAGGATCTTGAGCCACTCGTCTCGCGGCTTGCTCGCGAAGGCCGCCTCGAGGATCGGCATCAGCGCCTCGCGATTGTCTCCGCGCAGGAGCCACGAGCCGAAACGCGGATCGTCGATCATCTCGGGACGCCCGACAGCCTTGCAGAGCTTCGCCCAGAACGACTGGTTGCCGCAGGCGAGGAAGAACCACTGGGCATCACCGGCCTGGTAGAGCCGGTAGGTCGGCGTCTCTCGCAGGAATGTCGGCTTGCCCGGATAGTCCACGACGCTGCCGGACTGCAGCGCCAGCACGCCCTGGAGCAGCGAGGTCTCGACGTGCTGGCCGCGGCCGGTGCGCTCGCGGACGAAGAGCGCCGCGAGCACGGCCTGGGCGCTGAGCGCGGCGGTGTAGTAGTCGGTGACGGCGATGCGGACGAACTGAGGCGGACCGCCGAAGCCCTGCAGATGCTGGACGCCGGCCATGGCCTGGAGCACCGGGTCATAGCCCGGCCGATCGCGGTAGGGGCCGTCGGGGCCGAAGGCGGTGATGGCGCAATAGATCAGGCGCGGGTTCAGCGCGCGCAGCATCGCCGAGTCCATGCCGAGGCGTTCGGCGACGCCGGGGCGCATGTTCTGGATGAGGACATCGGCCGTCGTCGCGAGGCGGTGGAGCACCTCGCGGCCGGCGGGCTCCTTGAGGTTGACCGCGATGGAGCGCTTGCCGCGATTCCAGCCGTAGAAGCCGGGCAGCTCGCGGAAGGAGTCACCCTCGAGCGCTTCGACCTTGATGACGCTGGCGCCCATATCGGCCAGCATCATCGCGCCGTACGGCCCCGCGAGGTACGCCGTGCAGTCTACGACGGTGATGCCGTCGAGCGCTCCCCGCGTCTCCGCCATTACCGGGCGGACGCCACGTGACGGACGATCAGCTCCCGGTGGAACTGGGCATCGCCGAAGAGCGGCTCGAGCGCCTTGGCCCGCTTCATGTAGAGATGCAGGTCGTACTCCCAGGTGAAGCCGATGCCGCCGTGCACCTGGATGGCGTCGCCGCAGACCTTGCGCGCGGCATCGCTGACATAGGCCTTGCAGATAGAGGAGGCGATGGCCGCGTCCTCCGCTCCCGCGGTCAGCGCCCAGGCGGCGTAGTAGACGGCGGCGTGCGCGTTCTCGGCCTCCAGCAGCATCTCGGCGCAGCGGTGGCGGATCGCCTGGAAGGAGCCGACGGGCTGGCCGAACTGCTCGCGCACCTTGACGTACTCCACGCTCATGTCGAGGCAGCGGCGCGCGGCGCCCAGCATCTCAGCCGATGACATCACCGCCGCGCGGCGGAGCAGCGAGTCGAGCAGCGGGCCCGCCGCTCCGGGCTGGCCCAGCACGGCGTCGGCGCCGACCGCGACCCTGTCGAGCCGCATCTCAGACCAGCGGCTGGTGAGATCGATGCCGACCATGGGCGCGAGGGTGACGCCGGCCGACTTCGGATCCACGAGGAAAAGCGAGAGCCCCGCGGGCGTGCGCGCCGGCACGAGGACGACGTCGGCCACGTGCGCCCACGGCACGAAGCGCTTGAGACCGGACAGCGTCCAGCCGCTATCGCTCTTCGCCGCCGTCGCGGTCGTGGACGCGGGGTCCCAGTCGAGGTGCTCTTCGAGGAGCGCGGCCGTCGCGCGGGCCGTGCCCGCGGAGATGGCGGAGAGCCACTTGTCCTTCTGCGCGGCATTGCCGCCGAGCTGGATGCCGAGGCCGCCCAGCACCACCGTCGCGAAGAAGGGGCCTGGGTAGGCCGCGCGTCCCATCTCCTCGAGGACTATGCCCAGCTCGACGAGGCCCAGACCGGCGCCACCCTGCTCCTCGGGGAAGGGCAGTCCGAGCCACCCCAGCTTGGCCATCTCGCTCCAGAGCCGGTCGCCGTAGCCCCTGGCGTCATCGAACATGGCGCGCACATGCTCGGGCTTGCACTGCTCGTCGAGGGCCGAGCGAACGGAGTGTTTCAAGAGGACCTGGTCGTCGCTGAACGAGAAGTTCACGTCTTGCCTCCCACCCGGTCCGCGCGGGTTTCTTTCGGCAGGCCGAGGATGCGCTCGCCGATGACGTTCTTCTGGATCTCGGAGGAGCCGGCGTAGATCGTGCCGGCGCGGGACCAGAGATAGGCATAGGCCCAGCTGCCGTTGTCCCCGACGGCGGTGTCGATCTGGAGCTTGAAGTCCTCCGGCGCTCCCTGCGTCAGCTGGCCATAGGGGCCGAGGATCTCGAGCGCAAACTCCATGAAGCGCTTCTCGAACTCGGAATACGAGAGCTTGGTCAGCGAGCCGCCGGCGCCTGGGTGCTCGCCGCGCTCGAGCAGCGTCAGCGTGCGCAGCGCCTGGTAGCGCTCCACCTCGATCTCGGACCAGATGCGCCCGAGCTTCTGGCGGGTCACCGGATCTTCGATCAATGGGCTGCCGTGACGGCGCAGGCGCTTGGCGGCCGCTACCAGCCGGCTGAACTGCGAGGAGTAGTTCGTGATGCGCGCCAGCGCGCGCCCGCCGCGCTCGTAGCCGAGCGTCGTCTGCGCGATGCCCCAGCCCTCGCCGAGCTTGCCTATCTGATCGCTCTTCTCGACGCGCGCATTGGTCATGAAGACCTCGCAGAACTCGGAGGAGCCCGTGATCTGCTTGAGCGGGCGGACGTCGACGCCCGGCTGGCGCATGTTCATGAGGAAGCAGGAGATGCCCTTGTGCTTGGTGACCTTGGTGTCGGTGCGCGCGAGGAGAAGGCCCCAGTCGGCGATGGCGCCGCCGCTGGTCCAGATCTTCTGCCCATTGACCACGAAGTGGTCGCCCGCGTCCACCGCCGACGTCTTGAGCGCCGCCAGGTCGGATCCCGCATTGGGTTCGGAGTAGAGCTGGCACCAGAGCTCCTCGGCCGAAAGGATCTTCCTCAGGTAGCGCTTCTTCTGCGCGTCCGTACCATGGACGACGACGGTCGGCCCGACGATGCCGAGTCCCAGGCTATTGGTCGGCGCGGGCGCATTGGCCCTCGCCATCTCATCGGCCACGATGGCCTGCTCCATGGGCCGGGCGCCACCGCCGCCGTACTCCCTGGGCCAGCCCATGCCGAGGTAGCCCGCCTCGTACAGCTTGCGGTGCCAGGCGCGGCGGTCCTCCAGATTGCGGATTTCCTCCGTGGGCAGGTTCTGCTCGAGCCACGTCCGCACCTGCTTGCGGAAGGCAATGTCCTCGGGCGTGTAGTTGAGATCCATCGGGTGGGCGCCTCCTCTTTGAAGTGTCCCCGGTTCTAGCATGGGGCAGCAGCAGGGTCAACCTGACTCCCCCCTTGACCTTCTACGGTGACGGGCCTACGGTCTCTGCCATGAAAACTCTCAGCGTCCGTCGCTTCGTCCTCGCCGTGGCCCTGCTCTTGACGTTGCCCATCGCAGTGCGCCCCGCCCTCGCCGCGGATGGCGAGATGCGCTGGGGTCTTCACGTCACGCTGGCCGCCAAGTGGCTCGATCCGGCGGAGACGGAGGCATTCAACACCCCCTTCATGGTCCTCTACGCCGTGCACGACGCCATGGTGAAGCCGATGCCGGCCGGCGTCAGCACGCCGAGCCTCGCCGAGTCGTGGACCGAGTCGAAAGACCACCTCTCCTACACTTTCATCCTCCGGAAGAACGCGCGCTTCCACAATGGCGAGCCGGTGACGGCGGAGGACGTCAAGTTCTCCTTCGAGCGATACAAGGGCGCCAGCGCCACTCTCCTCAAGGACAAGGTCAAGGAGGTGCAGGCCCTCTCGCCGACCCAGGTGCGCTTCGTCCTCAAGGAGCCGTGGCCGGATTTCATGACCTTCTATGGGACGACCGCCTCTGGCGCCGCGTGGATCGTGCCCAAGAAGTACGTGGAGAAAGTGGGCGAAGACGGCTTCAAGGCGGCGCCCGTCGGCGCCGGCCCGTATCGCGTGATCTCCTTCAAGCCCGGTGTGGAGCTGGTGCTCGAGGCCTTCGATGGCTACTGGCGCAAGGCGCCCTCGGTGAAGCGGCTCGTGATGCGCTCCCTGCCCGAAGAGACGACGCGGGCCGCGGCCCTCCGGAACGGCGAGGTGGATATCGTCTACCTCCTGACGGGGCCAACGGCGGAGGTGGTGCAGAAAGCGTCTGGGTACAAGGTCGTGGCGCCGCTCCTCTCCGGGGCCTTCTGGCTCGAGCTGCCCGACCAGTGGGACCCCAAGTCGCCGTGGGCGGATCGGCGCGTGCGGCTTGCCGCGAGCCACGCCATCGACCGGCAGGCCGTGAACAAGGCTGAAACGCTCGGCTTCTCGCGGCTCACGGGCAACTTCGTCCCGCGCATCTTCCAGTACGCGCTGCCCTTCGATCCGCCGGCCTACGATCCCGAGCGCGCGAAGAAGCTCCTGGCCGAGGCGGGATACCCGAACGGCTTCGACGGTGGCGACTTCTACCCCTTTCCGCCCTACAACTCGATGGGTGACGCCATCCAGGGATACTTCAGCGCCGTCGGAATCCGCACGCGCAGCCGGACCATGGAGCGCGCCGCCTACTTCTCGGCCTGGCGCGAGAAGAAGCTCCACGGCGCCATCCTTGTCATTAGCGCCACCTTCGGCAACGCCGCGACGAAGCTCGAGCCCTATGTCACGAAGAACGGTATCTACGCCTACGGGACGCTGCCCGAGATTGACGACCTCTTCGTGCGGCAGGGCAGGGAGATGGACGCGAGGAAGCGCGAGGCGCAGCTGCATCAGATCCAGAAGATCGTGCACGATCAGGTGATTAATATCCCCATCTATGATCTTGCCTTCATCTGGGGTGTGGGGCCGCGGGTGGCCGAGAGCGGGGCGGGGCTGATTCCCGGCTTCGCCTACTCGGCGCCGTTCGAAGACCTGCGGCTCAAGTAGGCGCGCGAGAGCGCCACCGTGCCGCACTACTCGCTCGGAATCGACATCGGCGGCACGTTCACCGACATCGTGATCTATGACCACGACTCGGGGCGGCAGGTCAATCGCAAGGTGCTCACCACGCATGACGACCCCGCCCGCGCCGTCGCGGCCGGCGTGGGCACCCTCCTCGGCGAGGGGCGCTTCGAGCCGAGTGAGTTCACGCGCGTCGTGCATGCCACCACGCTCTTCACCAATGCGCTGATCGAGCGCAAGGGCGCCGTCACGGGATTGATCACGACGCAGGGCTTCGCCGACACCCTCGAGATCGGGCGCGAGCGGAAGTACGAGCTCTACGACCTCGCCATCACCAAGCCCGCGCCGCTGGTCCCGCGGAACCTGCGGCGGGAAGTGCCCGAGCGCGTGCTGGCCGACGGCAGCGTCCGCCGCCGGCTCGACGTGCGCGTTCTCGAGGCCCGGGCCCGGGCCCTCGTCAAGGCCGGCGCCACCTCGATCGCCATCGTCTTCCTGCACGCCTACGCGAATCCGCGTCACGAGCGTGAGGCGGCGCGGCTCATCGCCAAGCGCCACCGCGGCGTCGCCGTGACCACGTCGCACGAGGTGGCGCCCGAGATCCGCGAGTTCGAGCGCGCCTCGACCACGGTGGCCAACGCCTACATCAAGCCGCTCGCCCATCGGTATCTCGAGCTCATGGCCCGGCGCGTGGCGGAACAGGGGATCTCCGCGCCGCTGCTCCTCATGCTTTCGAGCGGCGGCCTCACGCATGTGGCCGAAGCGCAGCGCGCGCCCGTGCAGATGCTCGAATCTGGCCCCGCCGCGGGCGCGATCGCCGCCGCCTTCTTCGGCCGGGAGGACAGCGGTGGCAAGGTGCTCGCTTTCGACATGGGCGGTACCACCGCCAAGCTCTCGCTGGTGGACGGCGGCGAGCCGCTGACGGCGTACAGCTTCGAGGCGGCGAGGCAGCGCCGTTTCATCGAGGGGAGCGGCTTGCCCATCCGTATCTCCAGCATCGAGCTGATCGAGATCGGCGCGGGGGGCGGGAGCATCGCGGAGGTAGACGAGATCGGCCTGCTCAAGGTCGGCCCGCGCAGCGCCGGCTCTCACCCGGGCCCCGCGTCCTACGGTCTCGGCGGGACGGAGCCGACGGTCACCGACGCCGACTTTCTCCTGGGCTACCTCAATCCCGGCTATTTCGCCGGCGGAGAGGTCACCGTGGACATGGAGGCCGCTCGCGCGTCGGTGGAGCGGCTTGCGGCCAAGGTCGCGCTCGAGCCGGTCAAGGTCGCCTGGGGCATCCACGATATCGTCAACGAGAACATGGCGGGGGCCGCGCGCGTGCACATCGCGGAGCGCGGCCGCGATCCACGGGATTACGCGCTGCTCTGCACCGGCGGCGCCGGGCCCGTGCACGCCTGGTCCGTCGCGCGCAAGCTCGGCGTCACGCGCGTCGTCTGCCCGCCCTCGGCCGGCGTCGCCTCGGCGCTCGGCCTCCTCGTGGCGCCGGCGCGGGTGGACCGCGTGGCCACGGTGGGCATACGGCTCGATCAGGGCAGCGTGGAGAAGCTGGAAGCGGCCTTTAGGCGGCTCGAGGACGAGGCGCGTGCCGTCATGGCCGATACCGGACTCAAGCTGGAGAACGCCGTCATACGTCGTCTCGCCGACGGTCGCTTCATGGGCCAGGGCTTCGATCTGGTCGTCGCGCTTCCCGATGGGCCGTACGACGACAGCCCGGCGAGTCGCCGCACGCTCACGGCAGCCTTCGAGACGGCGTATCGCGAAAAGTTCGCCCTCACGCCCCCGGGCGTGCCCGTCGAATTCCTCAATATCCGCGTCGCTGTACGCGCGCCCGTGTCGGGAAGCGAGGTGGTCCTGCAGGGCCGGCGTGGCTCAGGCGCGGCGGGCGCGCTCAAGGGCACGCGGCCTGCCTACTTCCACGAGGCGGGCGGATTCGTGGCGACCGCGGTGTACGACCGCTACCGTCTCGGCGTGGGAGATGAGCTCGCCGGTCCCGCCGTGCTGGAGGAGGAGGGCTCGACGCTGGTCGTCGGCCCGGGCTGGAGCGCCCGCGTGGCGCCCACCGGCAACGTCATCGTGACGCCCGATTCACTTCCCCCTCACCCTACCCTCTCCCCAGAGGGGCGAGGGGAGAAGACGGACCCCTCGCCCCCGCAGGGGAAGGGGAGGACGGGACAAGCGAAGGATCCCTCGCCCCCGCAGGGGGAGAGGGTAGGGTGAGGGGGCGTTGGTGGTGAGGGGAGAATCCATGTCCGCCGCGTTCGACGCCATCACGCTGGAAGTCCTCTGGACGCGCATCATCTCCGTGGTCGACGAGGCCGCCAAGGCCATCGTCCGCACGTCGTTCTCCACGCTGTCCAACGAGGCGAATGACTTCGCCTGCGTGCTCACCGATGCGCGCGGCTTCGCCCTCGCGCAGAACTCGGGCAGCATTCCGTCGTTCATCGGGACGCTGCCGGCCACGGTGCGGCACTTTCTGCGGGAGTTCGGCCACGACGGGCTGCGGCCGGGCGACGTGCTCATCACCAACGACCCCTGGCAGGGGACGGGGCACATGAGCGATGTCTGTCTCGTGAAGCCGGTCTTTCACGGCGGGCGCCTGGTCGCCTTCTCCGCGACCACGTCGCACATGCCCGACATCGGCGGGCGCGTGCGCGCGATCGAGGCGCGCGAGCTCTTCGAGGAGGGGATCCACATCCCGCTGAGCCGCATCATCCGGGACGGGCAGCGCGACGAGACGCTCATCCGCCTCATCCGCGCCAACGTGCGCACGCCCGACCAGACCATGGGCGATATCTGGGCCCAGGTCAGCGCCAACGAGCTGATGGAGACCCGCGTGCGCCGGCTCATGGAGGAGTACGGCCTCGACTCGCTCGAAGGGCTCGCGGACGAGCTGTTCGGCCGCTCCGAGCGCGCGATGCGGGGCGCGATCCGCGCGGTGCCCGACGGCACCTACCGCTACGGCTTCGTGACCGACGGCTTCGAGAAGCCGTACACGTTCAAGATCGCGCTGACGGTCCGCGGCGACGAGATCATCGCCGACTTCACCGGCACCTCGCCCGCCCAGCCGCGCGCCATCAACTGCGTCTATGCCTATACCTACGCGATGACCGCGTACGCCGTGCGCTGCGCGCTTCTGTCGGGTCTGCCGAACAACGAGGGCATGTATCGCCCGGTCAAGGTCGAGGCGCCGGAAGGCTGCCTCCTCAACCCGAAGTTTCCCGCCGCCGTCGTGAGCCGCGCGCAGACCGGTCACTACGTGCCGCTCCTGGTCCTCGGCGCCCTGCACCAGGTCATCCCCGACAAGGTCATGGCGGGCGCGGGCTCGCCGCTCTGGGCGGTCGCGCAGTCGGGCACGCGCGACGACGGCCGCCCTTATACGAACGTGCTCTTCTTCAACGGCGGCATGGGCGCGACCTCCGCCAAGGACGGCGAGCACGTGCTCTCGTGGCCGAGCAATATCTCGAGCACGCCCGTCGAGGTGGCGGAGCGCAATAGCCCGCTTTTCTTCCACCACAAGCGACTGCGACCGGGCTCGGGAGGCGACGGGCGCCACCGGGGCGGGCTGGGGCAGGACGTGCTCATCGAGAGCGGGTCGAAGCGCCCCATCGTGCTCAGCTTCATGGCGGAGCGGACGAAGTTCTCCGCTCCCGGCTTCGCGGGGGGCGCCGCGGGCGGCCTGGGCGACGTGCGCATCAATGGCAAGAAAGTGGACCATCGCCGCCAGCACGTGCTCGAGCTTGGCGACCGTGTGCTCGTGAGCACGCCCGGCGGGGGCGGCTACGGGCCGGCGCGCGCCCGCGACCGTGTGCTGCGCCTCCGCGACCGACTGCTCGGCTATACCGGCCGCCGGAGACGCTGAGCCCCAGAGCCCAAGAGTTCGTCCCGGCCGGAGGTTGGGGGCTATAGTGGTGGGCGACATGCTCATCGTGCGGAGGCGCCGGCTGAGTTAGATGGGGCTCCTGTCCAAGATTCTCCGCACGGGCATCGTCACCGAGCCGCTTCCGGCCGGCGACTCCGAGGTCGTACATCTGGTCCGTGAGGTCGATGCCGAGTCGCGGCGGCTCTTCGGCAGGGCGCTGGGCATCCGTGAGGTCGACGCGGGCTCCTGCAACGGCTGCGAGGTCGAGATCACGGGCCTCATGAGCCCCGTCTACGACAGCGAGCGCTTCGGCTTCCACTTCGTCGCCTCGCCACGCCACGCCGACCTCCTCCTCGTCACCGGGCCCGTCACGCGCAACATGGAGGTGCCGCTCCGGAAAACCTACGAGGCGACGCCGGCTCCCAAGCTCGTGGTCGCCGTCGGCGACTGCGCCCGCACCTGCGGGGTCTTCGCCGGCAGCTACGCCGTGGCCGGCAGCGTGGACAGCGTCATTCCCGTGAACGTCTTCGTGGACGGCTGCCCGCCCGAGCCCGCGCAGATCCTCCAGGGCATCCTGGCCGCGCTCAGAAGCGGCCGCGCCTAGCCTGTGCGCGCCCTCTTTTTCCTCATGGTGAGCGGCTACGCCGCGGGCGCGGCCGCCGCTCTCGTCTTCGGCACCGGCGCGCTCGCGCGCTGGGCTTCCGCCCTCGGCGCCATCGTGGGTGCGGCGGCCGGGGTCGCGCTCGCGGCGGGTGCCTGGGTCTGGGGCGCGGCATTCGTCCTCGAGGCGCCGGGGCTTCTCGGGCCCGCGGGAGGTATGGCGTTCAGCCTCGACGGCCTGGGCGCTGTCTTCCTCGGCTTGACGAGCCTGATCGCCGCGCCGTCGGCGCTGTACGGCGCGGGCTACTCGCGCACGTGGGACGGGCGCCCCGCGCTGCGCCAGGTCGGCTTCATGCTCAACGTGTTCCTCCTGACCATGAGCCTGGTCCCGCTCGCCGACGGGGCGCTGACCTTCCTGCTCTTCTGGGAGGGCATGTCGCTCAGCTCATACTTTCTCGTGCTGACCGAGGCGGACGGCCCGGACGTCGTGGAGGCGGGGCAGTGGTACCTGGCCATGACCCAGATCGGCCTCGCGTGCCTCCTCGGCGCTTTTCTTCTCATCCAGTCCGGCGGCCCGGGAAGCTTCGCCTCTCTGCGTGCTGCAGCAGCTGAGCTTCCCGCCGGCACGCGGGATGCGGTGTTCGCCCTCGCGCTGGTGGGCTTCGGTGGGAAGGCCGGGCTCATCCCGCTGCACGTCTGGCTGCCGCGGGCGCACCCGGCGGCGCCGAGCCACGTCTCGGCGCTCATGTCTGGCGCGATGATCAAGATGGGCGTCTACGGCCTTCTGCGCGTCGGACTCGACGTCCTGGGCGGCGGCCCCGCCTGGTGGGGCGCGCTGGTGATCGGCCTCGGCGCGCTGTCGGCGGTGCTCGGCATCCTCTACGCGCTGACCGAAGACGACATCAAGCGCCTCCTGGCGTATTCGAGCGTCGAGAACATCGGCGTGATCATGCTGGGCGTGGGCGCCGCCTTTCTCTTCAAGAGCCTCGGGATGCCGCAGGCGGGGGCGCTGGCGCTGGCGGCGGCGCTCTTCCACGCCGTCAACCACGCGGCCTTCAAGGGCCTGCTCTTCCTCGGAGCCGGTGCTGTGCTCCACGCCACCGGCACGCGCGACATGAACCACCTGGGCGGCTTGATCCGCGGCATGCCGTGGACGGCCGCCCTCTTCCTGGTCGGGTCCGTCGCCATCGCGGGGCTGCCGCCGCTGAACGGCTTCGTCTCGGAATGGCTGCTCTTCCAGTCGCTCCTGCCCGGGATCGGCGTGCCGTCGCCGCTCGTCGCCGTGCTGATGGTGCTGGCGCTCGGCATGCTCGCGCTGACGGCGGGGCTCGCCGCGGCCTGCTTCGTCAAGGCGTTCGGAATCACCTTCCTCGCCATCCCGCGCTCGCCGGAAGCCCTGGCCGCGCATGAGGCCGCGTGGTCCATGCGGGTCGGTATGGTCGCGCTGGCGGGCGCCTGCCTCGCGCTCTCCGTGGGCGCGTCCGTGATCCTGCCGCTGCTCTCCGCCGTCGCCGTCCCCTTGGTCGGGCCGGCCGCGCCGGCGCCCGTGTTCAACGTGGGAGTCACGCTCCGGACGCCCGAGGGGTTCGCCCGGATGTCGCCGTTGCTGGTGGCGGCCGGTCTCGGCCTGGTCGTCCTCGCCACTTGGCTCGCGGTGAGGCTCTTCGGCTCTCGCCGGCCGCTGCGCGTCGGCGAAACGTGGGGATGCGGGCGCGTGGTACAGACGCCGCGGATGGAATACACATCGACGGCATTCGCCGAGCCGCTGCGCCGCATCTTCGCCGCCTTCTACCGGCCGAGTGAGGACGTCAGTATCGACTTCCATCCGGAATCGCGCTACTTCGTCCAGTCGATCTCCTATCGCTCTGCTATCGAGCCGTGGTTCGAGCGCTATCTCTACGCGCCCGTGATCGCGCGGGTCAGGCTCTGGTCCGAGCGCGTGCTTGCCCTGCAGTCGGGCTCGGTCCACGCGTATCTGACTTACCTGGTCGCGGTGCTCGTGCTGCTCCTGGGCTGGCTCGCCGTGACGGGGCGGCGATGAGCGTCTGGCTGCTCGCGCCCCTGCAGGCGTCGGTGGCGCTGCTCCTGGCGCCCGGGCTCATCGGCGCTATCCGCTGGATGAAGGCGCGGCTCCAGAACCGCAGGGGCTCGCCGGTCTGGCAGCCTTATCTCGAGCTCCGCAAGCTGTTCGCCAAGGAAGTGGTGGTCTCCAGCAATGCCTCCTGGCTCTTCCACGCGGCGCCCTTCATCGTTTTCGGGAGCACCGTGACGGTCACGCTGCTCGTGCCGCTCCTCGCCGTGCCGTTGCCGTTCGCCGGCGCGGGCGATCTCCTCGTGGTGGTCTACCTGCTGCTGCTCGGCACCTTTTTCCTGGCGCTGGCCGGGCTGGACCCAGGGTCGCCCTTCGGTGGCATGGGCGCGAGCCGCGAGATGACCGTCGCGGCGCTGGCCGAGCCAACCATGGCGCTCGCGATCTTCGCGCTGGCATGGGGCGCGGGCTCGACGGACCTCGGCCAGATCGCCTCGCGTATTCTGACGATACCCTCGGAAGCACTGGCGCCGGGCCACGTGCTCGCCTTCGCGGCCATCTTCCTCGTGACGCTTGCCGAGACGGGCCGCCTGCCGGTGGACAATCCGGGGACGCACCTCGAGCTGACCATGATCCACGAGGCCATGGTGCTGGAGTACTCCGGCCGCTACCTGGCGCTCATCGAGTGGGCCGCGTCGCTCAAGCTCCTCGTGTTCTTCACGCTCCTGGCCAATCTCTTCGTGCCGTGGGGCGTCGCCGCGGCGCTGACGCCGGGCGCACTCCTGTGGTCCGTGCTCACGCTCGCGCTCAAGCTCCTGGCGCTGGGCGGCGCGGTTGCGGTTGTCGAGACCCACATCGCCAAGCTCCGCCTCTTCCGCGTGCCGGAGCTTCTCAGCGCGTCCTTCATATTGGCGCTGCTCGCCGTCACGGCGTCGTTCCTTCTCCGATGAGCCCCCAGCTCGTCTCGCAGCTTTCGGTTGGCGGGTCGACGCTCGTGCTGCTGGCCGGGCTCATGATGCTCTGGCGGCGTGGCGTGAACGCGCACATCGGGGCGTTCACGGCCCAGTCCGTGGCGCTGGCCGCGACGACGGCCATGGTCGGCTGGTTCACCGGCGACTGGCAGCTCTGGGCAGTGGCCGTGCTCCTCCTCCTGGTCAAGGCGGTCGGCATCCCGATCCTACTCAAGCGCATGGCGCGGCGTTTCGGCACCGAGCGCGAGCTCGAGCCCTATGTCAACACGGCGACCTCGCTGCTTCTCGGCGGGCTGCTGGTGCTCCTCGCGTACGTCGTCACGGGACCGCTCGTGTCGGTGAGCCAGCTGCCGACGCGCACGGGCATGCCGCTCGCGATGGGCCTGGTCTTTGTGAGTCTCCTCGTCATCATCAGCCGGAAGAAGGCGCTGACGCAGGTGCTGGGGTTCCTGATGCTCGAGAACGGCATCGCGCTCCTGGCCGTGCTGGGCACCCACGGCATCCCGATCATCGTGGAGATCGGCGTCTTCCTCGACGTGGCCTTGGGCTTCATGGTGATGCAGGTCTTCGTCTACCAGATCCACGAGACCTTCGAGAGCATTGACGTCGAGCAGCTCAACCGGCTCCGGGAATGAGGGCCATGAGCGCTCCGTTCCTCACCCTGCTGCTGCCTCCGCTCCTCGCGGCGGCGGGAGCGCTCGTGCTGCCGCCGCGCTGGCGCGGATCCTGGGCGCTCCACGCCGCGCTCGCGCTGGTTTCTCTTCTGGCGGCGCTCAGGCTCGCGTCCCTCGTGCTGGACGGGTGGACGCCGACCTGGGGACCGACTGATCTCTTCCGCGTGGACGCACTCTCGGCGCTCCTCGCCGCCTGCGTTGCCTTCGTCGCGGCGCTGGCGGCGCTCCTCGGTCCGCGCCTCGGCGGCGAGCAGCACTACACGCCGCCCCAGGTGCGCCGGTTCCGGGTCTTCGCCGCGCTCTTCGCCTTCACCATGCTCGTCGCCGTGACGGCCAACAACGTCGGCGTGATGTGGATCGCCATCGAGGCGACGACCATTGCCTCGGCCGTCATCGTGCCGCTCACCGTCAGCAAGGCGTCGGTCGAGGCCTCCTGGAAATACATCCTGATCGGCTCGGTCGGCATCGCGCTCGCCTTCGTCGGCACGGTGCTGGCCTATTTCGATTTCGTCACGCTCGTCGGCCAGCGCGACTACGCGCTCAACTGGACGGTGCTCCTCGCCAATGCGCCCGTGCTGCACCAGCCGGTGATCGAGCTCGCCTTCGTCTTCCTTCTGATCGGCTACGGCACGAAGGCGGGGATCGCGCCCATGCACACCTGGCTGCCGGATGCGCACTCGGAGGCGCCGGCGGCGCTTTCGGCGATGATGTCCGGTGTGCTTTTGGCGGTCGCGCTCTACGCCATCGTCCGATGGCGGGCCGTCGTCGCCGCGGCCGTCGGACCCGCGTTTCCCAGCCGGCTCCTCGTGGGCCTGGGGCTCCTCTCCCTCGGCATCGCGGCGCTGTCGCTCGTGATCCAGCGCCAGTACAAGCGTCTCCTTGCGTACTCGAGCATCGAGCACACCGGTCTCATGTGCGTGGGTCTCGCGCTGGGGCCGCTCGGTGTGTTCGCCACCATGCTGCATCTCATCAATCACACGCTGGCCAAGTCCATGATGTTCTTCCTTTCGGGGCGCATCCTCGACCGCTACGGCACCCCCGAGATCGGGCGGGTGTCGGGCCTCCTGCGCGTGATGCCGTTGACGGCCGGTCTCTTCGCCACCGGCATGATCACGCTCCTCGGGCTGCCGCCCTTTGGCATGTTCCTCTCGAAGTTCACGTTACTGCGCGCCGGGTTCGCCGGCGGGCAGGGATGGCTGATGGCCGCCGTGCTGGGATTCCTCGCCGTGGCGTTCGTCTCCCTGCTGGGGCACCTGCACCGCATGCTCTACGGCGCGGCCCCGGCCGGGGTGCGGCAGGGCGAAAGCGACTGCTGGGCCGTCCTCCCGCTCGCCGTGTGCGTCGTCGCGCTCGTCGTTTTGGGACTGATCGTGCCCGCGCCGGTAACGGCGCTCCTCGACAGGATCGTGGAGATCGCCGGCCGATGAGAGATCTCCGGGCGGTGATCGCCGCGCTGGGCCCGCGCCTGCTGGAGGCGCGAGTCCTGCCCGGCCACGGAATTCACGGCTCGGTGGTGGCGGGCGGCGCGCTCAAGCTCGCGCAGGTGCTCCGCGCGGACTTCGGCGCGGAGCTGCGTCTCATGGTCGGCAATGACCGGCGCGGCGACATCGGCGCCTTCGAGGTCTACTACCTTTTCGCGCATCCGAGCGAGAACTGGTTTCTCCATGCGCGGAAAGTCCTGGCGGCCCAGGATCCTGCCGTCGTCTCGCTGGGTACCTTTCACCACCCGGCGTCACTCTTCGAGCAGGAGATCTACGACCTCTTCGGTATCACGGCGGTGAACCACCCCGATCCGCGGCCGCTCGTGCGCCACGGCTTCTGGCCGGAGGACTACTTCCCCCTCAGAAAGGACGCGCGCGCGGGGTCGTTTGTCGACGACGGGCGGCCCTTCCCCTTCGTGGAAGTGGGCGGGGAGGGGGTCTACGAGATTCCCGTCGGGCCCGTGCACGCGGGCGTCATCGAGCCGGGTCACTTCCGCTTCTCCGTCGTCGGCGAGACCATCATCGACATGCGCGCGCGCCTGTACTACACGCACAAGGGGACGGAGAAGCTCTTCGAGGGGCGCGCCCCCGCCGCGGGTGTCGAGCTGGCCGAGCGCGTGTCGGGCGACACGACGGTCGGCCACGCCCTGGCCTACTGCCAGGCGCTCGAGGCGCTGGCGGGCACGACCGTGCCCGCTCGGGCGCGATACCTCCGCGTGGTGTTGCTCGAGATGGAGCGGCTCTACAATCACGTGGCCGACTTCGGCATGATCGCCAACGACACGGGCTTCGCCGTCGCGCACTCGCACTGCTTCCGCATCCGCGAGCGCCTGCTGCGCCTGAACAAGCGGCTTACCGGCAATCGTCTCCTGCGCGGCGGCATCGTGCCCGGCGGCGTCGGACACGATCTCCCCGCGGGCCTCGACCTGCCCGCCGAGGTGGACGCCGCGCTCGAAGACTTCGAGGAGATCGTGGCGCTGTCGCTGGCCTCGAGCCTCGTCCAGGACCGGCTTGAAGGCACGGGCATGCTGACCACGCGCACGGCGCGCGACCACGGCGTGCTCGGGTACGTGGCCCGCGCCTCGGGGATCGACGCCGACGTGAGGCGCGATCATCCGTTCGCGGCCTACGGGGACCTGTCTTTCCGGGTTCCCGTCTTCACGTCCGGCGATGTCAAGGCGCGGACCCTTGTTCGGGTCGAGGAGGCGCGCGAGTCGGCCCGGCTCATCCGCCAGGCCGTCGAGCGCATGCCGGCGGGGCCGTTGAGCGCTCGCCTGGGCGCGCTCCCGGCCTTCGAGCCGGCGTGGGGGATGGTCGAGGGATGGCGCGGAGCCATCATCCACTGGGTGATGGCCGACGCGGCAGGGGCGCTCTACCGGGTCAAGATCATGGACCCGTCCTTTCTGAACTGGCGGCCGCTGTCCTACGCGCTGCTGAAGAACATCGTTCCCGACTTCCCGCTGTGCAACAAGTCCTTCAACCAGTCCTACTCCGGCAACGACCTCTAGCGGCATGGGGGGAGGTATACTCAGGCCATGAAAACAGCGCTGATCGTCGTGGGCGTCATCGTCCTGATCGTGGTGGGCGCGTTCGCGTGGGGTGTCGGGGTGAACAACCAGATCGTCACGGCCGAGGTGGGCGTGAACGAGAAGTGGGCGCAGGTCCAGAACGTCTACCAGCGGCGGGCAGACCTGATCCCCAATCTCGTCGAGACGGTCAAGGGTTTCGCCGCCCAGGAGAAGACCGTGCTCGAAGAGGTGACCCAGGCGCGCGCCAGCGCCGGCAGCATCAAGGCGACCCCGGAGCTGCTCAACGACCCGGCCGCCTTCAAGAAGTTCCAGGATGCGCAG
>Ga0315278_10002364_pt1 | contig 16793 bp, 13 predicted proteins | sample YL17G06_0_MG_FD_203880 | JGI IMG/M metagenome (GOLD analysis project Ga0315278, IMG submission 203880) | Sediment microbial communities from Yellowstone Lake, YNP, Wyoming, USA - YL17G06_0 | ecosystem: Environmental > Aquatic > Freshwater > Lake > Sediment | place: USA: Wyoming | collected... | reverse complement strand
ATCTAACAGGGTGAATCGTTGCGGAAGGTAGGGGCGGCTCGCCGAGCCGCCCGATATCGGGCAACCCGCCGGGTTGCCCCTACCATCGGATTTGCGCGCCTTGCATGGTAGGGGCACGCTGCGCGTGCCCGATATCGGGCGCGAAGCATCGCGCCCCTACAATTGAAACCATCGTTCGGGTGGCTTTTTACAAGATCATCAATGAAGAAAGAAAATGAAGAAAGAACAGGATATGGAAAAACGAGAAAGCGTTTATAACCCCCACCAGGTGGAAGAGAAGTGGTATGAAATTTGGGAAAAAAACGGCCTCTTCCGGGCGGACGAAAATTCCGCCAAACCGCCCTTTTCGATTGTCATCCCCCCTCCCAACGTCACTGGCTCCCTGCACATGGGTCATGCCCTGAACCATACCCTCCAGGATATTTTGACCCGTTATAAAAGAATGGACGGGTTCAACGCCCTGTGGCTTCCGGGTACGGACCATGCCGGCATCGCCACCCAAAACGTGGTGGAAAAGCAGCTGGCGGAAGAGGGCACCAGCCGGCACGAAATGGGGCGCGAGGCCTTTATCGAACGGGTCTGGAAGTGGAAGCACCAGTACGGCGGGCAGATCCTCCGCCAGCTGAAGAAGATGGGAAGCTCCTGCGACTGGAGCCGGGAGCGGTTTACCATGGACGAAGGGCTCTCCCAGGCGGTCAAAGAGGTCTTTGTGCGCCTGTACCGCGACGGGCTCATTTACCGCGGGGACTACATTATCAACTGGTGTCCGCGCTGCCAGACGGCCCTTTCCGACTTAGAAGTGGAGCATGCCCAGGAACAGGGGCACTGGTATTACATAAAATATCCAGTAGAAGCGGGAACCGAGCACCTCGTGGTAGCGACCACGCGTCCGGAGACGATGCTGGGAGACACGGCGGTGGCCGTTCACCCGGAAGACAAGCGGTACCTGAAATATATCGGTAAAAACGTCATCCTCCCGCTGATGAACCGCCGGATCCCGGTCATCGCGGATGAATACGTGGCCCAGGATTTCGGGACCGGAGCGCTGAAGGTCACGCCGGCGCACGACCCCGCCGACTTCGAAATCGGCCGCCGGCACAACCTGGAAGTGATCCGGGTTATCGGCGAGGCGGGGAACATGAACGAAAAGGCCGGGAAGTATGCGGGCCAGACCCGGTTCCACTGCCGAAAAGAAGTCGTGGAAGACTTGCGCCGGCAGGACCTCCTCGTCAAAATCGAACCGTTTCTCCACAACGTGGGCCACTGCTACCGGTGCAAGGCGGTCGTCGAACCCACGGTTTCCAAGCAGTGGTTCGTCCGCGCCGAGCCGCTCGCCCGCCCGGCCATCCAGGCGGTGAAGGACGGGCGGACGAAGATCATCCCGGCGGGGTGGGAGAACACCTACTTCGAGTGGATGAACAACATCCGCGACTGGTGCATCTCCCGGCAGATCTGGTGGGGGCACCGGATTCCGGCATGGTACTGCCGGGACTGCGGGGAGATCACGGTCTCGGCCCAGGGCGTCGGGAAATGCGGCGCCTGCGGCGGCGGCCAGGTGGAGCAGGAAAAAGACGTCCTGGACACCTGGTTCAGTTCGGCCCTCTGGCCTTTCTCCACCTTAGGATGGCCGAAAAAGACAAAGGAGCTCGAAGTCTTTTATCCCACCTCGGTCTTAGTCACCGGGTTTGACATTCTTTTCTTCTGGGTGGCCCGCATGATGATGATGGGGCTGAAATTCATGGGCGATGTTCCCTTCCGGGAGGTGTATATCCACGCCTTGGTGCGCGACGCGGAAGGGCAGAAGATGAGCAAATCAAAGGGCAACGTCGTCGATCCCTTGGTCGTAATCGAGAAATACGGAACCGACGCCTTCCGCTTCACGCTCGCGGCCTTTGCGGCCCAGGGGCGGGACGTCCGCCTTTCGGAAGAGCGCCTGGCCGGGTATCGCAATTTCGCCAACAAGATCTGGAACGCCTCGCGTTTCACCCTGACCAACCTGGAAGGCTTCGACCCGCGAGGGCCCTCCCAGAAGGCCGAATACACCCTGGCCGACCGCTGGATCCTGAGCCGGGTGAACCGGGCGGTGGGGGATGTCCGCCGGAGCCTCGACGACTACAAGTTCAATGAAGCCGCCTCCTCGGTATACCAGTTCCTCTGGCACGAGTTCTGCGACTGGTACATCGAGCTCATCAAACCCGAACTTTACCAGGAGAAGAACCCGGCCCAGAAATGGCTGGCCCAAAAAGTTTTATCGCGGGTCCTCGATGTTTCCCTCCGCCTCCTGCACCCTTTCATGCCATTCATCACCGAGGAGATCTGGCAGGACCTTCCGGGAAATCAGGGCTCGATCATGGTTTCCGAATTCCCCAAAGTCGAAGAAGGGGAACTCCGGCCGGAGGACGAAGCCGAGATGGGCTTGGTCATGGGCGTGATCGGGGCCATCCGCAACCTGCGCAGCGAGCTGAATATTCCGCCGGCTAAAAAAGTCGAGGTGATTCTGCACTCCGGGCAGGAAAAGGCCCGGAAACTTTTGGAGGAAAGCCGGGTCTACTTAGAGAGCCTGGCGCGCACGGCGGCCCTCACGATCGAACCGGGAGGCGAGAAGCCCAAAGGATCGGGTACGGCCATCGTCGAAGCGGTGGAAGTTTTTCTTCCTTTGAGAGGGATCATCAATCTCGAAGACGAAGAGAAGCGCATCCAAAAGGAGCTGGCGAAAATCGGCGAAGACCTGAGCCGATCCCGTCTCAAACTCCACAACCGGGACTTCCTGGAGAGAGCCAAGGCCGAGGCCGTGGAAAAGGAAAGGGAAAAGGTCAAAGCTCTGTCGGAACGAGAAGGAAAACTCAAGGAGAGCCTGGCAAGAGTCCAAGGGTGGAGGAGAGAGGTCTGAGGAAATTCCAAAAATCAAGGAGCCGATTCCGAAATACTAAATTCGAAACGGGTTAGCCACAGAGGGCACAGAGATCACAGAGCCACAAATAGAGTCCTCATTTATCCCTCTCCCCCGGGTATCGGGGGAGAGGGGAGGGTGAGGGGGATTTGCTTTGGCCCGCCTTGAGGAAATCCCCCCAACCCCCCTTTGCAAAGGGGGGAATATTATTTACGGACAGGCTCTTAATTTTTTTTGATCCTGAACCCTCTGTGGGCTCTGTGACCTCTGTGGCAAAGGTTTTTAAAATTTTTGAATTCTGTTGAACGGAGTTTCCTATGTATTTCCCCGTCTATCGCCCCCGGAGGCTTCGAAAGAACGAAACCCTGCGCCGTATGGTTCGGGAGACGAAATTATCCCCCGACGATTTCATCTATCCTTTATTCGTTACCCCCGGCCGCAAGGTTCGCAAGGAAATCAGCTCCATGCCCGGCGTGGCCCAGCTCTCCGTGGACTTGGCCGTTGAAGAGGCGAGGGAGGCTCACCGGTTGGGCATCCCGGCGGTCCTTCTTTTCGGGATCCCCCGGAAAAAGGACTTGCGGGGGACGGAAGGGTACGCCCGAACGGGCATCGTCCAACAGGCCATCCGGGCCATCAAGGGCGAAATCCCCGACCTTGCGGTCATCACCGATGTCTGCCTCTGCGAGTACACCAGCCACGGCCACTGCGGCCTGATCGTGAAAGGGGAGGTGGACAACGATGCGACGTTGACTCTCCTTTCCAAAATGGCCCTGTCTCATGCCGAAGCCGGGGCCGACATGGTGGCGCCATCCGACATGATGGACGGACGGGTCAAGGCAATCCGGGAAACGCTTGATAAACGGGGCTTTCAACACCTCCCGATCATGGCTTATGCCGCCAAACACGCCTCCGGTTTTTATGGTCCTTTCCGCGAGGCCGCCGAATCCACTCCCCAGTTCGGGGACCGCAAATCCTACCAAATGGATCCGGCCAATGCTCGGGAAGCGGTGCGGGAGGCGGCCCTCGACGTCCAGGAAGGGGCGGATATCATTATGGTCAAACCGGCGCTTCCTTACTTAGACATCATCCGCGCCTTCCGGGAAGAATTCGACCTTCCGGTGGCGGCCTACAACGTCAGCGGCGAATATTCCATGATCAAAGCGGCCTGCCAGCGCGGCTGGCTCGAGGAGGAACGGGTGATGATGGAAGTCCTGACCGCTATCAAGCGGGCGGGGGCGGATCTCATCATTACCTACTTTGCCAAAGACGCGGCGAGGGTGCTCCGCGCGTAGGCGGTCTTGACGGCGAAAGACAAGATGGGCTTGATTCCGACCTGGGCAATGGATCTTCAAAAAAAACGCCGGGAAAAAATCCTGGGTCGGGAAATCCTTTACTTCGAATCCACCGATTCCACAAACCGCCGGGCCCGCGAAGCAGCCCTGCAGGGGGCTCCGGAGGGGTTGGTGGTTATCGCCGATTTCCAATCTCAAGGGAGAGGGCGGATGGGCCGGGGGTGGAGTTCTCCGGCAGGAGTCAATCTGTATCTTTCGATCCTATTGCGCCCCCCCCTTCCACCGGAGCGGGTCTCTCAAATCACCCTCCTTGCGGGCGTTTCCTGCGCCAGGGCGATAAGACGGGCAACGGGTCTTGACGCCCGCCTCAAGTGGCCCAACGATATTTTCATCTCCGGGAAAAAAGCCGCCGGCATCCTGGCGGAGATGGAAGGGGAAAATTCCCGCCGGCGCTTCGTGATCCTCGGGGTCGGAATCAACGTGAACTGGGAAGCCGAAAGCCTGCCGGCGGAACTTCGGGAAACCGCCACCTCGCTGCGGGCCGAAGCCGGAAGGGAGTTTGATCGGGCCGCCCTTATCCACGAGACGCTGGAAGAACTGGAGGCGGATTACGTCCTTTTCCGGCAGGATGGTTTCTCGGAAAAGATGCGGGAGGAGTGGAACCGCCTTTCCTTGGTGAATGGAAAACGGGCCACCCTGACCTTTCTGGATCACAAGATCTCCGGGGAGATCCAGGGGCTGGATCCGGACGGGGCCCTCGTGTTTATAGACCCGGAAGGAAATACCCGGAGGTTTATGGCCGGGGATGTCAGCTTGCGGATTTGACCCCCGACCCTCAAAAAAATAAAGATTCACCGCGGAGCACGCAGAGACCGCGGAGAAGGATGAAAATATATAGGTGCCATAGAGAACCAACCCGTTTTTCAATCGGAGTTTTTTACGATTTGATTCTGCGATCTCGGCGTGCTCTGCGGTGAAAAATTCAATCAAAAACCACGAGGAACCCGTTATGCTTTTGGTCATCGATGTCGGCAATACCAATACGGTTCTGGGAATTTACGACGGGGACGTCCTGGTGGACAACTGGCGGGTTTGGACCGAGAGGGACCGCACCAGCGACGAATACGGGATCTTAGTGAGAAACCTGTTTGCTTCCCGCTCCATTCCCCTGAATGAAATCGAGGCCATCGCCATTTCCTGCGTTGTCCCGCCCATGCTGAACATGCTTCTCGATTTGTCGGAGAAATATTTTCAGAAGAAGCCCCTCATCGTGGAATTCGGCGTGGATATCGGAATGCCGGTGCTTATGGACAACCCCCGCGAAGTGGGGGCAGACCGCTTAGTCAATGCGGTCGCCGCTTATCAGAAGCACCGGCGGGCCCTGATCGTGGTGGACTTCGGTACGGCAACTACCTTTGATTATATTTCTCCTAACGGGGAATACATGGGCGGAGCCATTGCCCCGGGTTTGGGCATCGCCAGCGAAGCCTTGTACACGCGGGCTTCGAAGCTCCCCCGGGTGGAGCTGGTGAAGCCCAAACACGCCGTCGGCAAGAACACGGTTCACTGCATGCAGTCCGGGATCATCTTTGGCTATGTCGGGTTGGTGGATGAGATCGTCCGTCGGATGAAAGAGGAGGTGGGCACGGATCCCAGAGTCATTGCCACCGGCGGCCTGGCGCCTCTCATTGCCACGGAGTCCAAGTCCATTGAAGAGGTGGACGAATTTCTGACCCTCGAAGGCCTGAGGCTGATTTACGAAAGGGATAAAAAAAATCGCAAGGCGCGAGAGCGCAAGGGGCAAGGGGTAAAAGGCCCTCGCATCTAAGTCCTTTTTCCTGGATCAGGGGCATCTTCCCGGCCGCTGTTGCCTCCAATTGGAGGCATGGTCTCCCTTCCCTTTTATTAACGCTCTTACGCCTTGCGACTTGCGGTCTCACGGTTTTTCATCTGGCCAGCCGGAGCAGCAGATCCCCCAGAATTCCCATCCTGCTTTTCAATTCCAGATTCGATTTTTCCCCCCGCAGGATTTGCGCCATGGCATTCCACCAGCGGTCGCCGGTCCTCAGCTTCCGATGAACATACGAGGGCCAGCGCCTGAAAAGCTCGCGGAACAGCCGGGAGCATTCCAGCTCGGGCGTCAGGGTTCGATCGATCTCCTCCTGGATGGGCTGGAAGGAGGAGAACCCGTTCTTAAGGAAATCGGCCAAATAGGGCGCCGCCAGTTGGGCGCTGCGCACGGCGGAATAAATTCCTTCGCCGGAAAACGGATCGACCAACCCGGCGGCGTCCCCCAAGAGGAGACACCGCCCCCTGTGGATCGGGGTGCGCCGGCGCCGCAATGGGAGGAAGAACCCGGCGGCGCTGAAAGGAGGCGCCTCGTCCTTCCGCCAACGGACCGCCCAGAAGGCCCGCTGATAATCCTTGATTTTCTGAGAAGCGACCCCGGAAGCGCCGGCGCCCACGGAAAGAAGGTTGTTCTTGGGAAAGAGGTAGGCATATCCCCTTTTCAGGCTGCCCCAGTCAATGTGAATCATATCCGGTTCCTGCTCCGGAAGCAGGGAGATCGGGACTTCGCTGTGAACCGCGAGGATATGGGAGGTCAGGAGGGGGATTTCGGCCTTCCTGGCCACCGCGCTGTTGACCCCGTCGGTTCCCACGAGGAATTTTGTAGAGAAGGATCCGGTAGAGGTCGTCACCTGGAGGAGATCGTTTTGGGGGACCAAAGAGAGGAACGGATTCCGGTCCAAAAAGAAGGCGCCGGCCTTTTCAGCCTCGTGGACGAGAAACTGATCGAATTTGTCCCGGGATACGGTAACCATGAAAGGCTCGGGATAGCGGCGCGCGAAAGGGTGATCGAGGCGGCGGGAAAAATATATTCCGCTGATTACATTTTCGATGATCGGGGTAAGATCGAAGGGGAGCAGCCTCACGGTCCGGAGGTTGAGGCCTCCCCCGCAGGTTTTCCGCCGGGGGAACTGGGCCTTTTCGAGCAGGAGAACCTTCACTCCCAGACGGGCCAGCTCATAGGCGAGGGTGGCGCCGGCCGGTCCGGCACCGATGATCGATACCTCTACTTTGGAAGGAACCGGTTGCCTTAACATAAGAGCATCGTTACCGCTTAGCTTTTTGAAGAATCAGCTAAACATGATTGCAAATTGCAAATATCAAATTGCAAATTGAAAAATGAATGAGCTTTTCTCCGAAAATTTGCATTTTTCAATCCCATTCAGCGCATTTTCAAAACGCCAAAGGGTTAGGGTTGAGAGCGCTTTCGGGTCCTCGGGGCTTCGAATTCTTTGCTTCAGCCGCGAGGTCCGGAATCCTGAAGGTGCTCCTTGATCCAGACCTCCAATTCCTGAAGGGCCCTCTCCGCCAGGGCCCGATTTTTCTCTTTTCCCTTCAAACGGCCCGGCAGCGGAGGAAAGAGCCCGAAGTTTACATTCATGGGCTGAAAGTTTTTAAGCTCCGGGCTGGTAATATAACGGACCAAGGACCCCATGGCGGTCGCAGGGGGCGGTTGGACGGCAGGCAGCCCTTTGGCCAAGCGCGAGGCATTGACCCCGGCCAGGAATCCCATGGCCGTGGACTCCACGTACCCTTCCACCCCGGTGATCTGACCCGCGAAAAAAATGCACGGATCTTTTTTCAACTGCAGAGTGGGGAACAGAAGGACGGGGGAGTGGACAAACGTATTCCGATGCAGACTCCCGAATCGAAGGAAGGAGGCGTTTTCGAGACCGGGGATCAGGCGGAAGATCCGTTCCTGCTCCTTCCATTTCAATTTGGTTTGGAAACCCACCAGATTAAAGGACGTTCCTTGCCGATCCTCATGCCGCAGCTGAACGACCGCGTAGGGCATTTTCCCGGTTCGCGGATCCCTTAGACCTACAGGCTTCATGGGGCCGTGGGCCAGGGTTTCTTTCCCCCGTTCGGCCATCTCCTCGATGGGCAGGCATCCTTCAAAATGCACCCCTTTTTCAAAATCATGGTAGGGGACCTTTTCCCCGTTGATCAATTCCGCGATGAAATGGTGGTATTCCTCCCGGCTCATGGGGCAGTTCAGATAGTCGCTTCCTTCCCCGTATCGCGAGGCCCTGAAGACGACCTTCAAATCTATACTTTCCCCGTCCACGATGGGAGCGATGGCATCATAGAAGTAGAGATCCTTTTCCCCGGTCAATTCTTTGATGGAATCGGCCAGGGAAGGGGAGGTCAGGGGCCCGGAGGCAATCACGACAATTTCTTCAGGGGGGATACGGGTGATTTCTTCCCGGATGATCTGCACCCCAAGGTTGGCCTCCAGCGCGGCGGTAATTCGCTCGGCAAATGCCTGCCGATCGACAGCCAAGGCATCGCCGGCCGGCACGCGGGTTTCCTCCGCCACCTGCATCAGGAAAGATCCGAGCTTCCGCAATTCTTCTTTTAGCAGACCTACGGCATTGGCGGGGGAATTGGAGCGCAAGGAATTGCTGCAAACCAATTCCCCCAGCCGGGGGGAAATATGGGCAGGGGAGAAGCGCTGGGGTTTCATTTCATAGAGCACCACCGGGGTTCCCATCCCGGCTGCCTGCCAAGCCGCCTCGCAACCCGCGAGTCCCCCGCCGATGATGATGATCCTTTGGGCCATGAAGAAATATATCCATAGGTCCAGGCGGGTGTCAAGCTTGTCGTTCTTCTTACCTCCCTCACTTTTTCAAAAGATTAAGGGAATCAGTTAATTTTGCGCGCCCAATCCAAGCTTTCTTCCCAAAACAACGATTCAAAGTGAAGGGGGTCAGGTGTCATTCTTTCGAAAGGCAAATTTACGCCTTCCTTCGCCAATACATTTTGAGGCCCCTTTCTTCTTTTTGCTTTACCGCCGAAGGGATTTTTTCTACAATGCATTAAAGGATCATTCCACCCAAGTCTATGTCAAAAAGGAGGTTTCTATGAAGGGTCTCTTAACCAACGAGGAACTGGAAGCGCTGAGAAAATGGCCCACCCCGGCGATTGCGAATGCCATCGAGTTGTTCAACATCAAACCCCGCAGCGAAGGGTTTATGCTTCCGGAGATCAAGTGCCGGTTTCCCAAACTGGGAACCATGATCGGATATGCGGCCACGGCCGTGATCACGGCCCAGTCTCCGGACGGCCGAAAGGTCCCGCCGCCGGATTATTGGGCCGAGATTCAGAAGATCCCCGCTCCCCGGGTGGCGGTGATTCATGATATCGACAACCCCGTCATCGGCTCCTTCTGGGGCGAGGTGAACGCGAATATTCACAAGGCCCTGGGCTGCGCCGGGACAGTGACGGACGGGTCGGTGAGGGACATGGACGAGGTGGAGGAGGCGGGTTTTCAATTCTTCTCCGGCTGCGTGAGCGTATCCCACGCTTATGTGCATCTCGTGGATATCGGGATCCCGGTGAAGGTCGGGGGCCTCGTGGTCAAACCCGGCGACCTGATCATGGGCGACAGGCATGGGGTCATCTCCGTTCCCCTCGAAATTGCCCGGGATATCTCCAAAGCCGCGCAGATGGTGGAAGATTGGGAGCGGCCGGTGATCAATTACTGCAAATCGAAAGAGTTCAACTTGGAGGGTTTGAAGAAGCTGTTTACGTCCGCAAGACCCGCGTGGCCCCCCAAATAACGACGCAGGGAGCATGGGGCGGAGGCGGGGAGCAAAGACGCCGGGCCCTATCGCTTTTTCTTCCCCCTCGTTTTGCCCCTTTAAAAGGGGTAAAACGAGGGATTTTTTATTTATGGGGATTCGTTTCCCGGATGGAACGGTGGAAAAAAGGAAGGAGGGCCAGGAATAAAAGCCCCAGGAGCATGAAGCCCGAGGAGAAGGAAAACGCCTCGGCCCAGTGTCCGAGGGCCGCAGGAATCATGCCGCCGCCGAGCAAAAACCCCATAAAAATGATCAGGGACACGGCCACGCTGCGCAGTTCGGAAGGGAAGAGCAGCGAGATAATTGTAAATCCGATCGGGAAAAGGCAAACCACGGAGGCCGCCTGCAGAAACAAAAGAACCCCTGTGACGATAGGCCCTTTGAAGAAGCCGAGGAGCAGGATCGAGATCCCGGTGGCCGAGAGAAGGGCCATCATGGCTTTCTTGGCCCCCAGCCGGTCGGTGAGAAATCCGGACAGCAAGAGCACGAAACTGGCGGAGATCCGCGAGACGCCGATCAGCATGTTGGCCGTTCCGCGCTCGAAATGGATTTCATCCACCAGGAAAAGGGAGAGCATGGTGTAGAGCCCCAGACTGGCTCCGATCGCCACCATGAAGAAAACGACCATGGTCCAGAACTGGGGACGGGCCATCACCGTCCCCATCGCATGGGAGCTCGGCGGAGCGCCTTTCTCGGAACCGCCCCGGCCGAGAAGCAGGAACAGGACCCCTATTAAAAGGGAACAGGCGCCGATAAAGCTCAGGGTGCTCCGCCAAGAAAAAAATTTCAACAGGCCTTCGGCAAGCAGCGGGGCGGTTATGAAGGCCACATTGGGGGCAAGTTCATGGATCGCCATAACCCTTCCCCAAAGTTCCCTGGGGAAAAGCTCCGTCAAAGCGGCAATTCCCGAGGGCAGATAAAAGCCGGTGAAGATCCCGACGAGGAAAAGCCCCGCGTGAATGGCCCCGATGGACGGGGAGAAGGATAAAGCGAGCATCGCGAGGCCCAACATCCCTGCCGAAAGGGTAATCATTCGCCGGTGGATGATTCGGGCGGTAATGTATCCTGAGGTCAATAGGCCGGTCGCATACCCGGAGGCCACATAGAAAAATAGCGAACCGGCTTCCCCATGTCCGAGCCCCAAATCCATCTCGACAATGGGAAGAAGAGGGGCCAAGGCGATCCGGGAGATAAAATTCAGATAAAAAATCCCCACGAGCAGGATCAGGGACCGAGAGCGAAAAGATGAAGAGCGCTTTTCAGTCATGAGCAGGGGAAGTGTTTATCCGCCAACGATCTACGCCGGCTCTAATGTTGAAAAAATCGTAACACTTTAGCTTTTTGAAAAGCCGTCAAATCCCCCTTCGTCCCCCTTTTTCAAAGGGGGAAAAAGAGGAATCTTTTATGGAAGGCCTTCCGAAAAGCTCTCCTCCCTTTGAAAAAGGGAGGACGGGAGGGATTTATGAGCCCCCATTTCAAAAAACTAAATTCATACAAAAAATCGTTATCGTGAACGACTTAAAAAAGGGGTCCTAAAGAGAGTCGTCATTGCGAATGAAGGGAAGCAATCTCATGCGATTGCCGCGTCGCTCCGCCCCTCGTAAGGGCTTCTTTCCTATAACTTTACCCAATCGCTGCAAAAAAATGATTGCAAAGTTTGTGAATTGCGAAGCCCTGTAACTCCGAAAATTATTTCCTGATTAGCGTTATTGGAATTTACCGTCGGTGAAATCTTCCCCCCCACCCTAACCCTCCTCCTCGGAAGGGGAAGGGGAGGGTGGGGGTGGGGTTTTCGATGTTTCTTTGCAAGGATTAAGGTTACTCTATCATCGGTGGGGCCTTTTTGCCAAAAAAAGTTTTTCCTTCTGGCTTCGGCAATTTGTTTCCGGTATTCTGTTTTCATCCTTAAACTCATCTTGACCCTGATTTCCGTCTGTGAAAAGCGGTGGCCAGAGACCTTGAACTGACAATTTTGATGGTTTCGTAAAAAGTCCATCTGTCCTGCTCGGGGCAGGATTGCGCTGCAACCCTGCCCCGTTAGATAACAACTCCCTTTTGGGATCTTGGGATAAAATCCCTTTTATTCCAAAGGGAAATCCCTTCGGAAAGGATCTAACGGGGTGAATCGTTGCGGAAGGTCGGATTTGCGCGCCTTGCATCCGCCGGATGCCCCTACAATCGAAACCATCGTTCCGGTGACTTTTTACGAGATCATCCATTTGGGAGGGAGGAAGACATGAAAGTACTTGGAGTTCTGGGAAGTCCGAGGGTGGGAGGAAACAGCGATATTCTCCTGGATCAGGCCCTGGCGGGGGCGAAAGATGCGGGCGCGGAGGTGGAAAAAATCGTCCTCAGCCGGAAAAAAATTTCCGGATGCTTGGATTGCCAGAAATGCAATGAAAACGGCCTATGTGTAATCCAGGACGACATGCCGGAGATCCACCAAAAAATCCTGGAAGCAGATGCGGTCATTCACAGCGTGCCGGTTTATTTTTGGGCCATGACCGCGCAGATGAAGGCCTACTTAGATCGCTGGTGCGCTTTCTTCGATGCCGAGTGGCGCTGGCATAAGCATTACTACCCGAAGCTGAAGGGGAAGAAGATCGGTTTGATCACCGTTTGCGGCGACCCCGAGGTTCACACCGCCGACCCGATCGTCCACGCCTTTCGGACGACCTGCCAGTTCACCAAGTTGAATTTTATCGGCCCGGTGATGGCTTCCGCCTCGGCCAAAGGGGATATCGCCCGAGACGAAAAGGCCAAGAAAGAAGCCTACGAGCTGGGCCGAATAGCGGTTTCATAGGACGCGGATGAACGCCGAAAAAGCGGATTGGGAAAAAAGATAAAAGGGATCCCATAAATCTGCGTCCCATGAAATCAGACTAAACGCACCACCTCTTCGGCCACCGCTGGGTAATTCTGGAGCATGGCCGGATCGTGGCCGGGGAACATCAGGTCGAGGGATGACGCCTTGGCGCGAAGCTTGTCATAGGTTTTCATCCAGGCCCTCAGGTCGGTGATAATGGCGCTGGGGATGTCGTTTCGGTAGCTGACAAAGAAATGGGCGACATCCGAGCCCACAATCGCCCTTCCTTTGGCGGTATTCACGGCCACCGCCTGCATTCCGGGGGTATGTCCGGGAGCGAGCAGCAGTTCGATCCCCGGAAGGATTTTCTTGTCCCCCCGGATTAGATGGAGCCTCTTCGACCCTTCCAGTTTTTTCAGATACTGATTCGCCCCGAGATCGGAAACATGGAGGAACGGGGCCCGTTTGGCGATCGGGTCTTTGATCCAGAAGCGGAACTCCTTTTCCTGGACATAAATATTGGCCTTGGGGAAGAGGCGGATCCCGCTGACGTGGTCAAAATGGATATGCGTGACGACCAGATGCTTCAATTGCCCGGCATCGATCCCGATCCTCTTGAGGACTTCCACCGGGTTCACGTATCCGGCGAGCCGGCGCTCCGCCGCCAGATCCGGTCTGACTCCGCAGTCCACCACGACGGTTTCACCTCCCCCGCGAATCGCAAAGATGAAATAATCGGTCTGCACCGTTTTGTCCAGGTCCTGAAACCAGACCATCATGGAGGCGGGGCGGGTGAAAGGACCGGCATACTTCAGGGCATAGATTTCATACGTCGGGATGGGCATTTTGTTACCTCCTTGAAAAATCTTTGGGCCGAGGATCAGGGAAAAGGTCAAAGAAAAAAACTAAGGACCTTTTTCTCCGGGAACTCCCCCTCCCCTCTCCCCGGGAACGGGGGAGAGGGATAAATGAGGATTCTATTTGTGGCTCTGTGATCTCTGTGGTGAAGTCTTTCGTTCGGATTTTTTTTCAGATGGTCATTCCTCCGTCCACGCGGATGATTTCGCCGGTGATAAACGAGCCGGCGCCGGAAGCGAGGAGGAGGGCGAGACCCACGACCTCCTCGGGTTCGCCGAAGCGCTTTAGCTCGATTTCCCGAAGGCGATTTGCCCTTCTTTCCGGGTCGGTCCAATTCACCCGGCTGAAGTCGGTTCGGATCGACCCCGGAGCGATGGCGTTTACCAAAATATTATGAGGGGCCAGCTCGCGGGCCATCACCTGGGTCATCATATTCAGGGCCGCTTTGCTGATGCAGTAGGCGCCGGTTCCATCCGCGCGGGCGCGGAGCCCGCTGATGGAGCTGATGTTGATGATCCGGCCGCCTCCCTGCCGGATCATCTCCCGGCCCACGGCCTTGCTCATCAGAAAGGCCCCTTTCAGGTTTACTTCCAGGACCTTGTCGAACGCCTCCTCCCCGAGTTCTACCATGGGGCTCAGAACCGGGTTGGCGCCGGCGTTGTTGACCAGGATGTCGATACGTCCGAATTCGTCAAGCGTCTTCCCGACTAAGCGCTCCACCTCGTCCTTTTTCCCCACATGAGCCGGAACCGCCAGGGCCCTCTGTCCCAGAGAACGGACCTGCTCGGCCACTTTTTCCAATTCCGGGGGTTTCTTGTCGCGGCTGGAAACGACAACGTCGGCCCCGGCTTCGGCGAAAGTCAGGGCGATGGCCTGACCGATGCCCCGGCTCCCACCGGTAATAACGGCGACTTTCCCCTTTAAGGAGCAGAGTTTTTCAATCGTCAAGCGAACCTCCTTCTCCAAATCAGCATGATCTCTTTGTATCATAAATTTGCTCGGCGGCCAAGGAAAAGAATGCCAAATATCTCGCTCTTGCCCCCCTCTTAAATTGAACCCAAATTATGCGCGAACCATCCCAAATTCATCAAAATGCAATACTTTAGTTCTTTGAAAAAAGGAGGGTCATAAGGGCCAAGGGCTTCCAGGGCGCGGGGTCCCGCCAAAGGCGGGATTGGAATCATAAGGCGCTGGTTTCTTCGGGGATGGGGCGGGGAAGATACCCCCCGCCTCCTCTGGAGGAAACAATCTTTGATCTCCGTGGCCAAGACACAAACAGACCGACCGATGCTTCCGGCGCGTTCCGTTCTGGCCTCCGCGCCCAGTCCAAGCCTTCTTCACAAAAGAAAGACGGAAACCAAAGGGCGCTCTTCCTTGACAAAGCACGGCAGGATTGTTATTTTAAATTTAGCACTCTAATATATCGAGTGCCAAAAAGGGACCCCATGGGAAAAGAACTAAGCCCGCGCGAAAAGAAGGTGCTGCAGGCGATCATCATGGATTACATCCGGAGCGCTGAACCGGTGGGCTCTCGGACCGTTTCCAAGAAATACAAGATGGATCTGAGCCCGGCCACGATCCGAAATGTCATGGCCGACTTAGAGGAGTTGGGTCTTCTTGTGCAGCCTCATGCCTCGGCGGGCCGAATCCCGACCGATCAGGCGTTTCGCTTCTATGTTGACAGCATCTTGGAGGTTTACAATCTCAGTAATATCGATCAAACGCGCCTTGCCCGCGGACTCGAGGAGGAAAAGCTGGATTTCAACGAGGTTCTCAAACGGGCCTCTCACCTTCTTTCCCTGCTTTCGAGACAGACCGGGCTGGTCCTGGCGCCCCGCTTCAGCAGCAACGTGTTCAAACACATCGAGTTTATTCGGCTCAAGGACAAAAAGATTCTCGTCATTCTTGTTTCGAACCTGGGCGAAGTGCAGAACAAGATCATTGAGGCCGACGAATGGCTGACCCAGGATGAGCTGAACAAATTCAGCCGGTACCTCACCGAGATCATGGGAGGACTCAGCCTTCACGAAGCCAAGCGGCGGATCATGGAGGAGATGCAGCGGGAAAAAGTGTTGTTCGACAAACTGATGTACCGCGCCCTCAAACTCAGCCAGAAGGCCCTGGAAGACGAGGAAGAGGGCAATCTCTACATCGAGGGGAAAGAGTTCATCTTCCAGTCTCCCGAGTTCGCGGACATCGAAAAAATGCGCCAGCTCCTCCTGGCCTTCGAAGAGAAGAGCCAAATCATCAAGCTTTTAGATAAAGCCCTGACGGTACACGGGATCCAAATTTTCATCGGTTCCGAAAACGAATTCAACGAGATGCAGGGCTGCAGCGTGATCGCTGCCCCCTACTCGAAAGACGACTTTATCCTGGGAACGCTGGGGGTGATCGGGCCGACCCGGATGGACTATTCCGCGATCATTCCGATCGTGGCTTACACCGCCCGGCTTGTGGGAAAAATCATCGAGAGAATGGATTGACGGCGCCTTTTTCGAAACCGGCGGCGGCGAGAAAATCGGCTGCCGGTCGGAACGCCGCGAGGGGAGGGTGAAAGCAGTGAGCGGAAAAAACAAACAACCTAGCCATGAAAAGGAAGAGAAAAAAAACAAGGGAAACAACCATCCCGGGATCAATATCGTCGTCGGCGATAAGCAGGACCCGAAAGTAAAAATGGAAAATCAGCCGGAGGGGGCCGAAGAGAAAAGGGAGCCCACGCCCGTGGAAAAAGCGGAGGCGCAGCTTGCCGCAAAAGCCCGCGAGGCTTCGGAATATTTCGATAAATGGATTCGCCTCCAGGCGGAGTTTGAAAACTATAAAAAGAGAATCCAAAGAGAGAAATCCGATCAGATAAAATTCGGAAACGAGGCGCTCCTGAGGGCTGTTTTGCCGGTTTTAGACAACCTGGAAAGGGCGATCGAACACGGGAAAAGCTCCGGGGAAGCGGCGCCGCTCCTCGCCGGAGTCGAGATCACGCTGAAACAGTTTTTGAACACCCTGGAACAATTCGGCGTCAAGCCGATTCTCGCGGTGGGGGAGGGTTTCGATCCGGAGAAGCATGAGGCGGTTTCCCAGATGGAGAGCGATTTCGAGTCCAACCGGGTCATTTCCGAGGTTCAGAAGGGATTTCTCTTTCACGAGCGCCTGCTTCGTCCGGCCAAGGTGATCGTTTCCATAGCGAAACCCGGGGCAGAGGAAGAAACAAAGGCGGAAGCTTGAAGCAGGATTATTACGATCTTCTCGGGCTGGATTCGGAGGCCACGGCCGAAGAGATCAAGAAGGCTTATCGCCGTCTC
>Ga0315278_10002359_pt1 | contig 16812 bp, 17 predicted proteins | sample YL17G06_0_MG_FD_203880 | JGI IMG/M metagenome (GOLD analysis project Ga0315278, IMG submission 203880) | Sediment microbial communities from Yellowstone Lake, YNP, Wyoming, USA - YL17G06_0 | ecosystem: Environmental > Aquatic > Freshwater > Lake > Sediment | place: USA: Wyoming | collected... | reverse complement strand
CACGATGGAACCCGCGGCGATCATCGTGTGCGCGCCGACGCGGACGAACTGGTGGACGCCCGCGTAGGCGCCCATCACCACCCAGTCGCCGATCGTGACGTGCCCGGCAATCTGCGCGTTGTTCGAGAACGTCGTGAAATCGCCGACGACGCAATCGTGGGCGACATGCGTGTAGGCGAGAAACAGGTTGCCGTTACCCACCGCCGTGTCGCCGCGGTCCTGCGTGGTGCCGGCGTGGATCGAAGTGAACTCGCGGAAGATGTTGTCGTCGCCGATGGTGGTCGTCGTCGGTTCGCCACCGTACTTGCGGTCCTGTGGGATCTCCCCGATCGACGTGAACTGGAAGACCCGGTTTCGCGCGCCGAACGTGGTATGGCCGGCGAGCACGACATGGGGACCGACGACGGTGCCGGCGCCGATCGTGACGTGCGGACCGACGACGGAGAACGGGCCGATTTCGACGTCGCCGGCGAGCGTCGCGGCGGGGTCGACCAGCGCCGTCGGATGGATGCGCGCCATGCGCCCTACCCGACCGGCGTGCCTGGGCCGCTGGCGTTCGCCGTGCGCAATGCCGCCATCAATTCGGCCTCCGCCGCAATCTCGCCGCCGACGGTCGCGCGCGTCGCGAACTTGCCGATGCCTCGCACAATACGCAGCACTTCGACCTCGAGGATCAGCTGGTCACCCGGGACGACCTGACGGCGAAAGCGTGCCCGGTCGATGCCGGCGAAGAAGAACAGCGAGTCGCCGTCGGATCGGATGCCGTTGGTGCGATAGGCAAGAAGCGCCGCTGCCTGCGCCAGCGCCTCGATCACCAGCACGCCCGGCATCACCGGAAATCCCGGGAAGTGGCCGGGGAAGAACGGCTCGTTCATCGTCACGTTCTTCACCGCACGCAGCATCTTTCCCGGTTCGCACGCGAGCACGCGGTCGAGGAGCAGGAACGGGTACCGGTGAGGCAGGTAGCCCATGATCGCGTTGATGTCCATCGCGCCATTGTCGTCGGTGGTCATTGCTCCTCCTTGCCGCGGTCGGCTGCGTCGGATCTCCTGGCGTCCGACCGTTCCAGCGCCCGCAGGCGCCGCGCGAAGTCCCCAAGCCGGCGCAACTCGACCGCCAGGCGCTTCCACGTCGCATGCTCGGTTACCGGGAAGGCGCCAGTATAGATGCCGGGCTTTTCGATCGAGGACAGGATTACCGTCGCCGCGCCCACCACCGTTCCGTCGGGGATGTCGAGATGACCCGAAATCATCGCCGCACCGGCAATCTTGCAGTTCCTTCCGATCCGGGTGCTGCCGGCGATCCCGACGCAGCCGGCGATCGCCGTGTGCCTTCCGATACGGCAGTTGTGGCCGATCTGGATCTGATTGTCGAGCTTGACGTCATCCTCGATCACCGTATCGTCGATCGCGCCGCGGTCGATCGTCGTGTTGGCGCCGATCTCGACGTCGGCGCCGATCACGACGCGCCCGAGCTGCGGAATCTTGAGCCAACGCCCGCCCTCCTCGGCCATGCCGAAGCCGTCGGCGCCGATCACCGCTCCACTTTGGACGACGGTGCGCGGGCCCAGCACGCAGCGGTCGTAGACCGTCACGCGGGCGTGGAGCAGCGCGTCGTCACCGATGACGGCAGCCGCCCCGATCGCGCAGCCCGCACCGATGCGGACGCGGTCGCCGATCGCGGCGCCGGGCCCGATCACCGCCTGCGCTCCAATCGTGGCACTCGGCGCCACCCGCGCGTCGTCGGCAACAACCGCCGATGGGTGCACGCCCGGCATCGCGGTGGGCGGCGGATGCAGAATCGCCGCAACCTTCGCGTACGTCGCGTAGGGATTCGAACTCACGAGCTTGGGCAGCCCGGTCTCCCCCGCCATCTCCGGAGCGACGATCACGGCGGTTGCCCGCGTCGTTGCAAGCTGCGCCCGGTACCTGGGACTCGTCAGGAACGCGATCGCCCCGGGGCCGGCCGATTCGAGCGCGCCAACCCGCATGACCCGGAGCGTGCCATCGCCGTCGAGCACCGCACCCGTGCGCAGCGCGAGTTCGGACAGGGACAGTCCGGTTGCGGTGGCGACGGGGGCGGAGGGCGCCATCGCGCGGAAAGGGAGGCAGGCGCCCGGCGGATCCTACTTGTCGGCGAGCGCCTTGATCACCCTTTCGGTGATATCGATGCGCTGGCTCGCGAAGACCACCGGATCCTGCAGTATGAGGTCGAACTTGTCGGCTTCGGCCATCTGCTGGATTACCTTGTTGGCCCGCTCCTGGACGCTCGCCAGTTCCTCGTTGCGGCGGAGGTTGAGGTCCTCCCGAAACTCCCGCTGCCCGCGCTGGAGGTCCCGCGTCAGGTTCGCGAGGTCGCGCTCCTTGTTGCGGCGCTCGGTCTCGGACATCGTGGCTCCATCCTTCTCGAGCTGAACCTGCAGGTCGTGGACCTGCTTGCCGAGCTTCTGGATCTCGGCGTCGCGTGCGGCGAATTCCTTCTCCAGTTTCTGCTGCGCGCGCTTGGCCGGCGCGGCCTCGCGGAACAGCCGCTCGGTGTTGACGAATCCGACCTTGTATTCGGCCGCGTGGACCACCCCGCCAGTCAGCGTCAGCAAGGCGAGGGCGGCGGCGACACGGAAAAGGCTAAGCATGCTGCGATTCAAGTGATTCTCCTGCTGCGTGCGGCGACCCGGCTCAGAACACCGACCCGACCTGAAACTGGAAGCGCTGGATCTTGTCGAACTGCTTGGCGTTGAGCGGATAGCCATAACTGAACTTCAGCGGGCCGATCGGCGAGTTCCAGGCAAGACCGGCGCCGGCCGAGTAGCGGAAACTCTGGTACGCGGATTCGAGCTCGGTGCTGAGAGCGCTGTTTTCGATCGGGATGCCCTTGATCTGGCCGGCGTCGAAGAACACGCTCATGCGCACCGATTTGTCCCCTTTCAGGATCGGGTAGAACAGCTCGGCGTTGCCGACGACCTTCAGCTTGCCGCCGGTCGCATTGCCGTTGATGTCCTTCGGCCCGAGCGACGCCGTCTGATACCCGCGCACCGAGCCGACGCCGCCGGCGTAGAACGCCTTGAAGAACGGCAGGGGCTTGCCCCCGTACCCGTCAGCGTACCCGAGATCGGCGCGGAGCATCAGCACAAAATCCGATAAGTAAGGCAGCGGCGTGAACCACTGCTGGAGGTAGTTTGCCTTGTAGTACGGAACGTCGCCGAACGGAAGCCCGACTTCGACCCCGAAGCTCTGCAGGCGCCCACGGGTAGGATAGATGATGTCGTCGCGGGTGTCACGAGACCAGCCGCCGGTGACGATGTAGGAATTGAAGGGAGAGCCGACGTCCCGCACGAACTGGCAGTAGATCGGCGGAGCCAGTCCCAGCACGGGATCGCAATAGCCGACCGGAAATTCGATGCTCGTGTGCTCCGCCCGGAAGCCCACATTGATCGCGTCGGTCTCCGTGATCGGGATCCCGAATCCGACCGCTCCGCCAAACGTCGACGACGTGTAGGACGTGACGCTGAGCGAAGCGGTGTCGACGTTCCGCTGGTAGATTTCCAGCGTCCGGGCGACGCCGTCGACGGTCCAGTACGGCTCGGTGAATGCGATCGAGATCGTGCGGTTGACCTTGCTGGTGTTGATCGCCGCGATCAGCGCGTTGCCGCTGCCGAAGATGTTCTGCTGCGACACCGACGCATTCAGGACGACGCCGTCCGAGCTCGAGTAGCCGATGCCGGCGAGCAGGCTGCCCGTGGATTTCTCGACGACCGTGACATCGACGTCGGCCTCGTCCGGCGCGCCCTGGACGGGCGGGGTCTCGATGTTGACATCCTCGAAATAGCCGAGGCGCCTGATCCGCACTTTCGACCGCTCGATTCGCGCGCCGTCATACCACGCCGCCTCGAGCTGCCGCATCTCGCGCCGGATCACTTCGTCGCGGGTCTTGACGTTGCCGCTGATGTTGATCTTGCGGACGTACACGCGGCGGCCGGAGTCGATGTAGAACGTGAAGGCCGCCTGCCGCTTTTCGCGATCGAGCTCCGGAACCGCGTTGACGTTGGCGAACGCGTAACCGTCGGCGCCGAGGCGGTCGCTGATGTCCTTGGTCGACGCCTGCAGCCGCGCCCGCGAGAACACGTCGCCGGGCCGCACCCGGATCAGCTCGATCAGCTCGGCCTCCGGGACCATCATCTCGCCCGCGAGCCGCACGGCGGAAACCGTGTACTGCGGCCCCTCCGACACGTTGATCGTGATGAAGATGTCCTCTTTGTCCGGCGTGATCGACACCTGCGTCGATTCGACGTTGAATTCGAGGTAGCCGCGGTCCTGGTACAAACTGCGCACCGACTCGAGATCCGCCTGCAGCTTCTGTTTCGAGTATTGGTCGTTCTTGGTATACCAGGTCAGCCAGCCCGGCGTCGTCAGCTGCATCCGGTCGAGCAGCTCGCTCTCGGAAAACGCCTTGTTGCCGACGATGTTGATGCGCGCAATCTTCGCGGCGTCGCCCTCTTCGACCGAGAAATTGACGGCCACCCGGTTGCGTTCCTGCGGCGTGACGGTGGTCGTGACCTTGGCGGCATACCTGCCACGCGTGATGTACTGGCGTTTCATCTCCTGCTCGGCCCGGTCCAGCGCCGAGCGGTCGAAGATGCGCGCCTCGGCAATGCCGATGTCTTTCAGCGCCTTCTTCAGCGTTTCGGTATCGAATTCCTTGTTGCCGACAAAGTCGATACGGCTGATCGTCGGCCGTTCCTGGACCGCGACAATCAGCACCCCGTCCTGGACTTCGAGCCTTACGTCGCGAAAAAAGCCGGTTGCGTAAAGGGCCTTGACCGCCTGCGCCACCTTCTCGTCGTCGATGCGCTCGCCGACCTTGATCGGTAGGTAGCTGAAGACGGTTCCTGCCTCGGTGCGCTGCACGCCCTCGACGCGGATGTCGCGAACGACAAACGGCTCGAACCCGGACGCGAACGGGAGGGTGAAGGCGGCCAGCGCCGCGACCAGCAAGGTCGCCGATGCGCGAAGGCGCCGCGCGGCAGTGCCGCGAACGCGGCGGGCCGCCGAAGACGTCGTGCGCCGACGGTGCTCAGAACAGGCGGGAGAGGTCATTGAAAAGCGCCAGCGCCATCATTGCCGCGAGCATGGCCATGCCTATGCGCTGGCCGATGTCGAAGGCGCGGTCGGAAACGGGACTGCCCTTGATGAGTTCGGCGAAATAATACAGCAAATGCCCCCCATCCAACAGTGGAATCGGCAGCAGGTTGAGCACGCCGAGACTGATGCTGATCAGCGCGAGATAGCCGATGAACACCAGCCCTCCCGCCTGCGCGGACTGCCCGGCGTAATCGGCGAGCGTGATCGGGCCGCTGATGTTCTTGAGCGAGGCATCGCCGGTGACGATGCGGAAAAGCATCTTCAGCGTGAAGGCGGAGAGTTCCCACGTCTTGCGAGCGCCTTCCCGCAGCGCCCCGCCCAGGCCGTACCGAACCGTGATGCCGAGTCGATCCGCGGCGGCCGGGTCGATCTTGAGCCGCACCCCCGCCAGTCCGATCCGCCGCCCCGCCTGCTCGCTCACCTCGGTGGTGAACGTGACGTCGAACTCGGCGCCGTCGCGCTCGATCCGGAACGTCACCGGCACGCCCGGTTTGGCGTTGGTGCGCGCGGCGACCTCGGCGGGCGAACGCACCGGCGCGCCGTCGATCGCGAGAATGTGATCGCCCGCATTGATTCCCGCGCGTGCCGCCGGCTTGCCCTCGACGACCGCATCCACCAGCGGCGGGCCCAGGTCGACTCGCAAACCAAGCGCCGGCATGAAGTTGCCTTCCCAGTCGCCCGGGGCGAGCGCCGCCAGCGACAGCCGGCGCGTCGCGCGCGCGCCGTTGTCGGATCCGTCCGGGCGCGTGACGTCGAGTACCGCCTCGGCGCGTCCCGAGCCCTCGAGCAGCCGCCAGCGCAAGTCCTGCCAACTGCTGACCGGCTCGCCGTCGACGGCGACGACCAGGTCCCCGTTGCGGACGCCGGCACTTGCCGCCGGCGTGTCGGGAAGCGGATCGGCGAGCAGCGCGCGCTGTCCGGGAACCCCGGCGACGAAGGTGCCGGCAAACAGCACCACCGCCAGGAACAGGTTGGCGATCGGCCCCGCAGCGACGATCGCAATGCGCTTCCCGACACTTTGCCGGTTGAACGCGCGCGGCAGGTCGGCGGGCGGAAGCTCACCCTCCCGCTCGTCGGCCATTTTCACGTAGCCGCCCAGCGGCACCGCCGACACCGCCCACTCGGTACGGTCGGCGCCAAAGCGGCGCGACCACACCACGCGGCCAAAGCCGACAGAGAATCGGAGCACCTTCACGCCGCACCAGCGCGCGACCCAGTAGTGGCCCAGCTCGTGAATCACCACGAGCACGCTCAGCACGACGAGGAAGGCGAGGAGCTTCTGCAGAATGTCCATCACGCGGCCAGCACCCGATCAGCGGCGGGCGATGCCTCCGCCGGCAGCTTCAACCACGCACGGGTGTAGACACGGGCTTCGGCGTCGGCCGCCAGTGCATCGTCCAACGCATGCACCGGGCGGGCGGCGACGCGCGCCAGGGTTTCCGCGCACGCGGCCGCAATATCGGTGTACCGGATGCGGCCTTCGAGAAACGCGGCGACCGCGATCTCGTTGGCCGCGTTGAGCACGGCCGGCGCAGTACCCTCGGCCGCCAGCGCGTCGTACGCGAGCTTCAGGCAGGGGAAGCGGCCGTAGTCCGGCGCTTCGAATGAAAGCGCGCCGAGCGTGGCGAGTTCAAGCAGCTCGACCCCGGCGTCGACACGGTCCGGGTAGGCGAGCGCCTGGGCGATCGGCGTGCGCATGTCGGGATGACCCAGCTGGGCCAGCACCGAGCCGTCGACGTATTCGACCAGCGAATGAATGACGCTTTGCGGGTGGATGACGACCTCGATCCGCTCGCGCGGCGCCCCGAACAGCCAGTGCGCCTCGATCACTTCGAGGCCCTTGTTCATCATCGTCGCCGAATCCACCGAGATCTTGCGCCCCATGACCCAGTTGGGGTGCGCACAGGCTTGGTCCGGCGTGACCGCCGCGAGTTCCGCGATGGGCCGCGTGCGAAACGGACCGCCCGAGCCGGTCAGCAGGATGCGGCGTACGCCAACCCCGGTCGGGTCACCGGCATAGCCCCGCGGCAGGCATTGGAAGATGGCATTGTGCTCGCTGTCGATCGGCAGCAGCGTCGCGCCGCCCTGGCGCACCGCGTGCATGAATACGGCGCCGCCGATGACGAGCGCCTCCTTGTTCGCGAGCAGAATCCGCTTGCCTGCGCGTGCCGCGGCGAGCGTCGGCTGCAGGCCGGCGGCACCCACGATCGCCGCCAGCACCGTGTCCACCGCCGGCAGCGCAGCCACCGTGCACACTCCGTCCACGCCGGCAATCACCCGCGTGGGCACGCCGTCGGCGGCGAGCGCGCGCTCGAGCGCGCCGGCGGCGTCCGGGTCGAGCATCGCCGCCACCTGCGGGCGGAACCGGCGGCACAGGTCGGCGAGTTTCTCCCACTGCCGGTGCGCGGCGAGGCCCGCCACGATGAAGCGGTCCGGATGACGCGCAACCACATCGAGCGCCGAATCGCCGATCGAGCCGGTCGCGCCAAGGATCGAAAGGGTCCGCACGCCCATCAGCGCAGGAATGCGAGCGCCGCCAGCGCCGCCAATGGCATCGCCGCCAGCAGCGCGTCGATGCGGTCGAGCACGCCGCCGTGCCCGGGAAGCAGTCCGCCGCTGTCCTTGACCCCGGCGTGCCGCTTCAGCAGCGACTCGAACAGGTCGCCCACTACCGACAGCGCGACGAGCACCAGCGACAGCGCGAGCCACGCCGCGACCGTCAGCGCCGAAATTTCGCCGGTATAGCCGGCCTGGCTCGCAAACGGGACCAGCGCCCCCGCGTAGAGAGCCACGGCGGCAAGCGCGCCGTAGACCCCCTCCCACGTCTTGCCGGGGCTGATCGAAGGCGCGAGCTTGCGCTTGCCAAAGGCGCGGCCGGAGAAATACGCGGCGATGTCGGCGACCCAGACGATCGCCATCACCGCCAGCGCGACCCAGGGGGAGCGCGCCTGCAGTTCGACGATGGCCACCCATGCCGCAATCAACGTCAGCCAGCCGACGACGGCCAGAGCGAGCTGCGACCCGGGCTTCCACCGTCCGCGCAGCCAAAACGGCGCGACGAAGATCCAGAACAGTGCTGCGGGGCCGCAGACGGCGAGCACGATGCCGTCGGGCCAGCCGCGCGCGAAGCCTGACGAAGGCGCGAACAGCAGATTGAAGCCGATCAGCAACGCGCCGGTCACGAACAGCAGCCAGGTCTGCTTGCGATAGCCGGCGAGATTTGCCCATTCGACGGCGGCTGCGACAATGGCAGCGAGCGTGACCACGGCCCACGCTATCGGAGGCAGCAGCAGCAGTGCCGCCAGCACGAAACCGACCAGCACCAGCGCGGTGGCGATGCGGGTGGAAAGCATCGGCGAAAGGTCAACGGTCGCGGCGGGCGCGCGCAGCGCGCTCACGCACGCACCGCCCGCACCTGCTCGCTGGTGCGGCCGAAACGGCGCTCGCGCTGGCCGTACCACGCAATCGCGGCGTCGAGCGCCGCTGCATCGAAATCCGGCCACAGGAGCTCGGTGAAATAGAGCTCGGTGTAAGCGAGCTGCCAAAGCATGAAATTCGAGATCCGCTGCTCGCCGCCGGTGCGGATGAAGAGATCGGGCTCCGGCGCAAAGGACATCGCGAGGAACGGCTCGATCGCCTCCGGCCGGAATCCGGAATCATCGTGCACGGCCTCGGGATTGACGGCGAAATAGCGGCGCGCCGCCTGTGCGACGTCCCAGCGCCCGCCGTAGTTGGCGGCAACGGTCAGCGTGAGCCGCGCGTTATCGGCGGTCTGCGCCTCGCCGGCGGCGATCAACTCGCGGATTCGCGGATCGAAACGCGAAATGTCGCCGATGACCCGGAAGCGAATGCCGTTCTCGTGGAGGCTTTCGACCTGCTGCTCCAATGCCCGCAGAAAGAGCTCCATCAGGATCGACACTTCGTCGGCAGGCCGGCGCCAGTTCTCGCTCGAGAACGCGAACAGCGTCAGGAAATCGATCCCCCGCTCGAGGCACGCACGGACGATCGCCCGCACCGCCTCGACGCCCTTGCGGTGGCCCGCCACGCGCGGCAGGTGGCGCCGCTTCGCCCAGCGGCCGTTGCCATCCATGATGATCGCAACATGCCGCGGGACCGGCGGGGCCTCGGGGATGTCGCGCGTTGAGCTCTTGAACAAGGCGCTGGCCGAACGGGTGGACGGAACGGAGGGCAGCGCCGGGGACCAGAGAGGGCGAAAGGCCGCGACGGCCTTCAGATCGCCATCAGATCGGTTTCCTTCGCCGCCAGGATCTTGTCGATCTCGACGATGAAGCGGTCCGTGAGTTTCTGCACGTCTTCCTGCGCGCGGCGCTCGGCGTCTTCGGCCACGGCATGGTCCTTGAGCAGCTTCTTCAGGTGCTCGTTGGCGTCACGGCGGATGTTGCGCACGGCGATGCGCGCGTTCTCCGCCTCGTGGCGCACCACTTTGATCAGCTCGCGCCGGCGTTCTTCCGTCAGCGGCGGCATCGGCACGCGGATGAGATCGCCCGACGAGGCGGGATTGAGGCCCAGGTCCGCGTCGCGGATCGCCTTTTCGATCACCGGCGCCATTTTCTTCTCGAACGGCTGGACGGTGACCGTTCGCGCGTCGGCGAGGGTCAGATTGGCGACCTGGTTCAGCGGCATCGAGGTGCCGTAATAATCGACGTGAACGTGGTCAAGCAACCCGGTATGCGCGCGGCCGGTACGCACCTTGCCGAGGTCGGTCTTGAGCGTCTCCACCGACTTGCCCATCTTCTGCTCGGCGGTCTTCTTGATGTCCGCAATCATCGTCGCTCCTCGGGAACGGCCCCCGCATCCGGCCTCTAGCAATGCACCAGCGTACCCTCGTCCGCGCCCAGCACGACGCGCTTCAGCGCGCCGGGGACGAAGATCGAGAATACCTTCAGCAGCATGTTCTGGTCGCGACACAGCGCAAGCGCGGTGGCGTCCATGACCTTGAGATTCCGGACGATCGCCTCGTCGAACGTAAGCTCTCCGTAGCGCTTTGCCGCCGGGTCCTTGTTCGGGTCGGCCGTGTACACGCCGTCGACCTTGGTCGCCTTCAGCACGATGTCGACACCCATCTCGCGGCCACGCAGCGCAGCGGCGGTGTCGGTCGTGAAAAACGGGTTGCCGGTGCCGGCCGCGAAAATCACGACCTTGTGTTCCTCGAGATGGCGCAGCGCGCGGCCGCGGATGTATGGCTCCGCCACCTGGTCGATCCGCAGCGCCGACTGTACCCGTGACTCGACGCCCGCCCGGCGCAGGGCATCCTGCAGCGCAAGCGCGTTCATCAGCGTCGCCAGCATCCCCATGTAATCGGCAGTGGCGCGATCCATGCCCGCAGCCCCCGGGGCGACACCGCGGAAGATATTGCCTCCGCCGATCACGACTGCGACCTGAACGCCGAGCCGCACGACCTCACCGATCTCGGCGACGATGCGGTCGATGACCTGGCGGTTGATCCCGTAGGCATCGTCGCCCATCAGCGCTTCGCCGGAGAGCTTGAGCAAGATGCGCCGATAGGCGGCCACCTCGGGCGCCGCGTTTGCCGTCGCCGGCGCCGGCGCGGCGGCGGCAAGGGCGAGCGTTGCGGCAGCAGTCGGCGAATTCATGGTCTTCTGCCTCCGGGAGCGGGTCGCGCGGTCGCGGGTGCGCCTACGCCTTGGCCATCGCGGCCACTTCGGCGGCGAAATCTTCCTTCTTCTTCTCGATGCCTTCGCCGACGACATAGAGCTCGAAGCTCTTCACGGTCGCGCCGTGCGCTTTCAGGTATTTCTCCACCGTCTCATCCGGATTCTTGACGAACGGCTGGCCGAGCAGCGTCACCTCGGCGAGGAACTTGTTGATGCGTCCTTCGACCATCCTGGCGGCGATCTCGGCGGGCTTGCCGCTGTCGGCGGCCTGCGCCACGTAAATCGCGCGCTCCCGCTCGATCAGATCCGCGGGCACCTCGGCGCGCGCTACGCAGACCGGACGCAACGCGCCCGGCGCGGCCGAAGCGGCAATATGCATCGCGACATCCTTTGCGACCTGCCCGTCGCCACCGTCGATCTCGACCGTGACTCCGATGCGCCCGCCGCCGTGCAGGTACTGGACGAGCTTCGCCGTTGTTCCGAAGCGGACGAACCGGCGAACCGACATGTTCTCGCCGATCTTCTGCACCAGCGCCTGGCGAACGCTTTCGACCGTCCCGCCGTCCAGCGGCAGCGCCGCCAGCGCGGCAACATCGGGCGGGTTCCTGTCGGCAACCAGACGCGCGAGCGTACGCGCAAAGGCCATGAAGTCCTCGTTCCTGGATACGAAGTCCGTTTCGCAGTTGACTTCGACCATTGCCGCGGTCTTGCCGTCGTCCGCCAGGCAGGCGCCCACGATGCCTTCCGCCGTGACGCGGCCCGATGCCTTCGACGCCTTGGCGCCGCTCCTGATCCGCAGCAGCTCCTCGGCCTTGGCGAGATCGCCGTGCGCCTCGGCCAGGGTCTTCTTGCACTCCATCATGCCCAGCCCCGTGCGCTGGCGCAGTTCCATCACCATGCTTGCGGAAATGTCCGCCATCTCGAGCTCCGTGTTGCGTCTGTGTTGTCGCCGGCAGTACGCGCACCCTCAGCGATGCACGGCGTCCCGTTCCCGTCGCTGGACCCTCGAGGACACGCGCGCCGGGCGCATGCTCATCGAGGCGTGGTCAATTGGGGCCCCGCCCGCGGCGCCGCTCTTACGCGGCGGCCTCATCGGAAACTTCGACGAATTCGTCTCCCGCCTGCACGATCTCCTGGATCACCTGGCTCCTGCCTTCGAGGATTGCATCGGCGGCGCCGCGTGCGTAGAGGCGGATCGCGCGGCTCGAATCGTCGTTGCCCGGGATCACGTGGGCGATGCCGATCGGAGAATGATTGGTGTCGACAACGGCGACAATCGGAACGGCCAGCTTGGTCGCTTCGGTGATCGCGATCTTGTGGTAGCCGACGTCGATGACGAACAGCGCGTCGGGCACCCCGTTCATGTCCTTGATGCCGCCGAGGCTCTTGCTCAATTTTTCCATTTCGCGCTGCAGGGTCAGCGCCTCACGCTTGTTCATCTTTTCGAGCGTGCCGTCCTCCCGCATCGCCTCGAGGTCCTTCAGACGCTTGATCGAGCCCTTGACCGTCTTGAAATTGGTCAGCATGCCGCCGAGCCAGCGGGCGTCGACGTAGGGCATGCCGCAGCGCCGGGCTTCCTCGGCGACGATCTCGCGCGCCTGCCGCTTGGTGCCCACGAACAGGATCGTGCCCTTGTTCGAGGCCAGCTGGCGGAGATACTTCATCGCTTCCTGGTACAACTCCATCGTCTTTTCGAGATTGACGATGTGGATCTTGTTGCGCTGGCCGAAGATGTAATCCGCCATCTTCGGGTTCCAGTAGCGCGTCTGGTGGCCGAAGTGGACGCCGGCTTCCAGCATCTGACGCATTGTTACCGACATGGTGAAACTCCTATCAGGGTTGAACCACGACCCGCCTTTGGCTCAAAGTGGACGGTTTTCGGACCGGATGCTGCTCCGGAGCGTTGCCGGCCGCGTTGGGCACCCTGAGGTGCGCGGGTCTGCGAATTGCCCGACCTCGCCGGGCAGCCCGGCTGTACAGCAGGCGGGCGTTCCCTTGCGAATCGAGCTAACATTACATTTTAGCACTTTTCCCGTCCCCTCGGGCGATCCGCAACGCACCCGCAACGCGCAACCCGGAAATTCGCTATCCACCTGCGGCCGACGCGCGCGCTGCAGGCGTTCCGCACGGCCCCGGATACCGACACCCCCTCCCGATGCCCTCGTCCCATCACGATGCGCCTCCGCTCATTGCCGCCCGCGACACGGCGGCGCTATGCGATGTCTCTCCGTTAGCGGTGCTCGCGATCGGCGGGTCCGACGCGGCGGCATTCCTGCACGGTCAGCTCTCGAGCGATGTGACGGGCCTCGGTGCCGACGCGTGCCAATACACGAGCTACAACTCGCCCGGCGGCCGGATGCTCGCCAATTTCGTGCTCTGGCGTGCGGGACCAGACCGCGCCGACGGCTTTCACGCGCTGTTGCCCGGCGACATCGCGGAAGCCGTCCGCAAGCGCCTCGCGATGTTCGTGCTGCGCTCGAAAGTCATGCTGACCGACGCCTCGGCGACCGTGGCGCGCTACGGCGTCGGCGGCCCGTGTGCAACCGAGGCCGTGCGCGGGGCGCTCGGTGCGGCTCCCCCGGCATTCGCGACCGCCCGCATCGGCGCGGTGGTCGTGCTCGGACTTCCCGGCCCGCGTTACCTCGTGCTCGCGCCGGCCGGCGAGGCAGGCACAACCTTCGAAGCGCTTGCCCGTCACGCAAAGCCGGCCGGCTTCGAGGCGTGGCAGTGGCTGACCATTCGCGCCGGCGTGCCATTGATCACCTCGGCAACGCAAGACCGGTTCGTGCCGCAGGCAGCGAACTGGGACGTGCTGGGTGGCGTCAATTTTCAGAAGGGCTGCTACACCGGGCAGGAGATCGTTGCCCGAACCCAATATCTCGGGCGGCTCAAGGAACGGCTCGGCGCGTTCCATGCCGATGCAACGACGATCGCTCCCGGTGACCGGCTCTTCAGTGCAACCTTCGGCGACCAGCCCTGCGGTACGGTCGTCAACGCCGCGTCCGCACCGGGCGGCGGTTGCGACCTCCTCGCCGTGTTGCAGCTTGCCGCGGCGGCAAGCGGCGATGTACGGCTCCGCGCGCCCGACGGCCCTCCACTCGAGCCGCGCTCCCTTCCCTACCCGGTTCCGGCGCCGGCGGAACCGCGCGGACGCATCGCCCCCCATTCCGCAGCCCCCTGACGGCATCGGCCGCGACCGCCGCCATCAAGCCATGTGCCTCGCGTTGCTTGCGCTTCACGCGCATCCCCGATACGCCGTGGTGATCGCCGCCAATCGCGATGAGTTCCACGCCCGCCCGGGCGAAGCCGCAGGCTGGTGGGAGGACGGCTGGCTCGCCGGCCGGGATCTCGGCGCCGGCGGGACTTGGCTGGGGGTGACCCGTGCGGGCCGGTGGGCGTTGCTGACCAACGTCCGCGAACCGGCCCGCAACGATCCGCAGGCGCCGTCGCGCGGAGCGTTGGTGACCGGTTTCCTGGCCGGTTCGGGTGCACCGGGCGAGACTTTGCGCGCCGTCGTCGCCGCCGGGCACCGCCACAACGGCTTCAACATGCTGGCGGGTGACGTCACGGGTGCGTATTGGGGATCGAACCGCGGTGAGGCATCGCGCCCGCTTGTGCCCGGGATCTACGGGCTCTCCAACGATCTGCTGGATACGCCTTGGCCCAAGGTCCTGCGCACCAAGGCGGCACTCGCCGCATGGTGCGCCGGCGACGGCCTTCGCGAGGGGGGGATCGCGCCGTTGTTCGGCATCCTCGGCGACGCAGCACGCGCCGCTGACGCCGATTTGCCCGCGACCGGCATCCCGCTCGACACCGAACGCCTGCTGTCGGCGCCATTCATCGTCAGCGACAGCTACGGGACACGATGCTCGACGGTGCTGACCATCGGCTACGACGCCGCAGTGCGGTTCGTCGAGCGGAGCTTCGACCCCGCCGGCCGGGCCAACGGCGAGGTCGAATACCGCTTCCGGATGACCGCGACGCGCTGAGCCGGCGCCGCGGCACGTCACCGCAGCCGGCGCTCCATGGCAAGGTGCGGGATCCCGGCTTCTTCGAATTCGGCGCCGCAGGGCGCAAACCCCTGGCGCGCATAGAACGGCAGGGCGTGCGTCTGCGCGTTGAGGACTACACGCCGATGGCCGTCGTCGCGCGCGAGTTCAACCAGCCGCTCGAGCAGCGCGGCGCCCACACCCTGGCCACGCCACGGACGAAGCACGGCCATGCGCCCGATGTGTCCGTCCGGCAATAGTCGGCCGCAACCGATCGCATTGCCGCGCGAATCCTCGGCCAGTGCATGCCGGCAGCCGGCATCGATGCCATCCCACTCGAGGTCCTCCGGCACCTGCTGTTCGACGACGAACACCTGGTACCGGATCGCGCGCAACTTCGACTCGTCGTGCGTCCAATCGGCCAGCCGCACGCGGAACGTCCCGGTCACCGCCCGTCCCGGTAGCGTGAGAACACCAACTGCGCGGCGCCGTCGCGTACGCTCAGCGCGCATTGCCCGCCAACCGGCAGCGTCAGCTTGTCGCGGCAATGCCCGAACGGGAGACCCGCCAGCACCGGAACGCCGAAATGGCGGCGCGCGTGGGCGAGAAGCGCGGCGAAATCGTAGCCGTTGTCGTTCGGACCGGGTTCGTAACCGTTGAAGGTCCCGAGCAACACCGCGCGCTGCGCTCGCAGGATGCCCGCGAAATGGAGCTGATAGAGCATCCGCTCGACCCGGTAAGGATGCTCGCCGATGTCCTCGAGGAAAAGGATGCCCCCGTCGATCCGGGGAAGGTGCGTCGTTCCGACGAGATGCGCGACCATCGCCAGATTGCCACCCCAAAGTGTGCCTTCGCACTCGAGGTCCGGCCCGTCGAGCGTACAGACGACGGCGTCACGATCGGTGCCGAGCAACCGCCAGCAATGGTCGAAGGTGAAAGTGGAGGGCGTCTCGGCGCCGAAGTCGTAGGCCGCCATCGGACCGGCGAATGTCTTCATTCCGGCGTGCGCGAGCGCCGCCAGCTGGAACGCCGTGAAATCGCTGTGGCCCAGCCATCGTTTCCCGGCGCGCGCAATTGCGGCGAAGTCGAGCCGATCGAGGAGCCGCGTCCAGCCGTAGCCCCCGCGCACGGCAATCGCGAGCTCGACCTCGGGGTCATCGGCCATCCGCATCACGGCGGCGAGCCGCTCGTCGTCCGTCGCCGCGAACCGTTGCCAGCGGGTGCCGCAGGTCGGGTCGACGGTCACGCGGTGACCCATTGCCGCAAGCCGCGCGGCGGCGCGCTCGACCGCCGCCGGCTCGGTGGCGAATCCCGCCGCCGCGTAAAGGCCGATGCCGTACGGACGCGAAGTCACCGCTGCACGCGAAGCCATCGGCGCGTCACCGGCGAGCGGCAAAAAAATGGGACAGCAGCATCCCGCACTCCTCGGCGCGCACGCCGCCGGTAACGCTTGTGTGGTGGTTGAGCCGCGGCTCGGCGAAGAGGTCGACCACCGAACCGCAGGCACCGGTCTTGGGGTCGCGCGCGCCGAAGACGAGGCGCGCGAGCCGCGCATGCATGATCGCCCCGGCGCACATCGCGCAGGGCTCCAGCGTCACGTAGAGCTCGCAGCCGGGGAGCCGGTAATTGCCGAGCGTGCGCCCGGCGTCGCGCAACGCGGCGATCTCCGCATGCGCCGTCGGGTCGCTGGCGACGATCGGCGCGTTGCCACCGCGGCCGATGATCGTGCCGTCGCGAACGACGATCGCGCCCACCGGCACCTCGCCGCGCGCTCCCGCGACCCGGGCGAGCGTGAGCGCCTCACCCATCAACTCGATCTCGATCGGCGCCATTTGCGTGCCGGCTGGCGGGATCACCGCGTCCGCCTCGATTTCGACCAGTATGGCTTGCGCTGCGCGCATGGTACCCGCCCTACTCCCACTCGACACCGGCATCGCTGCCTCAATGCGCAGGCGCCTTGTCCTCAGCCGATTCTGCCCACGGCTTGATCCTCGCCAGGGTCTTCGCGAGTGTCGCCTTCGCGACCTCGGTGTCGTAGTCGGCCTGCAG
>Ga0315278_10002357_pt1 | contig 16827 bp, 18 predicted proteins | sample YL17G06_0_MG_FD_203880 | JGI IMG/M metagenome (GOLD analysis project Ga0315278, IMG submission 203880) | Sediment microbial communities from Yellowstone Lake, YNP, Wyoming, USA - YL17G06_0 | ecosystem: Environmental > Aquatic > Freshwater > Lake > Sediment | place: USA: Wyoming | collected... | reverse complement strand
GCTCGATCAGGCTGTAGCTCTCGTTCGTGGTGCCTGGGAAGATGATGCACTCGACCTGAGCACGGGCGATGCGGATCACGGCTTCTCCGTCCCGAGTTCCCTCGACGGGGAAGTACACGAACCCTCCAACCCGTGCCTCTCCAGGGTGCATTCAGTTCAGGTTGCCCCCGCCTGACATCTGAGAGGGGCCATCGATCTTGATGAGACGGACCCCCTCGGTGACCTCGAACATCTTCTTGTCGGGGTTGATGTTCACGTTCAAGGGTACGTTGAGGGGCTTCTTCTCCTGCTCCTCGATGTGCGCCTTGATGAGTTCGATGACCTCCTCGAAGGTCAGCAAGTAGATCGTCTGGTGGGAAGTGCCCTTTTGCATGTGATCCTCAGGCCGGCTCCTCAGCCGGCATCCTGTGCTCCTCGTTCTCGTACGTCCCCACCCACTGCCGAGCCATCACGTCGAAGCGCAGCTGCATCGGCGGCTTCCCGTAGGTGCTCTCGAAGTAGGTCCACGCCACCTTAGCGGCCCGCGGGCCTGTGGGACGGCTTTCGTACGTGATCTGCTTCCCCATCGATCTTCTTCTCCTCTTGTTTGAAGGTGCTCTTCTCGGGAGGGCTATCACTCGCCCACCCATAATGTGGGTGTATTGCATACACGAACTTGTGGCAGGTCTGTGGCGAGGGTCCTGCGGCGAGCGGCGGGTAGAACAGCGTCGGAGCCGTCTCCAGCCGCAAGGCCCCATAGAAGTCGAGCGGGCCGAGTTTTCTAATTGATTTCAGGACCCGCCTCCGGTACGGCCACCAGGTGCGATCTCCCGGACTCCCGGTAGTTCTTCTCGCGCTGCTGGAGCCACTTGCGGTGGTTCTCGATCTCCGAGGGCGTACCGAACAGGTCCTCCTCGGTCACGCGCTCTCCGAGCTTCCGCGGCACCGCGGCCGGCATCAGCTGGGGCATGGCCCGCGACCACCACCAAATGTGCTCCCCGTCCAGCTCCTTGATCGTGCACAGCGCGCCGTCGCGCACCCTGGCCGTCAGCTCCTTGGTCTCGGCATCGTAGAAGACGAACACCTCTCCCGTGACCCGGCCGGCCCTGTTGGCGATGACGTACTTCCCGGGGCGCTCCGGCCTCGCCTTCGTCCACTTCCCGTTCAGGAACGCCATCCAGCTCATCGCCACCGCCGACTCCAGAACCTTCCCGTCCTCGATGATCTCGACTTTCACCTTCCGTGCCATCTCGTCCCTCTCTTCCCGGGCATGATGCCCCTGCCTTCGCAATATAAACATGCCCCAGCAGGATGTCAAGAGGTCACACGTCCGATTTCCCCATGACTTCGACAACGTACTTATGAACGTCTTCATCAAGCCACACACTGAGCGGCCGGCACTGAGGGCATTCGGAACCCAGGGAGTTGCATCCGTGCTTCAGCCAATCCCTCCGGCTCTCCAGGTCTCCGCCCACCATGAAAGGCACGAGAGGATGGTAGGAAGCGCACCGGTCGCTGGGGAGGATGGTCTTGATGCCCGGGTCCATCTCACTGGACAGATGTACAAGTACCTTTGAGGCCAAGGAGCCGTTGTCGACGACCACCAGACCCTCACCGTCCCAGTGATCGTACCAGGCCTTGATGCGCATCATCGCGAGACGGATCTTGGACTCCACGGGGAGGGACTGCTTCTGGTCCAGCTGGTAGGTTTCGTACACGACGGGCTACTGCCGGCTGTCCCGCATCTTGACGACCTTGATAATGGGTCCGCACTGGAGCCGAGCTTCGAGGTAGCCGTTTCCCAGCTCGTCGTAGGAGATGAGCTGGCAGTCGGGGTACTTCGCCTGCACGAGAGGTATCATGGGGTTCGTGCAGCCGTGGAAGAACATGAGGACCAGGAACGCGGTCACGATCAGGAGGCCTATGAGGTGCTTGGTCACTGTGATCACCCGATGCCGAGGGGCGTGTTATCTCTGTCTACCACGAACTGGACATTCCCTCCAGGAAAGTCTGGATCGAGGGTGGCCGCGAACTCCAGGTCCCCGTCCTCTGCGTCTGGATCCACATCCATGGGGTGCACCAGCTCGGTGGCCCCTACGAAGTTCCAGACCCATCCGTTAAAGGGGGTGTAGTCCTCGTCCTCAACCCAACGGATCTCGATCTGGGGGTTCTTCTGGAGCGCCTGCGCCAGCCGGAGAAGACCTCTATCGGTGATGCCGAGCGCCAGCACGGTCTACGCCTCCAGCAGGCCTTCCATGTAGCCGTAGAAGGAGGACTCCTTCTTCTTCCCTCCAGCGAGGTCGCTAAAGAGCACCCGGGCCATCTGGCCGTCCTCGAAGCGGACGTAGTAGAAGTCGCCCTCGCCGTCGTAGCGGGACTCGACCACGCACGGGGTGCCCTTGGCGTAGTCCTTGGGCACGCCGCCGCCGATCATGAGTTCCAGCTTCTTGTTGAGCGTCACCTTCTGGTTCGGCTCGAACTTGTAGTCCTCAGGATCGATGCAGCCGGTGTCGAGGTCATGCCGGATCTCGCCGCCCTCGGTCTCGCGGTCCTCGGCAGTTTCGAACTCCTCGAAGGCGCGACGAGACCGCTTCTTGCTTTTTGCGTCATTGAGGCCTTTCGCCCACAGGTTGAACTTCTCAGAGTCGCGCCAAGGGTTGTCCGCCTGAGAGGAACCTTTCTCACCAGCCTGGTATCCATCCTCATAGGGATCGGCACTCTCGTCCGGACCGAACCGCTCTACGCAGTCGAACCCGTCGTCAGTCAGCAGCTGTGCCCTCTTGCGAGCCGACAGCGGCGCGTGCAGATCGATCCCCTCCATCAGCTCGGCGATGTCGTTCGCCATGTTCGGAGCGCCGGCCGCCCCCGCGGGAGCCTGGATCGCGTTCTGCTGCACCGAGGTGAGGATGAGGTCCTGGAGCTGCATCTCGATGGAGTTGAGCTGCTTCCAGTGATCGTCCCAGCCCGAGTTGCTGCTGTCGGCGTCCTGGGTGCGCTCGTCGATGTCGAGGATCCCCTTCATGATGTTGACGGCCTCGGCCTCCTGAGGACTACCTGCAAAGATGTCCAGGTAGAGCGGGATCTCGATGTCGTTCAGGTAGGCCCTCTTGCGGCCCGCCATGATGATGAGCATCTGCTGCTCGGGGCTGTTCTTGAGCAGCTCCAGCTCCAGCAGGTTCAGCTCGTAGAGGAGCTTCTGCTTCTCCTTGCGGAGGTCCTTGGTCTTGTCCTCCCACTCGGGCTCGTTGAGGTTGAGGTCGAGCCACTGCTTGACCAGCTCCTCGGCCTTGCCCTCGAAGGTGGTGCCCTTGAGCTGGAGGTAGTAGTCCTGCCAGTCGCTGCCGCACGCCGTGATCGTACCTTGAGTCTTCTTCATCGCAGCAACCTCCAACGCACCGGCACCCTGCCCCAGGGTATCGCGGGAAGATTCGAACAAGTCCACAGCCGCCTCGGCCACCAGGGTCAGCAGCTCGTTGGAACCATCGACGTCATCGTCTTCCTGGCCTTCGAAGTTCTCCAGGTTGATCGGAAGCTCCACCGTCCAGGGAACACCGCCACCCTCGACGACGTGGACCTTGTAGGTATCCGAGGACTCAGCGGCCTCGACCGTCACGTCGAACCCGCGGATCATGGTCGTGAAGGAATCGGTGCTCATTCTACTCTCCAACCGCCTGGGACATCTCCTGCTCCTCCGCTCGGAACGGAGGGCTTGGAGGTACCGGCAGTATATCAGCCAAGAAGGGGGCCGCCTGAAGGAGTCTCAGGTATGTGGTCCCGTGGTACTGGATGTCAGGCTCTGGTGGCGGGAGCTGCTCAGGAGTGAACAGAGGGAGCTGGGGGCCCTCCTCTTCGATCCCGGAAGCCTCACCTTCGTAGACCTGCTGAGAGTTGAACCTCTCCATCCCTCCCATCAGGTCATCTTCGAAAGGCACGTCGAACCCGGGCCACCGAGAGTCAATAGAGGCTTCGCTGTTCTCGTCCTCTTCGTCGGACTCTTGAGCGTCATAGGTAACGGCCTCCCCTGCCATGGGGGTCAGGTACCAGACACCTACGACGCGCTTCTCGTCCACGTCCTCTTCGTAGCGGAACTGATTCGTCGCCTCGATCAGAAGCTCGTCCGGGAACTCCCCGGTCTGCATGAAGAGGCGCACGGCATCCGGGAACCTCTCGTCCTCCTGGATCATGCGAAGGGCATTCCCGAAGTGAGAGAACGCATCCTCCGTGATGTACCCTATGGGATCGTCCTGCTGATCCCTCTCGAAATCGCCAGCCATCTCCGTGTAGTGGTCGGCAGCATTCCGGATCTCATCATCGGTAGAGTCTTCCGTCAGGCCGTCTTCGCCGTACCCGCCCTTCACGATCTCACCCAGGGCGGTCATGAGCCCCGGCTTCACCATCTCGATGGCGTCGTAGTCGGTCACAGCGTGGTGCCCGGCCATGTTGAGCGCCACGACCACGGGGTAGTCCGTGACGTAGTGGGTGCCGTCCTCGTCCTGGCTCGTGTACGAGTAGTACACCCTCTGGCCGGCGTAGGCAGCTGCGATGTCGAAGTCCTTGGTCGTGTGGAAGCCTGGATACTCGATGACGCCCTTGTACTTCTCACCGTAGGGGATCGGCGGATCCGCGAGGAACCCCATCCCCATCTTCCGCGCAAGACGAAAAAGACCCTGATCCTGAATGCCGATAGAGAGCATCTACCTGCTCCCTGTACGAGGGAAGGCCCCGCTGACGTCCGTCTCCGCCGGCATCTGGATGTGGGAGAGCAAGAGGCTGGTCATGTCCTCGACGGCCTCCATGAGCCTGCGCAGGTCCTGCTGCTCGACCGCGGCGGTGACCTCGACGGAGAGATCCTGAAGGTCCCTCCAGTCGAGCTGCTGCTCGGCTGCCTGGGCCTTCTTACCCCGCCCTGCCTGAATCTCTATCGGAGGCGGCTCATAAAGACTATCATCAACGTTGTAGCCTTGAAATTTTAAGTGCTCTACAAGATTTGGCGTTTCCTTAATGAACGCATAGGCGAAATCGTCACCGTCAGCCTCCCACGGAACCCCCAAGATGGCCTGATCCTGTGCGGCCCACATCGCAACACCTGGACCGGAGATAGAGGCGAGTACCAAGTCGTCCTTGCTCCACTCCAGAACGACGTCCGGCTCTAGCATCGCGCCCTCAGGGTCCCAACCACCACGGTTCGGGATGATGTCGTCCGTCCTCGCGGTGCGAATCGCCGAAGCGATCCGACCCAGAGCAGCGCTGTTGAGTCCGAGCCTCATCACCGAACAGGCTCCTCACCCTCTTTCGAAAGAAGGTCAACGTACTCGTCTGTGACGTACCCGAAGCCCTCCTCGAACTGTGCGTCGGAGCCGATCATGTGCATGACGTCTTCAGCGCTCATCAAGAGATCACCTTCATGACCTGCGAAGGTCACGATGTAGCTCCCGTGGTGGGGCTCCCACTCGGCCATCACGAGATGGCTGTACTGGGGGTGGCGGCCGTCAGGCCCGGGAGGGTCCATGTGAATCGCGAGATCCTCCGACTCCTCCTCGTCCATGGGGGAGTAGTCATCGTCGTTGACTTCGTAGCCCTCGGATTCCAAAGCCTCCACGAGACCAACCTCGTCCGAGATGATCGCGTAAGCGAAATCTGGACCGTCGGTCTCCCAGTTGGAACCCATGATGCTCTGATCGTTCTTGGCCCACGCGGCAGCTCCCGGTCCCTGCGCATGAACGGTGACCATTCCATCGTCGTGGTCCAGGTTGTCCAGGTAGATGGTAAACGTCTCGGGCTCTTCCTCGCCCTCGTCATCCATCTGAGCCGACCGCGAGAGCTTAGGCTCGATGGGGGCCTCGGGCTCCTCGCCGAAACCTTCCTCGGGCTCCTCTTCCTCGAAGTTGTCCGCAAATTCGATCACCTGGAGTTCCTGACCGGCCATGCCGCCCGCGGACTCCACAACCTGCTTGAACTCCGGCGCGGTCATCGCGAACGACGCACCGTCGAAGCTCTCGGTGATCGGATTGTACCCCTCGTTCTCTTCCGTGTCGTAGGCTTCCTTGATGTCGTCCTCGTCCAGGTAGCCATTGCCGCTGAAGAGGTGGTCTTCCAGAACCTGGTACGCCTCTTCGAGAGCCCCATCCGCGGAGATCTCGCTGACTGCCAAGGCAGCCCCGGGATTGAATCCCGAACCGTCGTGCACGACGGCAACGTAGATCTGGGTGGGCTCTCCGTTGCTGTGTGTCAGCTCGATGATCCCGTCAGAGGAGACACAGCCCCTCAGGAGCACCACCCCTTCGAGCCAGCTCGCCAGCTGCTCAGCCCCCCCACCCTGGCCGCGAGCTTCTTTTTTCGTTGACGAAGACCCTGCACCCTGTGTAGATGATGTACGTGAACCAGCGGGGCGGACACAGAGCCTCGACGGGCCCTTGCCGTACGGATTAAGGGCAAAACCATCGTTGATGAGGTGCGGCAGCCACTTGTCCCGGGAGCAGGTCGGGTACCTGCGGAGGATGTAGTTCCGCTCGATGTGCGAATACGGCCGCGGGAACGTGTCCAGCCCGCCCTCTTCCGCCTTGACCATGTCTTCGAGCACGAGATCGTACCCGGCCGGCATGTACCGCTTCATCGGCCGGTTGTCGTCCTCGTCGACCTCCAGCTCCTTCACGAGGTTGGTTTGCTGCGCGAGCTTCTTGCAGTTCGCAGTGAAGGTCTGCCAGTAGTCGGTCGGGACCTCCTGCTCCTGCGGGACGTCGGTGAAGGAGAAGGCGTTCTCCAGCTCCACCAGCAGGTCCTTCGCGGTCTGCTCGTCGCCACCCTGGAGAGCGGACTGGGCCTCCTGCGCGAGCTGCTGGTAGTAGGCCAGCTCGTCCGGCTTGAAGGTGTCCTGCGCGCTCTGGAGGTAGGTCGTCATCTCAGCGAGCGCGGTCGCAGTGTCAGCTGCCGCCCGCCTCCGGCCGAACCTGCGCCGGCCGGTCGCGTACTCGGCGATCATGAGCGCGACCTTGCGGACCTCGGCCTTGCCGATCTTCGAGGCGGTCGTCCCGCCGAGCCCGGCCTTCAGGTCGTCGAGCAGGAAGTCCCACTCGACATCTTCCGTCCGGAGACCGAGCACCGACATCATCGGACTGATCATCTGCGAGATGTTGTCAATGAGGGTCTCCCGCGAGGGGGTCAGGATGTCCTGGACCTGCTGCATGATCGTCGGCTGCGCCAGGATCTGCCGGTACAAGCTGTCCGTCGCGCTCCCCGACTCGGCGTACTGGCCGTAGGGGGTCTTCTCCCCACCGGGAACACCAGCCATGGTTGGATCCGTCGCAGGGTTCGAGATCTGCGTGGCGTCACTCTGCGTGACGCCGGCCGGAGGCTGACCGGCCAGGCTGCTCGGCGTGCCTGGGTTGGTCTGGTCCTGGCCCATGAGCCGCATCGCGTAGGTCTCGAAGGCCCCTTGGCGTCGAGATTCACGACCCCACTCCTCCTCGTCCGCGTCCTCTTCCCCCCACCCCAGGTTGCGTTGGTCCCTCGGAGGCTTTGGAGTCCCGTAGGACTGCTTGCTCGCAAAAGTCTCCCCACCGATGGAGTTGTAAGAGAACATGATGATGCTCTCGATCTCCTCGCGGATGTAGCCGGGATCATCGGTTGCGTCGAAGATGTGGCCCTTCAACTCGATGCTGCTGAGCATGACCCCGTTCTCGGATTCACTGGCACTGCCGATATGCAGGTCCCCGCGGTCACCACCGACGGTGATGTCCGAGTATTCCAGTCCTCGGTAGGTCTCCAGATCCTCCAGGAACATCTCGTCCAGACGCCAGCCACCACCCTGCGCGTCCCAGTAGGGCTCCGACGTAGAGGCATCAGATTCAAGACCACGGCTACTGTGCCGGATCCCCATCCCGTCCGTGACCACCTCGCGCGGCATCCAGCCCAGCGTGTTCCGCTCGGACGCGGCGCGATCCAGCTCCTCGCCGCGCAGCGGCGGATCGTACATCCGGCGCATCGGCGGCAGCTGGTAGGAGGTGTTCCGCTGGACGATCTCGTCGATGGTGCTCTGCGCGATCACCTTCATCTGCTGGTCGTAGATGAGGGTCGACGGCGGCACGACCACACCCCGGGACACGACTACGGGGATGAGCGCCTGCCGGATCGCACCCGACTTCGTGCAGATGCGCACGTTGAACAGGATCTCCGCATCGACGACCTGGCTGTCGTCGTGGGCGGCCATCTTGACGTCCTTCACGTTGTTGAACGAGATCTGCGGCAGCATCGGGAACTCGCACATGTCGAGCACCGAGCGCGCCGCGAGGGCGGCCTCCTGGATGTACGCCCGCACCGAGCGGTCGTTCGTCCCGAGACCCACCGCCTTCTGAGAAGAGAAGACGTCCCTCAGATCGGGGGCGGCAGACTTCCGGCTCAGCCTCTCGCGAGCCGCCTTGAGGCGATCATCGAAGCCTCGGAACATCGGGTGGTTCCGAACGTGCTCTTTTTCCATCAGCTGGTTGAACTTCGACATCGTCCCTTACCTCTTCCTGCCCGCGCCATGCGGAACAGCCGTCTGCCCTATAGTCACGCGACCGCCCCGCTGGGCTGCATGCTGAGCCTCACGCCTCTGCTGATCGGCTCTGCGCTGCAACTCCAGATTGGGCTGCGCTATCGAGATCTCTTCGTCAGCGGTACGCACCGCGATCACCTTGGTCGCGTCCACCCAGATGTCCGTGTACTTCCCACCGTTCGGTGGGTTCCAGAACTTGATGATCGATCTCGGCTTCGCCCGCGCCGAGAACACCGCCTCCCAGACGCTCTCCGCGGTGTTGCGATCAGAGAGCGCACGCATCACCGAACCGTCGAAGTACAGAATGTAGCCGAACAGCGTATCTGGGAGCTTGTCAGTCAATTTCCCCACCTACTATCGCGCTCGCCAGGCTGGCGATGCACTCGCTCGTGTTGATCGGCTCCTCGTTCTGGATCGCGACCCTGTCCGCCTCGTAGGCCTGAATGTCTTGATCAGAGTAGGCGAAGAAGATGAGTTGATCACCTACTCTGATAGTCTTGTCCTTGCAGAAGCCGGCAGTCACCTCGATCACGCTGTCGCACCCCTTGCAGGACCACCGATCAGAGCCGCCCACCTTCGTGTTGCACTCGATCTGGATCACGGAGCCTTCCCGGATGAACATGATGTCGAGCGGGAAGGGGACTGTACCTTGGTGGAAAGTGACATCGGTGGGGCCCGCGTACGGGAAGAACAGACCTCTGTTCTGCCCCAGGGCAGTGTGCATCTGCAAGCCGCGGATCTTCTTCTCGTGGGTGTCGGCCACCTCACAAGAGAGTCGTGCGTCCTTGTCTACCCAACGAGCCTTGACCTTCACGACGGGAACCGGCCTCATGCTGGAGTTCACCCGCACGACACCGTTCTCGAACATGTGGATGAAAGGCTCGGGCCCCTCAACGAGGAGCCCGAAATCGTCCACAAAGGCACGGGTGTTCAGCTTGACGAGCAAGAGGACCCTCCGCTACGGCTTCGAGTTCCCCTTCGCCGTGTTCTTCCCACCCTTGACCTTGCCTGTACGGACCGGCTCTGGGGCTGCCGGAGCCGCTCCTGGAGGCAGACCGGCCGGCATCGCTGCCGGGGGAGCCTCTGGAGCCTTCTCGGGCTCCGGAGCCGGAGGCGCTTCCACAACCGGAGCCGGCGGAGGCGGAACGACCACCTCACGGGCGGGCTCGGGCTCGACCGGAACAGGAACTGGCTTTGGAGCTTCCACCGGAGGTAGCGGCGCAGGCTTCGGCTCGACTGGAGGAGTGGTCGGTGCGTTCACATCCTCGACCCACCGCACGTTCGGGTTGCGCAGAATGGTGAGGATCTCGGGCAGCTGCCGCAAGACCTTCACCGAGAGGCCCGTCTTCTCCACCAGGTCGACGGAGCCGGCCTGGGGGATCACGATGCTCTGCACGTTCTCACGGAGCGCCTTGCGCCGCTTGTGCTTCGGCATCCCATCCTCCATGTGGACTGGAGGATTGAGCATGAAGGCGATCTGCCCTCGACCGGTGTTCTGAAGCGTGAATGACTCCATGACTACTCCTTTACTGGAACAACTTGTCCAACCCACCATCCGACGGAATGCCGAACAGTTGCTTGGCGTCACTGGTGGTCATTCCTATCTCAGTGAGCAGCCTTCTGGCAAGCTCAGACACCTTCGCACTCAGAACCTGCTCCGGAGAAGCGGCGGACACCGGAGCCTGCTGCACCGCCTGGAGGATGTCGAATGCCTTCTGGTCTGCGGAGCCCTCACCACCCGGAGGAGTGCCCTTCGGAGTGGCAGCAGCACCTGGGGCGCTCTTGCCCGGACCGGCCGTAGGGCCGGCAACCGGAGCCCCTGGCTGAGCAGCCGTGGAGGTGCCCACCGGGGGCGTCATGTTCGGATCGGCCGACCCCGGCGGGGTGACCTGGGCGCGGATGGCCCGACGACGGCTCACCTTCTTCAGGATCATGGCCGCGAGGCGCTCCCGAACAGCCGCGGTCGGCTTCGGAGCCCCGGGGGCCGGAGTCGCACCCGCCGGCACGTTGCCCGGAGTCGGCGCGAGTGGCGACGGCGGGATCGTGGGGGCTACGGGACCGGCACCGGGACCAGCACCGCCAGGACCCGCCGGAGCCTTCTGATCGGCACCCGGGGTCTTCGGCTTGGCGTTCGAACCCGGCTTCGAGAGCTTGATCTGGAGGATCTTCTTCTTGTCCTCCTCGTCCATCAGGCTGATCTCCTCGGCCGTCCAGCCGAGCGCCTGCAACCCGGCGTCACCTGAACCCGCGGGCATGGGACCCGGGGGTGTTTTGGTGGTCATCGGAGCCGCCCCAGGAGCACCCGGAGCCGGCTTGGGAGCCGCGGGAGCGCCGGGGGTGGCCGGCGGAGCACCGCTCGCCGGAGGATTGGTCGGGGACTGGGCCGGTGGAGCCGGCTGAGCTATCGGAGCCGCGGCCTGGGCGAGCTTCCGCGCCCGTAACGCGGCCTGACGACGAGCCTCCTTCGGGTCTTCCTTCTTCTTGGACTTCCCGCCCGACGGTGGCTTCGTGAGCTTCTTCTCCTCGGTCAGGTCCTTGCCGTACTCACCGAAGTAGCCGCCCCAGTAGTCCTTGGCCTTCTCGTCGACCGCCTCTTTCGAGGCGACCTTCTGGACGAACTGGACGTACTCGTCATGGGCTTCTGGAGGGAGCATTTCGAGAACATCGAAGGCCAGCTTGACGTTCCCCTGGATGGCGTTGATGACGTCCTCCCAGTTGCCGTTGATGTAGTTGTCCGCAACGCTCTGGGGATCCTTCTCGTTGTACTCCTCGTTCTCGTCGTAGAACCCGCCGGCCTGGCGGCGACCCTGCTTGATCGGGCTGCCGGGGGTCATCTGCTGGCCCTCGTCAACCGGAGGGTTGCCCTCGGCGTGGAGGAACTCGTCCGTCGGGTTGCCCTGGGGCTTGGGCTCGTTCGGATCGACGAAGTCGGCGGGACCGGCTCGACGGCGGGAAGCGAGGTGCTCTTCATCCCCCACCTCTTCCTCTTCCTCTTCCTCTTCGAAGTCGTCACCGTAGGTCTCTTCGAGGTAGGCCATCGCCTCCTCTTCGGTCTCGAAGAAGTCCCAATCGGTCGCGTCCATGTAGCCCGGAGCGCTCAAGCGGGCACCGAAGCCGTGCTTGACTTCGATCTCGTACAGCTCATCATTCTGGGTGTACTGCTGTAGATCCGTCCCCGGCAGCTCTACGAAATCGAGAGGACCTCGCTCAAGGGACTTCTGCATCTTCTGGATCTCCGCCATGTCAACGAGATCCGCAGGAATCACCTCACCCCCGTAGTTGCCATTGACGATGACCCAATCACCCTCTTCGATGTTGGGCTGCATGAAGGCGTTGGGATCGAGCCTTGAGGCCGCTACACCCGGCATCTGCGCGCCTGCGTGGGAGGCCTCGAACGCCTGGTTCATGTCCTCCTGGGTGTAGTCCTCGGGACGCTTGTGGCGCAGGGTCTTGGAGCACCACTTCTGGAACTCCTGAGCAGACCACTCCGGAGCTTCCTCACCGAACATGCCGGTGTAGTAGTCGTAGGCGTCCCGAAGGTTAAAAAAACCCAGGCCGCCCTCCGCGGCCTCTTCCTCGAACTCGTCGCGCATCTGCGCGGTCACCGGAGCTGCCGGCGCGGGAGACGGAACCCCACCACCTTGAGCCTTCGGGCCCTCGGGCTGGGTGCTCTGCTCGCCCTCCTCGCCCTCTCCACCCTCGGGCATGGTCGGGCGGAAGCGACTCCAGTCGACCTCCTGCCCGCCGAGCGCCAGCGTCAGAGCGTGCAGCTCCTCGCCACTCTCGGCTTCGAGATCACGGCCGTACTCGCCGGCCGCTCCCCAGTTCTCACGGAGACGCGGACCTGCCTGACGGCGGCCCCTCACGGGCATCGAGCCCTCGGGGACATCCTCGGCACCGTGGAACACGCCCTGCTCGACACCGGCCGGTGGAGCAGCTTCCTTGTCCTTGCCACCGGGCGTGTAGCCCTTGTTCTTCATGTCGTTCGCGAGCGCCCATGGATTGTCGATCCCGGGTTCCTTCTTCATCTTCTTGATGGTGTCTTCCCAGCCCTCGGGAGCCACGGCCTTCACGTCCCCACCGGAGCAACCCTCGACCGCGGCATCCGCCTGACCGGCCTTCGGCCAGACATCGCCGAACTCGCCGTGGAGGATCGCCGGGTTGTAGTGCTCGGCCAGCTGCTGCGCGGCCTGCTGCCGCACCGACGTCGGGAAGAGCTTGTGCCACGGCATGGGGCGGACGGAGCCCTCCATCTCCTTGGCGTACTTCTGTGCGCCGGCCTCCGCCAGGTACCCCCAGAGCTTGACCGAGAGGGACTCATCGAAGGTGCCGTTCTTCACCTTCCGCATGAGGTTCTTGACGATGGGCATGAGGTTGCGCTCGTACAGGTCGTTGTCGTTCGTGATGTACAGGACCAGCTCTTCCGCATCCGGCTCGAAGTAGTCCTCGCCCTCACCCTCGACTGGGCCGGGCATGTCCTCATCGGGGAGGGGCTCCAGCTCGTTGGAGTCGTCGAAGGTGCCGGCGGGGTCCATCAGGTTCCCCGCGGCCCACTTCTTCGGGTCCAGGATGTCCTTCAGAAGCTCCGCGCTCGGCCGCTTCGCCGTCATCTGGCGGTAGGCTTCGGAAGCGTCGACCTTCGGGAACTGGAAGGAGTCCGTGAAGCGGCCTTCCTTGTCGTGCTGGCCCTCGGTCTCGGTCCGCAGCTCCTCGCCCTCGCCCTGCTCGGTGGTGATGACCTCTTTCGGATCGGACGGATCCTCACCCTTGTTCAGCTTCTTGCCGGGCTCCTCGACCGGGGTGACGTCGAAGGGATCGGAGTCGGCGCGACGACGACGCGCCATGATTCCGTCCGTCGGACCGGAGCCGTCCACCATGGGAGCGGCTTCCTCACCCATCTGGGCCTTGCCGTACCCGAGCTGACCGGGGCCGCGGCGGGGCTTCTGGGCCGGGTGGAGGGCCTCGTGACGACCCGTACGGCCGTCCTCCTGAACCTTCACGATCCGGTCCCTCCAGTGCGTCGGAGCGCTGGAGCTGTCCTCGCCGAGGCTCGTGTCCGGGAGCCCACCGCGGCCAACCGGGTCCTTCGGACGCTTGGTGATCTGCGGATTGAAGTGGGGAACGTTCTGGCTGGAGGTGTCGACGCCGAGGTTCTTGTTCGGAGCCGAGGTGCCCTTCTGATCCAGCCCGGTCGGGCGCTCGTTGACCTTCGGGTTCTTCCAGCCCTCACCCACGGACGAGTCGGGGCCGAGGACCTTCGAAGGAGAGCCCACACTGACCTGGTCCTTAGGGTGCTTGTTCACCCCGGGGATCGGCATGTCCGCGAGCTTGCAGAAGTCTCTGACCGCCCGATCCAGGTGGCACAGGTCGGTCTCGAACGCCTGATGCCGCGTGTCCCCCTTGGGAGGGAACACCTCGATGGTGTCCGTCTTCGAGTTGATGCGGATCAACCACCCTCGGTGCTCCACCGGCACGTCGTGGTACAGAGCTTCCGCGACTTTCTTGGGCTGGAGCCGGTCGGCCTTACGTCCCTGCGTCTTCGTGTTCGGCATGTTCCCTATCCTTTTCGTCAATGACGTGAGATCCCAGAACTACTCTGCGTCTTCGCCGTTCAGCAGGGCAAGGACGTACCTACGTGCCTTGACCTGATGCGGAGCCGGCCCGCTCAGCCCGTAGTAGACCATCGCCTTGTCGAAGTCCGCCTGGCTCTCGATGGTCGACGCGATGCGAGTGAGATCGGACAGCGGCAGCGTGGCGTACCCCTTGTGACCGATCTCCTCGATCACCTCCACCGCGGCAGACCTGGGGTAGCGGCTCTTGTAGTGATCGTGGAGGCGGAGGTAACTGTTCGCGGAGATGGAGGCCGAGCGGTTCTTCTTCCACATCGCCTCCAGGTGCCCGTACAGCGCTCGCAGACCCGGATCCTTGTCCACGTCCTTCCGCGCCTTCACGATCTGGTAGGCATCGAAGACGGACGCGATGGGGAGGTGACCGTTGACCTCGTCCGCCTCGGCAGCGAGCTGCTCCGCGATCCTCTTCTGGACCATCTCCACCATCGGAAGGTTCAGGTTGAACTCTTCCTGGTTGGCCTCATCCCGGGCGTGGCGCTCGGCAGCGGCTTGGGAGTACCGAGCCGCGAGTCGGCTCATGTTGATGCCGTGCACGTCCTGTCCAGCGAGGTCCGCGAGGTCCTGGCACACGTTGCGTCCGAATGGGTTCATTTTCCTCTCCATTGTCTACAAAGAATCTCAGCTTCGCAGGCAACTCTAGCACAAGGTCTTTGCCTATTTCTAAAGTGGGGCGGACGTTTTCGGTTTCCTCAGGATGTCCCTCATAAGGGCCCCCAACAGGTACTCCTTGCCGCACTGCCTGCAACTGACCTTCAAAGGTAATGTCCCGAAGACTGTAGATACAGGTACACTGCAACAAGGGCTGATGACGTCCGAACAGTCCTCAACGTCCTCAGGACAGTCGTTCTCGGGCTTCTTCTCTTCAGGAGCTGCGGGAGGCTTCTTCGCCTTGGCCTTCTTCATGAGGGCCAGCAGCTCGGAGAGGCCCTTGGCCTTGCCGGTACCGTGCTTCTCTACGAAGTCTTTCAGAATTTCCTGGAAATTTTCGGGGGTTTCAAGGGGCATTTCTACCGCTTGGCGTTCGAGGGGGACAGCTTCTTCGGGACCACGGTGACCCACTTGTCTCCGTACTCACCGAAATACTTCCTCCAGTATTCGGCCGCCACCTCATCGACCCCGTTCTTCCGGAGCCAGATGCCCGCGAGGTCGGCGCGGACGCGCTTCTGCACCTCACGGACCAGCTCCTTGCCGAACGGGCCGTAGTAGGACTGCCAGTAGGCCGAGGCCTTCTCGTCGACCGCGAGCCGACGCGAACTCGGATCGCTGTACTCCTCGAAGATCTTCGCCACCCGACGCGCGATGAAGTCCATCGTGGACCCTACCCGCCTATCGGGAGGAGTCGACCGGATGAACTCGACCGCCTGGGCCACCCGCTCCAGAGGAACGCTCGGGAACTGGTCCATGATGTCCGACGTCATCAGGAACGGAAGGTTCCACATCTTCGACGTCAGCCGGGTCTGCATCCCACGGCCGATGGCCTTCCGGGCGTGCGCGATCTTCTCTTCGCCAAACGCCCTGCGCAGCTCAGCCCACTCGCGGATCCGAGGAACCGCTTCATCGCGAGCTGCCGCGTTGAAGCGCCCCACGACCCCGATGGGGAGGTCACTGTTCAGGGTCGGATCGTCGACCAGATCCGCACCGAACAGCCCCAGGCAGGCCACGCACTTCTCGGCCGCAATCTTCTGCGACAACGTCGCCGCGGTCTTCGCGGTCTTCGGCTCTCCAGGGAACATCTCAGGCTCCTGTCTGTTGCGACGGACGTGAACGCCACCCTCGTCCTCATCAGCGGCCCACAGGTGGTGAGCGACCCGAGGATCTTCGTGGTGATCAGCGATGCGTCGTTCCGTTCTCATCGTCATCTCTCCGTACCCTAGTAGTACGTGTGGCTCCAGCTGCTGTCACTCGAAGGGACGTTCTGAATCAGGTTCACGTTGTAACCGTACTCAGTTTTTCTCTGCGTTTCCGCATACTCCCTACGTTTATCATCGAGCCAGGACTCAAGCAACTTCGAAATCGCTCCGAGCTTCCAGTCCAAGGTCCCGATGGCAACAACAGTCAACGCCTTTGCCGCACCCTCCAGGAGGTTCATCCAGTACGGATTTTCCGCTGGGTTCGAAGCACGCTTGCCTCTGTAGAGGCTCAGCGCCTTCGCGTGCCCCATGAAGTCCAGTAGAAATTTTTCCGTAACTGGTCCCATGACGAGTCTACTATACGACAGGTCCTTTCGATTTTTTAAATTTCGTGTCCTCCTTAACAACCGCGGGACCGCCGCCCACCTCAGAGGCCTTGATCAAAGCCTCCGCCACCTGGATCCCGAAGTCCGTCAGCTCGATCACTTTGCTGTCGTCCGGAGAGAGCCTGAAGAGCGCGGCGTGCTGGTACAGCAGGCGTCTCGTGTTGTTCGCCCGGGGGTGTTCACCCTCGCAGGTCAGGATGCTGAAGCGTATCCTATCGACGGTCGAGGAGCCCCCAAGCGCATGCAGAGCTGTGAGGACTTTTTCACGGAATTTCAGGGTTCCAGGTATCCGAGGGGGTCTCTTTTTCGGTACTTGATCGCGCTGCTTGGCCTTCTTGACCTTCTTGGCTGGAGTGCCCTGGTGCAGATCGAGGTACACCGGGTGCTCCAGGATGAACATGATCGGATCGGGCACGAGGGCGAAGACGTCGTCCGAGATCTTCTCGATC